>OHAS01003146.1_pt1 | contig 11182 bp, 8 predicted proteins | sample 1577131 | NCBI WGS metagenome assembly OHAS01 (sample SAMEA3541566, study PRJEB24748) | human gut metagenome | biome: human gut; feature: human-associated habitat; material: faeces | place: China | collected 2012
TTTCTTTCTGTTTTTTCTTCATTTTTACTGTCCACGAAACCGGGAAGGGCACACAGGCCGTGCCGCTCCTCCATGTAGGAAAGGAAACGCCGATAAAAATATTCCGCCCGCTTCGCATCCCGCACCGACACGCCCAGCACCAGAAAGCCGTCCTTCACATTGAACCATGCGTCGTACTCCGAAAGCTCCGGCTGAAGATAGGCGTAAAAATAATGCGGGTCCAGCGCGATGCGGCCCTCGTTAAAGGTTTGAAACGTTGTGATATACTGCGCCGGGCCCGGCGCCAGCTTCCGTTTCAGCGCGCCCGTCACGCCCTCGCAGTCCAGCAGATACCTTGCCCGCACTTTACAGCGTTCCCTGTTCTGCAGCGTGACCCAAACAGCGCCGTTCTCTTCTTCACAGGCAATCGCGGCGGTACCGTCCAGCAGCTCCGCTCCGCTTTCCGCCGCCTTCGCCACGAGCCAGCCGTCAAAAGCGCCGCGCCACACATTGCGCCCTTCCTGCCTGAAAGCATATTCCCCGCCCTTGTCATCGGTAAAGATCATCCCCCGGTTTTCCACCGGAGCACAGCAGACAGCCGACGGTACTTCCTCGCCAAAATACTGCTTCACCAGCCCCAACGACTTTTTGATCAATATGCCAGAGCAGGATTTGTATCGCGGCAGCCGAAACCGCTCCACCAGCAGCACACGGCGGCCCGCTTCACAGAGCGCCTTGGCCGCTGCCGCTCCCGCGGGGCCCGCTCCTGCGACGACGGCGTCATACATACCGTGCACCTCGCTCTCCCGTCATTCGCCCACGTTTGGCTTGGTGAGCATGGTGTGCGTCAGCCTGGCAACAGAGACGCCGCCCATGGTGATATCCCTGTCTCCAAACCGCAGCACCTGCGTCTGGCCCTTTTTCACAGGCAGCCATTCCGCCAATCCCGGCCCGTTGGGGTCGCCCGTTTTTGCAAAATTCGTCAGGTACGACACCATCGCTTCGGACAAAGCCCGGTCCCATTCCGTGAAAGGCCGCCAACAGCTGTCCAGCGTGCCGAACGCATACCACAGGTCTGCCGAATGCCACGCACCTTTTTCATCTCCGGGCAGCTGACGGCTGAAGAAATAGGCATAGCTGGGCTGTTTGCCCTGGTCCGCCTGCAACCGCGCCCAGCCCTTTGCCATTTTATGCACGATGGGCGGCACAACGTCCTCGCTGGTGGAGCCCATCAGGTACGGGATGTTCTTTTGCCGCCCTGCTTTTGCAGCTTCCGCCGCGCTTTCCGTAAGGAATACGCCGTCCACCACCGGGCCGCACCCGGCCATGGGGTTCTTCTGTTCTTTCCTTGCCTCGGCGAACGCCGCGAACAGCGCCTGCGGTTCTGCGCCGCACAGCGCCGCAAAATCTGCCGCGCCCAGCTTCTGCCGCACCGCCTGCCAGAACGGATACGCTTCTTCCGCTTTCTGCGCCGCGCCCAGCAGTCTGGAAACGCCGCCTCCGCTCATCATCACCGCGCCGCGGAACAGCCCGTTCGTCATGGGCGAAACACAAAGCTGCTGTACGCTCATCGCGCCCGCGGACTGGCCCATAAGAGTAACTTGGCCCGGGTCGCCGCCAAAAGCGGCGATATTGTCCCGCACCCAGCACAGCGCAGCCATCTGGTCAAACATTGCGTAGTTGCCCGTATGCCCGTCCCGGGCGGCAAGCTCCGGCAGGCACAAAAAGCCCATAGGGCCCAGACGGTAATTGATGGTGACGGCAACAACGCCCTTTTTGCACCAGGCCGTGCCGTCAAAATGCTTTTCATGGCCGCACCCACCCAAAAATCCGCCTCCGTGAATATAAAACAGCACGGGCGCGTTTTTTGCGTCGTCGGGAGCCCAAATGTTTAAAAACAGGCAGTCTTCACTGTAATCGTAGTGTTCGCCCCGACGGAATTCGTTGTAATAAAACGCCTTTTCCGGCACGTCTTCTTCGTTGTAGAACGCGCGCGGCTGAAACGAACACGCGCCGAAATTGGCGGCGTCATACACGCCGTCCCAATGCGTCACCTGCCGGGGATATTCCCAGCGCCCTGCCGTGGCGTACCGTATGCCGCGGAATACGGACACGCCGTCCGCTCCGCCCGCCGCGCCCTGTACGGGCCCGCACGGCGTATGTACAAAATGGTTTTTCATACCGGCTTTCCTCCCTGCTTTCTTTCCTGACGGTGCGGCTCCGGCAGGGCGCTTTCCGCCCGGCCTTTTCCAGCAATTCCATTACAATAAAGAATACCCTCTTACGCGCATCAAGTACATTGTATTTCTTGCACATCAAAAGCCCCGCCGTTTTTCATGCCATCCGGCGAGCCGTTTGGGCAGTCTTTTCACCGCTCTGCAATTAAAAAGCCGTCCGCGGTATGCGCCGCGGACGGCCTTTCGTTCCAATATGTGTCAGCGTGTGCCGCTTTTTTTCTTCCAGAGCAGGAAACCGGCCATCAGAGCCAACCCGAACGGCAGCGCCAGCAGACCCGGCAGCTCGAAATGCACCAGCAGACCCGCCGCCACATAAGAGATGCAGGAAACGGCTGCCGCCGTTATTGCATAGGGCAGTTGTGTGGAGACATGCTGGACATGGTCGCACTGGGCGCCCGCAGAGGCCATGATCGTTGTGTCGGAGATCGGCGAACAATGGTCGCCGCACACGGCGCCCGCCATACATGCGGCAATGCACACGATGCCCATGGGGTCGTCCAGAGGGAAGATCGCCATGGTGATGGGGATGAGCACGCCGAACGTTCCCCAGCTTGTCCCTGTCGCAAAAGCCAGCAGGCAGCCGATCAGGAACACGATGGCCGGCAGGAACATCTGCATGCCTTCCGCGCCGCTTTTCACAAGGTCCCGCACAAAATATTTCGCGCCCAGAGAATCCGTCATGGCTTTCAGCGACCATGCGAATGTAAGGATCATAATGGCAGGCACCATCGCCTTAAAGCCGTCCGGGATGCAGCCCATCATCTCGCGGAAGGACATTGCCCGGCGCAGCATATAATAAACGAAGCTGAACACCAGAGCGAATGCGGACCCAAGCATCAGCCCTACCGACGCGTCGGAGTTTGAGAACGCGGTGCTGAAACGCGCCAGCACGCCGCCTTCCCCGCCTGCGAAGAAGCCGCCGGAATACACCATGCCCACCACGCAGCAGAAAATAAGCACTGCAATGGGTGCAATAAGGTCAACCACACGCCCTTTGTCCGCCGGGGCCTCCCCTGCGCCCGCATAGGGGTCCGGCCCGCCGCCGAACAGGTCTCCCTCGCCGGCCAGCGCCTCGCTTTTCGCCATGGGGCCGTAATCCACCCGCAGCACAACAAGCATCACCATCATGGCGATGGTGAACAGTGCATAGAAATTATAGGGAATGGCCCGGATGAAGAGGGACAGGCCCTTTCCATCCTCCACAAAACCGGACACAGCCGCCGCCCAGGACGAAATAGGCGCAATGATGCACACCGGTGCCGCCGTAGCGTCGATGATATACGCCAATTTGGCGCGCGATACCCGATGCTTGTCGGTGACGGGCCGCATCACGGAGCCCACCGTCAGACAGTTGAAATAATCGTCGATGAAAATAAGGCAGCCCAGCGCTACCGTAGCCAGCTGCGCGCCCACGCGGGATTTGATATGTGTCTGTGCCCATCGTCCGAAGGCCGCAGAACCGCCGGCCTTGTTCATCATGCAGACCATCGTGCCCAAAACGACAAGGAACACCAGGATGCCGACGTTGTATGCGTCCGACAGCACCGAGACGATGCCTCCCTGAAATACGTGCAGCACCGTGCCCTCAAAGCTGAAATTCGCATACAGCAGGCCGCCCGCAGCAATGCCTATAAACAGTGAAGAATACACCTCTTTTGTGATGAGCGCCAGCGTGATGGCAATGAGCGGCGGTAGCAGGGACCATGCCGTATTGTAAAACCGGCTTTCCGCCTCTGTCCTGCCGGAGCCGCCGCAGGCCCCGCAGATGTTTTTCCCGCCGCACGCCCCGCATGCCGCGTCCTTGCCCAGGCATTCCATGCAAGCGCCCGAGCCGCCGCATTCCGCGCATTCCACCATGCGCGAACCCGGTTCGTCCTGCGCGCCGCTTTGCGCAAAAGCCGGCGCCGCGCACAAAACCGCCAGCACCAGCACCGCCGCCAGCATGGGCAGCAGCCGAATCCTTTTTTTCATACGGTTCCTCCTCCTGTGTTCTGCCGCAGGCCCTCCGCTCCGACACACGGACACAGGCTGAGGGAAACAAAAAGCCCTGTGCGCAAAGAGCGCACAGGGCAACCGGACGCAACCTCCGCTGGAAGATGCGTCTGGATAGCGCTCCACAAATTTTGTGACAGTCCGCAGGATATTCTCCCACGGCCCAGGATACGCCGCCCAGGCAGGCGGCTGCTCCTTCGGCGGTTCCCCCTCTCCCCGAAACGGCTGCCTGGCCATTGTTCCGGGTACGCATGAGTCCCGCGCCTCTATCCGCGTATTCAGTTGAAAAGACCTTTCCGGCCTTCCCGAAGCACACAACGCGCCCGGGAACATTCGAATGATACTTATAAATTAGCACGGCTGCTCCAAAATAGCAAGCGGATCCGCCATTTTTTACACAAAAAATTTTTCCGGATGCACACGGCTTTTCCGCTTCTTCAAAAAACGCCCCGGCATCCGCCGGGGCAATGCGTTTCGTTTTTTTCAGGGGTCTCAATCGTGAAGGCTGGGTTTCGCCCGCAGAGAGATGGTGTGCTCAAAACAGCTGTAATCCGTCAAATACACAGTATAGCAGCCCTCGGTGCGCTTCATGCTTCCAAACTTACCCGCTGTGAAGCCGTGCGCGCCGAAGCACGGGCCCGCCTCGATGGCGTACCTTCCCCTGGAGGCCGTCAGCGTTCCGGATTTGGCGACGATACCGCCGCCCTCCGCGCCGTCCGCGGCAAAATGCTCCGTCTCCACGCGGCAGCCCGCGTCGAACGCAAGCTCCACACGCAGAGGCGCACGGTCGATCCCGGTGTTGACGATGTGCACGTCAATGCCGTTCTCCGCCTCGGTGACCTCCACATCGAATATCATATCCGGCCCGTGAAGCTGCGCGCGCTTCGTGTGGTCCATTTTCCACCAGTCGCTGGTCTCCGGCTTTTCTTCAAACGGCAGATAATACCAGCCCGTCATGGTCTGGTGCAGCGCATAGGCGTTTTCGCCCGTGGAGGCCAGCGTCTCGGGGATGAAGCTGCGGTGCTCACAGAAACTGGCGCCGATGTGCATACTCACAGTAAAATCGCCGTTCTGGAAATATAAAAAGCCCGCGCTGTGGTTGATGATGGTGTAGGAATACCCCTTCCGGCGGCAGCGTACGATCTCGCTGCCCTTGTAAAATTTGTGATAATCCGCCGGGAAACCGCTGCCCGCGTGCTCCAGCGCGGCCAGGCGGGGCTGCAGCATGAACTGGATCAGGCAATCCATGGCCTTCAGGCCGTGGCGGTCCACTGCCGCCATGATCTCATTCGCCGCGTCCAGAAATTCCGGCTTCTGCAGCACGTCGCCCATATACAGATACTCAAAGTAATAGTCTTTGGGATAGATCTTGCGCCCCCGGTCCTGCCGGGTGGAGTTGTTCGTAAAGATGCTGTCGTCCGGCTCGATATAGGTGAGCATCATGGTCAGGTTCCGCACCACAGGTTCGTAATAAGCGTCGTCGCCCGTGGCCACGGCCAGCATGATCATCGCGTCGTTGTTGATCCGGTTGTAATTGCCCGCCGAGCGCTCCGCATATTCGCCGTCTGCGTTGCAGTCGCTGCCTTCCAGCAAAATAGCGTCCGCGGCCTTTTTGTACGCCTCGCCGCCCAGCAGCCTGTGGCACATCATCAGTACCGATGCGATGGCCCAGCGGTGGTTCGGCGTATGAAAACCGCAGTGTGTCAGTGCTTCGGCGGCATCTTTCACAATGGCTTCATACAGCGGCAGCAGCTGCGCGCACACATCTTTTTCCGCCGCGTCCGCCGCCTGCGCACCCTCCGCGATCCGGCGCAGATATACATACACGGGCAGCAGCCGCTTCGTGCAGAAAGCCGTGTCCGGGCCGGAAAAAAAGTTGCAGTTGACGAGGTCGAAATAGCCGCCCGGCCGCTGGGAGCGGCGCACATAATCCAGCGCCAGCAAAATGCGCCGGAGCACCTCTGCGTCCAGATGCCATTTGCTGTCCGCGTTCAGGCAGCAGGCCGTCATGGTCGTCAGATGATAGATGGCCACCTTCGGCTCCGCAATGCTGTCCGCCGAGGGGAATCCGCCAAAAAACGGGTCGTTCCGGTCCAGGATCTGAATCTCCATAAAGCGTGCGACACGGGCGTCGCTGTCCCGCAGGACCTTGTTGTAATGCTCTTTCATATGGGGGCTCCCTTTCCAAATAAAAGTGACGGCAAAAGCCGGTGCTTGTGCGCCGCGCGGCGTGCCGCCGCGGCTTGTGCTTTGTTATTATCATAGTTTTTTTATCTATAAAAAACAACACAGGTTTTGTCCGCTTCCAAAAGAAGCATTGCATATTTTGCTTAAAATTCCAAAATCCGTACCACCGCGGCTGCACATTGCACTTCGGCCGCTTATGGCAGGCCGCTGCTGCCGCGGCGGACGGTTCACATTTTACTGTACGCCGGCCTTTCTCTTCGCTTTGTCCGCATAAACCGCCCGAAGCCGCCATATATATGCAACAAACACAAATAGGGAGTTGTTGCGGCATGAAGGGCAATCCGGAGGAGCGGGCGGTGCAATTGGGCGAATACATCACGGAGACCGGCGCCACCGTGCGCAGCGCGGCCAAAGCGTTCGGCATCAGCAAATCTACAGTGCACAAGGATATTACATACCGTTTGGAAAAGCAGAATCACACTCTGTACGACGAGGTGCAGAAGGTGCTGCGCGTGAATAAAGAGGAGCGTCATCTGCGCGGCGGCGCGGCCACACGGCAGAAATACCATCCGGAAATAGAATAACCGGCAATACAGCGGCAGGCCGTCGGCAGGGAACGGGCTGCCGCTCTGTTTTGCCTTTTCCACCGCATGCAAGCCTTCAAGCAACGCCCCCACGGCAGACAGGGCCGACCTGTGTTTTGTAAAAAGCGATAAAATTCTCAAATTTATTTTCCTATTTTGCTGTTTTAATTTCAATAAATACTAATATATACTGGAAATAACAACAAATACAGGCGATTCTGTTCAGCAACATGTTTTGTTCACCCATCCCTGCGGCCCACCGCAAGGCGCTCGTGCCGGGCTGCCAAGAAAGGAGCGGCTATGGAAAATAAATTTCTTGCACACATCGCGGAGGACGGACGGGAACAAACGGTTTTCGAGCATCTGGCGGGCGCCGCCTCGCTGTCGGCGGAGTTTTCCCGCCCTTTCGGCGGCGAGGCACAGGGGCTGCTGGCCGGGACGGCCCATGACATTGGAAAATACTCTGCTGCGTTTCAGCGGCGGCTGACGGGCGATTCCAGGCGGGTGGATCACGCCACTGCCGGCGCTTTTGAATGTATGGGGCGCGGCCAGCCCTTCGCCGCCTTCGCCGTGGCAGGCCATCACGGCGGCCTTCCGGATGGCGGCGGGCGCGGAGACGGCCCGGAAGCCGCCACCTTTTGGGGACGGATCAAACGGGCGGGCCGCGGCGGGCTGGAGCCTTACGGCGCCTGGGCCCGGGAAGTATCCCTGCCCGGCGGACAACCTCCCCCCTTCGCAAAGCAGAACCCGGGAGCGGGCATGTTCTTTATCCGCATGCTTTATTCCTGCCTGGTGGCCGCGGATTTTCTGGATACCGAGGCCTTCATGTCCGGGAAGCCGCGCGGGAGTTGTTCAGGCTGCTGGAAAAAGAAGGCGCCTTCCATCCGGCCACTCTGATGTACCCCGCCCACCGTCAAAGCCGACGGAAAGGGATTCGCCGCATGCTGAAAGCTGCCGCTCCCTTCCCGGGGAGCGTGGATTGAAACCGCGCTGCTGGCAATCAAGGAGGCTGCGCCGGCGGTCGCTCCCCCTCACGGAGGGGATTCGAGTTTAAAGGCCGGAGCTCCGATTGCATTTTCAATCAGAACTCCGGCCTTTTTCTTTTATCACCGGCTGAGCAGCCTGTAAAGCGGCTACGCGCCGAACGCCTTAGCCACGCCCTTCAGCTTTTCACGGATGGGCAGCTCGTAAGGGCAGCGCGCCTCGCACTTACCGCAGCCGATGCAGTCCCCCGCCCTTGCCGTCTGAGACTCGTAGCGCGATCTGGCCCAGTCCGCCAGATCGTAATGCTTGAGATAGTTTTCCAGCGTGAAGATACCCGGGATATCGATGCCCACCGTACACGGCGCACAGTATCCGCACCTGCGGCAGAAATTGCCCGAAAGCCCGGCGCGGATGGCTTCGCATGCGGCCAGCTCCTCCGGTGTAAGCGGGCCGTCCTGCTCCGCCGCAGCTGTGTTCTGCTCTATCTCTTCCAACGTGGCCATTCCGGGGATGGCCAGCGTACAGGTCTTGTTTTGCAGGATGTACCGCATGGCCAGCGTACCGTCGGTGATGTTGCCGCCCGCCAGCGGCTTCATCGCAATGACCCCCACGTTCTGCGCGGCCGCACGCTCCATCAACGCTTCACCCTGGCTTTCAACGATATTATATGGGAACATGATGGTCTCGATCTCCGGATAGGAGAGCAGCCGCTCGAAGCTGTCCACCGAGTGAGCTGTTGCGCCGAGATGTCCGACCTTGCCCGCCCGGATGGCGTCCTGAATGGCAGCCACGGCGCCCTCAGCAGAAAACGCCAGCTCAAAATCAGCATCAGACTTTATATTGTGCAGCTGATACAGGTCGATATAATCCGTCCTCAGGTTGCTCAGGCTGATGCCGATGTCCCGCGCCATGTCCGCGTAACCGCGGGACATGGATTTCGTTGCAAGAATGAACTTCTCCCGCAGACCGCCGGACAATGCCTCGCCCAGATAGCTCTCCGACACAGTGTAGCCGCGCGCGGTGTCGATGTAGTTCACACCCTTTTCCACAAGGCGTCCCATCAGTGCGCGGGTTCCCCGTGCGTCGATGCGTTGGATGGGAATGCCCCCAAAACCCACAGCAGATACCTTCAAACCTGTCTTTCCCAAAATTCTGTATTGCATAACGCAGTTTCCTCCTTTTGCCGTTTGCCGCAGGCGCGGCGTTGCCTGTCAACCCCGATTATACACCCGCGCCGGTTTGTTGCAAAGTTCTTTTTGTGATATGATAGAGCAAAACGTTGAGAATGAGGCGCGGCCGGAAGCGGCCCGCCGGAGGGGAGCATGCCATGCTGAAAGAAAAAACGAACCGCTGGTTCCTGGCATTGGGCGCCGCGCTGCTGTGTGCGGGGCTGGGCGCCGCGGCACTCTGGGATCTGGAGATCGACCTCGCGCTGTATTCACCCGGGTTCCTGCCCGCCGTATTGATGGAGGCCTTCGGCTGGTTTCCTCAGTATTTGCCCGCCGTCGTGCTGTGCGTCTGTATTGCCCTGGACGGTGCGCGAAGCATGCCGCTGCGCGCCGCGGGCGGCCTGCTGGCGGTTGCCGGCAGCGGCATCCTGCTGTATATGGGCGCGCACCATCTTGTAAAGCGCGGGATGTCCGGCCCTTCCATCACACTGTGGACCGTCCTGCTGGGCGGCCTTTCGCTGGGTATATGCGCACTGGCGCTGTACCGCTCCCGCAGCGGGGGGCGCAAAAAGCTGGAATTCGTATGCCTTTGGGGCACGGTGTATCTGCTGGCCGGGCTTGCCGCCATCAACATTATCAAGGCTGTCTGGCAGCGCACGCGCTTTGACGACATGCTCACCGCCGCGGGCGGCGGCTTCGAGGGCGCGTTCGCACAGTTTACAAGCTGGATGCAGCCGTTCGGCAACGGCGGTTCCAGCTTTCCGTCCGGCCACACGGCTGCCGCGTGCAGTGTGTTCATCCTGACACTGGCCTGTGACGTCTGCCTCAAGTGGAACCGCCGCCGCACGCTGGTATGGGCGCTTTGCTGGGCCTATGTGGCCTTTATGGCCTTGTGCAGGCTCGTCATCGGGCGGCATTACCTCAGCGACACGCTGGCCGCGGCCTTTGTGATGCTGCTGCTCTACCTGGGCATGCGCAAAACAAAATGGTACCGCGCAGGCGCACGTGAGCTGACGGCTCCCGACACATAAGTATGGCATGCCATTCCGCAAAAGCCGTGAAAAGGCCGTTCCCACGGGAACGGCCTTTTCATTATATTTGCAGCTCACGCACCTGCAAAGCAAAATAATATTGGATAAAGCCCCGGCCGGACCATTCCGCCCGTACTTTATAAAAATAGAGGCCCGGCGTGGTGGGTGTGCTGAAACGGCCGCCGCCCGCATCCGAAAGCTCCAGATATTCCGTCGGCTTATCGCTGACGGCACGCATCACCCGCAGCTCCGAAGGTTCCTTGGTGAACAGAATGCGCATCTGTGCGCCCGGCATCACGTCCACAGGCTGCAGCGGCACGTCCTCCGGCGAGAGCAGCGGCGTTTTTTCCTGTGTCAGGAAAAAATTCCATTCCCAGCCCGCCCGGCGCACCTCCTTGTCCGGAACAAGCTCCTCATCCCCATACAGAACTGTAATGATGGGCAGCGCGGATTCCGGGTCCTGCGTATCGAGGGATTCCTTAATAAACGCCGTCATGCCGGTGGCGATGGCCAACAGCACAGCGCCGATGATGAGCTTGCGGAAAAAAATCTTTGGCAGTTTCATACGTTTCCTCCCGGCGGGGCAAGCCTGTCGTTTTTCTTATTGTAGCATGCCGGCGTGTAAAAATCCACCCGCATAAAACAAAAGCGGCACGCATATGGGTTATAGCACCGGGCTGCGCCCGCTTGCCCGCGGCAGTTTTCCGTCCCGGCGCTCCCGCGCGGCACGGCGAGCGGCACAAAAGGGCCTGCCGTCATTTTCAACTGGGAGGAATCATTTTATGGAGCATTCACTGTATCCTGTGCCGCCGCGCTTCACTGTGCGGCGGCTGGTATTGATGGACCTTGCGGCTATTTGCACGCTGTATGGCGCTTGCGGGCGCGACGCCGCCTGGGGCACACGCGAAACGCTTGCCGCGCTGTTTGGCGAAGGCGAATGGTGGGGCGGTTTTCTGGGCGGAGAGTTGGTTGTCTGCTGCGCCTGTGTACCCGCCCGTTCCGCCACGCCCCAGGCTGCC
>OHAS01003151.1_pt1 | contig 11177 bp, 11 predicted proteins | sample 1577131 | NCBI WGS metagenome assembly OHAS01 (sample SAMEA3541566, study PRJEB24748) | human gut metagenome | biome: human gut; feature: human-associated habitat; material: faeces | place: China | collected 2012
AAGGGACGGGGAACACCCGCGGGAAAAGAGAATGCCCCGATCCCTTTTCTGTGTTCCCTGCGCCGCAGGGCGCGCAGAAAAAGGATCGAGAAAAAACGACAGAAAGAGGGAACTATCCGTGATCGAGCTGAAACACGTAAGCAAAAAATACGATTCCGGCGCAAACGGCGGAGTGGACGCATTGAAGGATGTGTCCCTCACCATAGAGGATGGCGACATTTACGGCATCATCGGTATGTCCGGCGCGGGCAAGAGCACGCTGGTGCGCTGCATCAACCTGCTGGAGTGCCCCACCGAGGGCGAGATCATCGTGGACGGCCAGCGGCTGGACACCATGACCCCCGCCCAGCTGCGGGCGGCGCGGCGGAACATCACCATGATCTTTCAGCACTTCAACCTGCTGATGCAGCGGACGTGCCTGCGGAACGTGTGCTTCCCCATGGAGCTGGCCGGTGTGAAAAAGGCCGACGCGGAGAAGCGCGCCCGGGAGCTGCTGGAGCTGGTGGGACTGCCGGACAAGGCCGAGGCCTATCCCGCCCAGCTGTCCGGCGGACAGCAGCAGCGCGTGGCCATCGCCCGCGCACTGGCCACCGATCCCAAGGTGCTGCTGTGCGACGAGGCCACCAGCGCCCTTGACCCCAAGACCACCCGGCAGATACTGGAGCTGATACGGGACATCAACCGGAAGCTGAACATCACCGTGGTCATCATCACCCATCAGATGAGCGTGGTGAAGGAGGTCTGCTCCCACGTGGCCATTCTGGACGAGGGCTGCGTGGCCGAGGCCGGTATGGTGGGCACCGTGTTCGCCGCGCCCAAGTCCGAGGCCGGACGGCGGCTGGTATTCCCCGGCGGCGCGGACGCGCAGGTGTACAACCCCCAGGACGAGAAGCTGGTGCGGCTGGTGTTCAAGGACAGCAAGACCACCAGCATTCCCCTGATCGCGCGGCTGGCGGCGGAGGAGAACATCTTCTGCAACGTCATCTCCGCCAGCACCCAGAAGCTGTCCGAGACGGTGTACGGCAGCATGATGCTGGGCATCCCCAGCGCACAGTTCGACAAGGCCGTGACCTTCATTCACAATGTGGCCAACGTGCAGGTAGAGGAGGTGGACAGCCATGTACAGTAACATATTCTCCGCCCAGTCCATACAGGATCTGATGAGCGTGCTGTCCTCCCTGCCCGTGGCGATCTGGGAGACGTTCTACGTCACCGTGGTCAGCACCGCCCTGTCGCTGGTACTGGGTCTGCCGCTGGGCGTGCTGCTGGTGGCCGGGGAGAAAAACGGCGTACTGCCCCTTCCCCGCTGGCTGATGCAGGTCATCAACGTTATCATCAACCTGCTGCGCTCCATCCCCTTCCTGATTTTGATGATCATGGTGTTCCCCCTGTCCCGTCTGCTGATCGGCACGGCGGTTGGCACCACGGCTACCATCGTTCCGCTGGTGGCGGCGGCGTTCCCCTTTGTAGCGCGTCTGGTGGAGAGCAGCCTCCGGGAGGTGGACGGCAACATCATCGAGGCCGCCCAGAGCATGGGCGCCACGCCCATGCAGATCATCTGCAAGGTGATGATCCCGGAGAGCGTGCCGTCCCTGATCCAGAACGTGACCATCGCGCTGACCACTATTCTGGGCTACTCCGCCATGAGCGGCATCATCGGCGGCGGCGGTCTGGGCAAGATCGCCATCGACTACGGCTATTACCGGTACAAGTATCTGGTGATGCTGGTGGCGGTGGTCATTCTGATCCTGCTGGTGCAGCTGTTCCAGAGTCTGGGCACATGGCTGAGCAAGCGCTGCGACAAGCGGCTGAAGCATTGAGTATATATGAGGGAAGCACCCGCAAGGGTGCTTCCTTTTTTGCAGGATGGCGTCCCCAAGGGCATTTGCTGGCAGCGCTATGCGAGCGGGGCGATGTGGGCATCGCCCCCTACGAAATCGCAGGGGGGTGCGTGCGGACAGGAAACCCGTTGTAGGGCGGGACCCATGTGTCCCGCCGCGTGATACGCATTGATCCCGGCGGGGCACATGGGCCCCGCCCTACAGGGTGCGGAGGGTGTGCGGGGCGGGACGCAGGGAAGAGGTTTTATATGAGGAAAGGAGAAGGGCGAGATGAAGGAGAAAATGGTGACGGTCATGCTGCCGCGAGGCAGAAAGCAGGAGGAGAACTTTGTCATCGTGTCGGTGAACGGGCGCAGCTGGAAGATCATGCGCGGCGTGGAGGTGCGCGTGCCGGAGTGCGTGGCGGAGGTGCTGGAGAACGCCCGTATGATGGCGGAGGAGGCGCGGCGCTACGTGGACGAGCGCGCTTCCTGAGGTGGCGGCTATGGCGAAGGTGACGGCAAAGCAGGTGCTGGATCGGGTGGACGCGCTGGCACCCAACGGGTATGAGCGCGGGGAGAAGCTGCGGTGGCTGGCGCAGGCGGAGGGCTTTGTGCTGCGGGAGATCGGGCATCAGACGGGGGAGCTGCCCGACATGACGGAGACGACGGTGCTGACGGCACCGGTACCCTACGACGAGATGTACCGGCACTATGTGGAGGCACAGATCCACTATGCCAACGGGGAGACGGCGCGGTACAACAGCGCCGGGAGCCTGTGGAACAACGCCTTTCTCACCTACCGGGACTACTGCGCCAGAACGGAGACACCGCCGGCGTGCCCGGTGCTGCGGCTGTGCTGAAGGGAGGCGGGGAGGATGTATTTTCCCAAGCTGAAGGCGCAGGCACAGCAGAGAGCCGCCGTGGAGCAGTTCGGCGGGCTGGATCGCCGGGTGGGACACGGCGCGGGCTGCGCGGAGAACATGGAGAATATGTGGAGCGGCGGGTATCCGGCGCTGGAGACAAGACCCCGGCGGGGCGTGATGCGGCAGCTGACGAAGCCCCACGGCATCGTGGAAAAGGACGGGCTGTTCTGGGTGGACGGCACGGCGCTGTATGTGAACGGGGCAAAGACGGAGCTGGTGCTCAGCGACAGCGACAAGCAGCTGGTGAGCATGGGCGCGTATCTGCTGATCTTCCCGGATAAGAAGTACATCAACACCCAGAAGCTGACGGAGTACGGCAGCATGGAGAACATACAGACCTCCACGGGGGAGGTGACGTTCACGCTGTGCTATGAGAACGGGGAAAGCGTGGGCAGCTATGTGACCGGCACCTACGCGCCCAAGGAGCCGGGCACGGGGGATCTGTGGATGGATACGGATCGCCGGGTGACGGTGCTGCGGCGCTATGACGGCGGCAGCTGGGTGGAGGTGACGGGTATATGTACCAGGATCGGCGCGGCGGGGCTGGGCAGGGGCTTTCAGGCCGGGGACGGCGTGACGGTGTCCGGCTGCGGTGCGCTGGAGCTGAACGGACTGCATGTGCTGAAGGCGGCAGCGGACGACTGGGTGCTGATACCGGCCATGTGCCGGGCGCTGGACAGCCAGACGGCGGCGGTAACGGTGATGCGCACCATCCCGGAGATGGACTTCGTGGTGGAGCAGGGAAACCGGCTGTGGGGGTGCAAGTACGGTATCGTGGACGGGCAGGCGGTGAACGAGGTGTACGCCTGTGCGCTGGGGGACTTCCGCAACTGGAACAGCTTTGCGGGGCTGAGCACAGACAGCTATGCGGCGGCCAGAGGCTCGGACGGTGCGTTCACCGGGGCGGCGGCCTGCATGGGCGGCGTGGTGTTCTTCAAGGAGAACTGCATGGAGCGCATCTATCCGGCGGCGGGCGGCGGGCACCAGATCGTGACGGTGCCGTGCAGCGGTGTGCGCCGGGGCGCGGAGAGAACGGTGGCCGTGTCGGACGGCGTGGTGTATTACCTGGGGAATGATGGAGTGTACGCCTTTGACGGGAGCATGCCGGTGTGCGTGTCCCGGGCGCTGGGCGACAAGAGGTATATCGGCGGCGTGGGCGGCGGCGAGAGCGGACGCTACTGGCTGGCGGCAAAGGAGGCCGCCGGTACCACGGAGCTGCTGGTGTACGATACGCAGAGAAAGCTGTGGCACCGGCAGGACACCGTGGAGGTGATGGACTTTGTGCGGCAGGACGGCGTGATGCTGCTGCTGTGCAGGGACGGGCGGCTGCTGGACACCGCCGGTGAGGTGGGCACAAAGGAGACGAACGTGGTGTGGAGCGCCGAAAGCGGCGATCTGGGGCTGTATACGCCGGAGCACAAGTATCTGGCGCGGCTGGAGCTGCGGATGAAGCTGGAGGAGGGCGCCGTGGTAAAGGCGTTCGTGCGGTACGACAACGGCGAGACGTGGGAACAGGTGGGGACTGTTACCGGGACGGCGGAGCAGACCAGGGGCGCGGTGATGCAGCTGCGTCCCAGACGGTGCGGACACCTGCGGCTGAAGTTGATGGGGCTTGGCCGGTGCCGGGTGTACAGCGCGGCGGCGGTGTATGAGAAGGGGAGTGACGTGGAATGATGACGCTTCCCCTGCCTGCGGCACCGGCGGGGACGGTGCAGGAGCAGGCGGCGCAGCAGTATTCGTATCTGGTGCAGATGGCGCAGCAGCTGAATCTGGCGCTGGGGCAGCTGGAGGAGCTGGGCAGCGGGGCGGGCGCGGAGTCCGCCCGGCGGCAGGCCGGGGCGTACAGCGAGCAGGCACAGGAGGCGGCGCGGGCGGCAGAGGAGCAGTACGACACGCTGCGGAGCATGATACTGAAAACGGCGGAGCAGGTGGAAAAGACCACGGAGGAACTGACGGCGAGGCTGAAGGAGGAGTATGTGGCGAGCTCGGACTTCGGCAGCTATGTGGCGAAGCTCAGCGCGTATCTGGAGGCCAATCCCCAGGCCATGACCCAGTATTACAGCTTCTTTTCCGATCTGCAGGCCAATGTGGAGAAGGTGGACGCCGCCTTCTCCCACTATAAGGTGGACACGGAGGGGTACATCCGGACGGGCATCGTGTACTATGACGGGGCGGTGCCGGTGTACGGCGTGGCGGTGGGTCAGGATCTGACCTGCCGGGAGATCGACGGGCAGCGGGTGGTGGAGCAGAGCAATTTCCGGGCGGTGTTCACCGCGTCGCGGCTGTCCTTCTGGCAGGACGCCACGGAGGTGGCCTATGTGTCCAACAACCGGCTGTACATCACCAACATCACGGTGCTGGGCGCCATCGCCGTGGGACAGTGGAGCGTGGAAGCAGCGGAGGGCGGACTGGCCTTCCGATGGATCGGAGGGTGAGTGAATGAGCTATACGGCGCTGGACAGCATCCAGTGGGGCGGTACGCCCAAAATCGGCGTGAGCTTCGGGTACGACAGCAGACGCTCCGGCGGGGACATGCAGTACCGCATCTATGTGACGGTGGCACCGCTGACGGGGGCGTCCTACTTCGGGTATCCCATCTATCTGACGGTGTATGTGGACGGGGACTGTGTGGACAGCGGATACACGCTGAAGCAGGCATCCCCCAGCCGGTGGAGCGGCAGCATCGAGTATGACAGCGGCTGGGTGACGGCGGCGGGCGCTGTGGGCAGCGCACCGCTGAGCATCCGGCTGTACAGCGGCTCCGGCTCTACCAGAGACGACAGCTACGGCTATGCACTGCCGGTGGAGCGGGTGGAGTCCATCGGGGATTTCACCCTGACGGCGGGTGACGCGGTCATCGGACAGGCGGGGACGCTGACGGTGACAAGGCCGGGGTATGGGTATAGCTTCGCGTTCCGCTATGCGCTTGGCAGCGCAGGCGGGAGTATCGCCGCCGATGATCTGAAAACGGTGAACAGCAGCAGCGGACGGGTGGTGTATCAGTGGACGGTGCCGGAGGCGCTGGCACAGCAGCTGCCGGAGAGCACCTGGGGCACCGGCACTGTGACCATGCAGGTGTACAGCGGCGGAACGCTGGTGGGGAGCCTCAGCGCGCCGTTTACCGCTTATGTGCCGGAGACTATGCGGCCGGAGGTGACGCTGGAGACGGCGGTGGTCAACGACAATGCGGCGGTGCAGGGCTGGGGCGTGTGCTTGCAGGGCGTGAGCCGGATGCAGTACACGGCGGAGGCCACGGCCATGGGCGGCGCGTCCGTGCAGGAGTACCGGTTCCGGTTCGCGGGGCAGGAGATCACCGGCGCGTCAGGCACCACCGGCGCGGTGGGCATCAGCGGGATGCTGACGCCGGTGGTCACGGTGACGGACAGCCGCGGGCGCACCACGACGGTATCGGGCACGCCGGTGACGGTGTGCGAGTACCACACGCCGGTCATCACCGCGTCCGGGGTGGTACGGTGCGGCGCGGACGGCACGGAGAAGGACGACGGGGCGTATCTGAAGGTGCGGTGCGCGGCGTCCTGCTCGGAGGTGCAGGGACACAACAGCGTGCAGGTGCGGGCACGGATGCGGCCTATGGGCGGCCAGTGGAGCGGCTATACGGAGCTGCTGAACGGGGCGGAGCAGCTGCTGGGCGGCGGACTGAGCCCCACCGCGTCCTATGAGGTGGAGCTGAGCGCGGTGGATGCGGTGGGCGGCGTGCGCACGGTGCGGTATACGGCGTCCACCAGTCAGGTGACGATGCATCTGCGCAGCGGCGGTAAGGGCGCGGCCTTCGGTAAATACAGCGAGGGAGAGCGGCTGGAGTGCGCGTGGCCGGCGGTGTTTTACGGAGATGTGGCTGTGTCGGGAGCGCTGACGGTGAACGGAGAGACGGTGGAGGCGCTGGCGTATCCGGTGGGCAGCGTGCGGCTGACGGACAGCGCCGCGCCGCCGGAGACGGCGGAAGGCCTGACATGGGAGAGCGTGGAGACGGGCATCGCCGGCGTGTACGGCTGGCGGCGCACATCCTGAGAAGGGAAAGGAGAGGACGAGAAATGGCATCCACATATACGATGGTAGCTTACGGCTCCCAGGGCAGCGCGGTGAAGCAGCTGCAGAGCGAGCTGAACAGGAGAGGGTACAGCCTGGACGAGGACGGTATCTTTGGCAAGAAAACAAGAGCCGCCGTGCGGGACTATCAGAAGAAGAACGGGCTGCGCATGGTGGACGGCATCGCCGGTGACGAGACGTGGGGAAGCCTGCTGGCATCGCCCACGGCAGAGGAGCAGGCGGCGCTGGATGCAGCGGCTGCGGAGGCAGCCAGACCACGCGCGGAGGTGACGGAAAGCACGGCGCACCGCTTGCAGGAGCTGGAGAAGGGCTATACGCCATCGGATGAGGTGGCGGCGGCCAGAGAGTGCAGGGACAGCGTGGCGGCGCTGGAGCCGGAGGGGTATGAGTCCGGGTTCAGCGAGAAGCTGCAGGCGCTGTATGACCGGATCGCCGGGCGCAAGGCGTTCGAGTACGATCCGGAGGAGGACGAGGACTATCGGCGGTACGCGAAGCTGTACGCCGCCCGGGGTGCGGCGGCCATGGAGGACACGCTGGGCAAGGCGGCGGCGCTGACCGGCGGGTATGGCTCCAGCTATGCCCAGACGGCGGGGCAGCAGGCGTACAATGGGTATTTGCAGGAGCTGGCGGCGCTGGTGCCGGAGCTGCGGCAGGCTGCGTTGGCGGAGTACCGTCAGGAGGGGCAGGCGTTGGAGACACAGTACGATCTGTTGACCCAGCAGGAGAAGAACGAGTACCAGCGCTGGCAGGACGGCCGCAAGGAGTGGGAAAAACTGCTGGCGGCGGCGCAGGACGAGTATGAGAGCGCAGGGGACAGGGATCAGAAGCTGTATCAGACGCTGCTGAACCACTTCGAGGACAAAGCGGAGCAGGAGAAGAAGCTGTCGTCCTCCGGTGTGCGGCTGGTGGACAGCGGCGAGGACGGCGGCAGGGGTGAAAGCCTCAGCTCCACGGCGGCGGAGAGCCTGCAGCGGGCGGTGCGCAACTATCTGAAAAAGGGCAACGGCGATCTGGCGCAGGCGCTGGTGGAGAAGTATGCCCGGCGGATGACACCGGCGCAGAGACAGCGGTTCGATGCGCTGCTGAGCGGCGGAGGTCAGTGAAAAGGGGTTGCAATCGCAGGCGGCGTATGGTATCATACCGGAGGTATATTGCGAAGCGGTGGGGACACCGCAGCGGCTCGTAAGAGAGACGGAGAGCCGTGGGAAAGGAGTCATAATGGAGAAAACCAAGAAGCACTTTCTGCGGCGGGCGGCACTGCTGCTGGCACTGCTGACGTTGGCCTCCGCCGTTATGGTGGGCTGCGGCGGGAAGAAGGAGCCGGAGCAGGATTCCAAGGATGACGAGGTCATCGTGAAGCCGGAGCCTGTGGTGCTGCCGGAGGGTGTGAGCTTCGACAAGAAGAAGTACCCGGACGTGTTCGGGTTCATGCAGGTGCCCAACGCCAGCCAGTGCGCCATCAGCAAGGGACACTATCTGGCGCAGAGCCCCAAATCCGCCAAGAGCGAGACGGGGTACGACGACGACTATTATCTCAACCGCGATCTGGATGGCGTGACCAACAAGGCCGGTTCCCTGTACATTCAGGCGCACTACAACAAGTCTGATCTCAGCGATCCGGTGACGGTGATCTACGGGCACAACATGGCCAACCGCTCTATGTTCGGCGGCTTGCAGAGCTATGCCGAGACGCTGAAGTTTGACGATAACGCCCTGGTGTACATCTATCAGCCGGATCGCAAGGTGACATACCGCATTTTCGCGGGTATTCCCTATGATACCAGCCACATCCTGTACTATCACGATTTCACGGATGAGAAGGTGTTCAACGATTTCTTCCAGGCGCTGGGCAAGGCGGCGGACGATCCCAAGTACAAGAGCGACACCAACCAGAACGCCTTTTACAGCGCAGAGGGCTGCGTGAATGTGGATAAGGCCAACCTGCCCACCGCAGGGGACAAGGTGGTGGTGCTGTCCGTGTGCAAGAACGGCGACGACAACCACCGGTACCTGATCATGGCGAAGATGGTAGAGGACTCCGCCGAGCCTATCGTCATGACCAAGGAGGAGGCCGAGGCCGCCGGCGTGACGGCGGATCGTATTCTGGATAAGGATGCGCTGACCGATAAGACGGACGCTTCCAACGAGACGGATGCCGCGGCCAAGACGGGCGCCTCCGCTAAGACGGACACCTCTGCTAAGACGGATACCTCTGCAAAGACGGACACCTCCGCTAAGACCGATAAGAAGAGCTGAGGATAACAAATAAAAAACTCCCGAACCGGATGGTTCGGGAGTTTTTATGTGAACACTCGATTTGCAATGTCCGATGAGGGCGGACAGAGTTGTCCGTCCCTACGGGCGGGATGATGCGGACGGGGCTCCGTGTGGGTGGACATCAGATGCGCTGGCCGTCGGTCTGGGCCAGCAGGTCGGCCAGAGAAACACTGTCCAGATAGTCGTTGATGAGGGCATCCAGCTTCTCCCACATGGGGAGGGTGGTACACTGACCGGCACGCGGGCAGGGGTTTTCCTCGCTCTCCAAACAGGTGACGGGAGCCAGTGAGCCCTCCGTCAGGCGGAGGATCTGCCCCACGGAGTAGTCGGCGGCGGGACGGTTCAGGCGGTAGCCGCCGCCCTTGCCCCGCAGACCGTCCACAAGGCCGGCCTTGGAGAGAACGGAGATAATGCTTTCCAGATATTTTTCGGAAATGCCCTGCTTTTCCGCGATGAGGGGCAGGGGCATGTAGACGGTGGAATCGCTCTGCGCCAGCTCCAGCATGACGCGCAGGGCGTAGCGCCCTTTGGTGGATACGAGCATGGGAATGGCCTCCCTTACAAAGATAAACATAGTATACCACTATGTTTACAACTGCGCAAGGGAAATTTATCGGTCACATGTAGTGGTACTTGTTTCGCTTGGCCACAAGGAAGATGACGGAGATCAGGAAGGCGAAGCATTCGGCGGCGGTGATCGCCCACCAGATGCCGTCCACGTCCAGCAGAAGGGGCAGCAGGAGGACGGCGCCGGACTGGAACACCAGTGTGCGCAGGAAGGAAATGGCGGCGGAGATGGCACCGTTATTCAGGGCGGTGAAGAAGCCGGAGGCGAAGATGTTGAAGCCCACCAGCAGGAACGACCAGGAAAACAGGGTGAAGGCGTGGGTGGTCAGGGCGCAGAGGTCGGTGTCATAGCCCACGAAGAGGTGGGAGAGGGGCGCGGCCAGCAGCCGCGCCAGCGCGGACAACATCACGCCGCCGATGGCCATCAGCAGAACGCTTTTGCGCAGGAGGCTCTTCAGCTCCGGGTGATTCCGGGCACCGTAGTGATAGCTGACGACAGGGGCGCAGCCGATGGAGTAGCCGATGAAGATGGCCACGAAAATGAACTGGACGTACATCAGAACGCCGTAGGCGGAGACGCCGTTCTCGCCAATGAGACGCAGGAGCTGGAAGTTGTACAGCATGCTGACCAGCGAGGAGGAGATGTTGCTCATCAGCTCGGAGGAGCCGTTGCCGCAGGCCTGCAGGATGGGGCGCAGGCGCAGAGCGGTGGGACGCAGGTGCAGCAGGCTGGAATTGGGGCGCAGGAAGTAGATCAGCGGCAGCACGCCGCCAACACACTGGCTCAGTCCGGTGGCGATGGCGGCGCCGGCCACGCCCCAGCGGAGCACGGCGATGAACAGCGCGTCCAGCACCATGTTGGTAACGCCGGCGGCCACCGTGACCAGCAGGCCGAGGCGGGGCTTCTCTGCGGCGATGAAAAAGCTCTGGAACACGTTTTGCAGCATGAAGGAGAAGGTGAAGCCGGTGACGATGCGGCCGTAGAGCACGCAGTCGGACATCATGGCGTCGGTGGCGCCCAGGAACCGGGAGACGACGGGCATGGCGGCAATACCCACCGCGGACAGCACCAGACCCAGCAGCAGGGTGAACAGCACCATCATGGAGAAGGTCTGCTGCGCGTCGTCGTCCTTGCCCTCGCCCAGCAGCTTGGAGACGAGAGCGGTGCCGCCGGTGCCGATCATGAAGCCCATGCCGCCCAGGATCATGACGAAGGGCATGACCAGATTGATGGCGGCGAAGGGCGTTTTGCCCACGAAGTTGGAGACGAACAGGCCGTCCACCACGCCGTAGATCGACGTGAACACCATCATACAGATGGACGGCAGCGTGAAGCGCAGCAGCTTACTGTAAGAGAAGTGGTCGGAAAGGCGGATGGATTCGGACATAAAAACCTCCTGTCGAAAAAAGTAGCTCCATCGTAAAGATGGAGCTACATCATCCCGCCGAAGGCGGAGTTTGAACTTGGTGACCCGTACCGGATTCGAACCGATGTTAAAGGCGTGAGAGGCCTCTGTCTT
>OHAS01003164.1_pt1 | contig 11150 bp, 10 predicted proteins | sample 1577131 | NCBI WGS metagenome assembly OHAS01 (sample SAMEA3541566, study PRJEB24748) | human gut metagenome | biome: human gut; feature: human-associated habitat; material: faeces | place: China | collected 2012
AAGCTATTGCAGGCACCAAGATTATGATATTGGTCCGTGGAGTCTTAGTTTTTATTCTAGCCCAGATTCTTTCCAATATGATTGGTTTAACAACTATTTCCTGGTTGATCAATCAGATCATCACCTACGGGGTGATTGCAGCGGTGGTTATCTTTTCACCAGAGATTCGAACAGGTTTGGAGCGCTTGGGCCGGGCTACTGATTTCTTCTCCAATGCCCCTATCAGTGCGGAAGAGCAAATGGTTCGTGCATTTGTGAAATCAGTTGAATACATGAGTCCTCGTAAGATTGGGGCGCTTGTAGTGGTTCAGAGAGTGAGAACCTTGCAGGAATACATCTCGACAGGGATCCCTTTAGATGCTAAAATTTCGGCTGAATTGCTTATTAATATTTTCATTCCCAATACTCCCTTGCATGATGGTGCTGTCATTATCAAGGAAGACCGGATTGCTGTAACTTCAGCCTACCTACCCTTGACTGAAGATACCGGGATTTCCAAGGAGTTTGGAACGCGTCACAGGGCGGCGATTGGTTTGTCGGAAGTATCAGATGCTCTTACCTTTGTGGTTTCGGAAGAAACGGGTGGAATCTCCATCACCTATAATGGAGTCTTTAAGCACGATTTGACCTTGGAAGAGTTTGAATCTGAATTAAGAAGAATCTTACTTCCAAAATCAGAGAAAAAGCAAGGTCTGAAAGAGCGCTTGCTAGGAGGATTGAAACATGAGAAAAAATAGTCTATACATCATTTCTTCCTTCTTTTTCGCCTGCATTCTCTTTATCTATGCAACTTTGACAAACTATCAGAATAGCAACAGTGCCAGACAGGTGCGGACGGAGACTTATACAAACACAGTTCTTAATGTCCCAATTGATATTCAGTATGACAGTGATCAGTATTTTATCAGTGGTTTTACATCTGAGGTGACGGTCTTTCTAACAGGGTCAAACAGAGTTGCTTTGGCGAGTGAGATGCAGGAAAGTACCCGCAAATTTAAGGTGACGGCTGATCTTTCTGATGCTAGTGTAGGAACCATCGAAGTTCCTCTGACTATTGAAAATTTACCGAGTGGTTTGACGGCTGTTGCGACACCGCAAAAGATAACAGTGAAGGTTGGTAAAAAAGCAAAACGAGACAATGTCATTGTTGTGCCGGAGATTGATCCTAGTCAGATTGATTCTCGCGTGAAAATCGATACAGTTACTGTATCAGATGAAAAAGTAACGGTTATTAGTGATGAGGAAACCCTCTCCAAAGTAGATCGTGTCATTGCCATCTTACCGACGAGTGAACGGATAACTAGAAACTACTCGTCCTCTGTTCCTCTACAAGCAGTCGATAAAAATGGAAATGTCTTACCAAGCGTCATTATGCCGTTTGACACAACTATGAAAATTACAACAAAAACAGCAACGTCTAGTTCAAGTAACTCGTCAACAAGTTCCTCAGAAGGCAGTTCGTCTTCAACGAGTTCAGAAACAAAATCAGATTCGTCTAAACAATAATAAATAATAGAAAAGGATGATAAATAAAATGGGTAAATATTTTGGGACCGATGGAGTCCGTGGAGAAGCAAACGTAGAACTGACACCAGAATTGGCTTTTAAACTAGGCCGTTTTGGTGGATATGTCCTCAGTCAACACGAAACAGAAGCCCCTAAAGTCTTTGTAGGACGTGATACACGTATCTCAGGAGAAATGTTAGAATCAGCCTTGGTGGCAGGTCTTCTCTCTGTAGGGATTCACGTCTACAAACTTGGTGTCCTTGCAACACCAGCAGTAGCTTACTTGGTAAAAACTGAAGGAGCAAGTGCCGGTGTCATGATTTCTGCTAGCCACAACCCAGCCCTTGATAATGGAATTAAGTTCTTTGGCGGTGATGGTTTCAAACTAGATGACGAAAAAGAAGCAGAAATTGAAGCCTTGCTAGACGCTGCAGAAGACACTCTGCCACGTCCAAGTGCAGAAGGCTTGGGAACCTTGGTAGATTATCCAGAAGGCTTGCGTAAGTATGAAGGCTACCTTGTTTCAACTGGAACTCCTCTTGATGGAATGAAGGTTGCCTTGGATACAGCCAATGGTGCAGCTTCTACAAGTGCCCGTCAAATCTTTGCAGATCTTGGTGCTCAATTAACTGTTATCGGGGAAACACCAGATGGTCTTAACATCAACCTTAATGTTGGTTCAACCCACCCAGAAACCCTTCAAGAAGTGGTCAAAGAAAGTGACTCAGCTATCGGTTTGGCCTTTGACGGAGACAGTGACCGTTTGATTGCTGTTGATGAGAATGGTGATATCGTTGATGGTGACAAAATTATGTACATCATCGGGAAATATCTTTCTGAAAAAGGACAATTGGCTCAAAATACAATTGTGACAACTGTTATGTCCAACCTTGGTTTCCACAAGGCCTTGGACCGTGAAGGCATTAACAAGGCAGTCACTGCAGTTGGCGACCGCTACGTTGTTGAAGAAATGAGAAAATCAGGTTACAACCTCGGTGGTGAACAGTCTGGTCACGTCATCTTGATGGACTACAATACAACAGGTGATGGCCAATTATCTGCTGTTCAATTGACTAGAATCATGAAGGAAACTGGTAAGAGCTTGTCAGAGTTGGCAGCAGAAGTAACCATCTATCCACAAAAATTAGTCAATATCCGAGTGGAAAATGCCATGAAGGAAAAGGCTATGGAAGTGCCAGCTATTAAGGCTATCATCGAGAAGATGGAAGAAGAAATGGCAGGGAATGGCCGTATCCTAGTACGCCCAAGTGGAACAGAGCCCCTTTTGCGTGTTATGGCAGAAGCGCCTACAACAGAAGAAGTAGACTACTATGTTGATACCATCGCAGACGTAGTTCGAGCTGAAATCGGGATTGACTAAATCTTAGAAAACTAGATGAAAATAAAAAATTATGGTACAATAGCTTATAATATTGTAGCCAAGGGAGAAAGACATGAATCTTAAACGTGAACAAGAATTTGTTAGTCAGTATCATTTTGATGCGCGTAATTTTGAATGGGAAAATGAAAATGGAGCTCCTGAAACTAAGGTGGATGTGAATTTCCAATTAATTCAACATGACCAAGAAAATCAAGTGACTTCCTTGATTGTTGTCTTGAGTTTTATGATTGTATTTGATAAATTTGTCATCAGTGGAACTATTTCTCAGGTGAACCATATCGATGGTCGTATTGTTAACGAACCAAGTGAATTGAACCAAGAAGAAGTGGAAACCTTGGCTCGTCCATGTTTGAATATGCTCAACCGTTTAACTTACGAAGTAACTGAAATTGCATTAGACTTACCAGGAATCAATTTGGAGTTCTAATATGAAATTAGCTGTTATCACAGATTCCTCTGCCTATCTCAGTGCAGATACCTTGCAAAGAGAAGATTTATTTGTTTTGGATATTCCTGTCAATATTGATGGTGAGGAGTATGTCGAAGGCATCAATCTGACTGCTGAGGAATTTTACCAAAAAATGGCTCAGGCCTCTGAATTGCCTAAGACCAGTCAACCAAGTATTGCCAAGTTAGATGAGATTCTAACTTCGCTCAAAGAACAAGGTTACACCCATGCTTTAGGGCTTTTCCTATCTTCTGGAATTTCAGGTTTTTACCAAAATATCCAGTATATGGTGGATGACTATGAGGGCTTAACCATTGCTTTTCCAGACACTTTAATCACAAGTGCTCCTCTGGGTATCATGGTTGAAAGTGTCTTTAACTGGCGAGACCAGGGCGATGACTTTGCCATTATTCAGGATAAGCTAGCTATTCAGATTAGTCACACATCTGCTTTTATCATGGTGGATGATTTGGACCACTTGGTCAAAGGTGGACGCCTTTCAAATGGAGCTGCTATTTTGGGCAATCTGTTAAGCATTAAGCCAATTCTTTATTTCAACGACCAAGGTGTGATTGAAGTATACGAAAAAGTCCGTACTGAAAAGAAAGCAACCAAGCGCTTAATTGAGATTATCAAGGAAGCCACAACTTCAGGCCAATACCGTATCATTGTCATTCACGGAAATGCCCCTGAAAAGGCGGAGGAATTACGTCAGCACTTACTTGAATCTGGAGTAGGTACGGATGTTTCTCTTGCTACATTTGGTAGTGTCATTGGGACACACCTAGGAGCAGGAAGTATTGCTTTAGGTTATATTCCAGTGATTTAGTTGGCGCTTCTAGGCTAGTTAAGAAATCTTGTATCATAGCAATTGAACACGGACTACCTGCCTCTTGAAAAAAGATGCCTGTCTTGGCTTTCATGGAAAGTCAGCGTCATTCCCTATTTTTCAAGGGCAGCTAACGTCCTTTGTATCTTATTCAGGAGTAGAGATGAGTATTCGAGTAATTATTGCTGGTTTTAAGGGAAAGATGGGCCAGGCTGCTTGTCAGATGGTCTTGGCTGATCCAGACTTGGACTTGGTAGCAGTTTTGGATCCTTTTGAGTCTGAATCAGAATGGCAGGGTATTCCTGTTTTCAAGGATAAGGCTGATTTGATTGGTTTTGAAGCGGATGTTTGGGTAGATTTTACAACTCCAGCTGTTGCCTATGAAAACACACGCTTTGCTCTTGAGAATGGCTTTGCTCCAGTAGTTGGAACGACTGGTTTCACGAGTGAAGAAATTGCAGAGCTAAAAGCATTCTCTCGTGCTCAAGATTTGGGTGGCTTGATCGCTCCTAACTTTGCCTTGGGTGCTGTTTTACTCATGCAATTTGCAAGGCAGGCTGCTAAATATTTCCCAAATGTGGAGATTATCGAGCTCCATCATGACAAGAAAAAGGATGCTCCGAGTGGAACAGCTATTAAAACGGCTGAGTTAATGGCAGAAGTTCGAGAGTCTACCCAGCAAGGCGCGCCTGATGAGGAAGAATTGATTGCAGGTGCCCGTGGTGCTGATTTTGATGGCATGCGGATCCACTCAGTACGTTTGCCAGGCTTGGTAGCCCATCAGGAAGTCATCTTTGGCAATCAAGGAGAAGGATTGACCCTCCGTCATGACTCCTATGATCGCAGCTCCTTCATGACAGGGGTGAATTTGGGAATTAAAGAAGTTGTCAAGCGTCATGAGCTTGTCTATGGATTAGAACACTTATTATGAGATTAACGCAAATGCCTTCTGAATTTCAGAAGGCTTTACCAGTATTAGAAAAAATTAAAGAAGCAGGTTTTGAGGCCTATTTTGTTGGTGGCTCTGTTCGAGATGCCCTCCTCAATCGTCCCATCCATGATGTGGATATTGCGACGTCTTCTTATCCAGAAGAGACCAAGCAGATTTTTCCTCGAACAGCCGATATCGGAATCGAACATGGAACCGTCTTGGTACTAGATGGGGATGAGGAGTATGAGGTAACCACTTTTCGGACAGAGGATGTCTATGTGGACTATCGCAGACCCAGTGCGGTTTCCTTTGTGCGTTCGCTAGAAGAAGATCTCAAACGCCGTGATTTTACAGTCAATGCCTTTGCCTTGGATGAGACAGGAGCAATCATTGACTTGTTCCATGGTTTAAAAGATTTGGAAAAGCAAGTCTTACGAGCAGTTGGAGTGGCTAGTGAGCGTTTCAACGAAGATGCTTTGCGTATTATGCGTGGTTTCCGTTTTCAGGCTAGTCTTGGCTTTGAACTTGAGCAAGAAACATTTAAAGCTATGAAGACTTTGACGCCGCTTTTGGAGAAAATTTCTGTAGAGCGTACTTTTGTTGAGTTTGATAAACTCTTGCTGGCTCCATTTTGGAGAAGGGGCTTGGCTTCCATGATTGAGAGTCAAGCTTATGACTATCTCCCTGATATGGCAGCTAGCCAGGACAAGCTTAACAGACTGTTTGATTTGGAGACTGATTTCACCTTTGAATCTTCAGAGCAAGCCTGGGCAGCTCTTTTGTGGGCTTTGGAGATTGAAAATGCGCAGCCATTTTTGAAGGCTTGGAAGACCTCACGCCAGTTTGCCAAGCAAGTTCAGGATTTGCTGACTATTTTGGCCTTGCGTGAAAAGGGAGAATTGAGCAAGCGCGATTGTTATCGCTTTGACTTGGATTTACTTTTACAGGCTGAAAATCTTCGTCAGGCTCAAGGAAAAGAAGTCAACCCACAAGCCATCACAGAAACCTATCAGAGTTTGACCATTCATGACAAGAAAGAAATTCAGATTAATGGTGGCATTTTGATTAAGGAATATGGATTTCAACCAGGTCCAGACTTGGGAGAGATTTTAACAGAGATTGAGTATGCCATTGTCGATGGAGAATTGGAAAATGACTGTCAAGCCATCCATGCTTATCTAAGGGAGAAAAAATGAGTGATTTTATTGTTGAAAAACTAAGTAAATCCGTCGGTGATAAGACCGTTTTTAAGGATATTTCCTTTATCATCCATGACCTAGACAGAATTGGTTTGATTGGTGTCAATGGAACAGGGAAGACCACCCTTTTAGATGTTCTTTCTGGTGTTTCTGGCTTTGATGGGGATGTTAGTCCCTTTTCAGCTAAGAATGATTATCAAATTGGTTACTTGACCCAGGATCCTGATTTTGATGATAGCAAGACGGTCTTGGATACGGTTCTATCCAGCGACCTCAAGGAAATCCAGCTCATTCGTGAGTATGAGTTATTGCTGTCTAACTATGATGAAAGCAATCAATCTCGTTTAGAGAAGATTATGGCTGAAATGGATGCTCTTCAAGCATGGGAAATTGAAAGTCAAGTTAAGACCGTTTTGTCTAAGCTGGGTTTGACCGACTTATCTGCTAAGGTCGGCGACCTGTCAGGTGGTTTGCGACGCCGAGTGCAATTGGCGCAAGTCTTGTTAGGAGACGATGACTTATTGCTCCTTGATGAGCCGACCAACCATTTGGATATTGATAGTATCGAATGGCTGACGAATTTTTTGAAGAATTCCAAAAAAACGGTTCTTTTCATTACTCATGACCGCTATTTTCTAGACCATGTTTCGACACGAATTTTTGAATTGGACAACGGGGATTTACTTGAATATCAAGGAAATTATCAAGATTACGTCCGTTTGAAGGCGGAACAAGACGAACGAGATGCTGCCCTTCTCCATAAAAAACAGCAGCTTTATAAACAGGAATTATCCTGGATGCGTCGCCAACCACAGGCTAGAGCAACCAAGCAACAAGCTCGAATCAATCGTTTTCAAGATTTGAAAAAGGATTTATCTGATCAAGCAACTCAGACAGACTTAGAAATGAATTTCGAGACCAGTCGTATTGGGAAGAAAGTGATTGAATTTAAAGATGTGGACTTTGCTTATGGTGACAAGAAGATTCTTTCTCATTTCAATTTGTTAGTTCAAAATAAAGATCGGATTGGGATTGTGGGGGATAATGGTGTTGGAAAATCTACCTTGCTCAATCTAATTGCTGGGAAATTAGCACCTCAATCTGGTCAATTGATCATTGGTGAGACGGTTCGTGTGGCTTATTTCTCACAGCAAATTGAAGGGTTGGATGAGTCCAAACGCGTTATCAATTTCTTGCAGGAGGTCGCAGAAGAAGTTAAGACATCTGCGGGGACGACATCTATTGCTGAGCTGTTGGAACAATTTCTCTTTCCTCGCTCCACTCATGGAACTTTGATTGAAAAATTGTCCGGAGGAGAGAAAAAGCGGCTCTATCTTCTCAAGTTATTGTTGGAAAAGCCGAATGTTTTGCTGTTGGATGAGCCAACTAATGACTTAGATATCGCTACATTAACGGTGCTGGAGAATTTTTTGCAGAATTTTGCTGGCCCAGTTATAACTGTTAGTCACGATCGGTATTTCCTTGATAAAGTAGCAGATAAGATTTTAGCCTTTGAAGAGGGAACTATCAGAGAATATTTCGGTAATTATACTGATTATCTGGATGAAAAGGCTTTTGAGCTAGAGAGCTCTGCCATTTCCCAAAAGTCGGAAAGGGAAAAAGTAGCTAAAGTGCGAGCGGAAAAGAAGCGCTTAAGCTACTTTGAAAAACAGGAGTGGGAGTCTATTGAGGGAGATATAGAGAAGCTTGAGGAGGAAATTGTAGCTATTGAGCGGGAAATGCAGGAATATGCTTCGGACTTCAGTCGACTCGCTGAACTTCAAAAAGAACTGGATGGTAAAAACGATTTACTTTTGGAGAAATATGAGCGCTACGAATACTTGAGCGAGTTAGTATAGAATTGACTACTGTTTATAATGTGTGTCGAATACAATTGCATTTTTAAACAGGGTCTATTTACAAGTCCTATAAAATTTGGTATAATATCAACTAATTAAATAAGAATCCGCAAGACTAGTAGCTTAGGGGAGGTTTGACAGGGAGAAGAGCCAGAGACTGAGAGCTCTTTAGATGAAAACTAGGTGAATTCACTTGCAATAGGATTGAGAATTAAGGTCTGGGAAACCAGATAAAAACGGATGGTACCGCGTGTCAACGCTCCGCTTATGGAGTTTGGCATGCGGTTTTTATATTTGGAGGAATTATGTCAACCATTGAAGAACAATTAAATAAGCTTAGAGAAGAAACTCTGGCGTCGTTGAAAAAAATCTCGACTGAAAATGAAAAAGAAATGCAAAATCTACGAGTTTCTGTTCTTGGGAAAAAAGGCTCTTTAACAGAGATTTTAAAAGGCATGAAAGACGTCTCTGCCGATATGCGTCCGATTATCGGGAAGCATGTCAATGAAGCACGAGATGTGTTGACTGCTGCTTTTGAAAAATCTGCAAAATTATTGGAAGAACAAAAAGTTGCTAATCAGTTGGCGAATGAGTCAGTAGATGTCACCCTTCCGGGTCGGAAAATTCCTACTGGGAATCGTCATGTTCTTAGCCAAACAAGTGAAGAAATTGAAGATATTTTTATTGGGATGGGTTATCAAGTTGTAGATGGTTTTGAAGTCGAAACAGACTATTACAACTTTGAGCGGATGAATTTACCAAAAGATCACCCAGCGCGTGACATGCAGGATACTTTTTACATTACAGAAGAAATTTTGCTGCGTACTCACACCAGCCCAGTTCAAGCTCGTGCTATGGACGCTCATGATTTTTCTAAAGGTCCTCTGAAAATGATCTCGCCAGGGCGTGTGTTCCGACGGGATACGGACGATGCGACGCATTCTCATCAATTTCATCAAATTGAAGGTTTGGTTGTCGGGAAAAATATTTCTATGGCAGACCTTCAAGGAACATTGCAGCTCATTGTGCAAAAAATGTTTGGAGAAGACCGCAGTATTCGTCTGCGTCCGTCTTATTTCCCATTTACAGAGCCGTCTGTTGAGGTGGATGTTTCTTGCTTTAAATGCGGTGGGCAAGGATGCAATGTCTGCAAAAAGACTGGCTGGATTGAAATTATGGGAGCTGGAATGGTACACCCACGCGTCCTTGAAATGAGTGGCATTGATGCTGATGTTTATTCTGGTTTTGCTTTTGGGCTGGGTCAAGAACGGGTGGCTATGTTGCGCTACGGTATCAATGACATTCGTGGCTTCTATCAAGGTGATGTTCGTTTTTCAGAACAATTTAAATAAATGCTATGTTAGTAAAAGTAAAAGAAGAACAGGCTGAAGTTCTACGAGAACTGGAAGTGCAAACTTATGAAGAAACTTTCGGCCCTTATATCAAAGTGGAAGATATGCAAGATTATTTTACTCATGAACTCTCCCTTGAGCAGATTCAGAAGGATTTGGCGCAAGTAGAGTCGGAGACTTATTTTGCACTAGATGAGAAAGAAAAGATTGTTGGTTTGCTCAAATTTAACTGGGGGCAAGCACAGACTGAGCCCGTAGAGGCAGAGCACTCAATGGAGAATGCTTTTGAGGTTCATCGGATTTATGTTTTGAAACCTTATCAAGGACAGGGCTTTGGCAAGGAAATGTTTAATTTTGTCATGCAAGAAGCTACTAAACGAAAGTTTTCGTGGATTTGGTTAGGTGTTTGGGAAAAGAATTTCAAAGCGCAAAACTTTTACTTTAAATATGGTTTTGAACGTTTTAGTGAGCATGAATATGCGACTGGTGAAACGGTTGATATTGACTGGCTCATTCGGAAAGAATTAAATTAAGCGAAAAAGCACTTGGCTTGGGTACTTGTCCCAGCCTCAAAAAGAAAGGAAGTAATATGAGGCAAAATTTTTGAGCAGAAACAATAGTTCTCAAAGATTTCTATGCACTCATATAGATGAATTATGCTAGTAAGTTATAAATGGTTAAAAGAACTAGTTGACGTAACTGTTCTGAGTGAAGAATTAGCTGAAAAAATGTCAACGACAGGGATTGAGGTAGAAGGGGTCAGCTCTCCTGCTGAGGGATTGTCAAAAATTGTAGTTGGTGAAGTGGTCAGCTGTGAAGAGGTTCCTGAGACGCACTTACATGTGTGTCAAGTGAATGTTGGAGAAGAAGCGCTTCGACAAATCGTTTGCGGCGCTCCAAATGTACGAACGGGAATCAAGGTTATGGTAGCTCTTCCAGGAGCTCGCATTGCGGATAATTACAAAATTAAAAAAGGAAAAATCCGTGGTTTAGAATCTCTTGGAATGATTTGTTCACTTGGAGAATTAGGCATTTCGGACTCGGTTGTTCCAAAAGAATTTTCCGACGGTATTCAAATTTTGCCAGAAGAAGCTGTACCAGGAGATTCCGTTTTTCTTTATCTTGACTTGGATGATGAAATTATTGAACTTTCCGCAGGCATCCAGCGGCACCAGCGTGCATTCGGCGCAACTCTGCCAGCCGTTCTCCCGGCAGCAGAAACGAACCTTGCACCACACGGCCTTTTCGTTATCGCGGCACCCCGGACAACTCCCTTTCCGGAATTTCCGGCATGAACCGCAAAAAAGCCCGCAGGCCGCAATCCCGGGATCGGAACTATTCACCGCGGGAATAATTGGGCGTTTCACTCGTGATGGTCACGTCGTGCGGGTGGTTCTCCGTAACGCCGTTCGAGGTGATGCGGATGAACTGCGCACGCTGCAAAGCCGCGATGTCCCTGGCACCGCAATAACCCATGCCCGAACGGATGCCGCCGATAAGCTGGAAGACAGCCTCGCTCAACGTGCCCTTGAAGGGTACGCGCGCCACGATCCCTTCGGGAACGAGCTTGTTGATATTGCCTTCGCAGCCCTTCTGGAAATAGCGGTCGGCGGAACCCGCCTTC
>OHAS01003166.1_pt1 | contig 11139 bp, 10 predicted proteins | sample 1577131 | NCBI WGS metagenome assembly OHAS01 (sample SAMEA3541566, study PRJEB24748) | human gut metagenome | biome: human gut; feature: human-associated habitat; material: faeces | place: China | collected 2012
TTTTCAAAGGTCTTTGTCGCTCTCGCGCGACAACTATATTAGTATATCATGACCTCTCCTTACTGTCAACACTTTTTTCCAAAAAATTTTATTTTTTTGAAAGTTCATTTATACACTGTCAACTTTCAGTTCTTAAATTGAATTTTTAAAATCCTTTAGATAGTTCTCTAATTTCTTTTTCATTTTTGTTTTTCCTAGACATCTTCTGTTTGCTAGTAATGCTTCATATTGTTCTTTTTCTTTTACTGTTAATTTTTCTTTAAAACGTTTTAATGCATCTCTCAGAACAACCAGCTCATCTAAATATATTTTTCTTGATGAAATTCTGTGACTAATTTCTCCAATTTCAATATATGGAAGTCTATTAATTTTTCTCTTATCACTTTCCTGTTGTCTTATTTTATCTTTAATATGATTTCTAAATTTTGTTTTGAAATATGTATAAAGTAATTCTTCATTTGTTTCAATTTCAGGATTTTTTTGATAAAGTTCAAACAGAGTTAGCTGACCTTCTTGTTCCCAATCATCCTTTTCCCATAATTGAATATAATATTCTTTTTCACATTTTCTTACAATATATTTTACTTTTTGATACATTTTATTAAATTCCATAAGCTCTCCTTTATTTTTATCTGTATTTTATAAAAATAAAGAAGCCCATTGGACTTTTTTTCTATTCTGCACGTTTTTTTAACTATTTGGTTATTATTTTTAACTATTTTGTCCAAATACACAAAAAAAACTGTCACTTGGTGACAGTTTATCGATAGTCCGTACGGGATTCGAACCCGTGTTACCGCCGTGAAAAGGCGGTGTCTTAACCCCTTGACCAACGGACCATTTTTGCAACATATTCTATTATACAGAATATTTTCACTCTGTCAACACTTTTTTAATAAAAAAAGAAGGAAATATTTTCCTTCTTTTGAATTAGTTGTTTTCTTCTAATTTTGACTTAATCTCATCATATGATAGAGGTTTTGCTTCTTCTTCTAATTCATGCTCTGAATTTTCAGGCATTTTTCCTGTTTCATATAATGATTTAATTTGAACACTATCCAAGGTTTCATATTTTAATAGAGCCTCCGCAATTAGTTTATGCGTTTCTCTATTTCCTTGAATAATTTCTGCCGCTTTATTACGGGCTTCATTCAACAAACCACGAACTTCTTCATCAATTTCGTAAGCTGTTTGTTCTGAAATCATTTTTTGTGGGCTTTGAGCACCAAACATCGCATGATTTCCTTCATATTGGACCGGTCCAAGTTTTTCACTCATACCATATTCTGTTACCATAGCACGCGCCATTTGGGTAGCTTGTTCAAAGTCATTTGAAGCACCCGTTGTTTGCGAATTAAAAATAATTTCTTCGGCAACACGTCCTCCCATGAGCCCAGCTAATTGTTCTTTCATGTCCTCTTTAGAAAGTAACATTTGATCTTCTTTAGGAAGGGCAATCATATAACCGCCTGCGCGACCACGTGGAACAATCGTAACTTTATGAACTACACGAGCATTTGATAAGACCAGACCAACGATTGTATGACCAGCTTCGTGATAAGCAACCATTTCACGTTCTTTTTGTGAAATTGTCCGATCTTTCTTAGATGGACCTGCAATAACACGATCTTCTGCTTCATCGATATCAGCAGCATCAATTACTTTTTTATTTCGACGAGCTGCAACCAAGGCTGCTTCGTTCAAAACATTTTCGAGATCAGCACCGACAAATCCTGGTGTTTGTTGAGCAACCAATTTCAAGTCCACATCTTGAGCAAGTGGCTTATTCTTAGCATGAACACGAAGAATTGCCTCACGACCTTTCACATCTGGACGTCCAACTAATACTTTACGGTCAAAACGGCCAGGACGAAGAAGGGCAGGGTCAAGGACATCAGAACGGTTAGTTGCTGCGATAACAATGATTCCTTCGTTGCCTTCAAAACCATCCATCTCAATCAAGAGCTGGTTAAGGGTTTGTTCACGTTCATCATTTCCACCACCAAGACCTACACCACGTTGGCGCCCAACAGCATCAATTTCATCGATAAAGATAATGGCTGGAGCTGCTTTTTTAGCATCTTCAAAAAGTGAACGAACCCGGCTAGCACCGACTCCGACAAACATTTCAACGAAGTCAGAACCAGAGATACTGAAGAATGGCACTCCAGCTTCACCAGCTACTGCTTTTGCTAAAAGGGTTTTACCAGTTCCGGGAGGGCCTTCAAGAAGCACACCTGCTGGGATTCTTGCACCCAATTTAGTAAAGCGTTTTGGATCTTTTAAAAATTCAACAACTTCAACAAGTTCTTGTTTTTCTTCTTCAGCTCCTGCTACATCTGAAAAACGAACTTTAATATCTTCTTTATTAGCAGCGCGGGCTTTATTACGACCAAAGTTCATGGCACCTCTGGCACCTCCGCCACCGCCTTGGTTCATCATTGAGAAGAAGAAGAACATGACGATAACAAATGGAACAATTGAAGTGAGAATTGTTATCCACATGCCACTTGAGCTCTCACGCTTGATGGTGATTTCTGCTTTGTGGTCAGCTGCTAATTTTTGTAATTCATTGACGGTGATATCAGATGGAAGGATGACACTAGTAAAGCGAGATACTTTTTGAACACTTGGGGTAAAAAATTGAATTCCAGTATCATCTTTTGATTCTTTAGCTTTATTATAGGTCCCTGCAATTTCAATCACACTACCATTTGGTTGGTAACTGATCGTTTTTACATTGTCATTTTTAATTTCTTTGACCAATTCTGTGTAGTTGATTTGCTGACTTTGACCAACTCCATTACCCGCAAAAAAGTACTGGAATCCTGTCACAGCCGCTACAATAATCAACAAATACAGAAATGGATTTCGAACAAAACCGTTATTTTTTCTGTTATTCATCTAGTCTCCTCTATTTTGAGTACACTTCCTCTTTTAATACACCAACATAGGGTAGGTTACGATAATTTTCATCATAGTCTAAACCATATCCTACAACAAACTCATTTGGAATGGTAAAGCAGGTATAATCTGCTTCAATCTCAACCAAACGTCCTTCAGGTTTATCCAGTAAGGTAGCAATCTTCACAGATGCTGCATTTCGTTCTTCAAAGAGTTCTTTTAGACTCTTGAGGGTTTTACCTGTATCGATAATATCTTCTACAAATAAAATATCTCTACCAGTAATATCTTGGTCGATATCCTTGATAATATTAATAATACCTGAGCTTGCTGTACCACCATGATAACTTGAAACCAGCATAAAATCCAATTCAATATGTGTATCCACGTGGTTGATCAACTCTGCCATAAATGGAACAGAGCCTTTCAAAATTCCAACAAAAATTGGATTTTTTCCTTGGTACTCTTTTGTTAGGGTTTCACCCAATTTCTTTGCTGCTTCTACAATTTCATCATGTGAAACCAATACTTTTTTTATATCTTTTTCTAACATGTTTTTACCTATCTATTTTTTGAATATAAAGACTATCTTTCATTATACCACTTTTTGAGGGCTTACTCAAATCACTCGTTACCAATCCCACTACAGAAAGAATATTATGATTCTGTTCTATAATGAGAGCTTTTTGCCGAAGCGAAATTGGAATTTTATGGTTGATAAACCACCGTCTTAATTTTTGATGGTGGCCATTAACAAGCAGCTGATCTCCTTCCTTTCTCCTTCTAATTAAGATGGGAGTTTCGCGTGAAACAGAAAGAATTTCTACATTTTCCCCTACTAATGGTTGTCCAAAAGATAGTTTATAATTTGCAATTTCAAAGATATTCCCAAATTCTAACAAAAATGGGAGGGGCTGGTCATCCGACTTTTGACTGATTTTTTGTATTTCAAAGAAATCATATTCCTGATGTAGTTCATAATTCGACTTTAAATAATGGACGCAATTTCTTTTTTTTCGCAGTAAATCTAATAATTCTTGAAACTGGGCCCTACCAAGTTGCAAATCTGGAAATTGTGCCAAATACTCTTCTAATAAGAATGATTGTACAGAATGAGAATACTTTCTAAAAGAAGCTAAATCTTGAATGCTTAACTTGCTAGTCAATTCTTTTAGTGCTTGGTGCCAACGATTCACTTCCTCTGCTAAATAGCGAAGACTTGCTTGCATTTGGGGATTTTCTTTTTCAAATTCTGGAAGGTATTGATGGCGTACACGATTTCGAAAATAGTCCTGTGAGTCATTGCTACTGTCTTCAAAGTGAGGGATTTTCATCAACTCATCTTTGGTAAAAGTTAACAAAGGACGGATTAACTCACCCTTACCAAATGGTTGGCGTACAGGAATACCACTTAAATGGCGTAATTTTGTTCCTCGTATTAAGCGCATGAAAGTTGTTTCGGCTTGATCGTTTGCATGATGACCTGTTACTAAAGCGGTGCAATCCTCTTTCTCCATAATCTGTTTAAAAAAATCATAACGAAAGGTACGAGCTTTTGCTTCTGTAAAATCACCCGAATAGTGAGCCACATGGATACGTGTCTCTCGCCTATCAGCTAGCGTTCGAAGTTCACTTTCTTCTAAATCCGATTCTGGTCTTTGTCCATGATTGACATGAGCGAGTACCAGATGGATTTTCAATCGTTCTTTATTCTTATATAAAAGTTCATACAGATTCATTGAATCCAATCCACCAGATAAGGCAACTAAAACACGGCGATGGGGAGTAAATAGATCTTGTTTTTCACAAAACTCTAAAAATCGCTTTTCCATTATTTCAATACCTCATAGATATCTTTTGAAATGTTGGAAATCGTATCATAATTCGAATGATCTGTAAAAATGGCTATTACATAGGGTGAATTTGTGTATACAATCGCAACATCATGTCTGAAATCATAGGCATCTCCAATTTTATGAGCAACTTTTACTGGAAGGTCACGCGCAATCCGTTGATCATCATATTTTGTAGAGGAGAGCGCATCAATAATAGAGCCATTTTGTTGATAGACAGCCTCCATGACATTGCCAGCCATTTCAGCGGATGCTTCTCTTTTTTCAACATCCCAATGTTTCTTTGCAATCCTATCCAAAGTTTTTTGGAAGTCTTGATCTGATTGATGAGTGACATAATAATTCAAGATATTATGTCCAACATTATCTGATTCTTTTGCAATCTTATCTACCAACTCTTGAACACTGTATTCTTTTCCATCGGGTGTTTTTGAAAGACTACCACTTCCTTCTGGTTCATAGCCTCCTTTGAAATCATTTACTTCTGGAATATATTTGTAGGTTGTAGTTGGGGAAATGGCTTTTTTATTGAGCTGTTCTTGGACGTAGTACAAGTATGGTAATTTCGTTACACTGGCAGAATACATTTCTTTTTGCGGATTGATTCCAGCAGTATTTCCAGTCTCTAATTGTTTTACATAGATTCCATACGAAGGAGAATTGTATTTACTATTTAACAAGTCCTGAACTTTTTCCATTCGATTATCTTTTTCAGTAACGAATGCTTTGTTCACCCAGCCCTGACCTTCAATCTCCACAAACTCATCTCGTAAAGTCTTAGCTGTACGTAAGACTGTCACTTTTGTATAAGGAGAAAGAGGTGTATTTTTTTCTTTTGCACCATTTATTAAGGGTCGGTCATACACTTTAAAACCAGGTTTTAGCCACATGTCTTGTTTTTTTTCTTGTGTTTCTTGTACAACATCAGAAAAAATGACAGAAGAATCTGCTAATACATATCCTTTATCTGCTATTTTAAATACAGCTTTCCCTTCATCATTTACAAAGAGTTGTTCGATTGTAAACGGTGTGTTGGGAAGAATTTCTCCTTTTGCTTTTTTCAACTGAGGATCAGAAAAAACAGAAATTTTGCGATAGATATTAGGGTTCGCTGGAATTGAAGAAAAATAAAGTTCTGATGGATGAGCTATTGTCTGAGAAGACTCAGATTGCTCGACACTCGCTGCTTGAGACCCAATAAATAAAATTGGAACTAACAATAGGAGCAGAAATCGTTTAGACACCTGTATTCCTTTCCTTTTCATCCTTTTGAAGTTTAATCATTTGGTTTTTCTTTTTTAATTCCTCTAATTTTTCATCCGAAAATTCAAGAAATTGTTTAACTGTTTGTAAGATATTTTCCATCGGTTATTGGGGGAGTAAATCTGGGATGGTATAAACATATTCACCATCTTTTGAAAAAGAATACTTAGCGCGTGCATATTTTGTTGCATAATCATCGTCTTTTAATTTTTTAGCGATGTCTTGTTGGTATTCTTTTTGTTCACTTGTTTCTTTATACTCTTTTTCCAACTGTTTGTATTGTTCTTTTTTATCTTGTAGCGATTGATAGCTCTGGGCTAAATTATAAGTTGGAAGAACAAACAGTAACATGACCAATATCAAAACGAGTCCTAGAAAACGATTGCGTTTTTTTCTTTCTTCTTCTAAAAAACGTTTTCGCTGACTTTCGTCTTTGATATATTTATTGTTCATTTGAACGATATTTTTAGGCATCTTCTTCTATCCTTGTTTCACTAATTATTTCGTACATTTTGGATGCATCTTCTTTTTTTGTACTATCCAACATTTCCAAGACTTTAACCGTCAATACTTTATTTCCAAAACGAACTTCAATTTGATCATTCACTTTCAAATCCGTTGAACTTTTGGCTAATACTCCATTGACTTTGATTCGCCCTTTATCTGCAACTTCCTTTGCAACAGGACGACGCTTAATAATGCGAGAAACTTTTAAATATTTATCTAATCTCATACTGTCACCTCTAACATAGTATTGTAACATTTTTTATACATAAAATGCGAAAAATGAGCTAAGAACTGCTAGTCCTCTTCTTTTTCCTGTTTAATTTCCAATAAGGTTTGACCAAATTGCTTCAGAGCTTCTAAAATTTCAAAATCTTTCTTATTTCGAATATCGAAGATCACCTCAATCAATCCTTTTTCTTCTGCAATCTGTGCCTTCAACTGTGTCATTGACAGAGCTTTGAAATAATCCTGTGTTAAAAACAGTTGTTTGGCAATAGGTTCAAATTTCACTGTCACTTTTTGTTGTTTTCTCTCAACAAGACGGACAAAAACTTGATCCAAGTAAGCTTTCACTAAACCAATTTCTAGTAGGTAGGCCACAACATCTGGGTATTCTCCAAAACGATCGATCAATTCATCTTGCAAGTATTCATAGTCCGTCGCAGAATTCATTTCACGAATTTGTTTGTAAATTTCAATTTTTTGACGTTGATCTGAAATATATTCATTAGGTAAATACGCATCTATTTGAAGGTTCAACTCTGCATTGCTCTTTTGCCTGCGATGCTCTTGGCCTTGTTTCTTAGCAATAGCTTCTTCTAACAATTGAGAATACATTTCAAAACCAACTGAATCGATGAAACCAGATTGAGAAGCTCCAAGGATATTCCCTGCTCCACGGATCGATAAATCTCGCATAGCAATTTTAAATCCAGAACCCAACTCAGTAAAACCTTTAATAGCTTCTAAACGTTTTTCAGACACTTCTGTAAGAGATTTGTCTGGACGATACATCAAATAAGCATAAGCAATTCGATTGCTTCGTCCCACACGACCTCTTAGTTGATAAAGAGTTGAAAGTCCCATATGATCCGCATTTTCAATAAAGAGTGTATTGGCATTTGGAATATCCACACCTGTCTCAATAATGGTTGTCGTCACTAAGACATCGTATTCGCCATTAATGAAATCCAACAGGGTATTTTCCAGGCGAACTTCACTCATCTGGCCATGAACAAAGCCAATCGAAGCCTCTGGAATCAACTCTTTTAATTCAGACACTTTTTGTTCAATTGTATCTACCTTATTGTAAAGATAATAGACCTGTCCTCCACGATCCATCTCCCGCAACACAGCATCTCGAATAATGGTTGGATTGGTCTCTAGTACAAAAGTTTGCACAGGATACCGATTGGTCGGAGGTGTTTCAATGACAGACAAATCTCGAATTCCTAGCATAGACATATGAAGAGTTCGAGGTATAGGGGTAGCTGTCAAGGTAAGCACATCCACCTTTTTTTTCAATTCTTTCAAGGTTTCTTTGTGCTTCACTCCAAAACGTTGTTCTTCATCAATCACGATTAAGCCTAAGTCTGAAAAAACAACATCTTTGGACAAGAGTCGGTGAGTTCCAATAATAATATCCACTCGTCCTTTTTTCAACTTTTCAAGCGTTTCTTTCTGCTCTGCCTTACTCTGGAAACGACTTAAAACAGCAACTTCTACCGCAAAAGATTCAAAACGCTCCTTAAAATTGGCATAATGTTGTTGGGCAAGAACAGTGGTAGGAACCAGCACTGCTACTTGTTTATGATCATTTACTGCCTTAAAGGCTGCTCGCATAGCGACCTCTGTTTTTCCAAAACCGACGTCTCCAACCAGCAATCGATCCATCGGACGATTCGATTCCATATCTTTTTTAATTTCTTCAATGGAACGTAATTGGTCATCTGTTTCAATATATGGAAAATCTTGTTCAAAAGCCTCTTGGTTTTCATCATCTTGGGAATAGGCAAAGCCTTCTAATTGACTACGCTCCGCATAAAGTTTTATCAAATCATCCGCAATGTCCTCCACCTGGGTCTGAACTTTTTGCTTCGTTTTTTGGAAACGCCCATCATTTAACTTGTTAATTTTTGGCGTTTTTCCATCACTTGCAACGTATTTGGACAACATCTGAATCTGATCGACAGGAATCGAGATGCGATCTCCATTTTGATATTGAATTGAAACATAATCACGATGGACACCTGAAATTTCAATCGTTTCAATTCCCAAATATTGACCAATACCATGAACTTGGTGAACAACATAGTCCCCTTTTTCCAGTTCATTATAATTTTTTAGGCGTTCTGCATTGGAAATATTTTGCCTGCGAATCTTTCGTTTGATCTTTTTCTGATAAATCTCTGATTCTGTAATGTAGACAATTTTTTCATCAACAAATTGAAAACCGTGAGCTAATCCTCCAACGACTAATTGACTAGCTTGAGGAATGATCGTATCCCCATCAATATAATCTAATCGAATCCCATACTCTTCTAAATTTTTATGGAGCTGTTGAAGATTGTGATGAGAAGTTGCTTGGATAATAACAGTATAGTTTGATTTTCGATACCGTTCAATTTCCTCTTTTAGTAAATCAAATTGTCCAAAAAACTCCTGCATGGGATATTGATTGAATTGATACAAATGATCAAACTTCAGATTTCCCAATCCTTTTTGAAAGTTTGAAAAATAAGTTGCAGGCGTATATTTTCGTAATGTTGTACTGGTGTCTGCAAAATACACTTGGCGAGAAGAAGCTCTATTTTTATGTAAATCTTCCGTCAAGAGATTAGCTGTATCTAGTTCAAATCTCGCTATTTGATCTGCTATTTTTTGATAATCATCCAGAAAGACTGGAGTGTGTTTAGGGAGATAATCGAATAGGGTATATTGCTTCTCGTAAAAGAAACTAATAAATTTTCTAAGATCCGGATGGAGTTTCCTTTGAGAAATATCTCCCAGAATTTCTGCTAGATAAGATTTAAATTCTTCATTTGCACTCTGTTCTTGCAATTGTTCTATTTGCTGCTGACCACGTATAAAATCTTCCTCTTGCAACAATAGATCACTCACTGCCTTCAGTTGAACTTCTTCAACATTTTCAACAGAACGCTGACTTTCTGGGTCAAAGATTCGGATTCCATCAATCTCATCTCCGAAAAATTCAATCCGATAGGGTTGGAGTTGGTCGATCTCAAAGATATCTAAAATATCTCCTCGTAGACTAAACTCTCCCTGTTGCAAAACTTGGCTCACCTTTTGGTAGCCAATCTTCTGTAATGTTTCACTCAGAGTAGTTAAGTCTATTTCTTGACCGACCTTCAATTGAAAAATGCTAGATGCAAAAACTTTAGGAGAAGGTAATAGTAGTTTTATACCACTCACATTGGTCACAAGGATGCCTTGACGATCCTCTTGACATAAAAAGTTCAAAGCCTCTAATCGTGAAAATTGCCTTTCTTGTGAAGCAAAAACAAATTCTGCTAAAGGGTTATCATCTCCCAAAAATGTATGGACTTTCTCTTCTCCAAGTAAAGCAATAAAATCACTAGCCAATCGTTCTGCTTCGTTATAACTGGAAGTAATGAGGACTGCTTTTTCAATAGAATCAAAGGCTGAAGCCATTACAATAGCCTTTGTGGTCGCAGACAATCCTAAGATCAATTCCCTATTATTTTTTTGCAAACCTTGTTGCCAGGATAGAAAGTTGGAGTTTTGACTCACTAAATCAATTACATTCATCTACTTACCCGTTGTATTTCTGCATGATTCTTTCAAAATTTTCTTCTACCAAGTAATCGTTAACCGCTTCTTCTACTCGATCAATTGTTTGTAGAATAGTGATGTAATCGTCTTTATCAAATTTCCCTAAAACATGATGAACAACTGACATGCCCTGCTTAGGTCTTCCAATTCCAATCTTAATTCGATAAAAAGTCTGAGTTCCAATATGATTGATAATCGATTTAATTCCGTTATGACCTCCAGCTGATCCTTTCGCTCGAAGACGAATCTTACCAACTTCCATATCTAAATCATCGTAAATAACCAAAAGATCTTCAATATCCAGACCATAATAAGTCAGAAGGGCATGGACTGCTTTTCCACTCTCATTCATGAAAGTGGTCGGCTTTACAAAATAGACCTTTTCTCCATTCAAAAATGTTGAGGCGATATCAGCTTGAAAAATCTTATCATGGGAGAAAGTAAGATTTAAAGACTTTGCCATTTGATCAACTAACATAAAGCCTACATTGTGTTTAGTTTCAAAATACTTATCACCTGGATTTCCCAATCCAACAATTAATTTCGTCATCTCTTTCCTTTCAAAACACTAAAAGGGTTGGAAATATTTTTTCCAACCTTTACATTTTTTTAACTCTCTTATACATTAAAACGGAATTCCATGATGTCCCCATCTTGGACAACATATTCTTTTCCTTCTTCGCGCAAGCGTCCTGCTTCTTTTACAGCCTTTTCAGAACCGTATTTGACCAAATCATCGTAGGACATAGTCACGGCACGAATAAATCCTTTTTCAAAATCGGAGTGGATGATTCCAGCT
>OHAS01003168.1_pt1 | contig 11129 bp, 8 predicted proteins | sample 1577131 | NCBI WGS metagenome assembly OHAS01 (sample SAMEA3541566, study PRJEB24748) | human gut metagenome | biome: human gut; feature: human-associated habitat; material: faeces | place: China | collected 2012
GTATATCTCCCCCGGTGGCGCTGCGCTTACCGGGGCTACGGATCCGACACGGGGCTACGTCCCTGTGGCCGGACAAGGTGCGCTGCACCGCCTTTATTGCTTCGCAAAATAGCGTGACGAATGCTTGTGGCATGGTCAACCGGATAGTGAATTTACCGGATGATACAAGTCGGAAAATAATTATCAGCAGCTACGATTAATATTATTTCTTTATTTCAGCGCCATTATATTGTGCTCCGGTAAAATAATGATGCGGCCTCTTCCTCCCACAAAATAACGCGTTTACGCTTCAGAAAAAATATTTCCGTGACTGGATACTTCGCTTCCGGATGTATTGTGGCGAACGGTATGCTTCTTCCCTGTTTTTGTCTAAATGAGCTTTATCATTAACACTTTGTTAACTTGATCTGGTTTATATGGCAGCAAATTTGATATACAAAGGGGGATGATTGCCTGTATGGATGCTGCCCGAAATACCTTGCGAGACATATGCAGGTTCTCGGCTGGCAAATGAGAATAGAAATGAAAATCCTGCTTAACTGGTCGCCATTGCGCCAGCTCTTCACTTACATTCAGGAGCGCTTTACCTTTCTGGTGCTGCTCTGCTGGCCAGCGATTATCTGGTTGTTCTGTCGGGTCGGCGTGTGGCTCACCGATAACGTTTATGAACTGCTGGGAAAATCACCCGCCCAGTCCTTCACCGTGTATCTGCAGCCGTTTATGACCCCCGGCACGCTGCTGCGCATCTCCATCAGCTGGGTGGTGTTGCTGTTCATTCTCTTCAGTATGGCGATGGCCTTCACCTGGGGTTTACGTCGCTTTATGAATCGCCATAAATAAACCATTCGGCCGCCGTAAGTCGACGGCCCTTCTTAAGCCTTTATGCCATCTCACCAATAGTCTTACGAAAACGCAGCAACGCGATAGTAAAGAACACTCCGCCGATAGCCAGCAAGGTTAAGAACTGCGGCCAGACGATGGCGAAGCTGGCGCCTCGATACAATATCGCCTGCGCCAGGCTGACGAAGTGGGTGGTCGGCATGGTCAACATAATATCCTGTACCAGCTGCGGCATACTTTCTCGCGGCGTGGATCCGCCGGAGAGCATCTGCAGCGGCAGTAAGACCAGGATCATCAGCAGCCCCAGCTGCGGCATCGAGCGGGCGAGGGTGCCCATAAAAATGCCGATCGAGGTAGTGGCGAACAGGCTGAGCGCCACCCCCAGCATAAACAGGGGAATCGACCCTTCAATGGGCACCTGCAAAATCCCCTGTACCATCAGTATCAGTGACAACCCGGAGACCACCAGCACCACCAGGCCCATCGACCAGATCTTGGCCAGCATAATTTCAAACGGCGTGATCGGCATCACCAGCAGATGCTCAATGGTGCCATGTTCCCGCTCGCGGATCAGCGCCGAACCGGTGAGGACAATGGCCAGCATGGTGATATTGTTGATGATCGCCATCACCGCGCCAAAGCGCTCCTGCTCAAGGTTAGGATTAAAACGCATCCTGACCGCCAGCTCTACCGGCAGCACGCTGATATCCCGATAGCGGGCGATAAAACTGTTTACTTCGCCGGTGATAATATTCTGGATGTAACCGTTGCCGGTAAAGGCCTGACTCATGCGCGTGGCGTCGACGTTGACCTGGATTTCCGGCTGCCGATCGGCCAGTACATCGCGCTGGAAGTTAGGCGGGATGTTGATGGCGAACGTGTAGCGCCCGGCATCCAGCCCGGCGTCCATCTCATCAGCGGTGATCAGCTCCGGCTCAAGAAACCAGGGACGGTAAAAAGCGTTAATAATGCGTGAGGAGAGCTGGGATTTATCCATATCAGCAACCGCGATCGGCGCCAGGTGCAGCGAACCGGGCATCACCGTGGCCGAGGAGTACACCGACACGGTAAACGCAAACACGATCAGCGCCAGCATCGCTTTATCACCGAGCAGGCTGCGCAGCTCTTTGACGCCAAGATTATAAATATTGCGTAATCCGCGCATCATCCCTCCTGTTTCTTCAGCAGCAGCACGCTCAACCCGAGCACCAGCGGCACCGCAATCAGTAGCGGAATGAATGAGCCCCACAAATCGCTAATATTCAGCGCTTTCGAAAAGGTCCCGCGGGCGATAGTCAGGAAGTGGCTGGTCGGGTAGATTTGCCCAATCCAGCGCCCGGGACCTTCCAGCGAGGCCACCGGATCGATCATTCCGGAAAACTGGGTTGCCGGGATCAGCGTAATAATCGCGGTACCGAAAATAGCGGCGATTTGGCTCTTCATAAAGGTTGAGATCAGCAGTCCCAGACCAGTGGCGATGGTGACATACAGCAGCGCCGCCAGGGTCAGCGTCAGGAAACTCCCCTTATGCGCGACGCCAAAGACAAAGACCGACAGCGCGCACAGCAGGAAGAAGTTAAACATCCCCAGTACGATGTAAGGCAGCTGCTTGCCGAGCAGGAATTCGCTGCGGGTGGTTGGCGTCACGTACAAGTTGATAATCGATCCGAGCTCTTTCTCACGCACTACGCTCAGGGCGCTGAGCATCGCTGGGATCATCATCAGCAGCAGCGGGATCACCGCCGGGACGATGGCCGGCAGGCTCTTCACATCTGGATTGTAGCGATAGCGGGTCTCGATGGAGATGAGCGAGGTATCGCGCTGCGGGCTGCTCTGGCGGCCGGCCATCTCCTGCAGCCAGGCCAGATGCATCGCCTGTACGTAGCCGCGCACGGTTTCCGCGCGGTTGGGCATCGCGCCGTCCACCCACACGCCGATTTGCACCGGCGTGCCGCGGGCGATATCGCGGCCAAAGTTCGGCGGGATCTCTATCGCCACCGCCAGCTCGCCGTCGCGCATCCGGCGGTCCAGTTCGTCATAGCTGTGCAGCGGCGCCTGTTCGATAAAGTAGCGTGAGCCAGCGAGATTCTGCGACCAGCCCTGGCTGCTGAGGGTTTGATCGCGGTCGAGGGCGGCAAAGCGCAGATCCTCAACGTCCATGCTGATCCCATACCCCATGATAAACATCAGGATCACCGTCCCCAGCAGCGCCAGCGTCGATCGTACCGGATCGCGGCGCAGCTCCAGCGCCTCGCGGCGGCTATAGCTAAACAGCCGGCGAAGACTGAAGGCCTGCCGTGGAGCCGTATGTCCGGAATGCGATGCCACAGCAGACGTGGGTTCTTCTGGTACTGGAGAGGACGGCTGGGCCTCTTTAAGCCAGGCGATAAACGCCTCTTCCAGGCTGTTTGAACCGCGCTGCTCGACCAGCGCCTGCGGCGTATCGCTGGCCAGCACTTTGCCGGCGTGCATCAGGGAGATACGATCGCAGCGTTCCGCCTCATTCATAAAGTGGGTGGAGATAAAAATGGTCACCTGATCCTGCCGCGCGAGGTCTACCATCAGCTGCCAGAACATATCCCGCGCCACCGGGTCGACGCCGGAGGTCGGCTCGTCGAGGATCAGCATCTCCGGGCGATGGATGACCGCCACCGCTAACGACAGGCGCTGACGGATCCCCAGCGGCAGATCGGCGGGAAGCGCGTCTTCAACCTCGGTCAGCATAAAGCGCTCGCACATTTCCGCCACCCGGCCGGGGATTTCGCCGTCCGGAATATGGAACAGGCGGGCGTGCAGCTCGAGGTTTTGCCGGACGGTCAGTTCGCTATAGAGCGAGAAGGCCTGCGACATATAGCCCACCCGCTGGCGGGTGGCGATATCCTTCGGGTCGACCGGCTGGCCGAACAGCCAGGCTTCACCTTCGCTGGCGGGCAGCAGGCCGGTGAGCATCTTCATGGTGGTGGATTTGCCGCAGCCGTTGGAGCCGAGGAAGCCGAAGATTTCACCGCGGGCGATGCGGAAATTAACGTGGTCGACGGCAACAAAGTTGCCAAAGCGCATGGTCAGGCCGCGCGCTTCGATGGCGATCTCTTCCTCACGGCTGCCGCGCGGTGGGATAACTACCGCCCTATGCGCCCGACGCTGTGCTTCTGGCAGCAGGGCGATAAACGCCTGCTCCAGGGTCTGGCTGCCGGTCTGGGCTTTGAGCTCTGCGGCGCTGCCGGTCGCCAGCACCTCGCCGGCGTTCATCGCCACCAGCCAGTCAAAGCGCTCGGCCTCTTCCATGTAGGCGGTGGCCACCAGCACGCTCATCGCCGGCTGGCGCTGACGAATATTGTCGATAAGCTCCCAGAACTGCGCCCGGGAGAGGGGATCGACGCCGGTGGTCGGTTCATCAAGGATCAGCAGCTGCGGATCGTGGATCAGCGCGCAGCACAGGCCGAGCTTTTGCTTCATCCCACCGGAGAGTTTTCCGGCGGGGCGATCGCGAAACGGCGCCAGCCCGGTACTCTGCAGCAGCTCGTTGATGCGCAGTTCGCGCTCGGCTTTATCGTGGCCGAACAGGCGGGCGAAGAAGTCTACATTTTCATACACCGAGAGAGTGTGATAGAGGTTTTTCCCCAGCCCCTGCGGCATCCACGCGATTTTCGGACACACCTCGCGGCGGTGATGCACATCGCGCATATCGCCGCCAAGCACCATCACGTTCCCCTGCTCGATGGTCCGCGCCCCGGCGATCAGCGAAAGCAGGCTCGATTTGCCGACGCCGTCCGGGCCAATCAGGCCAACCATACGCCGTGCCGGGATCGCCAGACTGATATCGCGCAGCGCGATGGTGGCGCCAAACTGCTGACCAACGTGTTCCAGCAGGGCGACGGGGGGCGAGGTATCCTGCGGCGTTAGTTTCATTGCGGCAACCTCACCGCCAGGGCTTCAGGCCAGGGTTGTTGTTTATCCAGCCGTACGTAAGCCATACCGGGCAGGCCGGTTTTGACATACTCCAGGTGCTGCGCCAGCAGCTCCGGCGGGATACGCGCTTTGACGCGGAACATTAGCTTAAGGCGCTCGTCGCTGGTCTCGACCGTTTTCGGCGTGAACTGGGCGACGCTGGCGACAAAGCTGATATTGGCCGGGATCACCAGATCCGGCGCGGCATCAAGGACCAAGCGCGCTTCGCTGCCGAGCGCCAGCAGACCTGCCTGTTCGGTGGGCAGAAAAAAGGTCATATAGACATCGGCGAGATCGACCATGTTCAGTACCCGGCCACCGGCGGCCAGGACTTCGCCTGGCTCAGCGACGCGATACTGAATGCGGCCGTCGCGGGGGGCTTTCAGCTCGCTATCGTCAATATCGGCGAGGATCCGCCGCTCGGTCGCCTGGGAGGCTTCGACGCGGGTTTGCGCCTGAATAATGCTGGTGCGGGCAGCTTCGATGGCGGCGCGGGCGGCGGAGACCTGGGCTTTCGCCGATTCCAGCGCCGCGCGGGCGCTCTCTGCGGCCGCGCGATCGTCATCCAGCTGCTGGGCAGAGACGGCGCCACGCTGGGAGAGGGTGTTGGAGCGAACATGGCGTTTCGCCGTGGAATCCAGCTCCGCCTGGCGCTGCTTCACTACCGCTTCGCTGGCGCGCATTTCACTTTGTCGCTGATCGAGCAAGGCTCTGGCGGCCAGGACCGCGCTTTCCGCTTCCTTGATTTGCGCGGCGGCTTCAAGACGCTGCTCGTTCAGTACCCGGGTATCCATTCTCGCCAGCACCTCTCCCTGGTGCACGAACTGACCCTCTTTGACCAGAATGGTGTCGATACGCCCCGCGATTTTACTGGCAATATCGACTTCGGTGGCTTCGATTCGGCCGTTGCTGCTGGCAAACCCCGCCGGGAGTCCCGGCGGGCGCAGCAGCCACCATGCGGCGGCGGCGAGCACCACCAGTAAGCCGACAAAATACCCTGCCCAACGTTTCTTTATTTTGTCCATACGCGACTCGCTTGATTCCCTGTGCTGAGTGGTGCGCGTGTTTCCTCCGGCGGGCGGAGCGTCCTTCTTGCGAAGGACGAAAAAGTGGAGGGAGGGCCGCTGACGCCGCGCTCTGCCGCGCCGATGCGCAGCCGCTCGCTGTGCTACTTATGTGGTCATCATCAGCGATCCTGGCCTTAATGAAACACGCATAGTGAGAGCTACCGTTAACGCGATAGTAACAGCCGGGGCGATATTGTCCATACGAAAGACAGGGTCTTGTCGGCGTGTTAACAAAATTATCCGCACAGGGAGTATTTCACCATCTCAGAACAGCACCGGCAGACCCAGCCCACGCTTCACCTCATGCAGCGTCTGCTGTGTGAGGTGGTGGGCGCGTTCGCTGCCCTGGCGCAGCAGCTCCAGCAGCATCCCTTTATCCTGAATATAGGTAGCCCGGCGTTCGCGGATCGGCGCCAGTAGCGTCTGCAAGCAGGTCTCCAGCTCATTCTTACACTGGCGATCGCCCAGCCCGCCGCGCTGATAGTGGGCTTTCATCTCTGCCACCCGCGCCTTATCGCTGTGGAATGCATCGAGATAGGTAAACACCACGTTGCCCTCGACATGCCCCGGATCGCTGACTCTCAGGTGCGTCGGGTCGGTATACATCGCGCTGACCGCGTGGTGGATTTCCTCCTCTGTGGCCGATAACGTCAGCGTATTGCCCAGCGATTTCGACATTTTGGCGTTGCCATCGACGCCCGGCAGGCGACTCACTTCGCTGAGTAGCGCCTTGCAGTGGCGCAGCACCGGCTCGCCGGTGAGGCTATTCATCTTGTGGACGATCTCGTTGGTCTGCTCAATCATCGGTAGCTGATCGTCGCCCACCGGCACCAGTTCGGCCTTGAACGCGGTGATATCGGCCGCCTGGCTAATCGGATAGGCGAGAAAACCCACCGGCAGCGAGCGGGCGAATCCCTTCTGGGCAATCTCATTTTTGACCGTCGGATTACGTTCTACGCGGGCGACGGTGACGATATTCATATACAGCGCGCTGAGCTCCGCCAGCGCCGGCAGGGCGGACTGCAGGCAAATAGTGGTGAGCCTGGGGTCGATGCCGACGGCCAGATAATCGGCCATGACTTCGAGGATATGGTGGCTGATTTTTTGCGGATTGCTGCCGTTGTCCGTGAGCCCTTGCAGGTCGGCGATCAGGATAAATTGCTGGTGGTTATGCTGCAGCGCGACGCGCTGGCGCAGCGAGCCGACGTAGTGGCCAAGATGCAGCTGGCCGGTCGGGCGGTCGCCGGTGAGGATGGTTTGTGGATGGTTCATCAGGGACTCCTTATCAGACTGTTCAGCCGAAAGACGTCCTGAAAACACCAAAGCCGCCTTCCGGCGGCTTTGAAAATGGAAACGTGTATCGTGCCGCCTGTTATGCAGGCAGCCACCAACGGCGGGGGTAGGTAACGATAACGTTTCTGTTCATAGGGAGTATCCTGCCACGGAAGGGGCTGGAGACGCAATCAAAAATCACATACTTTTCCTGATGTTATTTATGTGATTGTTTTTCGGTAAATAACGAAGCGGGAAAAATATATTTTCTCTGCGACCCGATCATTATTCTGGAACAACAAACTATGTTGCATTTTTTTTGTGAAAAAGCTCACGCCACAGGATTATAGTATTATTATCCATATTTATAGCTGAATATTACCTGTCTGCTGTTACAGCTTGTGTTTATTCTCTTCTAAATTATTAACATTATTACAATTTCTATCTATTTTTCCGCTTTGCGTCATACCTCTGTCTGACTACAACGTATTGAGGCTAATTATTATGCATAAACGTCTGGTCGTTAATATTTTTTCATCATTGCTGTTGGGGGCTGCGCTTATTTCCGCGCCGGTATATGCGGCGGAAAAAACCGTAGTCAATATTTCAAAAGTGGACGGCATGCCATGGTTTAACCGGATGGGTGAAGGGGTAGTCCAGGCCGGGAAAGAGTTTAACCTCAACGCCTCCCAGGTAGGGCCGTCCAGCACCGATGCGCCGCAGCAGGTGAAAATTATTGAGGACCTGATTGCACGTAAAGTGGATGCCATCACTATCGTGCCTAACGATGCCAACGTGCTGGAGCCGGTATTCAAAAAAGCCCGTGACGCCGGCATCGTGGTGCTGACCAACGAATCGCCCGGGCAGCCGAGCGCCAACTGGGATGTGGAGATCATCGATAACGAGAAGTTCGCTGCTGAATACGTGGAGCATATGGCCAAGCGGATGGGTGGCAAAGGCGGCTACGTTATCTATGTCGGTAGCCTTACGGTACCGCAGCACAACCTGTGGGCCGATCTGCTGGTGAAATACCAAAAAGAACATTACCCGGACATGCATGAAGTCACCCGCCGAATGCCGGTGGCGGAAAGTGTTGATGATTCCCGCCGTACCACGCTCGATCTGATGAAAACTTACCCGGATCTGAAAGCGGTGGTCTCTTTTGGTTCGAATGGCCCAATTGGCGCGGGGCGCGCGGTGAAAGAGAAGCGTGCGAAAAATAAAGTCGCGGTCTACGGGATGATGATCCCCTCGCAGGCGGCTTCTCTTATTAAGAGCGGCGATATTACCGAAGGGATCACCTACGATCCGGCGACAGCCGGCTATGCCCTCGCGGCCGTCGCCAGCACCCTGCTGAACGGCAAAACCATTGAGCCGGGATTTGAACTGAAAGAGCTCGGTAAAGCGGAAGTCGATAGCGACAAGCATATTATCCGCTTCCATAAAGTGTTGCTGGTAAATAAAGACAATATTGATTCGCTCTACTAATCCACCTTCCGGGGCGCCTGCCGCCCCGGCTTAACCAGCCAGGGGATGCTATGGAACCTTTCCTTTCCCTTCGACACGTCAGCAAAACCTTCCACGCCAACCGCGCGCTCAATGATATCAGCATCGACTTTATGCCCGGAGAAGTGCACTGCCTGGCCGGGCAGAACGGTTGCGGGAAGTCGACGTTGATCAAAATTATCTCTGGCGTCTATCGCCCGGATGAGGGCGCAGCGATGACGCTGGGCGGCAAGACGTGGCCAAAACTGACGCCAGCGGCCTCTGTCGCCCATGGGATCCAGGTGATTTATCAGGATCTGTCGCTGTTTCCCAATCTCAGCGTGTGGGAGAACATTGCTATAAACCACTATCATCGCGGCGTGCTGGTGAGGCGCAGCGAACTGCGACGCAGTGCGGAGCAGGCGATGCGCAGTATTAACGTCTCGCTGCCGCTGGATGCCGCCGTGGAATCGCTCTCCATCGCTCGCTGTCAGCTGGTGGCTATCTGCCGCGCGCTGGCGCAGGATGCCCGGCTTATCATTATGGATGAACCCACGGCCTCATTGACCCATCAGGAAGTGGAGGGACTATTGCATGTGGTGCGCCAGCTGCGTGAGAGGGGGATCTGCATCGTCTTCGTAAGCCACCGTCTGGAAGAGGTCATGGCCGTATCGGACCGCATCAGCGTGCTGAAGGATGGCAATCTGGTCGGCACCATGCCGGCGGCAGAGGTAACCACCCGCCGGCTCGGTTTTCTGATGACGGGCCAGGAGTTTGACTATCAGGTGCGCGATCTGTGGCAGGGGCAGGGCAGTACGCCGGTGCTGGAGGTGCGCAATCTCAGCCGCAAGGGGGAATATCATAACGTCTCCCTGAAGGTCGAAGCCGGAGAAGTGGTGTCGATAGTCGGCCTGTTGGGCGCCGGGCGAACAGAGCTGTGCCTGAGCCTTTTCGGCATGACCCGCCCTGACAGCGGCGAGATCCTGATAAATGGCCAGCCGGTGCGGTTGCGTAGCAATCAGGACGCTATCCGCCACGGTATCGGCTATGTCTCCGAGGACCGTATGTCGCGCGGCCTGGTGATGAGTCAGTCGATTGAAAACAACATTATCAGCACCGTGTTTCATAAAGTGAAAGGCGCTTGCGGACTATTGAGTGATAGTAAAGCTCAGCAGCTGGTCGCAAGAATGGTCAACGCGTTGACCATTAAGGCGCCGGATACGCATCTGCCGGTGAATACCCTCTCCGGTGGTAATGCCCAGCGCGTTTCTATCGCCAAATGGCTGGCGATCTCTCCTAAGCTGCTGATCCTCGATAGCCCAACCGTGGGGGTGGATATCGCAAACAAAGCCGGGATCTATCATATCATCAGCGATTTGGCTGCCCATGGTATCGCCGTGCTGATGATTTGCGACGAGATCGAAGAGGCGTGGTACCAGAGTCATCGCATCCTGGTGATGAAGCAGGGCGAGTTGACCCATAGCTTCCTGCCGGACAGCAGTACCCAGCAGCAGATAGCGGAGGTGGTCAATGGCTAATCTGTTGAAACGACATGAATTCTGGTTAGGCATGTTCATTATTGCGCTGTGCCTGCTGCTGGGCTGGCGCAGTGAGGAATTTTTCACTTTCGGCAATATTTACGACCTCGCTAATAACTATGCGATGCTGACCATTCTCGCCTGTGGTCTGTTCGTGGTGCTGATCGCCGGCGGGATTGATATCTCCTTCCCGGCTATGACCATTATCGCCCAGTACGGCATGGTGGTGATGCTGCAAAAAGTAGGCGGCAACTTCGCGGTGGCTTTTGTGCTTGCCGGCGGCATCGGCGTGCTGCTGGGGCTGGTGAACGCGCTGTTGGTTAATCGTCTGCGGGTGCCCTCGATCATTATCACCATTTCTACGCTCAACATTTTCTACGGTTTGCTGCTGTGGTTAAGCAAAGGTGTCTGGCTCTACGACTTCCCTCCGTGGTTTGAAAAGGGGGTTATGCTGTTCAAATATACCGATGCCGATGGTTACGATTACGGCCTGGGCCTGCCGCTGCTGACGATGATCGTCGTGGTGCTGTTGACCGCGTTTATCATGAATTTCACCACCGTTGGCCGCAAGATCTATGCCATGGGCGGCAACCGGGAATCCGCCAGCCGCGTCGGCTTCAGCGTGCTCCGCCTGCAGCTGTTCGTTTATGGCTATATGGGGCTAATGTCGGGGGCCGCAGGTGTCGTGCAGGCGTGGACAGTGATGACCGTTGCGCCGGATTCACTGCTGGGCTATGAGCTGACGGTGCTGGCGGCGGTGGTGCTGGGCGGCACCAGCCTGATTGGCGGGCGCGGAACTCTCACCGGTACGCTGCTGGGGGTGATTTTACTGGCGGTGATGCAGAACGGCCTGAACCTGCTAGGGGTCTCCTCCTACTGGCAGACCCTGATCACTGGGGCGATCATCGTCGTCAGCATCAGCGTAACGGCATGGAGCCAGCATCAGAACCGGAGCTTGTTATGAAAAAATCGTGGCGCA
>OHAS01003176.1_pt1 | contig 11112 bp, 10 predicted proteins | sample 1577131 | NCBI WGS metagenome assembly OHAS01 (sample SAMEA3541566, study PRJEB24748) | human gut metagenome | biome: human gut; feature: human-associated habitat; material: faeces | place: China | collected 2012
ATCAAAACGCCTGTTGTCAGCTTTTCTAAAATTTTTCGAATCATTTCTTCATCTCCTTTCGCTGTAAGTAAAACGCAGATAAAAACAAAAAAGGGACACTTTTTAAAATATTTTTACAAAAAAAATAAAAGATCAACTTACTATAACACAATCATAAAAAAGTTGATCTTTATCCAATCATTAATCTTCTATTATTTCTTACTTCTCGTCATCGGCTCCCTGGCTTCTTTTCCTCAATCTTGCACAAAGACCTTCCGGTCGTACCATTGTACACTTTCCGCCATCTGAACCAATTCTTTTTTCGTGCAAAGCGATCTGCCTCCGTCCAGCATCAGCAGATAGTCATCTTTCGGCCAGTAGAGCACCAGTTCACCGGATTCCGTCTTCTGCAGGAGAGCTTCCTGACCGTTTACTTTCGTCTTTGAGTTGTCCGAATACTCCGTATCCACCTGCATCGCTGCATCGAGATTCATATACTCAAACAGAATATACGTCTCCTTCCCTTCATCCCAAAAGGTAAACATTATATGATCTCCGACGATATCCACTTCGGACAGCCGGTATCCCTCTTTCATGTCAGCGGGATAGAGAATCGTATGGAGCTCTTCCGGCAGCTCGACGGCGATGGGGATCCTGCTTTCAGAGTCGTCTGAATCCCCGCCCGGCGAATCATCGGGATCAGCCTCTTTAAATGAGATATACATGCCCTTTTCTTCCTGCTGAGAAAAAAACTCATAGAACTTTACCCGCAGAGCGTCCGCATCGATTGTCACGGCTGCGGCTGCGGCTGCAAAGACCAGCAGGATAGAAGCGCAGACTTTTGACAGCGATTTTGTCTTCCTGCGGCGCATTTCTTTTTTCTTTTCCGACTCAAATCGTTCTGCCATCTCGTCCAATCGCTCGGTCAGAGTTTCCGGTATCGCAGTATTACAGCTGTCTTGGCGAAGCTCGTTACACTCTGAACGCAGTCTTTCACTGCAGTATTCCGCAAATACTTTGAGAGACGCATCCGCACGCTCACTGTTCCATCTCAGTCGTCTCACATCCCGCATCTCGGCCGTTTCCTCTGTATCAGCGCTGTTCCCAGAACGGTTCGAAAACTCTGTCATTTCTTCTGAGAATCCGTCATCTCTATGATCTCTGTTTTCATTCATCCGAGGTTCCCCCTTTTTCCTGCGACAAAAGATTCGCTATTTTCCGTTTCAGCCGCTGTCCCCGTTTCTTGCACGCATCTTCACTCAGCCCCAGTTCCTCAGCGATCTGTGCATACGTCATATGATCCTGATACCTGCTGATCAGCATAGAGACCTCATCACCTCTCAATTTCAAAAATATCTCCGAAATTGTGAATAAAACCTTTTGCAATAAATTTCTCCAGAGTAGCTTCTGAAAGTCCGTCAATATTCATTGCATCCCTGCTGACAAACAGTGTAAATGCCTTGATTTTCTTTGCTACACAGTCCGGATTCATGCAGTACAGGGCTTCTACATCATTTTCACGAATCACCCTTGCCTCCTGACCGCACACCGGACAGGTATTCGGAATCTCCAGTTTTCCACTCTGTGTAAGGTTTTCCGCAATCTGTGGAATGATCATATTTGCTTTATATACCTGGATCGTATCCCCAATTCCCAGCTGCAGATCTTTCACGATACTCACATTATGCACGCTGGCACGGCTGACTGTCGTTCCCTCCAGTTCGACCGGATCAAATACGGCAACCGGATTAATGAGACCTGTCCTTGAAGGACTCCATTCAATTTCACGAAGTGTCGTCTCCCTCACTTCATCGGCCCATTTAAAAGCAAACGCATTCCGGGGAAATTTCGCAGTACTTCCGAGTGATTCTCCATAGGCAATATCATCATATAATGCAACGAGCCCATCTGATGGAAAATCATTTTTCTCGATCGCATGTGCAAAGTAATCCATTGCTTCGTCCAGATTCTCTCCTGTGACCATACGATATTCTACTACTTCAAATCCCTGTCTTCTAAGCCATTCCATCTGATATTTTCTGGAATTATGCATATCTACATCCTGTGCAGAAACCAGAGCAAATGCATAAAAGCGTACATTTCTTTCTGCCGTGATCTGATTATTCAGCTGTCGAACCGAACCACTGCAGAGATTTCGAGGATTTTTGTACTTTGCATCTACATCTTCGATCGTATCATTGATCTTTTCAAAATCAGAATAAGTAATGATGGCTTCCCCTCTCAGGACCAGTCTGCCCCGGTACGCAATTTTCAGCGGAATGTTCTTAAATACTTTTGCATTATTTGTAATTACCTCTCCCACGGTACCATTTCCTCTGGTAACGGCTTTAAGCAATTCTCCATTTTCATATGTGAGAACGATCGTAAGCCCATCCATCTTCCAGGAAAGCAAAGTTGGATGTGTCCCAATAAACGCTCTTAAAACGTCTCTGTCCTTAGTCTTATCCAACGAAAGCATTGGAGACTCATGCGTTTCCTTTGGCAGTACATCGACTGCCTCATACCCCACATTAACAGTTGGGCTGTCTGCCAGAACGATTCCTGTTTCCTTTTCCATTTTTTCCAGTTGATCGTACAGTGCGTCGTACTCTCTGTTGCTCATGATCTCCCGGTCTTCCTGATAGTATGCCTTTGCCGCTTCGTTCAGCTTCTGCACCAGTTCTTTTATTTGTTCTGCCGCTGATGTTTCCATGCTGTCCTCCTGTTCTGATTACTGTCTCACTGGAAGAATCCCGTATCAGTTCATTCAGTTTCTTCCATTCATCTCCACATATTTCCCGATATTCTCCACATTTCAGGCCGTCCAGTGTAAGATTCATGATACGGATACGTTTCAATGTACATACATGATATCCCAGATATTCACACATTCTTCTGATCTGGCGATTCAATCCCTGTGTTAATATGATAGAAAAGCTTTTATCACCGGTCTTATATACCGTACATGGTCGTGTCACAGTCCCCAGAATCGGGACACCACTGCTCATCTTTCTGATAAAAGTTTCTGTAATTTTTTTGTCCACGGTTACTTCATATTCTTTCTCATGGTAGTTACCTGCACGCATGATACGATTAACCAAGTCACCCTGATTCGTCAGTAAAAGCAGTCCCTCTGAATCTTTGTCCAGACGTCCTACCGGATATACTCTCACCGGATAATCCAGGAACTCTGTTACTGTCGTTTCCTGTCGCTGCTTTTTTGTACTGCACACAATACCCCTTGGCTTATAAAAAAGCAGAAGTACCTGCCTGGTCTCTGCCTTCACCGGTCTGCCATCCAAAAAAACCTCGGCATCTGCTGGAATCCTTTCTCCAGTACCGATTTCTTTTCCTGCAACCGTAACCCGTCCGGCATCTGTCAGCTGGTCTGCTTCTCTTCTTGAACATACTCCTGCCGCACTCAGGTATTTATTTATTCTTATTGTAGTCTGATCTGTTGTTATCCTTTTTTCGTCCATTACTCTATTATATAGTTTTTTCTTTTTGTCCGCAACCGAGACCTTGTTTTTTTTTACCACATATTGTATGATAAAATTATTGCTTTATCATTTCAGCTACACAAAGGAGGAAAATTATGTCTGATAAGAAACGACACCTGAATCCCCTGCTGCTTCTGATTGCGATTTTATTGTGTCTGTCTGCAGGATTTTTATTCCGTCGAACTTCTTTTGATGCGAATTACAAAATTCCTGCCAGACATTCCTCTGTAATAAAAAAATCCAAGGTCACACCAACGCCTGTTCCTACCCAGAAACCAAAGGCAAACGTCAGCATTTCTGCTACACCGACCATTACGGTCGAGCCTTCTGTCTCTCCTTCTGAATCCATATCACAAGATGAGACATCCCCGGAGGCAAGCCTTGGAGTCTGGACTTCAAGCGGCAGCAACTGGATGTTTATGGTTGACGGTGTTCCTTACACAGGCTGGCTGATCGATACTGACGGCAAACATTATTTCTTTGATAAAGATGGTATCATGCAGACCGGAACGATCACAGTAGATGATCAAAATTATGAACTACAGGCAGACGGTTCTCTAAAAAAATAAGCATTGAAAAAGACACAGGATCCATCCCGTGTCTTTTATTCTGTCTAAATATTTTACTGAAGCAATCCACTGTATACATATCCGGTCTGACCATCATATTCAATCTGGATCCAGTCACCTTCCTGTCCCATTTTCTGAACCTGATCCCCTTCGTCAAGACCACCAATAATTTCACTGTCACTATTTGCTTCAGCTCTGACATTACACCCTTCTGTAACTGTCAGCATCGTGCCGTCTGCACTCGTCTCAGAAGAAGAAGTATCTGCTTCTTCACCCAGTCCGTCAAGGAACTGTGCAAGAGCTGTGTCATCCTTCTGTGCCTGCTCATATTCTGCCTGCACCTCAGCTGTAAGCTTCTTTACATCTTCATCAGATTTCAGCGAATCCATATAAGTGGAAACTGTTGTGTTCTGTTCAAGGTCACCCAAAATTCTATAGGTACCATCGCTGTCTTTTACAACATAAGAACTCCAAAGAGACGGTGCCGGTGTATCAATCCCCTTACAGATGAAACTTCCTTTCGTATATACAACATACGAATTGTCGTCCATCCCTTTCTTCATATACACTTTGCTGACTTGATATCCTTCAATATAATCCTTTGCATTTGTGATTCTGGATTCATCAGAAGGTGTCAGATTATTTACCAGTGTTCTTAATGTCGTAATATCTTTTTCCCCTAAAGCCTTGTAGTAGCTGTTCATAAGTGCAGTAACTTCTTCACTGCCATCCTCCAAGGGATTCGTGTCTTCTTCTTTCTTCCCGTCGTTTGTCTCCCCATCATCTTCCGGAGAAGAAGGATCATTTCCCTGGCTGTTGTCCTGTGCTGTAGTTTGTTCTCCGTCCGAAGTCCCCTTTCCACTTCCGGTACAAGCACGTATGCTAAAGAACAATACAGCTACGATTATCAAAATCACCCCGCCAAGCATAAAATAGCGAAGGTTATCTGATAACCATTCCCTGAAATTATCCAAGTTCTTGTCCTCCTTAACTTACAACGCACCGAGGCAGACCCGTACCTCGTGCAACACACCTGAAGGGAATCGAACCCCCGCACATGGTACCGGAAACCACTGCTCTATCCACTGAGCTACAGGTGCAAGCTTTTCCTAAAGCTTTTTATAATATAGCACATATTTGAGTATTTGTAAAGTTTTTGAATTATTCCTACTTTTTCAACTATTAATTCAGAATGTATACATTTTTGTTTTAATACTACGATTTATACTACTTTCCAGACACGGTAGTTTTCGGTCTGTCCAAGCACATACATAGTCGTCCCCGACAGATACTCATCCAGCTCCGGCGTTGCGGATATAATATAATCCACTTTACTTCCTCTGACCAAACTCTGAAATTCTTCTGCCGGAAGAGAATAATCATGATAATAATAGACTGCTACAATCTTTTTCATCCAATCTTTGATCTTTTTCTTCTTCATAAATTTTTCTTCGGAAGTTTTTTCAATCTTCTGAAGTATACGACGACTCACATAAGATCTCACATCCGGATCATACTGCCTGTAAACAAGAAGCAGACCATCACTCAGTATTCTTGGCTGTTCAATTCCTTCACTGTGCATAATACTGGAAAGATCCAGGATCTCCTGTCCGATAAAATACGCATTGGTTGCCTTTTTATATGGAAAATCCTCTGTTCCCCTGAAAACAGGAATTCCCAGTGTTACGATCAGCACAAGACAGATTCCACCTGTCAGGATCCGTACCCCTGTTTTTGCAGATGCAAAAATAAGTAAAGTCAGAGCATAACCTATTGTAATAAAGAAGACAATGATCCACAGAAATCTGACAAAACGTGTTCCAAATCCAAATACATCCAGAAGGACTTTCACGACAAACGGATTAAAGATCGTAAGGCATTCTGTTACAAAAACACCGATAAATAATTTTCGATCTCCTTTTTTTCCAAGAAACCAGATTAGGATCAGCGCCACCGGATAAAGGATCCAAATCGGATTGTTTCCCGTATAGGTCTGGAGGGACTGTATCAGAAATTGTATTGTTTCATTTAAATTTTCCAATCATTCTTCCTCCTTTTATACCAAATGGCTGAGCAGCATCCAAAATGCTGACGGCAGCAACACAATTATATATCTTTTCAGCAGATGCCACTGTCTTTTCAGTATTCCATCACATAAAACATACGGAAATAATGTAGCTCCGATCATGCATGGCACAATAAACAGCGCAGAATTACTGAACGCAATTCCACCTGTTCCACACAGAAACAGTCCGCACCATGGCCACAGACTCGTCTCCTTTCTGTATATTGCCAGACAGAATCCAAAAATCACAGTCATATACAGATATGCAATGATTGCTTTTCCTTCATAGGTTCGATATGCAAAATACTGAGAAACCCCACCAAGACTGTACGAAAACAAAAGCACCAGATCTGCCAGTATCACAAACACTGTTTTTTCTGCTTCCTTTTTCTTAAAAAATCCATTGGCACACTGGTACAGTCCCATCTCAAAAAGAATCACCATCGCAATCGTAAAGCTCCATTTACGTTCCATAAGTGGATGAATATTCAGTACCTGATAAACAATTGCACTCTGCAACGTATCTGTATTCATAATATAGAACTGTTCCGGTACCTCCAACAGAGTTCCTGAATAAGGTGCCACTCTGTCCAGTGTATTAGAATACACGGATGCTACCGGCAGTCCAATATAATTGTTTGAATCATACGTTGACAGTGTATTGGTATTAAATCCAAGCAACACTGCGAGGCCTACTGCTGCCAGCAACAGAATAAGCACGGATATATTCTTTTGCGTACTGCCCGGTATTGTCCTGACACTGTCTGCCAGAACTCTCCGTCTTTTCCATATTACAAAGAGAAAGAGAAGGATCAGCAGGCATCCCCAGATTACCGTCAACTGTTTCAGCGAACAGCACAGATATTTCATTGGAAATGCCACAATCTCAAACAGAGTATAATAAAGCAAAAATCCGGTAATACACATAACCGGGAATTTCCCTGACTGGAACTTTTCTGGGACCAGTGCTCCAAACAGCCAGAACATAACAAGATATCCCACCGCCAGCAGGGTTCCCATTATCATATTTGTCATGAATTTTCGTCTGTTCCTTTCTTTTTCAGAATTCCCATCGCTATTTTTTCAGGTGTGATCGGAAGTTCTCGAAACCGTACTCCGGTTGCATTATAAATAGCTTCCGCAAGCGCCGGACATGGTGTATCGATCACAAGTTCTCCGATAGATTTTGCTCCAAACGGCCCACTCTCTTCATAACTGCTTTCAAAATCCACCCGGATCTTTCCGATATCCATTCTGGTTGGAATCTTATACTGCATAAAGGAGTTATTTCGGATTTTTCCTTTATCGGTATACTGTACGTCTTCAAAAAGGGCCATACCGATTCCCTGCGCAATACCACCTTCTGTCTGTACACGTGCCAGATTCGGATTGATCGGGGTACCACAGTCAACGACTGCCACGTAATCCAGCACATCCACCTCACCTGTCTCCGTATCCACCTCAACTTCTGCCATACCAACCATAAACGGTGGCGGTGACAGCGGTGAAGAATGCTGTTTGACCACCTGCAGTTCAATGTTATTAAAGAAGGTGCCCTTCAATGCCACCTGTTCCAGAGAAACTTTTTTCTCTTCTTCCTCATCCTCATCCACAAATACATACGAACCGTCAAACGCAACCTTATCTACATCTGTTCCCAACATCTGTGCACCAACTTCACATATTTTACCTCGAAGCTCTTTGCAGGCTTTCATGACTGCCACACCTGTCGTATAAGTAGTGGAGGATGCATAAGATCCTGAATCATATGGTGAAATATCAGTATCTACACTGAATACAACAATGTTTTCCATCGGAGTTTCCAGACAGTCAGCCGCGATCTGCGCCATGATCGTATCACAGCCAGTTCCCATATCCGTACATCCAAGTGCAAGAGTATATGAACCATCCTCGTTCAATTTGATATCTGCACCACCAACATCAACACCGGCAATAGAAGATCCCTGCATGGCCATTGCCACTCCGACTCCACGTACTTTACCATTTCCCATATCACGGAATGGATACTTAGAATCCCAGTCCATCATTTCTTTTGCTCTGGCCATACATTTATCCATCGTACAACTCTGTGCATAAGGTACATCCGGATAACCCGGAAGCGGTCCACCTTCAACTGGCATGTTTAATTCCTTGATTCTTACCGGATCCATTCCCATTTTGTGAGCCAGCTCATTTACTGCAGATTCAACAGCAAAAATTCCCTGCGTTGCACCATATCCACGATAAGCCCCTGCTGCCTGCACATTCGTATAAACAACATCAAATGCAAAACGATAAGCTTCTGTGTGTCTGTAAAGGCCAATTGATTTGTGTCCGCTCAGTCCCACTGTAGTAGAACTGTGTTCACCATAAGCCCCCGTATTAGACAACGTATAGACATCAATTGCTCTAATGATACCATTTTCATCTGCACCTGCACGCACGGTAATTTCCATTTCATGGCGTGGTGAGGAGCAGATCATAGATTCATACCTGGAAAAGATCATCTTGGACGGACGACCGGTCTTCCATGTAACAATTGCCGGATAAATTTCACTGACGGAAGTCTGTTTTGCTCCAAATCCTCCACCAATTCGTGGTTTGATAACACGCACTTTGGAGGCCGGAATATCCAGTGCTCTTCCAACAATTCGTCTTACGTGGAAAGGAATCTGCGTAGAAGAAAGTACGATCAGTCTTCCAAAATGATCCATATAACAGGCTGTACGGAAGGTTTCCATCATAGTCTGCTGGTTCGCTCTGGTATGATAAGTATGTTCTACTGTGTATTTGCATTCGCCGAGCACCTTGTCCACATCTCCATGCTCTTCCAGTGCAGTTGCACACAGATTTCTCTTATGGTCTCCACCAAGCGGAATCTTTAGTTTCCAGTCTTCTTCCGGATGTACAAGAATCGGATTATCTTTTGCTTTATGCATATCCAATACTGGTGCTTCCACTCGATATTGTACCTTAATTCTTTTTAATGCTTTGTCTACTGCATCTTCTGTCTCTCCTGCTACAATTGCAACCGCATCTCCGATAAATCGAACATGACGATCCAGAATCAGACGATCATCCGGGCTCATTTCCGGTGCAGTTTGTCCTGCCAGAGTAAAACGCTTCTGTGGAACATCTTTATAAGTAAGAACACATGCGATACCTGCAACTTTTTCTGCATTTCCGGTCTTGATTTCTTCTACCCATGCATTTGCATGCGGACTTCTTAATATCTTAACGATCAGGCAGTCCTTTGGTGCCAGATCATCCGTATAAACTGGTTTTCCTGTCACCAGCGACATTGCGTCTGTTTTACGTACAGGCTGATTTACATATTTCATTTTTATGCGTCCTCCTGTGCTTTTTTATATTTTAAAAACTTGAGGATACTTGTTGTCTGAGAAACAAACCCGGAACATCTGCACAGATTTCCGGCAAGATATTCCTTAATCTGTTCTTCCGTCGGCTCTTTGATCTCATGAAGCATGGCAAATACATTCATAATAAATCCAGGATTACAGAAGCCACACTGTTCTGCGCCCTCATTTGCAAGAAAGCTCCCGAATTCCTGTGCTTCTCTCTGCATTCCTTCCATCGTCACTACTTTTTTCCCATCAATACGAGCAGCCAATGTGGAACATGAAAGAATCGGTCTGTCTTCAACCAGCACTGTACAAAGTCCACAATTTGCAGTTTCACAGCCTCTTTTGACGCTGTAACATCCTTTTTCTCTCAAAAAATCAATCAGCAACATTCCAGGCTCAATTTCTTCCTGTCGGTAAACTCCGTTCAGCCAGAAACTAATATTCATTCTTCATTCCTCCTACTGCTTCCCAGGTTCTTCTTATCAATACCTTTACCAGAAGAGTCCTGTATTCTGCGGAAGCCCGCATATTACCTGCCGTAGTCACATGTTCTGCCGCATATTCAGCAAACTTTTCAATCGCTTCTCCGCGCTGTTTGTTGGTCATATGCTTGAAATTTTTAAGGATACTTTCCTTATCTTCCACAACAACCGCACGTGCCGGTCTTGCGCCAATAACAGTTCTCGCTTCCTCGCCGATCAGAGACGCCGCACAAGTCAGTACCGGAAAGTCCGTCTTTGAATTTCGCTGACTCATATAACAGACAAACAACGGCTGTTTACGTACAATGATATTCACAAGAATATCATTATCTTTTTTACGGTTTACAAATTCTGTCAGTGGAATTCTTCCTGCATCATACAATTCCACCCATGTATCCATTGCCAGAAACATTGTCAGTACATCCGAGAATCCATACCGTCCCCAGATACTTCCTCCAATTGTTGCACAGTTTCGAAACTGTACGCCAACTATATGGCGCAGACTTTCTCTGACTGCTCCATGTGTATACTCATTCAGTCTCTTATTTATTTCAAGTTCTCTCAACGGTGTCATGCAGCCGATCACAAACTCATCATCTGTTTCCTGCACTGTATCCAGCCCCAGGCCGGAAAGATCGATTGCTGTAGAAATATTACGATTTCCCATCTTCAGCCAGACCATACCGCCAAGAACCAGTGCTGTTTTTTTCTGATTCAGTTCATACGCTTCTGCAATGCTTTTTACTTTCACATAGCTCTTAATCTTTAGCATCTGTGTACCGATTCCTTTCTTCTCATCCAAACTTCAATATGTATAGGCATACGTTATCTAATTTTAGCAGAAATTTTTTCATTTTTCCATAGAAACAATTTATTCTGTGAAACATGCATAAAAAAGCCCTGTCCCTGTCAACAGTTTTTACAACTAACTGTTGAAAAGGAAAGGGCTGTTCTGATTATGATTATCGGTTGTTGATTGCAGTTACCAACGCATCAATGGATGCACGAATGATATCCGGATCAACGCCAGCACCCCAGGAAAGTGTTCCGTCCGGTTTCTGGATACCGACATATGCAATCGCTTTGGAGCTGGTGCTCTTTTCAAGTGCATGTTCCTGATAAGTTACCAGTGTAAACTTCATCTCCGCACAC
>OHAS01003180.1_pt1 | contig 11095 bp, 9 predicted proteins | sample 1577131 | NCBI WGS metagenome assembly OHAS01 (sample SAMEA3541566, study PRJEB24748) | human gut metagenome | biome: human gut; feature: human-associated habitat; material: faeces | place: China | collected 2012
TAGAAGCTGAATTAAAGAATGCGCAAGGTGAAAAACGTAAGAAACTGATCAAGCGCTTGGATACGATTGAAGCATTCCGCAATTCAGACAATAAGCCGGAGTGGATGGTACTGACAATGCTGCCGGTTATTCCGCCTGATCTGCGTCCAATGCTGCAATTGGATGGCGGCCGTTTCGCAACCAGTGACCTGAATGATTTATATCGCCGTGTTATCACAAGAAATAATCGTTTAAAGAAACTGCTTGAACTTGGAACACCGGCAATCATCGTTCAAAATGAAAAACGTATGCTTCAGGAAGCAGTTGATGCGCTGATCGATAACGGACGCCGTTCTAAGCCAATCAGCGGTGCCGGCGGCCGTGCATTAAAATCATTGAGCCACTCGCTGAAAGGTAAACAAGGCCGTTTCCGTCAGAACCTGCTAGGTAAACGTGTTGACTTCTCAGGTCGTTCAGTTATCGCGGTAGGACCGGATCTGAAAATGTATCAGTGCGGTATTCCCCGTGAAATGGCAATTCAATTATTTAAACCATTCGTAATCAACGAAATCGTAAACCGTGAAATCGCAAGCAATCCAAAGACAGCTGAAAAGCTGATTGATCGTCTTGATCCGCGTGTTTGGGATATTGTGGAAGATGTTATTGATGGTTACCCTGTATTATTGAACCGTGCACCAACACTGCACCGTTTGGGTATCCAATCATTTAAACCAAAACTTGTTGAAGGACGCGCCATCCGTCTGCATCCACTGGTTACTACAGCATTCAACGCCGACTTTGACGGTGACCAAATGGCTGTCCATGTACCTTTGAGTGAAGAAGCAAGAGCTGAAGCATTAGTCTTAATGCTTGGTTCAAACAATATCTTAGGTCCTAAGGATGGTAAACCAATCGTTACGCCGTCACAGGACATGGTACTCGGTAACTTCTACTTAACAATGGAAGAAACTGCAGAGGAATTCCGTCAGGAAGCTGAACGTTACAGAAGTGTAGGCTGCCCGAAGGAAGCTGAATTGTGGGATCGTTATGCGGAAAATGAAGGTCATGTATTTAAGGATGTCAATGAAGTATTGATGGCTTATGATAACAAGATCGTTCATCTTCATACACGTATTGCGATTGCCGCAAAATCATTGAAGAAATCTTCATTCACTGAAGAACAGAATAGAAAATACTTAATGACAACAGTCGGTAAAGTAATTTTCAACAATATGTTCCCGGTTGATTTCCCATATCTGAATGAAGTATCTGATGAAAACTTCATCGCTACACCGGATCGTTTCTTTATTGAACCAGGTTCAGATATTAAAGCTATCATTGCTTCACAGCCAATCATTCCGGAAGTAAAGAAGAAACAGTTAGGATTAGTTATCGCTCAGGTATTTGCTCGTTACAGCACTGAGAAAACTTCTGAAATTCTGGATGAAATCAAGAACATGGGATTCAAATATTCAACCGTGGCCGGTATTACCGTAGCCTTATCTGACATTCAGGTTGTAGAAAACAAGGATGATAAGATTGAGTTCGGTAAGCAGAAAGCTGAGGAATTAATGCGTCTGCGCCGTAAAGGTAAGCTGACGATGCAGGAATGGGAGGCTCACTTAAATAAATTGTGGGACAGCATTAAAAATCAGATCGGTGATGAGCTGATGGATAACCTGGATCGTAAGAATACAATCAACATGATGGCAACTTCTGGTGCCCGTGGTAATAAATCAAACTTTACACAGCTGGCCGGTATGCGTGGACTGATGAGTAAACCTTCTCAGTCTAAATCAGCAAAAGGGTATCAGCCTTCAATTATTGAGGTACCTATTTATAGCTGCTTCCGTGAAGGTCTGAACGTATCTGAATTCTTTATTTCAACTCACGGCGTGCGTAAAGGTCTTACCGATACAGCCTTGAAGACAGCTGAATCTGGATATCTGACACGCCGTCTGGTTGATGTTGCTCAGGATGTTGTCGTTAAACAGGAAGACTGTGGAACGGATAAGGGATTCTGGGTAGAAACCATTATTGACCGTAAGACAGGAACTGTGGTTCTGGATCTGCGTGATCGTTTGATCGGCCGTTATTCAAAACAGCAGGTTGTCGATCCTAAAACTAATGAAGTAATTATTGATTCTGATGAATACATGGATGAAATTATTGCACAGCGTATCGTTGATGCGGGTGTTGAAGGTATGTATATCCGTTCCGCATTTACATGTAAATCAATTTACGGTGTCTGCAAGAAGTGCTATGGACGCAACATGGCAACTGGTAAGGTTGTTGAAGTTGGTGAGTCAATCGGTATCATGGCAGCTCAGTCAATCGGTGAACCGGGTACACAGCTGACAATGAGAACCTTCCATACCGGTGGTGTAGCATCTGCCGGCGGCGGTGATATCACTCAAGGTTTGCCGCGTGTAGAGGAATTATTCGAAGCACGTTGTCCAAAGGGTGCAGCCGTATTGGCTCAGATCAGCGGTGAAATTACATCAATCCATCAGCTGGAAAACAGCAATGGCGTTGAAGTAATTATTACCAATGATAAGGAAAGTAAGGAACACAAACTGGCCCCGACTCAGGCAATTCGTTCTTGGCTGAAAGAAGGCAGTATGATTGAAGCCGGAGATAAGATTACTGAGGGTCCGATCGATCCGAAGGAACTGCTCCGTATTGCCGGTGTTCAGGAAGTTGAAAAATACATTCTGAAAGAGGTTAAGAAGGTTTATGCAAGTCAGGGTATCGATATTTCTGATAAGCATATCGAGGTTATGATTCGTCAGATGCTGAGAAAAGTTGTCGTTGTAGAGGGTAATGGTACAAACCTGAACCCAGGTGTTCAAATCTCATTACCGGAAATGACAAAGATCAACCGCAACGCATTATTGTCTGGCAAACAGCCGGCAGTATTCTCACCAGTATTGCTGGGTATTTCAAAAGCATCAGTAGAAACTGACTCATTCTTGTCAGCAGCATCATTCCAGGAAACAACAAAGGTTCTGACGGAAGCTGCAATCAAGGGTAAGAAAGACTACTTGATGGGTCTGAAAGAAAACGTAATTATCGGTAAACTGATTCCTGCCGGAACGGGCTGCAACGCTGATCGTGAAACATCACGTCAGATTGAAGAATTAGCGGCAGAATTAAGAGCTGAACGTATTTTAAGAAGCAATGATGACGATGAAAGCGAAGTTATGAATTTCTCGGCAGCAGAAAAAGTGAATGAAGATGTCATTCAGGAAATGCTTGCTGATGAGAGTTTGAGCGTCGTTGATGCTGAGGAATAAAAACAATTAACGGTATAATGAAAAGAGTGGAGAAATCTGCTCTTTTTTACGTTTTGGGATAATATTGCATACTTTGACTTATTTGTTTCGAAACAACAATAGTAGACGGATTTTTTTATATCAGTTATAATGCGAATAGAGGGAAGGAAAAGCAATGAAAAAAATAATATCAATGGCAATGTCTGCACTATTGATGTTTGGTCAATGCGCCTTTGGCTGCACTCATGTGCATACCGAAGAATGTGGAGAGAATGGCATTAATTGTAAACATGAATGTCATCATGTAACATTATTGAATGATGAACATGCACCCAACTAGCCAATAGTTTTATTGGCTACTTCATTGTTTAAAGAATATATGGATCAAAATATTGGGAAGGTATTAAGATTAATTAGAAAATATCGTGGTTTCACACTTAGAGAATTAGGGCAAAAAACGGGAATACCATATAGCCGCCTAGGAAAATTCGAAGGTGGGAAAGAAATGCCAACTGATGAAGCTATTTCAAAAATAGAGAAAGTTTTGAATATGAAATTCCATGAATATTTTGAAATAGCAAAAAAAATAGATATTATGTTTAATGAATTTTTAGATTCTTTATTCTATCATGATGATAGTAATGATTTATTTAAGACAAAAATAACAAATGGTAAAATAAATTCAATTATAAATTTTTCATTTGGAAAAGCTCAATTAATCGAATATATAATATTGGTTTTAGATGAGAATTTTGAAAAAGCTAGATTGATGGAATCTAGTCTTTTAGAATATTTTGACAGTGATTTTGAATGTAAAGCCATTATTTATCAATATATAGGGTTATCTCATAGAATAGAAAAGCATTATGATAAAGCGATATACTATTTTGAAAAAGCTATGTCAATGACAATAAATAGAAAATATAAAGCAATGTTATGTTTACATTCAAGCATTGCTTATAAAGATATTGGAAATATAGCAAAAGCAATGTTTTGCATTGAAGAATCGCACAGAATTTTTTCTGAGTATGGTTCTCTAAAAAGGGTAGCATATTGTTTTATAGAACATGCTCTTTTACTAAAGTCTAATTTTCAATATAAAGAATCGATTTCTTATTTTAACATTGCAATAAAAGCTTTAGAAATGATTGACTGTTCAGAATCACTCTATGCGAAGGTTTATCGTAACATGTGTTGGACAATGATTTTAGCGGGGGATTATAAAAGAGGACTGGAGTATCTTGAAGAAGCAATAGAGATTGAGCCGAAGCATGGTTTTACAGTTCTTTATGCAATCTGGTGTAACTATAAATTGCAGAATTATCAAGAAGCAGAACGATGGATTGAGGCTAATATTGATTTGCATAATAATGTAGAATATGGTAGTTTTTATGAATTGTTTGATCTGTTGGTGAAGTGTAGAGAGGGAGTACCTTCTGCAAAATCAGTAAATTTAGTAACTAAAATTATCGGAGATTTTAAGCAAGGCGAGGAATATGAACGAGTTAATTTTTATATAGACATCGCTTTAGATTTATTAAATAGAAGTGGCAATGAGCTAGAAAAAATAAAATATTTAGAAATGAAGGTAAATTTAACTAAAGGTCGTTTATTTGTATCGACACAAGATATTTGAATAATTGTGAATAGTGTGTTTTAATCTAGGTAACAAATCTTGCAAGTACTGTTAAAATGAAATTCCATGTTAAAGGAAGAAAGGAAAAATCATATGAAACTATTTAAAGGATTCTTATGCATGGTATTAAGTTTTTCTATTCTAGGTATCGATGCTATTCATGCCGAGGAAACAGGTTCAAATGGAATTAGTGAAGAAGGCAAGAAATATTTACAGTCAGAAGAATATAAAGAAAAAATCAAAGCTAAAAATGAATGGATGAGTAAACAACCTATGCTGTATAGAAGTGCGGGTAGGATGAACATTAAACATAGAAAGCAGTATACAAATACATGGTGTGGACCAGCTACCGCTCAAATGATTATCGAATATGTTACAGGTGTAATAGTAACACAAGGAGACTTGGCTGATGAAGCAAGGACAGATGTAGGTAAAGTAGGGACTTATGTAGATGATTTGGCAATCGTAGTTGCTACATATACAGATGTGCCTTATGAGTCAGCAAGTGTATATAATGGTAATTTTTATAATAACGTTAAAACGGATTTTGATCATGATTCCCAGTTGCATATGATGTAGATGCGTATGTATTAGATAAATTTTATGGTAAACCAACAGGCCATTATCTTGTTGGAGCAGGCTATTCATCTAGTGGTAGTCTATATTTTGTTGATCCATTTAAAGACAGTGATTATAATGGAACCGCAAGTCAGTCTTTGATGCTAGAAGCTCTTAAAGGAAATGGCGGTTATTATATTTATTAGTTTCTTAAGAGTATTTTAATAAATAGGCAACCCATAGAGTTCTTTTATGGGTTGCTTTGCTAATTAATCAAAGGAAGGTGATATGTTTGAATAAGCATAAATATTTAATTTGTCTATTAGTTCTAAATTTTATCAGTTCTTGTAAGGCAGAACCTATAAATATAGAGCCAGTTAAAATTATAAGTCGTACTAATGATAAATATGTGGTTGAAGAAATCGAACTTCCAACAGTATTACAATTTCAAAATGAGCCAATGATATATATTGATGTATTCCATAATGAAGGATACCAGTTGACAATTAATGTTTTAGATAAAACCAAATCAAATTTATATCCTGTTGATGCTAGCTATAAGTATAATTTGTTAACCAACGAATTAACTAATAACGAACGATTAATAGTGGATGATTATCGGGTATATTATCAAATAAATGATGAGTTTGGCAGTACTTATCAATTAGTAGGATATTATATTAATGGTTTGCAGTATTTGGAATTATATTATAATGGAAAGCCAATCGTAAATACAAATGTACTTTCAATTAATACCTTCAATCTGAGAGGATTTCAACTACTAAATGGACATATATATATTTTTATTGAAGAAATATTAGAAGATAACAATTTTACTAAATGGACAATGTATGAATTAAATCAGGGTACAGCGAAAGCACTTTATAGTCTTGATACAGTCAGAGCATGGGGTGGAAATATTGTTGATAAAGAAAGTTTGACTGTTACTCTGCCACCAATTCAAAACAATTCTAAAAATAGGATGGCTTATGTTATTCGAGAAGATGAGGAATATTATGTGGAACTTTTTGATGGAGTTAATTTAGTTGAATTTGAGGTTCCAAGTACACCAGTAACAATTATTCCACTAGAGAATTATGTACTATATTATTTTAGTGAATGGCAAGATGAAAATGGTGACGAAGTTATTTATCCTTTATATTGTTATAATGTTCAAACTGGAGATATAAAACAAATTGATACGTTGGATTATCAAATAGGAATGACATATCAGGCGCAAGGTAACGAATTTTATCGTGAAGATAGAAATGAAATGCTTAATGTCTGTAATGTGAGTGAAGATGAACTTAAATGCCGTCAAATAGAAGACATTGCAAATATTATGACAATTGATGCGATTTACCAATTAGATGATAATACTGATTTTGTTCATATTACAGATCATGATTTCAATAATCACATATATTTAATTCATTGGAATTAGTTCATGTTTTCCCCATTCTCTCGCTGCGCGCGAGCATAATTGTTTATGAAACAACACATAGCCAAATCGGGAACCTAATCAAAGTTATATTGCTAACAACAGTTTCATTGAATTGTTATCATTCATTTTTATGATTGTTCGTATTTGTGTAATTGCACCCATTTTTAAAGAAATTATTTTTCGAGGAATTTGCTGAAACATCATATTTTGTAGCCCTACAAGCAATATAGACAAAATAATTGATGAAAAGAGTATCAAAGATAGTTTGTATAATCAACTTGAGATTCGCAACCTACAGATGTGTGAAAATGCTAAAGAAAATTGTTATGAAGATGATTTGTCCATTTCAGATTTAATTTATTATGTTGATGAAGAACAAAAGCTACATTTTTATTGTGATAAAATTTTTGAAAATGTAGAATTCGGTTATCCATTTGTAGGTGAAGATTTGTTTTTTAAATATGAATCATGATTGAAAAAATAGATAAGAATAACCTGCTTCTCTGTTAGTGTCTGCTTCTGCGTAAAGGTATAACAATCAGCCAGTATAAGAAGAAATGATAGAATATTGAGGAGGAGACATATGAAAAAAATATATTTATTGATTTTAGCTGTTTTTGTAGGTGTATCAATACTATATAGTTTAAACGCTTCTAATTCATTTAGAATCATACTTCAGCTGTTAGGAACCATTATAATTGCCGGTGAGTACTATAAAGTGTTTCATCAAAAGGAAGATATAGTTAGTGATACTGATTATCCTGCAATGTTTATTCTTAAATGCATGATTTGAAGTTTAACTTAAGTATGCTACAATGAATACAGCGAGGAAAATAACTATGAAATATTTAAAACTGAATCAAGATTTAGAAGTATCACGTTTAGTATTCGGCTGTATGCGTATTTCTGGACTGAGTGTTAAAGAGCTTAATGATTTAATTGTTTGCGCGATGGAAGAAGGGGTTAATTTCTTTGATCACGCGGATATTTATGGCGGCGGTCAGTCAGAGATATTATTCGGCGAAGTGTTAAAACAGCATCCTGAATATCGTGAAAAAATGATAATTCAAAGTAAATGTGCCATACGTAAAGGGATAGTCGGTTATTATGATTTCAGTAAGGAGCATATACTTAATTCGGTCAATCAAAGTATTGAACGATTACAGTGCGGATATTTAGATGTATTATTGCTGCATCGACCTGATACATTAATGGAATTCGATGAAGTGGCAGAGGCTTTCAACGAGCTTCAGCAAAGCGGCAAAGTAAAATACTTTGGTGTTTCCAATATGAATAGTATGCAGATTCAGATGCTGCAGAAGCATCTAGATCAAAAACTGATGTTTAATCAGCTGCAATTCAGTCCGATTCACTGCGACATGATCAATAGCGGTATTTTTGCCAATATGAAAGAGGAACAAGCTTTAGATCATGACGGCAGTATCCTTGAGTATTGCCGTATGGAAGATATTACGATACAGGCATGGTCGATCATGCAGGCATCTTGGGCAGAAGGAACATTCCTGGATAATCCTAATTATGCGGCTTTTAATGATTGCCTGCAGGAATATGCTGAAAGATATCAAGTAAGTAAATCAGCAATCGTAATCGCTTGGATTTTACGTCATCCAGCAAACATGCAGCCTATTTTTGGCACAACCAAAACAAGGCATCTTAAAGAAATGGCAGCAGGCTGTTCAATTGAATTAAGCCGGGAAGAATGGTATCACATTTATACTAAAGCTATCGAAAGAAAGCTGCCGTAGAGTTCTGTTTGTATTTAATTATTATCAGCATTAGGATTAGTTCGGAAAAAAGGGATGTCTGTTATAAAAAAATTATTCAATAAACATTCTTAAGCTGTCAGGTATTGAATATTTTTTTGATGATATCATTAAACAAAAATATTCTTCTTTAAGATGAATTTTTTTGTTGTGGGATATATTTTAGGATATATTAAATGAATTCATCAGACAGCCAAATAAAATTTTAATAGTTGCTAGCCACCATATGATGTGGAAGGCTTGGCGGATGATGCCTTGTTAATTAAAAAACAGAAACACTATATTTATGAATAGGAATAACATGAAATTTTAAGAGGATTAAAATTAAAAATTAGCCTTACAGGGCTTTTTTTATACGGGAGATTATTACATCACAGGCTTGTATTCCATCTTTACAGCCCTTTTCGTAGAATATTTTACTTTGTTACAGTATAATAAAATTATCTAAAGAAGTGTGGGTATTAACTCAAAGGGAGGAATAATTATGTTTAACGGCGTTATTGGCATGGAGAATTAATACTATTACTTATTTGTGTGGCTGTGCTCAGAGCAGCTTATGAAATTATTCGATTTTTGAGAAAAAAGTCAAAATGGCAGTCTGATTAGACTGATTTTATAGGGGAGAAGCATGAAAATAAAACTGGTGAGTGCATTGAATGATGCGTTTATACTTTTTGGAGTTCTTACTTTTATAAATATAGTTTTATGCCAATTGGGTATCTATGGTTATCCGGCTTTTGAGATGGAACTTAGTGTTTTAAGTTCGTTATTTCCTGAATATAGGGAACTTATCATCAGATATTCAATTATTATAATATATACGCTTTGCTGTATCTTCTATCTGATTGTGTTTAAACCTCTGAAGAAATATAGTGAAATGAGTTTGCTGCTGCCCAAGGCTGTGATATACATTATCAGTTCAATAGCTGTAGTTATGCTGATTGTTATTGCTTTCCTTATTTATAAATTTCAATTAATTCAGACTGGAAATAGTATCGCGTTGTTTATCTGCATTGAGATGACGAACATGGGAATAACGCTGCTCGGTATAAATTTAAAAAGATACCAAGGTTAATAAATAAAAAGGTGGCATCAAGATGAAAAGAGCATTGAGACAAGCTTGTTTAATCAGCTGCAAGCTAAAGGACTAGGTGTCTGTGATGATAAGCAGGAAAACTGTTATGCAGATGATCTGTCAGCGGCTGATTTAGTCTATTATATTGATGAAAAAAAGAATCTTTATTTTTATAGTGAGAAGATTTTTGAAACTGCCGAATTTGGTTATCCGCAAAAAGACCCATATATATTTTATCAATACCAGTAACTTAAACTTTATATATACAGGCGGGCCATGAATCAGAGTGACACATGAAATGACGGTGGAGCTAACTTCCCGTTTCAACTTATTAAATCTGTGGTAAAATATAAGATAATGAATAAAGAAGGAGTTCTTATGAGAGGAATTAGTTTAGTGTTGTTGGCAATTTTACTTAGTGCTTGTACAGCTGCTGAGCCGAAATGGAAATTAGAAATGGAAGCGCCAAAGAATGCTTTGGTTGATCCGATTCCGGGTGTTGAAGATAATTTAGAATACAGTTATTTTTCTGCAGGATATACGTTGTATGAGGAGCCGGACATGAGCGATGACCGCCTGCTGAGTCAAGCTGATATTGAAAGAGCTTTAAACAGCAAATTTAATCTGGATAACTTCGATTCACTGACGAGTTTGCCGGTATATCATAAGACAGCGCTGAATGAAGACCAGATGCGGATAAAAGCAGATTTAATGGCAGCTGCTTTAAATGTGGACATAATCAGCTATGATTATTATGAACCACTTGATTTTCGTGCCGAAGATTTTAATATTGCTCATGAAACTGAATTAATGAGTACCCAAAGTGAATTGCTGGCCGTTTTTAAAGAGGGAAATCTTTTGATTAAACAAAATGGCAGCATTGTTGTGGAATTAAATGTACCTTATGATGAAGATTTTGTATATGAGTACAGTGAGCAGGGAATCAAGGCAGCGGCTGAGTTTTTCTATACTCAGTATCTAAGCGTACTTGTGAATTTTGAAAAACCTATCATCCAGGTTGATACGAAAACGCAGCTTGTTGATGGAACGCTTCAAAATGAATACCATGGCTATATATATAATGAAAGAACATCTTCTATGACTGATCAGTTACTTGCGCAGGCTTTCCAGCGCATCAATGTTGAATTTGATGAGAAAGGATTGACCAGTTTTACAATTAGTTGTCTGAATGGTGAATATGTCGGCAATAGTTTGCTGCTTGATCCATATGAAGCCGTTGTGCAGCTTCAGGTAATAGATCCTGAATTGAATTTGCCCATGGATATCAGAGCCGTTGAATTAACCTATGCCAATCAGGATTATCAGTATGATGCGGTACCAATC
>OHAS01003185.1_pt1 | contig 11086 bp, 6 predicted proteins | sample 1577131 | NCBI WGS metagenome assembly OHAS01 (sample SAMEA3541566, study PRJEB24748) | human gut metagenome | biome: human gut; feature: human-associated habitat; material: faeces | place: China | collected 2012
ATCTGTGTCGCAGGAGCCACCAGTTCCGGTAAGACCACACTTGCAGGCTGGCTGCCCCGGCGCAGCCCGTGTCCGGCAAATCAATTCCTGCCGGTGCGCTTCTTGAGCGGGCATTGCGCCGACGCGCACGACGCGCATCCTCCCCGCCGCCGTCCGCGCGCGAAACACCACAGCCGCCTCGCGACAATGGCCGCAACCGCCAGCCCGATGGCTGCGACGATGTAATCCTGCCAGTCCATCGTTCAGAATATCAGTGCGATCCGATATACGATCCACGCCACGAACCAGGCCAGCGTCGTGTTGTAAACCACCGACGCCGCAGCCCATTTCCACCCGGCTTCGGCGCCGATGGCGGCCACCGTGGCGATGCAGGGCATGTAGAGCAGGATGAAGACGAGGAACGCCAGCGCCGAGGCCGTCGTGAAGTCGCCGCTCGCGAGCAGCCGCTGCGAGAGCGAGTCCGCCTCCTCCTCTTCCGCGGTCCGGAATGCCTCTGCCGGCGTCGGATCGTCCGTTTTCACGATGATTTCCGTCGCGCCGTCCGCACCGCCGATCACGGCCTCCTCCTCTGCGGGAGCGGTCGCGGCGCCTTCGGAGTAGAGCACACCGAGCGTCGACACCACGATCTCTTTGGCCGGGAGGCCCGACAGCAGGGACACGCCGGCTTTCCAATTGAATCCCAAGGGGCTGAACACCGGCTCGCAGCCCTTGCCGAGCCGTCCGAGGTAGGAATTTTCGTAGTGCGCCTCGGTTCCGGCGCATGCGTCCGTGCGGGGGTAGTAGCTCAAAAACCACACGATGACCGAAGCGATCAGGATCATGCCGCCCATCTTCTTGAGGTACTGCGCACACTTGTCCCACATGTGGCTGAGCGTGGTTTTCCACGTCGGGAGGCGGTAGGGCGGCAGCTCCATCACGAACGGCGTCTCGTCCACCGGGAAGAGGAACCGCCGCATCAGCCGCGCCGTAACGACAGCCAGCACGATCCCCAGCGCGTAGAGGCCCAGCATCACCGTCCCGGCGTCGGCGGCGAAGAACGTGCCCGCCAGCAGGAGGTAGATCGGTATTCGCGCGCTGCATGACATGAACGGCGTAATGAGTATGGTTATCAGGCGGCTGCTGCGGCTTTCGATGGTCCGGCAGGCCATGATCGCGGGCACGTTGCAGCCGAAGCCCATGATCAGCGGGATGAACGATTTCCCGTGCACTCCGATGCGGTGCATCACGCGGTCCATGATGAACGCCGCGCGGGCCAGGTAGCCCGAATCCTCCATGAACGAGATGAAGAGGTAAAGGATCATAATGTTGGGCAGGAAGACGATCACGGCCCCCACGCCGCCGATAACGCCGTCGACCAGCAGGTCGCGGAGCGGCCCCGCGGGCAGCAGCGCGTCCGCCGCGCCGCCGATCCATCCCACCAGCGCGTCGATCCACTCCTGCGGATAGGCTCCGAGGCTGAACGTGCACCAGAACATGAGCCACATCAGCGCGAAGAAGATCGGGAATCCCCACAGCTTGTGCGTCACGAAGGTGTCGATCATGGCTGTCGTCGTCACCTCCTCGCGCCGTCCGGGGGTGAAGGTCTCCTTCAGCGCACCCTGGATGAATCCGTATTTCTGGTTGGCGAAGGCCGTTTCGACATCCTCGCCCAGCTCCCCGGCGATGCGCCGGGCCTCGCGGTCGCGGATTTCGGCCCACACCCCGTAACGCTCGCAGCCGCGGAGGCTCTCTTCGGCCTGCCGGTCGCCCTCGAGCATCTTCATCGCGTAGTAGCGGGGCGGGAAGTTTTTCGGGAGTTCGTCGCGGAAGGCGCTCATGTCGCCGTTGAGTTTGCGCAGCCCCTCGTCGATCACGGGGCCCATGTTGATATGGATGTGGCGCACGCGCTCGTCGCGGTTCTCGAAAACGTCGATCACCGTGTCCAGCAGAGCCTCTATGCCGCGGTTGTTGCGCGCCTCTACGGGAACCATCGGCACGCCCAGCATGCGGCCCAGACTGTCGTAATCGAGTTTCGCGCCGCTGTCCTGCAACTCGTCGAACATGTTGAGCGCCACGACCATGCGCGGGTTTATATCAATCAGTTCGGTAGTTAAGTATAGGTTTCGCTCTAAATTCGAGGCGACTACCGAGTTTATCACCACGTCGGGGGTCTTCGTGGCGAGGTGGTGACGCACATAACGCTCCTCGGGCGTGTAGGCCGAGAGGGCGTAGGTTCCGGGCAGGTCGGTGACCTCGAAACTGTAGCCGCGGTAGGTGCGGTGGCCGATCTTGGCCCCGACGGTCACGCCGCTGTAATTGCCCACATGCTCGTGGCCGCCCGATATGGCGTTGAAAAGCGAGGTCTTGCCGCTGTTGGGGTTGCCCACCAGCGCGACGGCGATGGTGCGGGAGTGGCGCGCCACGACCTCGTCGATGCTCGCGCAGCACGCCTCGTCGGATTCCGTCGCGCCGAACTCCTCCGTCCGGATTTCCGCGGGCGCAGTCTCCGCCGCGGGGCATCCGCACTCCCCGGAGTGTGCGTGGCGGTGATGGCGGTGGTGTTCGCGCCGCGCGAGGTACTCCCCGGCTTCGTCGTCGGTGAGCACGACGACCATATCGGCCTCGCTGCGCCGCAGCGAGATGTCGTAGCCCATGATTTTATACTCGATCGGATCCTTCAGGGGGGCGTTCAGAATCACTTCGACCCGCTGTCCGCGGACAAAACCCATCTCCATGATGCGGCGGCGAAAGCCTCCGTGGCCCATCACTTTGACAATCGTCGCCGATTCGCCGGTCTTCAGTTCGGATAAGCGCATTTTTTCTACTGTATTTTTGCGCCCAAAGATACGATTTTGCGGCGACTTGCGCAATCCTCATAAGTAGGTATATCCTTAATTCTGCACTGCGGCAACCCATCCTCCGCCCAGCGCCTTGCAGAGCGTGACGTAGTTGATATACTGCTGCACGACGAGGTTGACGTGCGACATCTGCGACTGGTAGAGACTGCGCTCGGCGTCGATCACGTCGAGGTAGTCGGACAGTCCGCTGCGGTAGAGCGCGCGGGTCATCGTGGCGATGCGGTCGTTGGAGAGCACCAGTTCGCCCGTGCGCTCGGTCTGGCTGCGGTAGGTGGCGATGGCCACCAGCGCCTTTTCCACATCGGCGAACGCCGTCAGCACGGTCTGCTCGTAGGTCTTGGCCGACTGGGTGTAGGCCGCCATCGCGGCGCGCTCGGCGTTGCGCAGTTTCCCGAATCCGAAAATCGGCTCGGCGACGGAACCCAGCGCATCCCACGCCCAGGGGTTCGCCGCAGTTAAACCTTTGATTGAACTGGATACAACTCCTCCTTTGGCAGTCAGCGAGATGGACGGGAATCGCGCGCTCCGAGCCTGCCCGGCCTGCGCCGCCGCCTGCAACATGTTGAAATGCGCCTGGCGGATGTCGGGGCGGCGTTTGAGCAGCTCCGAGGGCAGTCCCACGGGAATGTCCGCGGGGCGGTAGTCGGTCAGCAGTCGCAGCCCCGCTCCGGAAAGCCGCGCCCGGGAGGGCGTCTCGCCTAACAGAATTCCCATCGAAAGCCACGTCTGCTCCACGGCGCGGCAGTACTGCGGAATGTCCGCCTCGGCGGTGTAGACCAGGCTCCGGGCCTGCTCCAGCGCCACGCCGTCGGACATGCCGTAGCGGAACATCGAGTCGATCAGCGCGGCCGATTCGCGCCGCAGCCGGAGGGTCTGGCGGGCGATCGAGAGGTCGCGTTCATACTCCAGCAGCGTGAAGTAGGTCGTGGCGACCTCGGCGGCCAGCGAGAGCCTGACGCCCGCCAAAGCCCACTCCGAGGCCGCGATTTCGGCCTTTGCGGCCCGTTTGGCGTTGCGCAGCGCCCCGAACAGCGACAGTTCCCACGAGAGGGTCGGTTCGACGGCATACGACTGCACGATTTTCGTCTCGGGCGTATATTCGCCCTCGGCGGTGGCTTCCGCGCCGATCTGCGGCAGGTATTGCGCCCTTACGGTCTTGAGGTTGGCCCGGGCCTGCTGGACGCGCGCGGCCGCTACGGCCACGTCGCGGTTGTTCGCCAACGCCTGTTCGACCAGCGCGTCGAGCGTCGTGTCGCCGAAGAGTTCCCACCAGCGTTCGCCCACGCCCGTCGTGTCGGACGAGAAGCCCGCGCCGTAGACGTAACTTTCGGGCGTCGCGATCTGCGGCGGGTAGAATTTCGGGGTGCAGGCGGCCAGCGTCAGCACGGCGGCGGCTATCGTAAGTTGCGTTTTCATGCGTTCTCCTCCTGTTTTTTAAGTTCGCGGCGCTGTTCGAAGCGGCCGATCTTCCCGACGAAATAGTAGAGCGCGGGGTAGACGAAGATGCCCAGCAGCGTGGCGAAGAGCATGCCGCCCACGAGGGCCACGCCCATGATGTTGCGGGCCGTGGCGTAGACGCCGCTGGCGAAGACGAGGGGCATGACGCCCAGGATGAAGGCGAAGGCGGTCATAATGATCGGTCGCACGCGCAGTTTCGCGGCTCCGATGGCGGCGTCCATCAGCGAGACGCCCTGCTCGCGGAACAGCCGGTCGGCGTATTCGACGACCAGAATGGCGTTCTTGGCCGCCAGCCCGATCAGCATGACGAGCGAGATCTGCATGTAGATGTCGTTGACGTACAGGCTGTTCATCAGGTGCGAGCCTCCGACGAACAGCACCGCGCCCAGCACCGCCACCGGCACGCTCATCAGGATCGCCAGCGGCAGCCCCCACGATTCGTAGAGGGCCGCCAGCGCGAGGAACACGAACACGAGGGCCAGCGCGTAGACCAGCCCGCCGGTCTTCGAGGCGTTGGCCTCCTGATAGGAGGTTCCGCTCCACGCCGTGCCGATGTCGTCGGGCAGCGTTTCGGCGGCCGTAGTGGTGATTTCCCGCATGACGGTCGTCGTCGAGGCCCGCGCCGCGGGGGTGACGGTGAGCGAGACGGAACGGTAGAGGTTGAACTGCGAGACGTACTCCACGCCCACGGTGTCCGCCACGTCGATCAGCGATGCCACGGGAACGCTCTCGCCCGAGGCCGAGGTGACGTAGTAGCTGTCCAGCGACCGCCGGTCGAGGCGGTAGTCGGGCGCGGCCTGGATGTAGGTCTGGTAGAGTTTGCCGAAGCGTGTGAAATTGTTGATGTACGCGCCGCCCAGCAGGGTGGTCAGCTCGCCGTAGAGCGTCCCGAGGTCCACGCCGGCGGCCAGCGCCTGCTGCTTGTCGATACGCAGCCGCCGCTGGGGAACCCCGGCGTCGAACTGCGTGGTGACCGAGGCGATCGCGGGATTTTTGCGCAGCGAATCCATCAGCCGCCCGGCGTTTTCCATCAGGTAGGCCGTGCCGCGCCCTTCGAGGTCCTGCACCTCGACCGAGACGCCCGAGGTGACGCCCAGTCCGGGAATCGAAGGCGGGATGAAGGCGTAGCATTCGGCCCCCGGAACCGCGACGTAAAGTTCTCCGGTGAGCCGCTGGGCGATCTGCATGGCCGAGAGCCTGCGGTCGGAGTAGTCGACGAGTTTGACGAAGATGATGCCGCTCGACGTCGAGGCGATGCCGGCCATCATGTTGAATCCCGCGGCGAACGACGTCGAGGCGACCTCGGGAAGCGTGCGGATCACGGCGTCGGCGTCGGCCATCGCCTGTCGGGTCACTTGCAGCGACGAGGCTTCGGGCGTCGAGACCATCACCATCACGTAGCCCTGATCCTCCTCGGGGAGGAATCCCGCGGGCAGTTTGCGCCACACGACGAAGATCACCCCGAGGACCACGGCCACGAACACGCCCGTGCGGGCGACGTGGCGCATCAGCGTCGGCGTGAAGGCCGTGTAACGGTCCATCTGCCGTGCGAACCAGCGGTTGAAGGCGGCGAAAAATCCCTTTTGCGACGGCTCCCGGCGTCGCAGCAGCAGGGCGCAGAGCGCCGGGGAGAGCGTCAGGGCGTTGAAGGCCGAGATGACCACCGAAACGGCGATCGTCACCGAAAACTGCTGGAACAGCCGCCCCGTGATGCCGCCGGTGAACGACACGGGGATGAATACGGCCAGCAGCACGACTGTCGTGGCGACGATCGGCGAGGCCACGTTGCGCATGGCCTCCAGCGCCGCCTCGCGGGGTTTCATGCCCCGTTCGATATTGACCTGCGCGGCCTCGACGACGACGATGGCGTCGTCGACCACAAGGCCGATGGCCAGCACCAGTCCCAGCAGCGAGATGATGTTGATGGAAAATCCCAGCAGCGGGAACAGCGCGAAGGCGCCGACGAGCGACACGGGGATCGCCACCAGGGGGATGACCGTCGCGCGCCAGTCCTGGAGGAAGAGGAAGATGATGAAGATGACGAGTATGAGGGCGATGACGAGCGTGCGGAAGATGTCCTTCACGCCGGCGTCGATGCTCGTGGTGCTGTCGACGATCGTGGCGGCCTCGACGCCGTCCGGAAACCGCTGCGAGAGGCGTTCCATCGCGGCCTTGACCTTGCCGCCCACGGCCACGGCGTTGCTGCCCGGCTGCTGGTAAATGACGATCATGGCCGTCGGGTCGCTCTCGTAGGACGAGCTTACGCCGTAGGTCTGGCTGCCGAGCGACACCTCGGCGATGTCGCCCAGACGGATCTGTTCGCCCGAGGAGGTGGTCCGCACGACGATGTCGGCGAACTCCGTGGCGGTGGAGATCTGCGGCGGCATGGTCACCGTATAGGTGTAGGCCACGCCGTCGGGAGCCGGCTCGGCGCCGAACTGCCCGGCAGGGTAGATGCCGCCCTGCTTCTCGATGGCGGCCGTCACCTCGCCGACGGCGATGCCGTAGTATTTCAGCACGTCGGGCCGCAGCCACACCCGCATGGCGTATTCGCCCGCGCCCATGATCGAGACCTTGCCCACGCCGTCGATCTTCAGCAGCTCGTTCTGGAGATTGATGTAGGCGTAATTCGAGAGGAACTCCCCGTCGTAGCGGCCGTCGCTGTGCAGCGAGTAGACCATCAGGAATCCCGTCATGGTCTTGCGTGTCGTGACCCCCTGCCGGGTGACCGTCGCGGGGAGTTCGGCCGTGGCCGACGAGACGTTGTTCTGGGTGAAGATGGCGTCGAGGTCGGGATCGGAGCCGATGTCGAAGGTGACCTGCAGGACCATCGAACCGTCGTTGGCCGAGGTGGCCTGCATGTAGAGCATGTCGCTGACGCCCATCACGGCCTGGGCCACGGGCGTCGCCACGGCGTTGTTGACCGTCTCGGCGTCGGCGCCGTCGTAGGTGGCCGACACCTCCACGACCGGAGGCGTGATGTCGGGGTACTGTTCGATGGGCAGCCCCATGATCGAGATCAGGCCGACGAGCACGATGACGATGGCCAGCGACAGGGCGAAGATCGGGCGCGAAACGAAAAATTTCTCCATGGCGTCACTTTTTTTCGGGGATGACCTTCATACCGTCGTGCAGTTTCTGCTGTCCGGCCGTTACCACCAGTTCCCCGTCGATGAGCCCTTCGTCGATGCACCACATCGACCCGTACGTGTCACCCGGGATCACCCGGCGGTACATGGCCGTGCTGTCGGTGCGCACCACCCAGACCGAGTTGACGCCCTGCGCCTGGCTCACGCACGCCTGCGGAACGACCACGCGCGGCCGTACGGGGCCTACGCTGGCCTCCACACGGGCGAACTGCCCGGGTTTGAGCGAACGGTCGGGGTTGGGGAACATCACCACCAGCACGAGCGTCCCGGTCGTGCTCGACACGTCCTTGCGCGTGTAGTCGTAAAGCCCCTCGTAGGGGTATACCGTGCCGTCGGCCAGCATCAGGCGGATGTCGGTAAGCAGCCCCGCGTTGTCGAAGATCGAGGTGCGCGGCCCCGCCGCGCGCAGGTATTGCGCCATAGGGATCGCCACGTCGACGGTCAGCGTATCGATGTTCGAAATGGTCGTCAGCACGCCGAATTGCGTGCCCGGCCCCACGTAGTCGCCCACGTGTGCTGAGGTGTTGGAGATGATGCCGTCGATGGGCGAGCGAAGCTCCGTGTAGCCGACGTTCATGCGGGCGCTGCTGAGGGTTTGCTCGGCCGAGCGGACGGTGGCTTCGGCGGCTTTGTACTGGGCCGTATACTGGTCTAACTGCGACTGGCTGATGGCGTTGATCCTGGCCAGCGGCACGGCGCGGTCGTAGTTGTTGCGGGCTTCGACGGCCTGTGCCCGGGCCGATTGCAGGGCGGCCTCGGCTGCGAGCATCGAGGTCGAGAGCTGGTCGGGGTCGATCGTGAACAGCAGTTGTCCGCGCTTCACGGGCATGCCGTTGGCGAACTGCTTCGTAAGCAGGTAGCCGTTCACGCGCGGCTGGATCACCGCGTCGAAATTGCTCGCCAGGTAACCGATGAACTCCATGCGGTTGGGGACGCTGTCCGTGACGGCTTCGGCCACGCCGACCCTGAGCGGGGGCATGGCGGTTTGGGGCTTGTGCCTGCGGCACCCCGCAAGGAGTACGGCGAGCAGCCCCGTGATAAGGAAAAGTCTGTTCATACCGGGATGTTTTACGCCCTTGCAGGGACAAAAAACGTACCGTGAACAGGGTGAGAGTTAGTTAAAAAGGGGGTTTTATGCTAAAAAAAGCTGATTTTTTTGGCTGCAAATGATGATGTTTAGATAATTTTTATATCTTTGCGTTGATAACAAACCCAAATTAATATAAAAGTTATGAAAGAATTAGTAGCAAAGATCAATGCCGAATACGAAGTATTCGCAGCAAATGCAGCAGCACAGGTGGAGAAAGGCAACAAGGCCGCCGGTACCCGTGCCCGCAAGTCCGCACTGGAGATTTCTAAGCTGATGAAGGAATTCCGCAAGATTTCCGTAGAGGCTGCGAAATAATCGCTGACTACGTAGACGCAACAAAGGCTGTCCTTGGGGGCAGCCTTTGTTGTTTTCGTGCCGTATGCAGATCGTTCCCGCGACAAGCCGCACGGTCGCGGCGCAGGTCAGGGCTCGATGCCGAATTTGCGGAACACCTCCATATCCTCTGCGGAGAGGCCCGTCTTGCGGAACGGTACGGCCTCGTTGTGGTCGTTCAGGTAACGGCGCGGCCGGGTGCGGTCGTAGCCCGCGTTGACCAGCGACACGCCCGTGTCGATGTAATTTCCCCGGATCGAAGCCATGTCGGCCATGGTATGGAACAGCGCATGGGTCGTGGCGGGCACCGTGGCGTTTGCCACGACGGCAGCGGCCTTGTCGGGGAAATTCTGCCGGTAAGCGTCGGAGAACCACGCCAGCGAAGCGACGTAGAGCTGGTAGGCCGTCGTCGTGGGCGAAGCGTGCAGGAACCGTTCGCGCCTGTCATCGAGGATGTCCTCGCCGTGGTCGGCGCAGTAGAGCAGCGCCGACGAAGTCCCGCGCAGCCCGCGCAGGTACTGGATCGTCTCCGAGAGGAAGAAATCCGTGTAGAGGATCGAATTGTCGTAGGCGTTGCGGAGCGTCTGCACGTGTTCCCGTGAGATCGCCACGTCGTCGTCGGGGCGGAACTGCGCAAACTCGCGCGGGTAACGCTGGTGGTAACTGAAGTGCGAGCCGTAGCAGTGGAGTATGAAGAGCATCTTCTGCGCCTTGTTGCCTTCCACGGCGCGGCGCACCTCGTCCAGCAGCTGCATGTCGTGGCGCGGCGAGCGGATATAGATCAGGTGGTCGGCGTCGCGGGCGAGTTTGTCGATCATGGCGCCCTGCGGCGACTGGTTGGAGATGAACCAGGTCTCGAAACCGGCCTCGTTGAACAGCGCCGGGAGCCCCTTGCGGCGGTAGAGTTCGGGATGTTCGTCGGTCGCAACGGACGAGAGGATCAGCGGCACGCTCTTGTGCGTGGTGTTGCTCTGCGTGAGCATGTCGCGGAAAACGATCAGGTCATCGACCTGCGAAAGGCGGGGATTCGTCTCGCGGTCGTAACCGTACAGCTGCCAGTTCATCGCACGCGAGGCTTCGCCGATGACGTAGACGTATATCTCGCGCCCCGGTGCCTGGGCCGTGCGCGACGCACCGTAGGTGAAATCCTCCGAGGTCTCCTCGAAATTGTAGGCCTTGCGGAATTCCGTGGCACTCAGGTGTACGTTGTAGAGCACGTTGAGCGGGAAGATCTCGTCCCGCAGCACGTGCCGGTCTTCGCTCACGCGGTAGGCCGGCCACAGCGCCAGCATGCCCAGCGCCATGAGCACCGCCCCGGTCAGTCCGACGTTCATGCGCGTGGTGCGCGATATCTGCCGTTTGTGCCCGATTTCGCGCGCGGCGAACCACAGCAGCGGCAGGTACATCACGCAGACCAGGATCACGGAGGGGTAGATGTTGCTCAGCAGCTCGCCCGCCTCGCCCGGGTTGGTCGTCACCAGGTTGGTGAACATGTCCGTGGCGATGATCGAGTTGCCGAAGAGGTACAGCAGCACGATCTGGAACGCGCACAGGAAAATGAACGGGAACGCCAGCCAGATCATTATGCCCGAACGGCGCAGCGCCACGCTCCACATCATGTAAAATCCCAACGGCATCAGTATCAGCGCCTCGACCGTCCAGACGGAGTAGGGTTCGGTATTGGCCAGCACGCAGTTGGGGATAATCAGCGCGACAAAGAAATAGACGGTCAGCAGCGTGGTGAAACGGCTGCGGGTTTTGACCGTCCGTTGCCGGTTATGTTTGTTCGGATCAGCATTCATATCTTTACTAACCTAAAAAGCTTCGTTCAGGCTCAGCAGGAATCCGCTGGTTTTCTTGCCGAAGCCGTAATCGAGCCGCACATTGACCCGTTTTTTCAGCTCCCATCGCAGGCCGACGCCATAGTTGGGAAGCGTTTCCGACCAGTCGAACCGGTCGAGACTGTTGAATACGTTGCCGGCACCGCCCCATACCGTGCAGCCGATACGCCGCCAGATGCGCTGGCGCAACTCTACCTGGAAGGTAATCATGTCGTTGTCCGTATAGCGCCCCTGGTAGTAACCGCGCATGCGCTGCGAACCGCCCATGCGGGCCAGCATCGGCCACGGGGTGCCTTCGGAGTTGAACTCCGCGTAGAGGTCGGTGGCGATCAGTCCACCTTTCCACACCTGCCGGTACCAGTCGGCCGTGAAGGTCGT
>OHAS01003187.1_pt1 | contig 11084 bp, 17 predicted proteins | sample 1577131 | NCBI WGS metagenome assembly OHAS01 (sample SAMEA3541566, study PRJEB24748) | human gut metagenome | biome: human gut; feature: human-associated habitat; material: faeces | place: China | collected 2012
AATTGTTCACGCATTATATCACCCACTTATGATATATGCAATAAAATGAACTTTCCCTAAATTGTAAGCGTTTCTATTTTACTTATTTCACTTCTTCAGGTTCCATGCTCTCACCATTGACAGTACACAGCCATCTATCTTTTATGCCATGCTTTGAGCTGCCATAGCTGTATGAACAAAAGTTATTTTTATCCAAATAATAGGTAATATAGCTTTGATCAAGATCTAATGTACTGCCAATTAAAAACACATATCGAGGATAGTCTTTCATTGATGGAAACGATCCGTCAATTATAAAATAACATTCGGCACTTTCAAGATTACCACAAACTTCTTGTTCTATTAATTTTTTCTGATCAGTTTCCTTTTTTGTATCTTCATATTTTGTCCATGCATACATATACGCGTCTTGTCCAGTTTTAACATTAGCCTTCATTACCTGAGCCTTGGCATCTCTGGCATAGCCCATAAACGATGGAACAAGAAATAAAGCCAATATACCTAAAATCGCAATAACAACAATCAATTCAATCAATGTAAAACCTTTTTTATTTTTCATTTTCAAGCCTCCTCATTGATTTACCTCTATTTATATAATAATCGTTTCAATCATGAAATACAAGCAAGCTGCTGAAAAGCTAAAAATCAAACTGTATCTGATCCATCGCTTTAACCGGTCCATAGCTATACCGATAAATTTTATCGATAACACCATACTGATGCATCGCTTCGATATGCGCCTTCGTCGGATAGCCCTTATGCTTTGCGAAACCATACTCAGGATAAAGAACATCGTAACCGCTCATGATGCCGTCTCTTGTCACCTTGGCTAAAATTGAGGCGGCCGCAATGCTGACGCTTTTCTGATCGCCTTTAATGATTGGTATATATTCACAGGGACAGACTTTCAGCGGCATCGCATCCGTAAGTACGCCATCGCACTGCTTAAACATCTGCACTAAATCTTCCATCGCTTTTTGAGTCGCCCGATAGATATTTAATTCATCCACAGTTTTTGTATCGATAATTAATATATGGTACTCATCCGCAAGCTTGATAATTTCCTTAAATAACTGACGGCGCTTCTTCTCACTGAGCTTTTTTGAATCATAGATTTCCTCATGATCAAAATCAATGGGAAAACGAACTGCCGCAACAACTAACGGTCCGGCAATCGGTCCGCGGCCAGCTTCGTCAATCCCTACGATAGCGTGACGGCCTTGCTGCCACCATGCTTTTTCATATTCATTCGCCGGTTTCATCCACAAACTCCCAAGTGATGCGGCCAACAAAATCATCACGAATATCTCTTAAAAAGCGCTGAATTGCCCGATCCATATCAAGCTGATTATTCGCTTTAATAAAACCGCGGCGAGCGGCTATCCGTTCAATCATCACATATGGATCATCCACGATTTCCACATCAAAGCGTTCCTTAAGCTGCTGCGGATAATATTGAATCAAATGACGCATCGCATAAGCGCACACTTCCTCCAACGGCAGTATTTCATCACGGATCGCACCGGTCACAGCTAAACACATGCCTACATGCTCATCTTCAAATTTAGGCCATAAAACACCCGGTGTATCAAGCAATTCAAGACCCTTGGTAACCTTTACCCAAGTTAAAGAACGTGTAACACCTGGCCGATCAGCAGCCTGTACAGCTTTTTTATTCGCAATGCGGTTAATCAAGGTTGATTTGCCGACATTGGGAATTCCCACAACCATTGCCCTGATTGCCCGCGGATTGATGCCGCGGCGTTTTTGTCTTTCGATCATCGCCTTCATACATTCCTGACTTGCCTGAGTAATCAGTGACACAACATTATCCTTTAAGACATTCACTGCCAATACCTGTGTTGTATCATTACTCAGACAGGCGATCCACTCTTTGGTGCGGATTGGATCCGCCTTATCAATTTTTGTCAGTAATATCAATCGCGGCTTCTGCTGGATAATTTCCTCCAAAAGCGGGTTTTTACTTGAATAAGGTATACGGGCATCACGGCATTCAATCACCATGTCTACCATCTTTAATTTCTCCTGCATTTCCCTTTTTGCTTTTGTCATATGACCAGGAAACCAGTTAATATTTAATTTAGACGCATTCTGCTCGTTATCTTTCATACTATCACCTTCTTATTCTGCCAACATTAAAAAATATAACTTAATACAGACCGATCTGATTCAGCGGCCAGAAAATCAGAACACCCTTACTGATCAAATCTGCTTCTTTAAAAGGTCCTACTAATGAAGAATCCTTTGATTCCGGGCGGTTATCACCCAATAGGAAATACTCATCATCAGCTAATGTTATCTCATCAAAATCACGATTAAATTGTCCGTATTCCGCAGTCTTTTCAGCAATGTAATCAGCATCAAGATAAGATTCATCAATCGGTTCATCATTTACATAAATGATGCCGTCTTCACCTCTCAGTGTATCTCCAGGCAACCCGATAATACGCTTTACCCAATGATCCGTATCATTATCTTTACTGTTAACCACAACAATATCATAACGCTCAACACCAAAATTTAAGCCCACCATATTGCTTAAACCGCGGTCTTTGTCATGCAGTGTCGGATACATACTGATCCCATCGACAATAACAGGGTTAAATAAAAACTTAGTAATCAGCCAAAAACAGGCAAAGCTGATTACAAATACCTTCAGAAGACTTAATAATTCTTTAACTGTATCATTTTTCTTTTCCATCTTATTTCACCAATTTGAAATTTGAAAACGGATAATAAATCAGTACATCTTTACACGTTATATTATCGCGGGTAAAAGGCCCGACGTAACGTGAATCCGTAGAATTAGTACGATTATCACCCATCACAAAATATTCATCCTCTCCGAGTGTCACTTCATCAAAATCACTTGTGAAAAAGCCGAGATTTTTACGCTGAGTATTGGCATATTCAGTATCAAGGAACGGTTCCTCAATCGGCTCACCATTAATATATACAACATCATCCATACAGGAAATGGTTTCACCAGGCAGGCCAATTACCCGTTTTACCCAATGATCCTTGCTGTTTGCGGCCTTATCGTTAACAACCACGACATCAAAGCGTTCAATCTCCAGATACTTTGCCGAAAAGATACTGGCTATGCCTAAATCATCATCATGCAGCGTCGGATACATACTCATGCCGTCAACTCTAACCGGTGTAAAGACAAAGGTCGTCAGCAGCCAAACCGCCCCCAGACAAATAACAAAGGTTTTAATAAAATCAATTGCTTCCTCTTTAAACGTAGGCTTTTTCTCTGGTTCCTTTGCATCTTCAACCTTTTCTTCTTCAATGACTTCTTCTTTAATTACATCGACATCGATGATATCATTTGTATTATCATTCTCCATACCAAAATCTCCTTTTTTCAGCATTTGATTGCCATATGCTATATAGCTATTTTACCATATTCATCGATTACTTTCATTGGCTGGAATGAATTATTTCTAATCTGTCATCTTGTTTAAATAAAAAAGCGGGTTCCCCAACTTTTTGAATTAACGAATTTCTTTGATACGAGATGCTTTACCAGAAAGTCCACGTAAGTAGAATAATTTATTTCTTCTAACTTTACCTTTACGTACTACTTCAATCTTATCGATGATTGGTGAATGTACCGGGAAAGTTCTTTCAACACCAACACCGTTAGAAATCTTACGAACAGTGAAGTTGTCGCTGATGCCACCGCCCTGACGAGCAATAACTAAACCTTCAAAAACCTGGATACGAGATTTGTCACCTTCCTTGATCTTAACGTGAACACGTACTGTGCAGCCAGATCTGAATTCAGGAACATCTTTTTTTAATTGAGTTGGAGTAACTTCATTAACTAAATTTAAATTCATAACTCTCTTTTCTCCTTTTCTTTCATTTATTTAAACGGCTTACTCATTCGTCAGGAATAAATCACTGACCAGCGGAATAATCGTGCTTTAACAGCCTTTTAATGTTATCACAGATATTTTAAGATTGCAATTATTTTTTATCAATTTCTGCCAATATTTCATCAAAAAGCACTTTTTCTTCCTTCGTAAAGACTCTGTCCTTTAATAATTCCGGTCTTCGCAAATATGTCTTTCTCAATGATTCTTTTAAACGCCATTTACGAATGTTGGCATGATGGCCGGATAATAGGACTTCCGGCACCTGCTGTCCCTCATAATCAACCGGTCTTGTGTATTGCGGATATTCCAGCAAACCATTCTCAAAGCTGTCATCCTCATGGCTTGCTTCCCTGATGACACCTGTGCATAATCTGAAAACCGCATCACTGATTGCCATGGCGCCGATTTCACCGCCGGTCAGCACATAATCGCCAATTGATACCTCAGCATCGACCAATGATCGGATCCGTTCATCATAGCCTTCATAATGCCCGCAAATCAAAATCAAATGATCATAACCGGCATATGTATGCGCCATCTGTTGTCTGAAAGGTGTTCCCTGCGGTGTTAATAATACAACGTAGCTGGTTTCCGTTCTAACACATTTCAGCGCATCGGCAATTGGCTGAACCATCAATACCATACCCGCACCGCCGCCGCATGGCGTATCATCAACATGATTATGCTTATCTTTAGTAAACAAACGGTAGTCAACCGTCTCAAATTCTATTTCCTGTTTAGCTAAAGCTCTCGCTATGATCGAGGTTGACCTAAAGGAATCAAAAAATTCAGGAAACAGTGTTAATACTGTTATCTTCATAGCAATCCCTCAATCACATGCACGACAATCTTCTTCAACTCAACATCCGCATCAACAATAAAAGCATCCACATAAGGAATCAGCACTTCTTTGCCTTCAGCGTTGCGTACTCTTAACGTATCATGCGCCAGCGTTTCAATGATTTCCACTACCTTACCTAATTCATTTTCTTCTTCATCCACTACCTGACAATCCAGCAGCTGATAGAAATACACTTCATTCTCATCAAGCTCCTGCAGTTCATCAGAATCAACACTGATTACACAGCCCTTATATTTCTCAACAAAATTAATATTCAGCAAATCTTTGAAAGCTACGAGAAGACATCCTTTATGACGCCGAAAACTAGCCACTTCCATTGGCACCAGTTCCTTGCCGAATTGAATATTCACCGTATTGCCGACAGCAAAACGCTCTTCTTCAAAATCCGTACTGCTGATGATTTTAAGTTCCCCCTTAATACCATGAGTATTGATGATTTTTCCAATTTCAATCTGCATCATGATTCCTCCTCTTTAAAAATAGGATGCTGATAAGCATCCTAATAAGATTCAAATTTAATCGTAATTTTCTTATCTTCCTTGCGGGAAGCTACTGACATCATCTGACGGATAGAACCAGCCATGCTGCCCTTACGTCCGATTAATCTAGCTACATCTTCACTATTCGCATAAACATAAAGCAAGATTTCCTTTTCATCCAAGGTTGACATCAATTTAACCGATAAACTGGCTTTGTCATCAACAATCGGACTGCAAAGATCATATAGAACCTTTTCGAAATCAATCATTGTTATTTAGCGTTTTTTTCTTCGTGAAAACGTTTCATGATACCGTCTTTAGACAGTAGGTTACGAACAGTATCGCTTGGTTGTGCGCCATTGTTCAGCCATTTCATAGCTAATTCAGCATCAATCTTTACTTCCGCAGGGTTTTTTGTAGGATTGTAATAACCTAAAGATTCGATGATTCTACCATCTCTTGGTGATCTTGAATCAGCAGCAACAATTCTATAAAATGGAGATTTCTTTGAACCCATTCTCTTTAATCTTAATTTAACAGCCATCTTAATTTCCTCCTAATCGTTAACTTAACGAATACTACTCTACCATACAAATAAAAAGGTGTCAAGGTTTTTACCTTAACATCTTTATTTTTTTCTTTATTTAACGGCGGCGGCCAAAACCACCGAAATTATTCTTAGGTTTTTTACCCATTAATGCACCCATATTCGGCATTTTACCACTCTTGCCCATATTGCCCATCATCTTCATCATTTGACGAGTCTGTTCAAACTGCTTGATTAAACGATTAATATCCGCAACCTGAGTACCTGAACCTTTCGCAATACGGCTCTTGCGCGAAGCACGCAGAATATCTGGATTCTCACGTTCTTCCATCGTCATACTCAGAATAATCGCTTCTGTTTTTTTCATTTGACCTTCAGCTTTTGCTTCATCGATCTGACCGGCCATCTGTGACATTCCCGGAATCATCTTCATGATGCCGCCTAGACTGCCCAGCTTATTCATCTGGCGGATCTGCATCAGCATATCGTCCAGTGTAAATTTGCCGCTCATCATTTTAGAAGCCGCTTTAGCCTGTTCTTCCATGTCCATCTTTTCCTGAGCCTGTTCGACAAAGGTCATGATGTCACCCATGCCCAAGATACGGTCAGCCATACGATCCGGATAGAAGATATCCAAATCATCAACCTTTTCACCCTGACCGACAAACTTCACAGGAACATTTGTGATTGCACGTACTGATAAGATACCGCCGCCTCTGGAATCACCGTCAAGTTTAGTAAGCACTAAACCCGTCACGGCCAGTTGTTCGTTAAAGCTTTGCGCTACCGTTACAATATCCTGACCCGTCATCGCATCGACAGTCAGCAAAATATCATCAGGCTGAATCGCTTCCTTAATATCCGCAAGTTCCTGCATCAATTCTTCATCAATGTGCAGACGGCCCGCAGTATCAAATAACACCGTGTCATAACCATTAGCCTTCGCATATTCCATCGCATTTTTAGCCTGTGTCAGCGCCGGAACATCAGCCCCTTCACTGTATACTTCGACATTAATGCTGCTGCCCAATGTCTTCAACTGTTCGATGGCCGCCGGACGGACGATATCGCAGGCAACCAATAATGGCTTTCTCGCCTTTTTCTTCTTCAATACATTTGCAATCTTTGCAGAAGCCGTCGTTTTACCAGTACCCTGCAAACCAACCATCATAATGGTTGTAATACCGCTGGACTTAAAATTGATCGATGCCTCTGAAGTACCTAATAATTCAACAATCTCATCATGAACGATTTTAACAACCATCTGGCTTGGATTCAGCGAAGTCATAACATCCGCACCCAAAGCCTTTTCCTTTACATGATCGATAAAATCCTTAACTACCTTATAGTTAACATCTGCTTCCAACAATGACATACGCACTTCACGCAGCATGTCATTCATATTTTTCTCAGTTAATTTCCCTTTGCCTGTAATATCTCTAAACGCTTTATTCAAACGATTCGTCAATGATACAAACGCCATAAAATCTCCACCTTTCAGCTTTATTTATTATAACAAAGAATAGTAGAAGTGAAAAGAAGAAAAAAGAAGATACACATGAAATGTATCTTCCAATAGAATTGAATCAATAATTACTGCACAGAATATCTTCACCGTCTAATGTTTCACAGGCAATACCATCTTTAACATAGGACACATAAGTTACAGACTTACCATCATCACTTAAAGTAATATCGATCTGATCGATACTGAAACCCACCCCCAGCTTCTCAGCAACCTTTTCAGTGAAATTCTCTTTAGTAATTCCTGCATCATATTCCTTAGTGAATAGAATCTGATCCGCAACGATCCAGACTGTATGTGTATTAGCTCTTGCGACTTGAACTTTTACCCCCTTGGAATAATTTCTTAATTGTATACCCAAAAATATGACTAAGATACAGAGAAAAGAAACAGCTATAATTATCCAATTAAAGCGAAAAACTTTTTTCTTTTTCATAGATTACTCCTCAAAATGATAATGATTCATTCATTATTTTTTCAATAATAAACACTCATTGATCTGAGCAATTAAAATCGTTTCCATTTGATGTTTGACATGTGTACACACCGGTTTTGTATAAGACATCAGTCACTTGTCCATCTTGATTTAAAACTATATCTATTTCACCAGTAAAGCTCGTGCCTAATTTATCCAATACTTTTTCTTGAAAATTATCAATCGTAATAGAAGAATCATACTGCTTACTAATTTCAACTGCTTTTGCCGCTGACCATACAGTTCTAGTGTTTGCTTTTGCGACTTGCAATTTAGCATCATTTGCATAGCCCATAAACTGCGGCACTAAAAATAATGCTAATATCCCCAAGATAGCGATTACTACAATCAATTCGATTAAAGTAAAGCCTTTTTTATTTTTCATAGTTTACCTCTTAAAAAGAACATGCATTAGGCATGTTCTTGCATTATTCTTTCGGACAAGCTGTACCTGAGAATTCTGTTCCATTATAAGAACAATTTTCATAAGTAACAGATTCAACATACTTTTTACCGGTAGTTGTATTCGTCTTAATTGAAATCGTAACTTCAGATTTAAATGAACTTCCTAATTGTTCTTTCGCATCAGTTGTAATATCTAAATCCTTGATATATTCACTCTTTGTTAATGCAGCATTAGCTGCAGACCAAACAGAACGTGTATTTGCTTTCGCAACTTGTTCCTTAGCATCCTGACTATACCCCATAAACTGCGGTACCAAGAACAGTGCCAAAATACCCAAAATAGCAATAACCACAATCAATTCAATCAATGTAAAACCTTTTTTGTTTTTTAAATTTTTCATTTTCTTACCCTCCAGTTTTTTCATGAAAAACTACCAATTTTTAAGATTGGTATACCCATTACTAACCATGTCCATTAATAATTATATCTCACAAAAGATATAACATCAAGTGATTAAATATAAATAAAACAATAATGCGCACAAACAGACGCCTCATCAGCATAAACCCGTAAATTTGATGCAAACGCTCTGATTAAGGCTCGTTGAATTATATTATTACATTTATTCATATCGATTAGATAAAAGGCAATAATCTTACGTCTACATTATACAATTAACACAATCTATCGTTAAGTCTCATACTTTTATCGGCAACGAAACGTCATAATTCGGACATTATTTTTGATATAAATCAATCAAAAAATCGATTTCAGTTGATAATTCAGTTAATGTGTTCAAGCGAGCTGCCGATGACTGACTCGTTTTCCAATAATAAGGCGTCATCATAAATAATGCCTTGATTTGATCGTTAGCTGTTAATTGAATCTGATCTGTGACATTCACTCTTTGAATGTGGGTTAAACCCTTTAATTCAACATTTTCTTCCTCATTGTCATAGACCTCATCATAGAGCACTTTCTTAAGACCGTGCAGATGCTTGGCACCCGGCCCCACCTTTATCAGAATGCCGCCCTTTTTCAAGATTCGCTTTATCTCATCTATGGGTGTCGGCGCAAAAATATTGACCACACAATCCGCGCTGGCATCACCAATGGGCATATCAAAAATAGAAGCGATCGCATAAATGGTATCCTGATCCAGCTTTGCCGCAGTATTCAATGCCGGTTTGCTTAAATCAAAAGCTATGATTTGATTGCAGCAATCATGAAACTGTCTTGTATAATAACCCTCTCCGCAGCCAGCGTCAATCAGCATATCCGGTCTTATTTTCTTCAGCAGTTCAATCAGCTTATTGGCCAATACCCGATAATAACCGGCCGATAAAAACAAGGTTCTGGCATCTACCATTTCCTTAGAATCGCCGCTGATTTTCTGATTGCCTAACACCAGATTAACATAACCTTTCTTCGCAATGTCATAGGAATGTCTTGCTGAACAGTGATATGTTTTATCTTGCTTAACAAGAGGCAATCCGCATTTGGGACAAACTAACATTGGGTCTTCCCCTTTTCATAATAGATACCGTCAAAGTCTTCAAAGGTAACGGATTTATAACCATTTTCATCCTTTTCATAGATAATCATGTCAAAATGTTCATCGGTATGCATAAATACTGTATTGCCGTTTTTAGTTACAATCTCGGTGAAATCCTCTTCATTCTGATCATGATTCAATCGTGTATCAAAAATAAAGCTTGATTCTTTCTTTATCTTCCAATATAACTCGCCATAAATTGATTTAACTTCAATATAGATGATTTCATCACCGTTTAATGATGCGTTTAATTCAGCAAAAGCATTGGCAATATCGGAAACCACCTCATAACCGTCCGGCAGATCCAAGGAAAGCAGCATGCCGCTGTAACATTTATAGCCTGCATACGGCACCACGATCCGTTTGATTGGATTATCAGCAAAGGCATCCTTCGCTATCCGCGGTATTTCTGCACGTTCAAATACAATTTTCTCAATTTTATTATTTGCGAATGCACGGCTTTCAATTACCTTCATTTTCTTATGAAAAACAACTTTTCTCAGATAATTGCCGGCAAAGGTTTCCTCACCGATCCGTGTTGCTTTTTCACCTAATTCGATATTCATTAAGCTTTTATTCATAAAATCAGAGCCGCTGATATCCAATAAAAAATCACTGAAATAAGCAGTCCCATCCTTTAATAAATAATATTTCTTATCAACTGCCATTTAGATCACACCCTTCTTTCATATTATACCATTTTTTATATGACGAATGATGAAAATTATTTTCTTGATAATGGTTTAAGTGTTACCGGTACAAAAACATAAAGAATCAGATATTTAGCCGGTATAAAGCCAGCAATCATGATAATCAGAATAATATATGGGTTATTGATATAATTCACTAATTCCAAAGTAATAGAGCTTAAGACAAGGCAATAGATAATCATAAGCGCGATACTTTTTATCGTATTCAGTTTAACCTCATAAACCCTGCCGCAGTTTGGGCATTTAACTTGTTTATCTGTCATTTTAACTTTCATTTTATTTTTGCATTGAGGACATTGCATCAGCATCACCCGCTTTCTATTTAATTGTACTTGAATTTAAGTGAGTTAGCAACAGGACACAGTTTCAAGTACAAAAAAGCTGTAATTTTCAGAGGAACTCTTACTTGTTACAGCTTCTGTCTATCAAATGGTGGGGCCGGGGGGACTTGAACCCCCACGGGATTGCTCCCAACGGATTTTAAGTCCGTTGCGTCTGCCTATTTCGCCACGGCCCCAAAACTTTTCATTGCTCGTCTATTATATTAAATTTAATCAGAAAATGCAACAGCTTTTCACACTTTTTTAGAAAAAAAGAGCAAAAACATTTCTGTCTCT
>OHAS01003190.1_pt1 | contig 11075 bp, 12 predicted proteins | sample 1577131 | NCBI WGS metagenome assembly OHAS01 (sample SAMEA3541566, study PRJEB24748) | human gut metagenome | biome: human gut; feature: human-associated habitat; material: faeces | place: China | collected 2012
TGCAAGTAATAGCATAGAAGAGGCTATAGCCCAACCTAACTCTTGCTGCTTGTTGGCAGAATTATTGTTTTTGAAGAGCACGCTATTATCCTTTCCATCAAGGGCAATAGGGGCAGTGATTACTCTTGTTCCTTGTTGAAACAGAGTACGTGCAGATTCGAGTATGGTTGGAACAACGTATGCTTTTTCTGCAAGAGAATAATACAGCGTATTTCCTTCCGTACTTTCGCCTGCAACAAAACGTGTACCCATTGGAAGTGAAAACGTCTTGTTTATCATCTCCGTATTTGGATGCAAGATAACGTATGTACTATCTTGAATAGCATCTTTCGGTGTCGCCTTTAATATCTCATGGAGATAGAAACTTGGTAATTCCTCAAACTTATGATTAAACTGTTTCACAATGCGGCAATAGTTTCGTACAAAAGTGAGAAGTAGAGCTTGGGCAGCATCCATATCACCGCTATTCTCTATCTGGTCCATATAAAAGTCGAACTTCGACTGAATATCCGCAACAACACCGAGCATCGAGAAATAGGGACGATTATTCTCGTCTAACATTCTTTGTATGAAGTTACGCCTACGAGGAGATGAATTTGCTATCGGGAGAGACTTTTCAAGTTGCTCTTTTATACTTTCGGCAATATGAACAGCAGGTGTTGGCATACCTTCTGTATAGGCATTGTTCAAATAGATAGATAACCTACCTATCCATCCCTCTATCTTGTTTCGCAGGTCTTCTGTATATTCATTCTGTAGTGTTGTACCACAACCATTGGCAAACGAAACAGCATATTCTTTCAAATTTTTATGACGAATATCCACAAGAACAGTTAGAATATGGTTATACCATAAAGAGGAGTGCATCCCAACTTGCTTATTATTATCAGCAGAAAAGACTTGTTGGGTATCTTTTGACATTATTCTATGGTAAATTTCATATATGTCATACTCAATAGCATGAAAATTTTGAAATAGATTTTTCTCTATCTCGAACTCGTTGCTGGCAAATCCTTTTTGCCCATATAATGCAATTATATTCTTTACCATAGGACTATAGATACATTAAATCTGTACGTTATGATTATTCAAATCGAATGCAGTGATGTCAGCCCCTCTGTATGGAGGATTATTCCCTATCAACCTTACGCGGTAGTCTATTAAACATCCTTCATGAGTATTTATATAATTGAAAACACGCGTTTCTGTTCCTTCCATATTACGATTCCCTTGTGCAAGCATAAATACTATGTTATCCCCACCTGGAGGTCCACCGAATCGGTGGGCTATTAGATGAGCTGCATGGACTTCATTGTTGCCTCCTCTTGCAACACCCACAGGATATTTTATTCTAGCATTTGCGCCACCTTGGAAATAATTAGCATCCACCATATATCTCTGAATGATATTGCATCTTTTTGTTTGTAAAACTCTAGACAAGCGAGTTTTAGATACATTAGTATATTCCATATGATTTAAATTAGAAATTATACAATTATTAAAGTTTTACCCACCAACATCCATATGAAGGGTGTAGATTATTCATCTTGTCGTGAAAATCGTTTTCATGTGCTCTCCAAAATGGAAAAGTATATTGCTGATTGTACATTAACCTACTATTACCTTGATTCATAGAAGGGTTTTGAGGGAATACCCAGCTCTCAACATCTCCCTTTCCACCATTTTGCCTAGCTAATTTATGCCCTGCGTCCCAATAGCGTCCTGTTCCATAGGAATAATCTGCTTTTGCATTATCACATTTGAAACAATTTGGATTTCTTTTGACGGCATTTATAGCATCTTCTTTCGATGATGTACTAATGGCATAATTAAATTTTACCGTAGTTGGAACAGAATGCCAGTTTGTGTTTACATACAAACGAGTCTTCTCAGTAGTACCTGTACCTTTATTTAAATCAGACTTTTCTATAGTAAATAAATCCCCGTCATTCCACCATTCTTTTGTAACAAGTTGAGAAACTTTGTGAGATTTCTCATTATATAAAGTTCTATGCTGTTTTCTTTTATTTTCTTTTTGAAACTTCATATGCAAATAGTTATTGGAGTTACTTTTGAATCTATTGTAGACCGATTTCTTATGTTTATTTAACCTTATATCTACATGTTATGGACCTAAATTCACGCCCAAGGAAATTTTTGCTGTTATGTTCATCACTACCAGCATAATCTCTATCGTTATTAGCTGTATATAAATAAGAGTCAGTTTCAATCATCTCTTTTTGATAGTCTGACAAAATTAAATCTATATTTGGGGTGATATCTTCAAATATTGGCCAATTTCTTTCATCAGCATAGTTTATAGGGCCAAAAGTCAGCTTTGCAAGCTGATCACATTTTTTAAATGCACCAGAACAAAGTTTATTAAGACTCGGCGCTTCTACTACAGTGAGATATTGGCACTCTTTAAAAGCATATTTCTTAATTTCTTTTACGTCAGACATTCTGACTGACTTAAGTTGCAACATCTTATAGAATGCCTCTTCTGGAATAGTTTCTACACCAATAATGGTCAACTCAATTGTACCCAAGTCGTTAGGGGCGGCACCTTTGATGGCTTCTCTTATTGCCATAAATTCATTAGTGCCAGCATTGGGAGCGAGGTTGAGTCTTATAGTAGTCTTGCCATCTGCTACTTTTTGCTCAATAGCTGACTTTATTTCTTCTGCACTATTTGCCGAAATGACAGTAGCATCCAGAGCATAACTCTTAGCACTCTCTGTTGCTTGCGAGAATGTATAAGTTGTCAAAGCTGCTTCTCTATATTTCACTGTAACTTCAGAATTATTTTCAAAAGTACCATATAAATAGGCATTGCCCTTTTCATCCGAAGTAATTGTATAATTTCCGTTCTGTTCCATATCGCTGCTGCCCGCAGGAGTGAAATATTCGGTATCAACTGTTATTTGCTCATTGGGTAGAGTTGCAATACGCAAACGTGAATATTTGCGTGTTGCCTCGGCAAAAGAAACGGTTATAGTCTCACCATTACCAGTGATTCTAGCTTTTCCCTCGATAAGTTCATCCGTTCCTGCTACCTTACCTTTTTTCAACATTAATGAGGTGTTAGACCATTTATAATTAGGGGCGTAATATACATGGGATATATATGCAGGGTCTCCTTCCAGATAAACCAATTCACCACTTGTCAATTCCCAACTCTTGCCATTATATGTAAAGGTTGCATTATGTCTTCCATAAGAGGTATTGTCTATCTCCAGAAGCAACTCATCTCCTTTAGCCCATGAAGTCTTGCCTTCATCTGGTGTACCAATAGCACGAGTCTGTGAATCTCCGAATGCAGGAAATTCACCAACAACCAACTGTACGTTGTTTTTGGCTGTTGTTGCGGTTGTTTCTTCTATATCACTTGTGCATGACGCCATTACTATTGTAACGACAGCCAGCATGATGTATTGAAATATCTTTTTCATATTCTTTCCTCCAATTATTTGAGATCATCTTCATTTGTCCAACCTTTCAAATCATCTACACTGATTCTGGTCAGTTTCACTATATCTTTTCCGACATCGAGTTTGTAGGTGTAGCGTTTACCCTCTTCAAAGTCGGTAGGCATCTTCATTTTAGCATTAAAAATATTGTCGCCTATCTTGAATCTCAAGAAGACTTCATCTTTAATGTATGAACCAGGGATAACGATTGCAGAAAACATACCATCGTCATGCTTACAGGCTTTTACCCAATCAGGATTAGCAGTAGGTGTACTCATGACAAATTGCCCTCGGTCGTCTCTACTAAAATCAACACTGGTGTGTTTAGAATACACTTGTGGTTCACTAATATCCATATTAGGATAATCTGCAGTTCCAACATGATATACTATTGTAACCAGCGACATGCGATGCTGCATAGGAATTCTTAAATCGTACCGAGGAACATCGTACCAATATCCAGTTATGAGATCAGCGTTTTTCAATTTATCTTCGCTGCTTTGGTCTGTTTGTAAATCATACTGTAGATTATTTTTCCCAAAATCCGTGTCAGATGGATATACAGCCAAAATAGTATGTTGTTCGTATCCATTTAACCAACGAAAACTTCCTGTACGAGACCAGGTTTCGCCATTAAAAGAAAGAAAAGCCGCATTACCAGGATCAGAATCCGTAAATATACTTACTTTCAGTTTATCTTTATCCTCCCAATTTTCACCGTCTCCCAATGTATTGACACGAGTCTGCATACCTCCAACAGAGAAAGTGGCATTGATTTCCTGCCCTTTCAGCGTTGGAGCCATATCTTCATTTTGCGTACATGCTGTAAAGCCCATAGCCATAAGGCCCATTACCACATAGGAAATTCTTTGTTTTATCGTCTTCATAATCTTCAGTTTTTTATTGTTAGTGAGTTAGTGAGCGGCCAAGCTCACTAACCCTGTATTTCCTATTTTCAGTACCTTATTATTCTATTTCTGCATCGAGAGATTCATTGTCTGTGCCAATACCCCAACCCGTTATGTTTGCATTTCCTATTACTATACTATTATTTCTAACAGTGATAGTATAAGTATATTTTTTACCACCTTCGAATCCATTTGGTAGGGGTATCTTTGTTGTATAATTGTTAATAGTATTTTCGTTATACAACACACTACAACTAATGGTCAATTCTTTGTTTTCGAACTGTTGCGGGAAGAGTATGAACTTGCAGACCCTGAGATCGGTCAAAAGACCTGTTACTGGTAAGGTTTTTAGGGAAGAAGTCCCTGTGACTTCTGTCGCACCTGTTTTTACATTTATCTTACCCTGTGTCTTTATCTTGTCCAATGTTATACTTTGAAGATTACTCTTGCTGCTCTCAATACCTTCTCCTGCACAGACCGTAAATTCTATCATACTCATCTTGTGCTTAAAGCGATGGTCTTTCTCTGGCAAGGATTCACCCACATTATTCAAGTCAGTGAAATTAACCATTGGAGATGCTTTGCTGGCTGTTGCTCCCGAGGCAAAGAGAAAATCGTTTGCTAATAAGGTATTACTTGGATTGCTGTAATCAATAGTCCAATCATTTTTTAACCAACCATCTTCATCGAATTTGTCATTATTGGGGTCATCAATGTATGGATAATACGCACTGAATGTCTGTTCCGCGTTATCTCTAAAATAAATAGGATTTGCCGAAACGAATTCACCATATCTGTCATATTCATACTTAACATTTGTTCCTTTTGTGTTTCCTGCGGAAGTGACATACACACCGATAGCGTCGCCAGTTGTCCATCTGTCGTTGTCTGCAGTTCCACGGGTTTTGATATTGTTGGAAATATCCGCCTTTACTGTGGCTGCAACAGGACCATTGTTGCCGATACCGTCTTCTTCGTTAGCGCAAGCTGCAAACAGCAATGCTGCGGCAGCAATGTATAAGAATCTAAATTTCTTCATATATCTTGTTATTTAAGAGTTGTTATTGTGCTATATGTTCATTATTGTCTCCTGCCTCTGTCCAAGGCTTAATGGTTCCAGAAATATCAACGGCAGAACGACTCAATTTTACTACTGTATAGTGGTATCTTTTTCCACCCTCAAGTTTTACAGGCATTGTCCATACGAAAGGAGCGTCGTAACCATTCTTGAGGTCAAACTCTATCACTCGGGTTGCTTCTTCTGTAGGGAGCAGGATTGCCTCATACAGCTTGCCAGCTTCGGTAGTTTTCATCGTGATGTCCGCAGGAGTTTCTTCACCAGAGATAGTTCCATCCACAAGATTGAAAGTGGCTTTGGTATTCTGACCTTTCACTGTCACAGTCATTTTCTTAAGGTCTTCTTGCGTGAGACCGTTACCTGGTTGAACATCCAAAATAAGATTGCTTAACTTATGGAAGAACTTCAAGTCAACCTGTGGCGTAGCTTTGTTGCAGCCTTCTGTCTTGGCATACATGAAGTCGATAGTTTCTTGTTTCGTTTGGTCTGTTACATCAAGTGCAACCTTGTAGTCATTGACAGTGGTCTGTGGATAGTAAGAATAGAAGTCCACATCTCCATCTATCGGGAAGAAAACAGTCTTACCACCAGAAACAGGTGAAAAGGCTATACTTCCATTTGACTGATAGCAAACATTGTCAACACCCTCTTTGATTACATCCGCAGAGAGTGTCTTGCCTGCTTCTGTCATGAAGATACCGATCCTGTCACCATCAGCCCAAGCTACACCCGCAGCACGGGTGTTTACGTTGATACCACCAGTAAACTGCACGGCTACCTTATCGTTCTGGGTAGAAGGTGCGGTGTCTTCTGTACTGCATGAAACCATTGCACCTGCCAAGAGTGCAAGGGCGAAAAACTTAGTCATCTTTTTCATATTATAAATATTTTAAAAGTTATTATTATTTTATTTCTACTTCATTGTTGAGGTTCGTCCAACCGTTGATGGTAGCTTCCAGATTCATCTTTGGCTGCATTTGGTTGTAGTTGAGTCGCAACTCATACTTTCCTCCAACCTTCATCGCAGGAGCGGTGATGTCATACTCTTGCAAGGTCCCGTTAGGCAGCAAGAGACGGAGATAAATATGAGAGGCGGAACTTCCCTGTATGGTCGGCATCAGCCGGATGACTTCTGATTGCAAAGTTGACTCAGTAGCCAGGATAGTAGGTATTTCCACTTCCGTTGGCTTTATGCTCGGCAACCCATAGTCGCCATCACCATTCTTCTGTGTAGGGAACAGACACCAAGCTGCATCTAATGCCTTGCCACTCATCTCTGTGCCTTTCGGCACATTCTCAATGATGACGGTCAGTTCCGAAAGCACGCTCTTCATAGGGTTTTGCACCACATAGCTGCCTTCCTTGTTGTCTATCCTTACATCGGCAACTCCGAAATAAGCATTATGGTTCACATCTTTAGGATTGGTCAAGCCTATCTGGATATTGTTCCAATTAGTCAAAGCCCTGGTCTGGTCACCGACAGTAAACGGTTCTGTGAGATTGGTGGCAGCCAAGATGCGATACGATCCTTCAGGCAGAGTAAAACGCTGGCTTGCCACCTCCTTAGCACTACTATAATGTTTTTCCTCTACCAAGGAGCCATCATCGGCATTGAATATCCAGAGCTTCACGTCCTTCACTTCCGTACCTTGGTCGGCTTCATCTGCCCAAGTGAGCGATACAGACAAACCACCCTCATTCTCACCATCATGAACATTATGGTCACAACTTGCCAACAGGCATGGGACGCATAACAGCACCCATAACCAAATATTAAATCTTCTTTTTGCTTTCATTTTCTATCTTGTTTTATGGGTTACTGATGATTGTCTGTTGTCTCTACTCGGCGAGCCTTATCCGCATCTTGGGTGTCATCGCTACCATTTCCTATTGCAGTAATGCGATTAGCCTCTATGCCATTCTTCACAAGCCAAGTCTTTACGGCTTCTGCACGCTGGCGAGATATACGTTTATTGACAGCCACGCTGCCTTTTGTGTCACACCAACCTGTTACAGTCACCTTCATCTTCGGATTCTCCTTCAATGTATGTAGGATACCATTCAGCTTCGACAGCTCGCCCTGCTTGATGCCGATACTGTTGAAAGCGAAGTAAACGACAGGGAATGTAGCCTTCGGCTGTTCAACAACCTCTTGCTCTCCCACTCTTGTCGCAGCCTTTTCGGCTATCTCCTGCTGGAGGGTGTCAGCCTGAGGAGTGGTCACCTGCTGCGGTGCTTCCGGTTCTGTTGTCGGCACTTCCAATTCTTTTATCGGCGTTGTTTCCACAGCCACGTTCTTCTTTTTAGCCTTTGCGAAGCTTATCCCCAACCTTATGCCACTTTCCCAAACAAAGTTGTTCTTATGCAGATGCTCTGGCATTCCGTCCATACGTTCGCCAGTAAGACGAGTCAAACCGGAATAGATGCCCAATTTCAGACATGAGGTCAGTTGATAACCAACCTGCAAGTCTGCACCATAACCCAAATGCCAGTTGGTAGAACCTTTCATTACCTTGGCATCATCGGCTATAGTCTGGATATCAGCCTTGGTCGTTACTGCATATATATGAGGTGAAACAGCCAAATCCCATCGGCTGTTAGCTGTCTTGTGGAACAGTCCAAGGAGATTAACGTTCACTCTTGCTCCATACCAGCCCATCCTGACATGGCTTTTCAAATCGGCATACTCCCAACTGTCCATGCCCAAGACACCTGCCTTGTAACGCACACCGTCGCTACCCAACCAATAGTTACGTTCTACGCAGCAGTCTTGTGCAGACATATTTACCTCTCCATACTTGGCAGATAACTCAGCCGAGAAGATGGAGTTGAAACGATAGCCGCCATATAAGCCTGCAGCCCAACCAAGGTGAGTCTTGTCGTGTCCGAAACTTGAGAAAGTAGAGAAACCGAAAGGCATTCCACCTTCTACTCCGACGTACCAGCCTTGCGAAATAGTCTTTCCGTCTTCTTTTGCTTCTGCTTTCACAAAAGCAAATGGAAGAATAAATGCAAGCATTGCGACCAGCAACCGTTTTTTTGTTGTCAAATGATTTACCATATTATTTCGTTTATTTTTTTTCATTCCAGGAAATACAAGAGGTTTGTCAGACAGATCAATATGGATGCCAACAGCAAATAGATATAAAAGCGTTCTCTCTTGATGAAGTCACGAAAGCTATAGCGAGCCTTCCAATGATTCTCAAGATACATTCTGTACTCATGTATCATGGCATATCCGAAGATAATACATAATATGAGTACAAGCACCCCGATGATAATCAGGGCTAACTCTATCCTTGGCATAGTTTCTATTATTTCCTTCATGTTGCAAATATCGTGTATTTCCACGAAAGAAGGTGCAGTTTTTCACTGTTCAAGTGTCGCATTCATACCAAAAAGGTGTCGCATTCCTATGAATACGACACCTTTTTGGCTGTTTCTCGATAAAGATTTTGCTTTTTCTTTGGTATTTTACGAAAAATGGTTATACTCAATTTGAATCATTTTGTGCTGCATCTGTAGATTGGAAGTCTCTCCATTCTGTAGGAGAACAGCCTTCTTTTGTCTTGAAGATTCGGTAAAGATGAGTGCGACAAGAGAATCCACATTCGGCTGAAATGATGTCGTTGCTATAATCCGGATATTCCAACATCATCTTTTTTGCAGCGTTGAGACGTATCTCGCTGAGCCATATTCGGAAGTTAGAATGCAGGCATTGATCGAAAAACAGGCTCAATTCGTTCTTTGATATACAAAGTGTACGAGAAAGCGTCAACATATTTACGTTGCTGTCCTTATAGCCCAAATCCATACACCATTGGTCAAGACTGCTTTGGATAAAGTTTCTGCGCTCCTCAGACAATTGCTGTAAAGGTTTTTCTACTTTCACCCCCCAGAAAGCTGAATATTCTCTTCTTTATCCAATAGCTCTTCTGTTGGAATATAACTGCTGCCGAGAGCGATAAACGTAAGGTTGAAGAACAGCAAGGCAAGCAATACGGCTGGACCTACTATATATAATAAGGTAGTAGAAAAGATGGCAACTGGCATAGCGAGAACTGCGAGCCATAGAATGATTACACTTGCACGCGAATATTTCACGTAAGGCAACAAATCAGTTGCCGCCATTGTCTCCAACATATTTTTACGCCTAATCATCTCCTGAATAATCATGTATATGCAATAGAAAACACTTACGCAAAACAGAGTCAGCATCAGATAAAGCCCTTCTCTGATATACAGGCTATGATGGAGATTGATACCCACGCAAAAGACCACAATGATGGCAGCATAAATACCACTGCACATCAGTATCATCTTTCTGAGGTTAGCACGGGTGGTTTCTATGTTGTAGATTCCTATGGAGATAAGCGAGAAGCAGGGGGTATAGAGGAGGATGTTGATGACCGCCCCCAGATTATCGTGCATAGCACGGAACCCGAAAGTCATCTGCAGCACATATTGTATCGCCAGTCCTATCAGGGCAACAACGATCATCCATCGAGAACGCTCATACCGCTTGTTCTCCCATCTTACATGCAGATGAGAGAGTGCTACGATGAAGGCATTGATGAGCATGAATATAAAACATGCAAACTGAAGTAGAAATAATGAATCCATACGCTTCTTATCTTTTGTTTACTTTCTTGTATTTTTGGATACCGCTACCCACACCGGTGTATGGCAGCAAGTATATCGCATTATTGAAAAGGAATATTCTGAACGCCACTAACTCACAGGCAATATCATATTTGTCGAGAATGCGTTCCTTGAACTGCACCCCCGACACCTCGCCAGCCTTTATCTGTTTCAATATATCGTCCATCATTCTTTGATACATTCTTTGTTCAACAAATCGTTTACATCCACTTTCAGCAAATCAGAAATCCGTATTAAGTTTTCCAAGTCTGGTTGGCAAGTGTTGGTGCACCATTTAGAAATGGTTGCTTGGTCTTTACCCAACATTTCTGCCAACCACTTGTTTGAGCGCTTGGTTACTGCCAACATAATCTTCAATCTGTTTACATCTTTCTTTGCCATACTTTTATAGATATATAATTCGTATGCAAAAATACAATAATTATTCTAAATATTGCTGTGATATTTCCAAAAAGTTTGTTTTAAAGGCTATTTATTGAAGATTTCGCCATTTTTAGACAAAACAGGGGTATCTTATTATGATAAAAACATCAAGATACCCCTATATATAATAAGGTGTCATAACCGACAGACGGAGCGTGCTTGTTTTCCAACTATGCTTTGTTCTGTTTCTATATTCTTTGTTTCGTGTTTTTCTGCAGTATCTTGCTCCTGTGGTGGTGCCAATTCTAATTGTATTTTTCTATCCAACGCCGCCAGTTCCGCTTTCAGACCTTTCAGTTCTTCCTCTTTCTTCCAAGTTTTGCCAGCTATCTCTTCCAGTTGCGGTATTTCCTTTTCCAAAGCCTTGCATCTTGAATCATACTGCTCAATGTAGCTTGGTATCTTCTGTAAGGCATTCAGAAAGTTGTTTGCCGCTGCTATCGGGTCCGACTTGGCAATGTGACCGTAGTTGTACTGGTACTTGTAATTGCCCTCGACAAAAAAGCGGTTGTCAACAAATGGAAGACCATTCTC
>OHAS01003194.1_pt1 | contig 11067 bp, 7 predicted proteins | sample 1577131 | NCBI WGS metagenome assembly OHAS01 (sample SAMEA3541566, study PRJEB24748) | human gut metagenome | biome: human gut; feature: human-associated habitat; material: faeces | place: China | collected 2012
CAAACCGTCCCGTAAAAAAGCATCTGCAAAGGAGAGATGGTCCACTTTTAAAGATGCATTCTGGGGATTCCTGATGCCGATCATCATCCTTGGTGGAATCTACGGCGGTATCTTTACACCAACAGAAGCTGCGGCCGTATCTGTTGTATATGGACTTTTTGTAGGTATGGTGATCTACCGTGAGGTATCCTTCAGAGATCTGTTTGATATCCTGGTAGATTCCGCAAAGACTACCGGTGGAATCATGCTGATCGTTGCAAGTGCATCTCTGTTTTCATTTGTATGTACCAAGTTTGGTATTGCAGAGGCTGCATCCGGACTGCTTGCATCCATCGCACACAATCAGTTTGTATTCCTTCTGATCGTAAATATTATCTTCCTGATCGCAGGATGTTTTATTGATGCAAACTCAGCAATGTACATCTTTATCCCGATCATGCTTCCGGTATGTAAAGCATTGGGATACGACGTTGTTGCATTTGGTGTTATGGCAACTGTAAACCTTGCGATCGGACAGGTTACCCCTCCGGTAGGTGTAAACCTTTTTGTTGCGATCAGTATCAAGATCAAAAAAGGTCTGGAGGTTACTCTTCAGCAGATCTCAAAGGCAGTTATGCCGATGATCGCTGCCAGTGTTGCAGTGCTTCTGGTCGTTACCTATGTACCGGCAGTTTCTACTGCACTTCCAAAAGCGCTTGCGAAGGATGGTTCTTACACAGGCGAACAGGCCTCATCTGACACTGGAAGTACTGCTTCAAAGGATGCTGGAAATGGTGAAGACTCTTTTAATACAATTGAAGATTACAGCGACCTTGACTGGCCGGAAATGACCTGGAACTTCGCTTGCTCCACTACTGAGACAAGTACATGGGCTGATGGCGGACGTAAGTTCGGTGAACTGATGGAAAAAGCCACAGGCGGCAAAGTCAAAGTCAACATTTACGCTGCTGACCAGCTTACAAACGGCAACCAGTCCGAAGGTATTCAGGCTCTGATGAATGGGGACCCGGTTCAGATCTCCATGCACTCCAACCTGATCTACTCTGCATTTGATCCACGTTTCAACGTTGTTTCTCTTCCGTTCGTCTATGATTCTTACGACGATGCAGATGCGAAATTCGACGGCGAAGCAGGTGCAAAGCTGAAAGAAATCCTCAGTGAGTACGGACTCCACTGCATGGGTATTGCAGAGAACGGATTCCGTGAATTGACAAACAGCAAGCATGAGGTAAAATCTGTAGATGATATGAAGAATCTGAAGGTTCGTGTAGCCGGCTCTAATCTTCTTATGGAGTGTTATAAGAGATGGGGCGCAGATGCCACAAATATGAACTGGTCCGAGACCTACACGGCACTTCAGCAGAATACGGTAGAGGGCGAGGAGAATCCGTTGCCCGCCATCGATGCAGCCAGTGTACAGGAGGTACAGCCATATTGCTCCATGTGGGATGCAATCTATGACTGCCTGTTCTTCTGCATCAACCAGGATATTTATGATGCGCTGACACCGGAGCAGCAGGCTGTTGTTGACGAGTGTGGTCAGAAGGCTGTTGAATATGAGCGTTACATCAACCGCTCCAGTGATGATGAGATCAAAGCACGCTGGGCAGACAAAAACGGTGTGACCTTCACAGAGAAAAAGGACATGGATATCGATTCCTTTAAGAAAGCAGTAGACGGTGTAGATGACTGGTTCGTTCAGGAATTGAAAAAACAGGGCTATGATGATGGTCAGGATCTGGTAGATCTGTTTACAAAGTAATCTTCATATATGTTTATAAAAAGATAAAATAGCCGGAAAGAGGCAGTTCTGAGAGAATTTTTCAGGACCGCCTCTTTTCTTTGCGGAAAAAAGATTATATACTGATAGCAGTCCGGCATTTGTCGGGCGGGAGATTGTTGAAATATGGACGGAACATAAGTAAAGGAAGAAATATGATAAAGATCGATCTGATAACCGGATTTCTCGGGTCCGGAAAGACAACATTTATAAAAAAATATGCCTCCTATCTTCTGAAAAAAGGCATGAACATCGGGATCCTGGAAAATGATTTCGGGGCAGTGAATGTGGATATGATGCTGCTTCAGGATCTGATGGGTGACAACTGTGAGTTGGAGATGGTTTCCGGCGGTTGTGATGCGGACTGTCACAGACGGCGATTTAAGACGAAGCTGATCGCTATGGGAATGTGCGGTTACGACCGTGTCATCGTAGAACCATCCGGAATCTTTGATGTGGATGAGTTCTTTGACGCCCTCCATGAGGAACCGCTGGATAAATGGTATGAGATCGGAAATGTGATCGCCATTGTGGATGCGAAGCTGACAGAGGATCTTTCTGCGGAAGCTGATTATCTGCTGGCTTCTGAGGTGGCAGATGCAGGCTGTGTATTACTGAGCAGGAGCCAGGAAGCCACGGTGGAAGAGATCAGCAGCACAAAAGAGCATCTCAACCGTGCACTTGGCCAGATCCAGTGCAGGCGCTGTCTGGACAGTGAGATCTTCACCGGAAACTGGAATGATCTCACGGACACAGACCTGGAAAAGATCCTGAATTGTGGGTATGTGTCAGAAGCCTATGTGAAGGAATCCTATGCGGAAGGCGGTGGATTTGATTCTCTGTTTTTTATGAACGTTCATAAAAGTGAGGAGAAACTCTATGAAACTGCAGAAAGGATCCTGAATGATCCATCCTGCGGAGCTGTTTTTCGCGTAAAAGGTTTTCTCAGAAAAGAAGATGGACAGTGGCTGGAGCTGAATGCTACCCGCCATGAGATCTGCATCCGGCCAGCAAAGCTGGGACAGGAGATCATGATCGTTATTGGGGAAAAACTGAATAAAGAGGTAATTGATGGATACTGGAAATAATACTGCAGGAAAAACAGCACCGGAGAGATATGTCTCAGAGAAGGCATTTGAAGAGCTGCCAGATACATTTCAGAAGCTTGCAGAGCTGCTTGGAGAAGATCAGTTTGAACTGGTGGCAGTGAATGATGAGAAAGGCCCGCAGGATCAGAAAGCAGCTTCAGAGAGTGCTTTTTCGGAAGCAATTGCGGAAAAGTCCGATGACAATATATACAAAGTGGATTCTTATGTAAAAAACGGAGAAATCCGCCTTGTGTATCTTATGAATGATGCGGTAGAAAGCTTTCTTGTTTTTGGAAATGCCCGTATGACAGGTGTATACAAACCGGATTACGAGGGCGAGATCCTGGCAGATTTAAGCCGGCAGGGCAGAGAATATATCCTTGTGGTTCACCAGGATGATTCGGTGGTGACTTTGTTTTTTGAAACCCTGTCTCTGGAAAAATATCTCTACGATTACAGTCGGATCGGTCATTTCTGGATAGAAGGGTATGAATATTTACGGCAGCTGGAATATCGCCTGGCAATCCTCCGCGACAAATATGATTATATAGGCGGGGACAGCTGCAACGCTCTGGAGGAGAAGCTTTCTGTACTGGTGGAATTTCCGCCATTGAATTACTGCTGTTATCCGTCTGTTCCGGAAAAGTATATTGTTCCCAGGGAAAATCCGTGGATTCCCTCGGAAAAGGCAATTGAGGTAATGGGAGAGATCGCAAGGCAGGCAGGAGACCGTACCTTTGTCAGGTGGCTTGAAATTTACCGGAAACTTCCGTTTAAATGGGTAGCACGGAAACTGGCAGGAATGCTTCACCGTACAAAACACATTCAGGTAACGATGTGCCTTTCCGAAAAGCTGAGGGAAGCGTCATCAGGATATGGGGATCGTTCTTTTGGAAAAGAAGCTGATGAAGAAATTAAAGTTCTTACGGAAAAAGCCAGTGCAAAGCAGGCAGAGCTGAAAGAGCAGGGTATCGGATCCGAAGTATTCAGAGAAGAACCGTTTACCATTGCCAGAGATTCTCTGGGATTTAAGGTTTATCTCATGAAATGGAACAAAGGAAGAAAAGACTGTACCGTTGAAATTGAAGAAATATGACGAAATATATATATATCCGCAGAGAATATCTGTGAAGTGTTTTTGCCCGGCAGGGATTGCTTTTTTAAAAACACTGGGGTATAATTTAATGGAAAGAATTAAGAACAGCCCTTTGATAAGAAAGGAGATTTTAAAAATGAAAGTAACACATATTACAGATATCGATAAATTTTTTGAGGTAATTGACAGCTGCAAAGGCAGAGTAGAGCTTGTAACAGGAGAGGGAGACAGACTGAACCTGAAATCCAAGCTTTCCCAGTATGTATCTCTTGCAAACATCTTTTCCGCCGGGGAAATTCCGGAACTTGAGATCGTTGCAGCAGAGAAAGAGGATATCGACAAGCTTATGAACTTTATGATCAACGGCTGATAGGAAGAACGATTTTCAGGGATGTGAGCTTTTCACATCCCTCTATTAATCTGAATATAAAGCAGAATATGAATGTCTGTTTTGTAAAATGGATATAATGACAGCAGATACAGAAACAGATAGTTTTTCTCTGTCATCATGATCATAACAGGATACAACCAGGGGGTATAATACTTCCTGGTCAAACTACGTTAAAAGGAGTGTATACAAAATGGTTAAAATTGATATTATCTCCGGTTTTCTGGGCGCAGGCAAGACCACGCTCATCAAGCGTCTGCTCGCGGACGCGCTCAAGGGCGAACAGGTCGTTCTGATCGAGAACGAGTTCGGTGAGATCGGTATTGACGGCGGATTTCTGAAAGAGGCTGGGATCCAGATCCGTGAGATGAATTCCGGATGTATCTGCTGCTCTCTGGTAGGAGATTTCGGAACATCCCTGAAAGAGGTCGTTACCAAATACAATCCGGACAGGATCCTGATCGAGCCATCAGGAGTTGGTAAGCTTTCTGACGTTATCAAGGCTGTACAGGGTGTTCAGGACGAGGTTGACATTAAACTGAACAGCTATACAACTGTTGTTGATGCAAAAAAATGCAAAATGTATATGAAGAACTTCGGTGAGTTCTTTGATAACCAGATCCAGTATGCAGGTGCCATCATCATGAGCCGTACCGATATTGCAAGTGAGAAAAAGGTTCAGGAGTCTCTGGAGCTTCTCCGTAGCCTGAATAAGGATGCTGCTATCATCACGACTCCGATTGAGAATCTTGACGGTAAGAAACTGGTAGAGGTTATGGAGCATCCGGTATCCCTGGAGCAGGAGATGCTTGAGGAAGAGCATGAGCATCATCACCATGACGGAGAGTGCGGCTGCGGACATGATCATGAAGAGCACGAACATCATCACCACCACGACGGAGAGTGCGGCTGCGGACATGATCATGAAGAGCACGAACATCATCATCACCACGACGGAGAGTGCGGCTGCGGACATGATCACGAGCATGAGCACCACCATCATGACGGAGAATGCGGCTGTGGACATGACCACCACCATCATCATGCAGATGAGGTCTTCACAAGCTGGGGCCGTGAGACTATTAAAAAATATACACGTGAGGGACTTGAGAAGATCCTTGAGGCACTTTCCGAGTCTGATAAATATGGTATCATCCTCCGCGCAAAGGGGATGCTTCCGGCAGAAGACGGAACATGGATCTATTTTGATATGGTTCCGGAAGAAACTGAGATCCGTGAGGGTGCACCGGAATATACAGGCCGTCTGTGCGTGATCGGTTCTAAGCTTGACGAGCATGCACTGGAGGAGCTTTTCGGAATCGCATAAAGCATATGATAAAATAAATGTCCGTTTTGATGCAAAGCCAAAGCGGAATACAGATATAGATTGTTACAGAAAGGAAACAGATACTGTACATTAAATCGTACAGTATCTGATGGGATGGATTTATGGAAGAGACCAGAGTACCCGTTTATCTGATCACAGGTTTTCTGGAAAGCGGCAAGACCTCTTTCCTGAGCTTTACCCTGCAGCAGGATTACTTTCAGATCGATGGAAAAACACTTCTGATCCTTTGCGAAGAAGGTGAGGAAGAATATGATGAGGAAGCACTGAAACAGTGCAATACCGTTGTGGAGATCATTGACAGCGAGGAAGAGCTTACACCGGAACGACTTGCGGCAATGGAAATCCTGCATCAGCCGGAGCGGGTGATCATTGAGTACAATGGCATGTGGCTGGTAAGTAAATTTGAAGAGATGGAAAAACCGGAAGGCTGGGGCGTGGAGCAGCATATCACCTGTGTGGATGCAAGCACATTCCAGGTTTATATGGCGAATATGAAGTCCCTTTTTATGGACATGGTCCGCAATGCTGATATGGTTATCTTTAACCGCTGCCAGGAGAATGATCCGCTTCCTTCTTACAGAAGAAGCATCAAGGTGGTGAACCAGCGTGCGGAGATTATTTTTGAGGATGAAGAAGGCGAGCTTGGTGATCTTTTTGAGGATGAGATGCCATTTGATATTGATGCGCCGGTGATCGATATTCTTCCGGAGGATTATGGTATCTGGTTTGTGGATTCCATGGATCATCCGGACCGCTATGTCGGAAAAACCGTTCACTTTAAAGCACGTGCCCTGAAGCCGCGTGGAATGGGAAGTAAATTCTTTGTTCCCGGAAGAACAGCCATGACATGCTGTGCAGATGATACCACATTCCTTGGTTATATTTGCAAGAGCGCTTTTGCTCCGAAGATCGCAGAAGGCCAGTGGGTGGATGTTACCGCGAAGGTTGCGTTTGAGAAGAGAATGGAATATCAGGGAGAGGGAATCGTACTTTACGCAGAGCATGTGGAAGTTTGCGAGCCACTTGCTGATGAGATGGTATATTTCAACTGATACGATCAGAGCATTTGTATGCCTTAAGGCATAAGAAGGCCTGGCATTGAAACAGGTAAATTACAGCTGAGGAGTTTTTATGTATTTAATTGCAGGTTTGGGAAATCCGGGAAAGCAGTATGAGGCTACACGCCACAACATGGGCTTTGACACCGTTGACTGTCTTGTGGAGAAGAATAATATCCCGCAGGGTGGCGTAAAATTTAATGCCATGTATGGAAAAGGTATCATCGGCGGTGAAAAAGCTATTCTGATGAAACCGCTTTCCTATATGAATTTAAGCGGTGGTCCGATCCAGGAGATGTCCGGCTATTTCAAGATCGATCCGGAGACAGAGCTGATCGTGATCTACGATGATATTGATCTGGAGCCTGGACAGCTTCGTATTCGCAAAAAAGGCAGTGCGGGCGGTCATAATGGAATCAAACATATCATACAGCAGCTTGGAACACAGAACTTTGTGCGCATCAAGGTTGGTGTCGGTGCAAAACCAAAGGGCTGGGATCTGGCTGACTATGTGTTGGGAAGATTTGATAAGGAAGACCGTGCCCTTATTGAAGAAGCGCAGGAAAGAGCGTGCAAAGCGGTCGAACTGATCCTGACGGACAGTGTGGATGCAGCCATGAACGAGTATAACAAGAAAACGGGGAATGTATGAAAACATTTTTGCAGCCTCTGCAGAATCTTGCAGAGATGGAAGAAATACAAAAACAGGCAAAAAAGAATCGTGGAATTCTGGAGATCAGTGGTTGTATGGAGTCCCAGAAAGCTCATCTTATGTATGGGCTTTCCGGGCTTTTTCCATGTCATCTGGTAATTGCCGCAGATGAAAAATCTGCGAAAGAACTGTATGAAGATTATCGTTTTTATGATAAACGTGTTTATTACTATCCGGCAAAGGATCTTCTTTTTTTTCAGGCAGATATACATGGGAATCTGCTGATTCGTCAGCGAATGCAGGTGATTCGCGCTCTTCTGGAACGTGAGGATGAGATTACGGTCGTTACCAGTATTGATGGCTGTATGGACTATCTTGCACCTCTGGAAAAAATAGAAAAACAACTGATTCATTTTCGCAACGACAGTACCCTGGATATGGATAAACTGACAGCTGCGCTTGTCCATATGGGGTATGAACGTGTTGGACAGGTAGAGATGCCAGGACAGTTTTCCATCCGTGGAGGAATTATTGATATTTATTCTCTGACAGAAGAAAATCCCTGGCGTATTGAACTGTGGGGAGATGAAATTGATTCGATCCGCAGTTTTGATGCACAGAGCCAGCGTTCTCTTGAAAACCTGGATGATGTTACAATTTATCCTGCAGCAGAACAGCCAATGGAGAAAAATGGTGTCTCATTTCTCGATTATTTTAAAGAAACTGAAACTCTGTTTTTTTTGGACGAACTCAATCATCTGGAGGAAAATGCAAAAGCTGTGCAGGAGGAATTCCAGCAAAGTTGTGAGAATCGAAAGGAAAAGGGCGAGATCAGTCTTTCCGGTGACTGGATGTGTACATGGGAGGAATTGTGTCATAAGATAAATGACAGAAATTGTGTTGCCATGTCTTTGCTGGATCCGAAGAAATCTAACTGGAAAATTTCAGGTCAGTTTAATATCACAGTAAAATCTATGAGCTCTTATCAAAGTAGTTTTGAACTGTTGGTAAAGGATCTGAAACAGTACAAAAAAGAAGGATATCAGATCGTTTTGCTGTCCGGTTCCAGAACCCGTGCAGAACGTCTGGCAAAAGATCTTCAGGAAGAAGGTCTGAACGCATTCTACGGACAGGATTCTGATCGTATTCTGCAGCCGGGAGAGATCATGGTGGCGTATGGCCATGCACGGAGGGGATTTGAATATCCGCTGGTTAAATTTGCAGTCATCACAGAGACAGATATCTTTGGAAAAGAGCAGAAAAAGCGTAAAAAGAAAAAAGAATACAATGGAAAGAGAATCCAGGACTTTTCGGAACTTTCCATTGGAGACTATGTAGTGCATGAAAAGCATGGACTCGGCATTTACAAAGGTATTGAGAAAGTTGCAGTAGATAAAGTTGCAAAGGATTATATCAAAATCGAATATCGTAATGGAAGTAATCTGTATATTCTTGCAACACAGCTGGATGCACTGCAGAAATATTCCGGGGCAGAAACAGCAAAACCGCCGAAACTGAATCGGCTTGGTGGGCAGGAATGGAAAAAGACGAAATCCAGAGTCCGCGGTGCCGTGCAGAATATTGCAAGGGAACTTGTGGAGCTTTATGCAGTCCGCCAGGAAAAAGAAGGTTATGTCTGTGGACCAGATACCGTCTGGCAGCGAGAGTTTGAAGAGATGTTTCCGTATGAGGAAACAGAAGATCAGCTGGCTGCGATCGAAGATACTAAGAAGGATATGGAGAGCACCAAGATCATGGATCGCCTTGTGTGTGGAGACGTTGGATACGGTAAGACAGAGGTTGCGCTCAGGGCTGCTTTTAAAGCGGTTCAGGAGAGCCGTCAGGTTGTTTATCTTGTGCCGACCACGATTCTTGCACAGCAGGTTTATAACACTTTTATTCAGCGAATGAAAGAGTTTCCGGTGAGAGTAGATCTTCTTTGCCGATTCCGTACGGCTGCGCAGCAGAAAAAGACGATCGCAGATCTGAAAAAAGGTCAGGTGGATATCGTAGTCGGTACACACAGAGTACTTTCGAAGGATGTGGAATATAAAAATCTGGGACTTCTTATCATCGATGAAGAACAGCGTTTTGGTGTGGTTCATAAAGAAAAGATCAAACAGCTGAAAAAAGATATTGATGTACTGACGTTAACGGCAACACCGATTCCGCGAACACTCCATATGAGTATGATCGGTATCCGCGACATGAGTGTCCTGGAAGAGCCTCCGATGGATCGTGTTCCGATTCAGACATATGTTATGGAGTATGATGAGGAAACGGTAAGAGAGGCGATCAACCGTGAGCTTCGAAGAGGCGGTCAGGTTTATTATGTTTATAACCGCGTGAATGATATTGCAGATGTGACGGCGAGGATCGCGAAGCTTCTGCCGGATGCGAGAGTGGATTTTGCCCATGGACAGATGAGTGAGCGAGAGCTGGAAGCAGTCATGTATGCATTTATTAACGGAGATATAGATGTACTGGTTTCTACAACGATCATTGAGACCGGACTGGATATTTCCAATGTCAATACGATGATCATTCATGATTCTGACCGATATGGACTTTCACAGCTGTATCAGCTTCGTGGAAGAATCGGACGTTCAAATCGGACTGCTTATGCATTCCTTATGTATCGCAGGAATACGATGTTGAAAGAGACTGCAGAAAAAAGACTTTCTGCGATTCGAGAATATACAGATCTGGGAAGTGGATTCAAGATTGCAATGCGTGATCTGGAACTCAGAGGCGCCGGAAATCTTCTGGGAGCAGAACAGCATGGGCATATGAATGCAGTAGGGTATGACCTTTACTGCAAGATGCTCAGTGAGGCAGTCAAGGAGGCAAAGGGTATCCATACAATGGAAGATTTTGAGACAACGATCGATCTGAATATGGATGCATTTATACCGGATTCTTATATCAGCAATGAGTATCAGAAACTGGATATTTATAAGAGGATTGCCGGAATTGAGACACAGCAGGATTATGATGATATGCTGGAAGAATTGCTGGATCGCTTCGGTGAAATGCCAAAAGCAGTTCTGAATCTTCTTGTGATCGCCAGAATGAAAGCACAGGCACACCGATGTTATGTGGTGGAGATCAAACAGATCGCCAGGGATATGAAGATTACATTGTATGAACGGGCCAAACTGAATCCTGCAGGTATTCCTGTACTGATGCAGAAATATAGAAGAGGGCTGCAATTCAAGAATGAACAGGAACCCAAATTTATTTTCACTCCGGAGGGAGCTGGAAATATACTGACAGCTCTGACAGATTTTCTGACGGAACTGGAATCACTTGTAGAAGAATAAAATCCATATAGTCTGATTAAGAGGAGAATCTGTGAAATATCCGTGAAAAACGGCTATTTTTATGATTCTCCTTGCTCTTAAAGGCAAAAAAGTTTATACTCTTATTTATATGCTAGAATTGTAAAGCAATGGAGGAAGAGATGAAAACAATTACAAAGAGAACAGCTGTTGCAGCTCTTACAGGCGTAATGGCAGTGGGGATGCTCACAGGCTGTGGAGAAAAGAAATTAGATGGAACAAAAACAGTTGCAACAGTGGATGGAACAGAAATCCCGCTTGTGCCGTTGATCCGCACATCGGTCAGGTCGATGTTGGTCTTGACCCGGATGCAGCG
>OHAS01003205.1_pt1 | contig 11051 bp, 10 predicted proteins | sample 1577131 | NCBI WGS metagenome assembly OHAS01 (sample SAMEA3541566, study PRJEB24748) | human gut metagenome | biome: human gut; feature: human-associated habitat; material: faeces | place: China | collected 2012
AAGATGCAAACATCCGGCTGGTTAGAAATGCCACATTTTTTGAACCGAATTTCCAGCTGCATTTTCATCTGAAATCCCACGGTGTGATATTCTGATAATATTACTTATCCCCAAAAAGAGTTCTATGCTTATTATTGCGGCAATCCTCTTCTGTCATCAGTCCTTTGATTCCACCACAAGAAGAATCCCGCTCTCAAACGAGATCTCTGCCGTATCTGCCACGATCTCGTTGCTCACGCCAAGCGAACAGAATCCACGCAGGCAGGCGTCCGTGAGGGGATATTTAAATCCCTTCAGCGTCAGATGCTCCACACATTCCGTATAGGGAATGAGCGACACATACGTTCCGAACTGTTCCTTTCTCGCAAGAGTCATTCCCCGGTCAATCATACAGATGCGGTTATGGGCATCGCAGATCTGGATGGGAATCCCCGCCTTTAGCCCAATTCCAAGCAGTTCGATATTCCCCAGCACATGATCCAGCCGTGTCCCCGTCGCTCCCAAAAGCGTGATGCGCTCTGCTCCGCGCCGGATCGCAAGCCGGATTGCAGACTCGGTATCCGTGTCGTCCTTCTCCGGAATCAGCTTCTGGATCGCCACACCGGGCAATGTCTTAAAATAAGCAAGAGCCTCCGTTCCCACGGAATCGAAATCCCCGACAATCACATCCGGCACCCGGTGGCTGCGGTACAGATATTCCATTCCGGCATCCGCAGCGATAACGGCATCCGGCTTCTCTTCCTCAAACCATCTGTCCGCAAAAGAATCGTCGATCGTTCCGCCTGAAATTATTACAAAATGTTTCATACGCTCCCCCGCTTTTCTCCCGCCGTTCCTTAAGAATTTAAAATATCCAGAAACATCTGGGTGTTTTCAGCGACATCTCCGTTAAAAACAGCGCTTCCCGCCACGATGATGTTGGCGCCGGCACTCATAATCTCCTCCACGTTGGAGAGATTGACCCCGCCGTCCACCTCAATGTCTGTTTTCAACCCGCGCGCATCAATCATTTTCTTAAGATCACGAACCTTCTGCAAGGTATACGGGATAAACTTCTGCCCACCGAATCCAGGGTTCACCGTCATAATCAGCACCATGTCCACTTTTTCAAGCACATACTCCACCGTCTGCAGCGGCGTAGCAGGATTTAACGCAACCCCCGCAAGAATCCCCCGCTCTTTGATGGAAGCAATCGTGCGGTCCAGATGCTTGCAGCTCTCTGCATGCACGGTAATCAGATCGGCTCCGGCTCCTACAAAATCCTCAATATAGCGCCCCGGCTCCTCGATCATCAGATGCACGTCAAAGATCCGGTCCGTACAGGGACGGATGGAACGGATTACCGGAAGTCCGAAGGAAATACTTGGCACAAACATTCCGTCCATGACATCAATATGTACATACTGTGCCCCTGCCTCGTCCAGTTCACGGATCTGCTCTCCCAGTCTTGAAAAATCTGCGGATAATATGGATGGCGACAAACAATTCATCTCTCTTACACCCTTCTTTTTAATATTTCTTCTGTTCTTTTAATTCCTGATATAGCTGCATGTAATTTTCATAGCGGAGCCGGCTGATTTTCCCGGCTTCCACTGCCTCTTTTACCCCGCAGTCCGGCTCTCCGATATGACTGCAGCCCTTAAAACGGCAGTTTGGCTCATACTCTTCAAATTCCGGATAATACCACCACAGATCTTTCTTTTCCAGCCCCGGAATATCCAGCGTGGAAAATCCCGGCGTATCCATGATGTAAGTCTGCTCTTTGATTGGAATAATCTCCGAGTGGCGGGTCGTGTGACGGCCGCGCTCAATCTTTCTGCTGATTGCCCCGGTCTCCATCTGGCGCTCCGGCTGCAGACAGTTGATGATCGATGACTTGCCCACACCCGATGGTCCTGCCACCGATGTCACCTTTCCGTCCAGTCGCTCAAGCAGCGCATCGATTCCCCGCTGCTCTCTCGCCGAGGTGTACACCACCGGATAGCCGCACTGTTCGTAGACATCCGAAAACGCATGCAGCTCCTCCCCGGTCAGAAGGTCGCACTTGTTAAAGCAGATCGTAACCGGCACTTTCTGATATTCCATCATAATCAGAAAACGGTCCAGCAGATTAAAATTCGGCTTCGGCTTTGCCGCCGCAAAAATCACAAGCGCCTGATCGATGTTGGCAACCGCCGGACGGATCAGGGCATTTTCTCTCGGAAGAATCTCCTCGATATTTCCAAGCATCTGCTCCTCATCCAGGACGGCAATCGTCACATTATCGCCCACCAGCGGCTTGATCTTCTGGTTGCGGAAAATTCCTTTTGCCTTACATTCATAAATTCCGGATCCCGCTACGTGAACGTAGTAGAATCCGGAAATTCCTTTTACAATCTTTCCCTGCATATTCTTATCCATTATGATTCCGGTGTAAACTGGTAGGTGCTCGTGGTCTGATCGTTGATCTTATTGCCGTTTAAATCCAGCCATGAGATCACCAGATAGCCCTCTTTTGCAAGCAGTCCCGTCTTGCTGATGGAAAAATCATCTGTGATCGCCTTATCCCACTGTCCCAGCACATTGCCGGAAGTATCATACAACGTGATTGTTGCGCCTGATACGTTGGACGTATCGCCCGGCAGATTGATCGTCGCCTTGAAGCTGTAGGTCGTCGCTGTCACACTCTGGGACGGTGACGGTCCCATGCTTACCGTGATCGTGATGTCGCTGCCTTTTTCCACCTGCTTGCCCGGATCGATGCTCTGATCCATGACAATGCCCTCCGGAAGTGTATCACTGTATGCCGTCTTTACCGTTACATTAAAATCGGTAAGCAGCGCTTTGGCCTGATCCTCGGACTTGTAGGTCGTCTTCACATCCGGAACGGTCACTGCCTCTGCGCCCTGGCTGATGACGATCGTGATCGTATCGCCTGTTTTTGCCTTATCTCCTGCGGACGGTGTCTGGGAAATGACTTTTCCCTCCTCCACACTGTCATCGTAAGCATATGTCTTGTTCGGCTTAAAGCCTTCCTTTTCCAGTGCGGACACTGCATCATCCTCCGAGTCTCCGGTTACATTCGGCACTGCCACACTGCCTTTTCCGTTGCTGATCACAACGCCGATCGTCGTGCCCTCTTCGACTTCCTTGCCGCTCTCCGGGTCCTGATTGGCGATCTCTCCCTCATCATAGTCGTCAGAGGATACTTCGCCCTTGTTCTCCAGCTTTAATCCCTTCTTCTCCGCCTCGGTCTGCGCATTCGCATATGTCATGCCGCGGAAATCCGGAACGGTAACCGTATCCTCGTTCTGGCTCTCGGTCTGTGTAGTCTCTGTGCGCGACGTCTCCGTGTCAGACTGCTTCTTGGACTTGATTCCGCCGAACAGATTTACCACAATCACAATGATGATAATCACAATCACGACTGCCGCAACAATTCCCATGATCGTGATCGCTTTCTCCATCTTCGGATTCAGATCGCCGTCATCCTCGTCATCCAGCTCATCATCGTCCACATCTTCTTCGTCGTCCTCATCCTCATCGTAGCGGTTCATCTCCTCCGCTCTCGCGTGCACCGCCTGATCCGCCTTAAGATAGAGGCTGTCTGCCTCCTCCTTGATCTGCTTTAAGTCATCCTCTCCGATAATGCGTGTCTTGTCCTGGTTGGTTGCAGGAACCATCACGACAAAATCCTCATTCGGGCTGACAAGCGCCTTGCGCAGATCCGTCAAAAGTGCCGTCATGGACTCATAGCGGCGGTCCGGATTCTTCTGCGTACATTTTAAGATGATCTTCTCCATACTGATCGGAAGATTCGGCGCGTAGGCACTCGGTGGAACGATCTCCTCCTGCAGATGCTGGATAGCAACCGCCACAGTCGTATCCCCGTCAAACGGCACACGCCCCGTCACCATCTCATACATCACAATACCGAGAGAATAAATATCACTCTTGCCGTCCACAAATCCGTTGCGCGCCTGCTCCGGGGAAGAATAGTGCACGGAGCCCATCACATCCGAACTGATCGTGTTGCTGCTCGCCGCGCGCGCGATACCGAAATCCGTTACTTTTACTTTTCCCTCTGTGGAAATAATAATATTCTGCGGCTTGATGTCACGGTGGATGATGCCCTTGCTGTGCGCCGCCTCAATGCCTCTTCCCACCTGAATGGCGATGCTGACTGCCTCCTTAAAAGAAAGCTGGCCTTTTTTCTCAATATATGTCTTTAACGTGATGCCTTCCACATACTCCATCACGATATAATGCATTCCTTTTTCGCTTCCGACATCGTAGATATTTACGATATTCGGATGCTCTAATCCCGCGGCAGACTGTGCCTCCGTGCGGAACTTTGTCACAAAATTCAGATCCTCCGAAAACTCCGGCTTTAAAACCTTGATTGCCACAAAGCGTCCGAGCGTCAGATCTTTTGCCTTATATACGTCAGACATTCCGCCGGCACCAATTTTTCCTATGATTTCATAACGGTCCGCTATATACATTCCCTCTGTTAACATATTAAACCTCCAACCTGATTTACAAAGAACTTCATTCTCTATCTAGTCTCATCTGAAAACGGCTCAATCAAAACCACCGTTATATTATCCTTACCGCCGTTCTCGTTCGCGGCGTCGATCAGCCGCTGCGTTTTCTCCACAATATCCCGCTGTCCCAGCACAATCCGTTTGATATCCGTATCATCGATCATGTTGGTCAGACCGTCTGAGCACAACAGAACCGTATCTCCCGGCACAAGCGTCGTCTCGAAGAAATCCGCCGACACCTCCGGAAGCACGCCGATCGCTCTCGTAATAATATTTTTATCCGGGTGCACTTTTGCATCCTCTTTGTCCATCTCTCCCAGCCGAACCATCTCTTCTACCAGAGAGTGATCTCTTGTAATCTGTGTGATACGTTCCTGGTTGATCACATACAACCGGCTGTCGCCGACATTCGCCGTGTAGAGCTTATCGCCAACCACGACTGCCGCAACAATCGTCGTGCCCATGCCCGCTTTACTCGCATCCGCATTCGCCTCCGCAAGCAAATGTTCATTTGCATATCTGACTGCCTCACCGAGCACGGTCACCGGCTCGCTCTCCTCTGATTCTGTTACGTATTCCACAATCTTTTCAACTGTGAAGCGCGAAGCATAATCTCCAGCCGCATGGCCTCCCATACCGTCTGCTACCAGAAACAAATCCGGAAGCCTGCCCACGGAGGTCTCTGATGTGTACATATAATCCTGGTTCGTCTCACGCCGCTGTCCCACATGCGTCATGGAAAACGTCTTCATTCTATTCCTCCATTATTAGAATAGCAGTACCTGCCTGCCATTTATCCAATTACCAATGTTAGCATACAACGCGAAAAAGGGCAAGACTTACTGCTCCTGCCCGACATGCCCCGTCTCCTGCCCGGTATGCTCCATTTCCTGCTCTTTGTGCATATGCTTGCGTCTCAGCTGCCCGCATGCACCGTCAATATCCCTGCCCATCTCCCGGCGCACGGTCACGGTAAGACCGTTTCTCTCCAGCTTTTTCTGGAATGCATGCACTGCACCGTCATCCGGCTGTCTATAGCTGCGTTCCTTGATCGGATTAACCGGAATCAGATTGATGTGACAGTTGATCCCGCGCACAAGCTCTGCCAGCTCTGCGGCATCCTCCGCCGTATCGTTTACGCCCGCCACCAGACTGTACTCAAACGTGATGCGCCGGCCGGTCTGTTCAAAATAGTAACGGCAGGCATCGACCGCTTCCTTAATGTCATATTTGTTCGCCACAGGCATCAGCTGCAGGCGCTTTTCCTGGTTGGATGCATGAAGCGAGAGCGCCAGCGTGATCTGCAGCTTTTTATCCGCAAGCTCCCGCATGCGCGGAACGATCCCGCAGGTGGAGACCGTCAGGTTCCGCTGGCTGATATTGAGTCCGTTTTCATCGCTCAGCAGTTCGATGAATTTTAACAGGTTGTCATAATTATCCAAAGGCTCGCCGGTTCCCATCACCACAACATTGGAGATCCGCTCGCCGATGTCCGTTCCGATCTGATAGATCTGATCGAGCATCTCGGACGGCCGCAGACCGCGCACCAGACCATCCAGCGTGGAGGCGCAGAAACGGCAGCCCATCCGGCAGCCGACCTGTGAGGAAATACAGACGGAGTTCCCGTGCTTATAACGCATTAAGACACTCTCGATGACATTGCCGTCGTCCAGAAGAAACAGGTACTTTCTGGTACCGTCAATCTTCGAGATCTGCACATCCGCCTTTTTTAAGCTGGTCAGCGTACAGTTCTGATTCAATTTTTCAATGAGAGCCGCAGAAATATTGGTCATCTCCAAAAAGGATGCCACATGCTTTCTGTGCATCCACTCGTAAATCTGTTTTGCCCGGAACTTTTTTTCTCCGAGCGACTCGACAAATGCGGTCAGTTCTTCCAGATTCAACGATTTAATGTCTGTCTTTTCCATTCCTTATCCGTTGTCCTGCTTTCGCTTAAATTTTGCTATAAAAAATCCGTCCCCGAGATGTTCTTCCGGGAACATCTGCCGCATCGTATCGAGGGCGAACTCCGGGTGCGTCTGCTCAAACCATCTGGCATTCCCCTCGTTCTCCGCCGTGTGAATCGTGCAGGTGGAATAAATCAGTGTCCCGCCCGGCTTCACATATTCACACACCACAGACAGTATCTGCCTCTGCAGCGCCACAAGCGATTCCTCCCCTTCCGGGTTCATGCGGTACTTGATATCGGTCTTTCTGCGCAGCACCCCGAGTCCCGAGCAGGGAAGATCCGCAATCAGCACATCCGCCGTACGAACCGATGCCTCGTCCAAAACAGTCGCATCCTGACACTTCGCCGTAATATTCGTAAGCCGGCATCTTTTTATATTCTCATCGATCAGCGCCACTTTCTGTTCGCTGATGTCACGCGCCTCCACATGACCGGTACCTCTTAACTTTTCCGCAAGATGAATGCTCTTGCCGCCCGGTGCCGCACAGACGTCAATGCAGTGGTCGCCCTCCTTTGGCGCCGCATATTCCGCCACCATCATGGAGCTGATGTCCTGCACATAGAACAGTCCTTCCTTAAAGCTTGAAAGACCGTTTAAATGATCAAACCCAAAGATCGTATATGCATACGAAAGTCCGGGATATTTTTCCGTATCCAGCGGAACCGCGGTAACGCCCTCCTCCTCAAAACGCTCTGCGAGCGCCTCCGGCGTGATCCGTTCCAGATTCGTGCGGACGGTGATCGGCGCTTCCAAAAGGGACGCTGCAAGAATCTCTTTTGTGCGTTCCTTCCCGTAATCGCCGATCCACTGCGCAACGATCCATTCCGGCATCGAGTAGCACACCGACCAGGCTTTTACGGCATCGACGCTCTCCTTTGGATATGTAAGCTGATCCAGACCGCGCGAAACACCGCGCAGTACCCCGTTCACAAAACCGGACAGCTGTCCGAAGCCCTTTTTCTTCGCAAGCTTTACCGCCTCGTTGCAGGCGGCGGATGCCGGTACACTGTCCATATATTTCAGCTGGTATACGCCCATCCTAAGAATGGCGCGGATCACCGGTTTCATTTTTCTGACCTTTACTTTTGAAAACTGATCCAGAATATAGTCCAGCTCGATCTGGCGCTGAATGGTGCCCTCCGCCACTCTCGTTAAAAAGGCACGCTCTCTTTTGTCCAGATACTGGTACTTCTCCAGCACCAAACGGATCACCAGATGGCTGTACTGTCCTCTCTCCGTCACTTCTAAAAGGATCTCAAGAATCAGTTCCCGCGTATTCACGGAATCAGTCGTCACGTCTTCTTCCTCCAAATAATAACACCAGACGAAGCAGCTGCAGAATCGATGCCGCCGCACTCGCCACGTAAGTAAGTGCCGCCGCCTTCAACACTTTTCGCGTATAAGGCAGCTCACTGTCGCTTAAGATTCCCTGCTCTCCCAGAATGCGCAGTGCGCGGTGCGATGCATTGAACTCCACCGGAAGCGTCACAAGCTGAAACAGAACAGCGAACGAAAAACAAAGAATTCCAAGGTCGATTAAAAATGTCCCTGTATTGCTGGTAAAAAATAATCCGATTAAAATTAACGGCCATGCCAGCGTAGAACCGAGATTTGCCACCGGCACAATCGCCGAGCGGAGCGTGAGCGGCACATATCCCTGCTGGTGCTGAATGGCATGTCCGCACTCATGCGCCGCCACACCGACAGCCGCCACCGACGTGCTTCCATACACAGAATCCGACAGATTCAGCGTCTTGTTCGACGGATTGTAGTGATCGGTCAGATTGCCCGATACATGCTGCACCGACACGTCGTAGATTCCTGCCGAGTGCAGAATCCGTTCCGCCGCCTGTGCTCCGGTCATGCCGGACATGCTGCGGTAGGAAGCATATTTGTTGTATGTCGACTTCACCCTCGCAGATGCAACCAGACAGATGACTGCTCCGATGAGCACGAGTATATACGTCGGATCAAATCCCCAGTAATAGTATGAATATGGCATAGTAATCACCCTTTCTTAAAATATGTGCCCTCTTCGATCTCATATCCGTTCAGAAATGCCTCCACCGGCATACGCTTCTTGCCCTCAAGCTGAAGTTCTCTGATGGCAAGCATTCCCTTTCCGGTCTGCACCAGAATATGATCTTTTTCCACTTTCACAATGCAGCCCGGCTCCGCCCCGGACTCCTCAGAAACGACCTGCGCCTTCCAGATCTTTAACATCTTATCGCCCAGTCTGGTATAGGCACTCGGCCACGGATCCAATCCGCGGATCAGGCACTCAATCTCTTTTGCGCCCTGTTTCCAGTCAATGCTTCCCATTTCTTTGTAAATCTTGGCGGTATGCGTTGCCTGGGAGTTGTCCTGCGGCGTGTAGGTTGCCGTTCCCGCATCGATCGCCTCCATCGTGTGCACGCACAGCTTCGCGCCGACCTCGGACAGCCGGTCGAACAGACTGCCGCCCGTCTCATCCGCACGGATCTTCACTTCTTCCTTTAAGATCATATCTCCGGTATCAAGCCCCTCGTCCATGCGCATCGTCGTCACTCCGGTGACGGCGTCGCCGTTGATGACCGCCCACTGAATCGGTGCGGCACCGCGGTACTTCGGAAGCAGCGACGCGTGCACATTCACACACCCGTAGCGCGGCATATCCAGAATCGCTCTCGGTATAATCTGCCCAAAAGCCTCCACAATTATGATATCCGGATGATATGTCCGCAGACGCTCGATACACTCGCTGTCTCTGACTTTCTGCGGCTGATATACTTCAATGCCGTGCTCGAGCGCACATGCCTTGACCGGTGTATAGCGGAGCGCCTTGCTTCTTCCCACTGCCTTATCCGGCTGGGAGACAACCAGCACCACCTCATGTCCCGCTTTTATGATTTCTTCCAACGTTCCCACCGCGAAATCCGGTGTTCCCATGAATATGACTCTCATCACTGACCTCCATTTTCACAGATCATCCCTGCTTTATTCTTCCTCATCACTCTCATAGGTGACTTCGTGAAGCGGACCTTCCACCTTCTCGGTGTACATGTGTCCGTCCAGATGATCCAGCTCATGACAGATGGCACGCGCCATCAGCTCTGTCCCCTCAATCTCATACTCTTCCATATCCAGATCAAACGCCCGCGCTTTCACGTAGTTCGGTCTGGTCACGGTGCCTGCCTTGCCCGGAAGGCTCAGACAGCCCTCGTCGCCGGTCTGCTCGCCGGAAGTCTCTAAGATCACCGGGTTGATCATCACAACCGGTCCCTCGCCGATGTCGATGACGACGATGCGCTTTAACACGCCGACCTGCGGGCCTGCAAGTCCCACGCCGTTCGCCTCGTACATCGTATCAAGCATATCTTCTGCCAGTTCTCTGATCTTCGGTGTAATCTCTGTAATCTCTCTGCATTTTTTGGTCAATACAGGATCTCCCTGTATTCTGATTGTCCTAAGTGCCATCTTTCCTCCATTCTGCCTAAAAGCCGTTCACCGGATTGAAATCAAACATCACGGTCACATTCTTATAGTACCGGCTCTCTCTGGCATACACTTCTGTCCTATTTTTTATCTTTACCAGCGTGTCATAATTTTCTGCCTTGAGATAAATTATTTTTTTATAAATATCATTCACTTTTGCGATCGCCGCGTCGACGGGTCCCACGAGATAGACCTTCTCTTTCGTATTCTTCCCTGTATACGCATCCGCTGCCGCCACAAGCTCTGCCGCCATGGCATCCGCCGCCTCCTCGCTCTTAGAGGCGCACAAGATCACCAGCATGTTCCAGACCGGCGGGTAAAGCATGATCTTGCGGTACGCAATCTCCTGCTCGTAAAACGCATCGTAGTCCTGTGCCTTCGCCGTCTCTATGCTGTAATGCTCCGGGTCATACGTCTGGATGACGACCTCGCCCGGCTTATTCCCGCGGCCGGCTCTTCCTGCCGCCTGTGTCAGAAGCTGGAATGTCCGCTCCGCCGCGCGGTAGTCCCCGACATGCAGCGAGAGATCTGCTGCAAGAACGCCAACCAGCGTCACATCCGGGAAATCATGCCCCTTTACGATCATCTGCGTACCGATCAGGATATCCGCCTCGTGATTGGCAAATGCCGATAAAATCTGCTCGTAGTCTTCCTTGCCCCGCGTGGTATCCATATCCATGCGCAGCACGCGCGCTTCCGGAAATCGTTTTCTGACAACCATCTCGATCTTCTCGGTTCCAGCCTTAAACCCGCTGATGTACTTCGATCCGCACGCCGGACATTGTACCGGCACCGGCTCCGTATACCCGCAGTAATGGCAGACCATCCGCCCGTTCGCATGCTGGCTCAGCGATACATCGCAATGCGGACATTTTAACACATGTCCGCAGGCTCTGCAAGAGACAAAGCCCGCCACGCCCCTGCGGTTGATAAAGAGCATGGTCTGTTCTCCCGCCCGCAGGCGCTGCTCCATCAGCCCGTCTAACCTGCGGCTTAGGATGGAGCGGTTGCCCTCTCTTAATTCCTGCCGCAGATCCACCACCCCGCATGCCGGAAGCGGTCTTTCCTTCACGCGCTTTGT
>OHAS01003206.1_pt1 | contig 11049 bp, 3 predicted proteins | sample 1577131 | NCBI WGS metagenome assembly OHAS01 (sample SAMEA3541566, study PRJEB24748) | human gut metagenome | biome: human gut; feature: human-associated habitat; material: faeces | place: China | collected 2012
TGATTGAAAACTACCTTGAAATCAAGGAAGAATACCTTGCAGGTCACCACTTCAAGGGGCAAACCGATACAGAAATTGCCGTTCACCTGATTGGGAAATTTGCAGAAGAAGATGGTTTGTCAGTTCTTGAAGCCTTCAAAAAAGCCCTTCACATTATTCGTGGTTCTTATGCCTTTGCCTTGATTGACTCTGAAAATCCAGATGTCATCTATGTCGCTAAGAACAAATCTCCACTTTTGATTGGTCTTGGAGAAGGTTATAATATGGTCTGCTCAGATGCTATGGCTATGATTCGTGAGACCAACCAATACATGGAAATTCATGACCAAGAGTTGGTAATCGTCAAGGCTGATAGCGTCGAAGTTCAAGACTATGATGGTAACAGTCGTGAGCGTGCTAGCTACACTGCTGAGCTCGACTTGTCAGATATCGGTAAGGGGACTTATCCTTACTACATGCTCAAGGAAATCGACGAGCAACCAACGGTTATGCGTAAACTCATCCAAGCCTACACGGATGAGGCAGGTCAAGTTGTCGTAGATCCAGCTATCATCAAGGCTGTTCAAGATGCAGACCGCATCTATATCCTTGCAGCTGGAACATCGTACCACGCAGGATTTGCTTCTAAGAAGATGTTGGAAGAATTGACAGATACACCAGTAGAACTTGGAATCTCATCTGAGTGGGGCTACGGTATGCCACTTCTCAGCAAGAAACCACTCTTCATCTTTATCAGCCAATCTGGTGAAACAGCTGATAGCCGTCAAGTTTTGGTTAAGGCTAATGAAATGGGAATTCCAAGCTTGACAGTGACAAACGTGCCAGGGTCAACTCTTTCTCGTGAAGCCAACCATACTATGTTGCTTCACGCAGGTCCTGAAATTGCCGTAGCATCAACTAAGGCTTATACAGCCCAAATCGCAGCCCTTGCCTTCCTCGCAAAAGCGGTTGGTGAAGCAAATGGCAATGAAAAAGCCAAAGCCTTTGACTTGGTTCATGAGTTATCTATCGTGGCTCAGTCTATCGAGTCAACCCTTTCAGAGAAAGAAATGATTGACGCTAAAGTTCGTGACCTCCTTGAAACAACACGCAACGCCTTTTACATCGGACGTGGCCAAGATTACTATGTAGCCATGGAAGCCAGTCTCAAGCTCAAAGAGATTTCTTACATCCAATGTGAAGGTTTTGCGGCTGGAGAACTCAAGCATGGAACCATTGCCTTGATTGAAGAAGGAACACCTGTTTTGGCCCTCTTGTCAGATCCAGTTCTTGCCAACCACACTCGCGGAAATATCCAAGAGGTGGCAGCCCGTGGTGCCAAAGTCCTCACTATCGCAGAAGAAAATGTTGCTAAAGAGACAGACGACATCGTGCTTACGACTGTACACCCTTACCTCTCACCGATTTCAATGGTCGTGCCAACGCAATTAGTCGCTTACTTTGCAACACTCCACCGTGGCCTCGATGTGGACAAACCGCGTAACCTTGCTAAGTCAGTAACGGTAGAATAAACTAAAAAAGTCTAGTTATCTAGGCTTTTTCTTGTGAGTAAATCGGTTGCTTATACTCAAGATTCGTGTTAGAATAATTTTTCAAATTGCAGGAAAGAAATAGACGGGGATAATAACAATGGTAGAATTGGGAATTTCAACATTTGGGGAAACAACGGTGCTTGAAGGGACTGGGAAGGCTTACAGTCATGCGGAACGCATTCGCCAGTTGGTGGCAGAGATTGAGCTGGCTGACAAGCTTGGTTTGGATGTGTATGGAGTTGGTGAGCACCATCGAGCGGATTTTGCAGTATCAGCTCCAGAGATTGTCCTGGCAGCTGGGGCAGTCAATACCAAGAAAATTCGTTTGACCAGTGCAGTCAGCATTCTTTCAAGTATGGACCCTATTCGATTGTTCCAACAGTATGCCACCATCGATGCTTTGTCAAATGGACGAGCGGAGATTATGGCCGGAAGGGGTTCTTTCACGGAATCATTTCCTCTGTTTGGCTATGATTTGAAAGACTACGAAGCTCTTTTTGATGAGAAATTCGATTTGCTTCAATTAGTCAATGAAAAGACAAGGCTAGACTGGCAAGGGCGCTTGACCCAAACAATCTCTGGCAAAGAAGTCTATCCTCGTCCAGTTCAGGACAAATTACCCTTGTGGATAGCGACAGGTGGTCATGTCGAATCAACAGTGAAGATTGCTCAAGCAGACCTACCGATTGTCTATGCCATTATTGGTGGTGATCCCCTTTATTTTAAAAAGTTGATTCAGGCTTATCGTGATATTGGGAGCGAAGCGGGTTATGCCAGTCAGGAACTAAAGGTTGGAGCCCATTCTTGGGGGTGGATTGCGGAAGATGGCGAGCAGGCGGTAAAAGATTATTTCCATCCGATTAAGCAAGTGGTGGATGCTATTTCCAAAGACCGTCCGCACTGGCAGGAATTGTGTTATGAGCAATATTTGGAGCAAGTTGGGTCAAATGGTGCCATGTTTGTGGGCAATCCAGATCAAGTGGCAGAAAAATTGATTCGCATGATTGAGGACTTAGGTTTGGACCGCTTCATGCTTCATCTACTGCTTGGTTCCATGCCTCATGACCAGGTTCTGAGAGCTATTGAACTTTTCGGAACGCAAGTGGCACCAAAAGTACGGGCTTACTTTGCCATGAAAGAGGCTTATACTCAATGAAAATCAAAGAGCAAACTAGGAAGCTAGCCGCAGGCTGTACTTGAGTACGGCAAGGTGAAGCTGACGTGGTTGAAGAGATTTTCGAAGAGGCTTAATAAAAAATCCTAATCAAGTTTATTGTGAAGAAAAATATTGTACAAAAATCAATCCCCCAATCATTAATGCTCGGAGGATTTTTCTATAGGAGGGCTAGTTTAATTCTCTTTTTTGTTTTTTAGTAAGAACCCGAGTCCTAGAAGAGCAAGGAGACTAATTCCTGCAAACAGGAGTTTGTGATCATTTTTGGTTCCTGTATTTGGTAGTTCAGCTTGTGAATCAGCTGTAGCTTGGTTAGGTTTATTTTCTGCATCAGCTACTTTTGTATCTGGTTTTGCAGAATCAGGTTTAGTTTGTGGAGCTGGAGTTTGCTGTTCCGGTTTGACTACTCGGTTTGACATATTGTCTTGGCTGTTATTTTGCCCTTGTTCTTGTTTTAAGCTAGAAAGGTCAAATTCTGGTTTTTCTTCCACAGCTGGGGCAACGATGGCACCGCCTTGAGAGATTCTAAGAACAGTAGCTGTAAGGGCGTTTAATTTCAAGCCTTTTTCAGTCCATTCGAGTCCTTTCGGTTTGGCAATTCCGACTGGCCCTGCTTGGTTTTCATCTGCTAAAACTTCAGCATTTCTGAGGTGAGCAAAGGTAGTTCCCAAGTTGAATTCGCGAGCTTTTTCGTCCGCATTGACAAAGACTGCGTAGATATCACCGTTTGGAGCAGTGATTTGGTAACCGATCACTACATCCTCTTTCTCCACACCATTTTGACCTGGAACAGTGATGAGGCGGATACGGTCTTTGATATCTTGAAGACTCTTAAGTCGGAAGGCATCTGTAGATTGACGAAGGGCAATCAAACCTTTCATATAGTCACGGCTCTTGACATTTTCAGGATATGCTTTTCCATCTGTAGCCTTAGTCCAGTCAAACTTGTTAATAGCATCACTCGAATCGTAAGAGTCATGGATGAAGTAAGGATAGTCAAATGGATTGCCGTCCTTATCACGCAACAAGTGAGATTTGTTTGGTTGTTTGTCCTCTGCTACTGGAGTCTTGTAGGCTGGGTCACGGAATTGTTTAGTACGTCCGTATTCCTGACCAGAGTGGATAAATGGAGTTCCTTGAGCTGTCAAGACCATGAGATTTCCAAGTCGCAAACGACGGTGGATTTCAGCATAGTTCTCAGCCTTGCTTGGGTCTTTTTTGATAGACTGGGCGATGATGTCAAAGAGGGTCAAGTTATCATGGGCTGCGATGTATTGAATCACATCTCCAGGACTATCTGCTTCAAAGTTGGTTGGTTGTGCAATCAGATTTTTAAAGATGGTGTTGACATCACGCTTGCCGCCTGTGATAAAGGCAGGTTGACCTTCGTTTGGATAACCAGACTTGAGGTTGTTACGGATGTCGTCTGAGAAGACTGCTACAGTATCGGTATGTTTCATCCAATCTTGGTCAGCAGCTTTAGTAGGCATATTTTCATCACCAGCATAGGTTCTCCAACCTTCACCAAGCATGATTAGGTTTGGATTGAGGGCGCGTGCAGCCTTGTACGCTTCTTCGATAGAAGCGGCATCATGGTCTCCCATCATATCGAAGCGGAATCCATCTACTTTGTAGGTATCAACCAGATATTTGATAGAGTCAACTAGGAGCCGTTTGGTCATATGGTGGGTTGTTCCCAAACGTCCACCACCAAAGCTAGTTCGAGGTGTACCATCAGCATCCATAAAGTGGTAGTAGTTTGGTTCTAAATCTTCAAAGATATCGACTTTAGCTGTATGGTTATAAACTACGTCCAGGATGGCTCCCATGCCACGTTTGTGGATTTCGTTGATGAGGTTTTTAAATTCTGCGATTCGTTTTTCTGGATTCTTAGGATTGCTTGAGTACATACCAGTCAAGGAGAAGTAGTTTTGAGGGTCATATCCCCAGTTGTAGTTGCTGTTGCTTGAAGCATAGTCAGATAAGCGTTCGTGGTTCTTCAACTCATTGACAAAGTAGTAAGACAAGACAGGAAGGAGCTGGATGTGGGTTACACCCAAGTTTTTGAGGTAGTCTAGTTTTTCGATAAAGGCTTCAAAGGTACCAAATGGCTTAGTCAAATCTTTTGCGATGGCAGGATCTGAAGTGAAGTCACGCACATGAGCTTCATAGATGACAGCATCTTCGCGCGATTTGAAGTTGCGAATCTTACCATAAGTCAAGTCTTGAGGTCCTAGTTTAGCTGGATCTACAAAGGCAGCTTTAGCCACTTTATGGGTATCGTCAATCTTGGCATCGTCACTATTCCAAGCAGCGAGGGATTTAGCGTAAGGATCGAGTGCAAGAACAGTTTTACCTTGGCGCTCGATTTGGTATTGATAATAGTAGCCAGTGTAGTTGCTGATTCCAAGGCCTGAGTTTGCATCCAAAGTTTGTTTCCAGGTTCCTCTTTCACCTTTTTCAAGAGCGACAGTTCCAACTACTTTTTCAGGGTCATTCTTGTCGTAGACAACAACAGAAACTTTGTCAGCACTTGGTGACCAAAGGGTTAAATCAACCTGTTTTCCTTCTTCTTTGAGGTCAGCTCCAAGTTTGCCATCATAACTGTAAGTTTCATCTTTCAGGCGCCAGCTTGTTTTGGTAGTGAATTTGTCAGAGTTGTAGCTAACGGTATAAGGATGTTTTGTGTCAGAGAAATCTCCGCTGTAGGTCACTTTCTTACCAGCCTCATCGATTGTAACGTCAGTGATAGTTACTTTGTTTCCTAGATGATTAGTGATGCTGGAGTGTTTGAGGATATCTTCTTTTTTAGCACCGACAAGTGTTGAAAAACTACTTTCAATGCTAGAAGTTCCTACATGTTGAGCTCCTGTCATGCGGATATCGTGCACATAGTAGGGGTTGGTGTAGATGGTTTCGTCATCATCTTTTAGGAAAATTTGGCTATGATTTTTCAAATCTGTGAACTTATAATCTTCTTTACGGATTTTCACATCGTCTCCTTGTTTGTTTCTGTCTAGTAATAAAAATCCAAGATCTTTTGCTGCATCTTTGAGTGGAATATCGATATAGCGACCATATTTGCCTGTAGCCGTAAAGTCTGTTCCATTAGGCCATTCTCCACTACTTGGGTTTTTGACATCGCCCCAATACCAAAGAGATTTTTTGTCATAGTTGCCATCGGTGCGATAGTAGTTGACACGAATAGTTCCTGCTGGTTGAGGGCGGTAGTTGTATACCTTGTAGTTTTCATCTAGCCAGGCCTCATTCATTTTTGGAGAGAGACGCTCTACCGAACGGTCCCCCGTCAGGTTATCCCCTTTGGTATTGTTGATAAGGAAGCTGACTTTCTTGGCTTGCTCATTTTTGAGTTTGACATCTAGGTAATAGCCGTAGTCATCTTGCTTGGCATCCTTGAAGGATCGGGCTCCATTGGGCCAGTTTTCAGACGGCTTTTCAACATCATCCCAAGTCCAAAGACCTTGAGAATCCTTGTTTTCTTCAGGGAATTTCTTTACATGGATGCGGAAGTGGTTATCTGCGATAGGTTCTTCTGCTTTAGTTTCAGTCGCTGCTGGACTAATAGCAGTAGTTGGCTCACTTGAACGATCTTGTCCGGTTTGTGGTGCTGAATCGGCTGGGCTTGAAACAGGAGTAGTTGGCTCTGTTGCAGGTTTTTCTTCTTTTTTCTCTAGGGAAGCGTTTGAATTTTCAGGCGAAGAAATATCACTTTCGTTCTTATCAGAGTTAACTGCTGTATCAGTAAGAGGTTGGGCAAGGGCAGTAGTAGTTTCATTACTAGTTCCCTTATTGCTTGTAGTATTTTCGTTGGCTGAGATAGTTGGTGTAGCCATGGCAAGCAGAACAAGGCTTGCTCCAATAAGGACAGAACCAGTTCCATTTTTAAGGGAACGGATGCTGTAAACCATTTTTTTCTCAGTGTGAGATGGTGTTTTTCTCATAATCATTCTCCAATCAATAAATTTCTATATCAGTATAGCACTTAGTAAAATAAGATGCAAGCGTTTTCCTAAAATTAAACTAAAAGAAAAATCGCAACAAATTTTGTTACGATTTAGCCAGTCTTTCTTTATGAATTTGAGAAGCCATCAGGTGGAGGTGGTAAAATAGTTCTGCTGTAGAGAAATTACGACTGTAGATAAGTGGTTTAGGAGAGTTGGTGACAGGAAATGTAGTGATAACAATATCGTGAGGGATTTGATTGAGAACTGAGAAAGAAATCGTAGATTCTTCCCAAGAATCAAATAGATAGAGATTGTTGCCGTAGTGAGTTAGGGTATCGATTAGGATTTGTGCATGATGGCTATCCAGATGACTAATAACCAAAACGCGTATTTTGGGAAGTTTTTGAAGCAGTTGGACTAAAATCCGATGCCCTTGGATGGTGAAGGTGTAAATCATCTCTTGTAGCTTACTTGACTTATTGTTTAGCCCCATCTCAGTCAAATAAGATTGGAATTTGAGTTGACTGACTTCAAATAGTTTTGGAAATTCTGCTTGATAATTGCTTAAAATCTGGGATTTCTGTCTGTCGAGAGACTGGTTGCTGAGCAAATGGAAGAAATCAGATTGGGCAGTATAGTGGAGGAGCCAAATCAATTCCTCTCGATTTTCAATCTGTAGGTGAAATTCTTTAGCTAACTCTTCTAAGATTTGACTCAATAAACGGTAGGATTTTTGGATATGATGAATATCACCCAGTGCTCCATTATTAGGATTGTTTGCAATTTGAAGAGATTTGGTTGGGTTTGAAAATAGCTGTTCCAGTGTTTCCTTTGTCGGTTCAAAATGGAGTTTTCTAGCCAGCTTTTTGATATCTTGTTCAAACTGCGGAATTTGCATGAGAGAACTGTAGTGACCAGTTAAAAGGGGAGTAGGATTTTTAATCAAGTATCTCTTATTAAACCGCTCTAGATTGATAGCTAGGGTATATTTGATTTGCCGTAAGCTACTGAGGTTGGGTGAAACTTGTTGGGCGTCCAAAAATAGCTGAATCAAGTGAGTGAGTGATTCTTCAGAAATAGAAGGGAAGGGCCAATCAAGAAAGTCGTAACTTTGGCTAAAGTAATCTAGATAAAAGGCACGAATGTCCTCTTCTGTTCCCTTCATGACTAAAGGGGAAAGTTGGATTTTGATGCCATAGTGTTGGGGAAGTTTAGTATTTAGATGTTGGATGATTTCCTGAACTCGTTCGCAACTCATTACACGTTCTTGACACATTTGCTCGAGTGATTGTCCCTCATTGAAAAACAACTGGTTCAAAAAGGAGTAGGTTTCAGATTGTTTAAAAATCGCAATCCTGGGATCCAAGGTGTTTTGGAAGTCAAACTTCAATTGAATGCCTTTTTTGCTTGATTGAAGCAGGAGGTTTGGAAATAATTGTTCAAGCTTAAAAAGGTGTTCTTGTAATTCTTCTATTGAAAAATTCAGCTTCTTAGCCAAGTCTGGAATTTCTATCCAATCATGGTGTTTGGTTAATTCTTCTAGTAAGAATAGCAAGTCTTGTTCAGTTTTAGACAGTAAGATATTCATCATAAACCAACCTATATATTTATACATATATATTAAAAGAAAAGCCTGGCAAAGTCAAGAAAAATACCCTAATATAAAATAGGAAAATCGTAATTTACTATATTTTTGTGAACTACTGAGCTGAAAATGAAATTTGCAAAGTGAAAGTTGAATTTAATTTTTTATAGGAAAAGATTTTGTCAAAAAATCGTTAATCCCCTTGAAAAATCTAGCTAAATAGGGTATAATGTAAATAATCATTTGTCGTAGGTTTTGTCTGAAATATTGTCCAGACAAGGCTCACAGCAGTTAAATCTTCTGAAAAAGTCAGATTTAGCTGCTCTTTTTGTGCTTTTTTTCAGGATTTCAAGCACTTGTAACAAAGACTTAAAGATTCTGAAAATTAACCAAGAGGACACGGTGATAGGGGTTTTTAAAACCATATGACGATTAGAAAAGCCTGATCGACAAGGCTTGGAACTTATTTACAAAGGAGAATCATCTTGGCAGGACATGACGTTCAATACGGGAAACATCGTACCCGTCGTAGTTTTTCAAGAATCAAAGAAGTTCTTGACTTACCAAATTTGATTGAAATTCAAACTGATTCATTCAAAGATTTCCTAGACCATGGTCTTAAGGAAGTGTTTGAAGATGTATTGCCAATTTCAAACTTCACAGACACTATGGAGTTGGAATTTGTTGGATATGAAATCAAGGAACCAAAATACACGCTAGAAGAAGCTCGTATCCACGATGCTAGCTACTCAGCACCAATTTTTGTAACCTTCCGCTTGATCAATAAAGAAACAGGCGAAATCAAAACTCAAGAAGTTTTCTTTGGTGATTTCCCAATCATGACAGAAATGGGTACTTTCATCATCAATGGTGGTGAACGTATCATCGTATCTCAGTTGGTCCGCTCACCAGGTGTTTACTTTAACGACAAAGTTGATAAAAACGGTAAAGTGGGCTACGGTTCAACGGTTATCCCTAACCGTGGAGCTTGGTTGGAACTTGAGAGTGACTCAAAAGATATCGCCTACACTCGTATCGACCGTACTCGTAAGATTCCATTTACGACCTTGGTTCGTGCGCTTGGTTTCTCAGGTGATGATGAAATCTTTGATATCTTTGGTGACAGCGAATTGGTTCGCAACACTGTTGAAAAAGATATCCATAAGAACCCAATGGACTCTCGTACCGACGAAGCCTTGAAAGAAATTTACGAACGCCTTCGTCCAGGTGAACCTAAGACTGCTGAAAGCTCACGTAGCTTGCTTGTAGCTCGTTTCTTTGATCCACGTCGTTATGACCTAGCAGCAGTTGGTCGTTACAAGATCAATAAAAAACTCAATGTTAAAACACGTTTGCTCAACCAAACCATTGCGGAGCCATTGGTAGATCCTGAAACTGGAGAAATCTTGGTAGAAGCTGGTACAATCATGACTCGTAGCGTGATTGAAAGTATTGAAAGCCATTTGGATGGTGATTTGAACAAGATTGTTTACATTCCAAATGATGCAGCCGTTGTGACTGAGCCAGTTGTTCTTCAAAAATTCAAGGTTGTTGCACCAACTGATCCAGACCGCGTCGTAACGATCATCGGTAATGCCAATCCAGATGATAAGGTTCGTATCGTCACTCCTGCAGATATCCTTGCTGAGATGAGCTACTTCCTCAACTTGGCTGAAGGACTTGGCCGTGTTGATGATATCGACCACCTTGGGAACCGTCGTATCCGTGCGGTTGGTGAATTGCTTGCCAACCAAGTACGTCTTGGACTTTCTCGTATGGAACGTAATGTCCGTGAACGTATGTCTGTTCAGGACAATGAAGTCTTGACACCACAACAAATCATCAACATCCGTCCTGTAACAGCTGCAGTTAAAGAATTCTTTGGTTCATCACAGTTGTCACAGTTCATGGACCAACACAACCCGCTTTCTGAGTTGTCTCACAAACGCCGTTTGTCAGCCTTAGGGCCTGGTGGTTTGACACGTGACCGTGCTGGATATGAAGTACGTGACGTACACTACACTCACTACGGTCGTATGTGTCCAATCGAGACACCTGAAGGACCTAACATCGGTTTGATCAATAACTTGTCATCTTACGGACACTTGAACAAATATGGCTTTGTTCAAACACCATACCGTAAGGTTGACCGTGAAACAGGCGTTGTTACGAACGAAATCGTTTGGTTGACAGCCGATGAAGAAGATGAATTTACTGTAGCACAGGCTAATTCTCGTCTGAATGAAGATGGAACATTTGCTGAGAAAGTTGTCATGGGACGTCATCAAGGGGTCAACCAAGAGTATCCAGCTAATGTTGTTGATTACATGGACGTATCACCAAAACAGGTAGTTGCCGTTGCAACAGCATGTATTCCTTTCTTGGAAAACGATGACTCCAACCGTGCTCTTATGGGAGCCAACATGCAACGTCAGGCTGTGCCATTGATTAATCCTAAAGCACCTTACGTTGGTACTGGTATGGAATACCAAGCAGCCCACGATTCAGGAGCTGCTGTGATTGCTCAGTATGACGGTAAAGTTACTTACGCAGATGCTGACAAGGTAGAAGTTCGTCGTGAAGATGGTTCATTGGACGTTTACCACATCCAAAAATTCCGTCGTTCAAACTCAGGTACTGCTTACAACCAACGCACTCTCGTAAAAGTTGGTGATGTCGTTGAAAAAGGCGATTTCATTGCTGATGGACCTTCTATGGAAAATGGAGAAATGGCGCTTGGACAAAACCCAATCGTTGCCTACATGACATGGGAAGGTTACAACTTCGAGGATG
>OHAS01003221.1_pt1 | contig 11016 bp, 10 predicted proteins | sample 1577131 | NCBI WGS metagenome assembly OHAS01 (sample SAMEA3541566, study PRJEB24748) | human gut metagenome | biome: human gut; feature: human-associated habitat; material: faeces | place: China | collected 2012
CAGCGATGAAGCCAAGCGCAACGTGCTGCAGGTTCGCGCGGAAACCCTGGCGGTACACAGCGCCGTCAGCGAAGCCTGCGTTCAGGAAATGTCCTCTGGTATTCTGGCGCTCGCCGGGGCCGATATCGCCATCGCCGTCAGCGGCTACGCCGGACCGGAGGGCGGGGAAGATGGTACCCCCGCCGGCACGGTATGGTTTGCCTGGAATTTTCGCGGCCAGACTGAAACCAAACGGATGTGCTTTGCCGGCGACTGTGAGACCGTGGTGGCGAAAGCGGTACGATATGCCCTGGCGGCGCTGAGCGAAAAGCTTGCCCACTGGCAGTGACGATGCCCGGGTGCGCGGCCTTACAGGTCCATTGCCTGGCGCGCTACCGGCCAGCAGATCTCCCCGATGCCGTTAAGGCAGGGTCGGGAAAAAAGAAAGCCCTGAAACAGGCGAATGCCCACCGACTGCAGCCAGCACCACTCCTCCAGGGTTTCGACACCTTCAGCCACCACCGTAATGCCAAGATCCTCGCAGCAGCGGACGACCGAGGCGACAATCGCCTGTTTGGTGCCGCTAATATGGATATCGCGCACCAGTTCCGCATCCACTTTGATTTTATCAGGCTGAAAACGGGTCAGTAACGACAGGCCGGAATAACCTGCGCCAAAGTCGTCGATGGCCAGCTTCATGCCCGCGACGCGCAGGGCTTTGAGCACCTTGCGGAACTGGTCAAAGCAGGTGATCACCTCTGTCTCGGTCACCTCGATCAGTACCTGATCCGGTCTGAGGCCGGCCGCCAGCAGGCTGTCCATCAGCCAGCCTACGGCGTCAGGGTGGTGATACAGCGATCCGGGCAACAGGTTAATCGCCAGCTGATGTTTCCCGAGCGGCAGCTGGCCGGCGAGAGCGAATGCATACGCTTTGCTTTCAATATCAAAACGGTAGCGATCCTCCGCCGCAATGGCGGCAAACATTTCCACGGGAGAGCCGCCGGTTGGGCTGCGGATCAGAGCCTCAAAGGAAGAAACTCGCTTTTTAGCCGGCTCGACAATAGCCTGCAGAGCAAACTGGCAAGGTTGACCGGGCAGGTGCTGCGGCGCGGCCATACCTGACGCGGGCATCATCATCCAGCGAGAGGGCTGCAGCGGCTCGGGCAGGCAATAGCGGCCGCCGTCGGCAATGAAGGCGCTAAGCAGCCGGAACATCCGGTCGTTGACCGGTTCGGTGACCCCAAACGTGCTAAAGCGCAGAATTTCCTCCAGCGCGCCATCGGTTTCAAACAGCCGGAGATCCAGTATGCGCATTCCGGTGCCGTGAAAACGTCGGTAGGCTGAGTAATCGCGCATCAGCTCCACTACGTCGCGATGACGCGGGTCGCTTTGGATTTCGCTGAACAGCGACTCAAGTGCCTCCTCAGTCCCTTCCAGGACCTGGAAAAACTGCAGGCCGTTAAACAGCAGAATGCCGGTGATGCCAAGGGGCAAATTTTTACTGCTGGCGCGATGGACTAAAGCGTCGAGATCGACGGGCGGGCGGTCAGGATGAACCTGGCTGCGGTAAATCAGGGTGGTTAGCATAGTTGTTACGATCGCTCCCGCGGCGTAAGAACATCCGCGCTCAGCATGCAAGATGAGTATGGCCTGACCCTAAAGGAGGGCGAGGCTGATATGTACAAACATTCAACCAACCGTGATGTCCGCTACGCGGAACGCGAGCTTCACTTTGTGATTCCCTCCACTGTACAGGGAATTACACATTTGGCTATCTTTTTCTCATCCTCAATGCAAAAAGACGCTAACAGGCCTCTCATTCCCTCCTCAGACACTGGCGCTGCGTCTTATTTTACCTGTTAATATTCGCTACCAGGAATTATCCTACCATTCTATTTCCCACTCTCAAAAATGAGGCGCTGGTCTTGCCTGAATATAATCGAGTGAATATTATCACTCTAAATTAAATTCTTTTGTCAGGTTTGATATGAGCGACTTCTTTATTATTTTGTGTCTGATTTTATGTCCCATCATTTCTTTATGGAGTGGCTTTTCCTATATTCAGGAAAGGCGCAAGAGACGGTATGTTTTCCGTTCCAGAAGATGATTGTTTGACAGAATAAAACGACGAGTTGTATCAGCGTTTGGCGAGCAGTTGCACAAGGTTGTTAAACTGCTGACGGCTATTCAAATTAAATTTACTCATAATATTCTTTTTATGTGAATGAATCGTTTTGGGACTAATATTTAGCGCAGCGGCGACTTCATGCGGGCTCAGGCCAATACTGAACGCGTAAATGACTTTGGTTTGCGCGTCGCTGACCGACCTGCAGGCGCAATTAATGCAACGCCGCAGACGATTGAACGGCGGGTCTTGCCGCGGTAGCAGCGGACGCTCAATGGCGTTAGCTATCTCATCTTTCAGCCGCTGAACGCGAGCGTGAGGCGGTATAAATACCGCATGCTGCAGACAATTCGGTAAACCCTCATCTACGGTAGCGTGTTCATTGTCCGGGAAAATAAAAAGCGTATATTGTTCCGGGGCATGCTGAAAAAGATCCTGGCACAAGTACCACTCCCCCGCGACCATTTCCGTAAATATCACATCAGCTTGCGCCATCGATCCTGCATCCCATTGTTGAGAAAACTGATAGTGTGGCCGCCCGGCGGCCTTCATCGCTTCATCAACCAGTTCAGCAATAGCGACTCGCAAATAGTGATTTTTTATATTGAACAAAAAATTAGTCATATAACTTCCCTGTGGGCATTAAAAAACATACTTGGATAAATTAAAGAATATAATGATGATGCGGGTACAATTTTTAGCCGTGGTAATCTAAGGGATGTTTTCCATTAATGCAATATCTGGTAGGGAAAGTGAGATAACGGTATATTGATATGCGAAAGTTCCTAATAAACAAAACCTTAAGCATATATTTTTCACTATTTAAAGCCGTTTGCTGTTTTTTTATTTTTGCGATGCATAAAAAGCTTAGTGATAGCCGCGCTCTGTTGTTAAAATTAGCGGAGGACAAGAATACAGGATGTATGCCGTACTTATGAAGCAGATGCTCTATTTGAAAATGCTGGCGTGGCTGGAGGATAATATCTATTGTAACCCGGCGATCGATGACCTGGCGCTGTATATGGGCTATTCACGTCGGTTTGTGTACGACGTGTTTTACCAGTATGGCCAGTTACCCATCGGGCAGTATATTCGTCTGCGGCGGTTGACCATCGCAGCGGTCAGTCTGCGCTTAACACGACAACCGATCGCCGCTATTGCCTGGCAGTTAAGCTATGACTCGCCGCAGACCTTTTCCCGGGAGTTTAAGAAGCGCTTTTCGCTCTCGCCACGTGAATACCGTTGCGCGGCGCACTGGGACACGGCAAAGCTGTTGAAAAAGTTTCACCCGGACGGAGAGAGCCTACCTCTGGCTCGTTTTTTTTCTCTGCCGGAACAGGTCTATTACGGCTATCCGATGAAGTATGAACTGCGCCTGTCGGATTTGGTGTTGCAAAGCACCGCTAAGACGAGCATCAGACAAAAGGTTGACCGTTTTTTCACCGCTGGCGGAGGCTCGCTTTCCGTACTTTCCGACTACGCCGCGGCGAGCAAAAATGAGCTTAACGTCGAGGTTAACGCTTTTGTCGGCTGTCATGAGGCGGGAAAGCTGCCCCCCGCGCTGGGCATGAACAGCTCGCTGACCACCCGGTCAGGGCTTTATGTCGGGGTTGAATTCTACGGCAATTGGTCACGTTATGCTCGTTTATCCAGCGATCTGTATATGGAGCTGCTGCCATCCCTGGGGGTAAGTCGTCGGGACGGCTATGACATTGAATGTTTTATAACCCGCCATGCGGAAGGCGAAGAGGCAGGGGACAGGCGCTATCGCGTACGCTATTTTATCCCGGTGACGCTGTCGGCAGCGGGTCTGCGGTCTGACAGCGGTAGTGGGTCAGGGCCTGTGCCGGGGCGAAGTTAAGGTGGCCGGAGCCACCCAGGTTAACATCAAAGCGCAAACCACAGCAGCCAGGTGATGAGAAAGCCCGTCACCCCCATGATGGTTGTCAAGACGGTCCAGGTTTTGAGTCCATCCGGCACCGAGAGTCCGAGATAGCGCGTGACGACCCAGAACCCGGCGTCGTTGACGTGCGACAGCCCGAGCGAGCCGAAGCAGGTCGCCAGCGTCACCAGCACCAGCTGCAGCGGCTCCAGACCGACAACCGCCTGCGACAGCAGACCGGAGGTGGTGAGGATCGCCACGGTGGCCGAACCCTGCGAGGCTCTGAGCACCAGCGATAGCAGAAAAGCGGCGGGCATCAGCGGCAGATGTATTGTCTCCAGCGCCTCGGCTAAGGCATTACCGATGCCGGAAGCGACCAGTACGCCGCCAAAGGCGCCGCCGGCGCCGGCGACGAGGATCACGTCCGCCGACGAGGGGATCGCGCTGCCGGTGACTTCGCCCAGCTTTTTCAGGCTCATCCGCCGACGGATGCCCAGCGTCCAGCTGGCCAGGCCCAGGGAGATCAGCAGGGCGACCGGCGGGGTACCAATGACGGTCATCAGCTGGCGAACCGCGTTTTCCGGCAGCAGAAGCGCCTGACACAGCGTCCCGGAAACAATCAGCATGATGGGCACCACGATCAGCCCACCGATAACCAGCGCATTCGGCGGCGGCAGACGGGTCTGCTGCGCGTTAACCGAGAGATCCGGTACTTCCGCCGTTTGTTGCTGCTCCAGCACGTTAATCGACAGATGATAATGGCGCCGATTGATAAACCGGGCGACAAAATAGCCCACGATACCGACGACCACCGACACCCCAATCCCCGCCAGCATCAGCCAACCGACATCGCTATGCAGAATGCCTGCCGCAGCCGCTGCGCCAGGATGGGTGGGCAGCGCCACGTGGACGGTTAACATCACGCCGGCCATCGGCAGGCCAAACTTCAGCGGCGACACGTGGGCGACTTTGCTGAAGCCGTAGATTAACGGAATGATGATGATAAAGCCGACTTCAAAAAAGACCGGGGTGCCGAGAATAAAAGCCACAATGGTTAAGGCGGCAATGGTTCGTTTTGCACCCAGTACGCCGGTCAACGTTTTCGCCAGCGATTCGGCGCCGCCGGACATTTCAATCAGCACCCCCAGCATTGAGCCCAGAATAATAATGCTGGCGATGTGGCCAAGCAGGCCGCCCATGCCTTTTTCAATGGTGGTTATAATTTTATCTGCCGGAATGCCGGTGGCGAATGCCACCAGCAGACTGACGATCAGGAGCGCCACAAAAGGATGTGCTTTCGCTTTGATCACTAACAGGAGCAACAGCACTACGCTGGCTAACGCAATAAGTAACAGCGCCGATGTCGACATAGGTTTGCCTCGGGTATTAACAGGTGTACAGAGAGTTATTTTTTTAGAAAACGGCGTTTATTTTTTCCGGTAGGGCGAGAACCACCCCAGCCCGGAAAGCGTGTCTGTCCGGGGGATATATTCGCAGCCGATCCAGCCGTCATAACCGGTTTTATCCAGTAGCGCATAGAGCCACGGATAGTTTATTTCGCCCTCATCCGGTTCATGACGGTCGGGCAGGGAGGCAATCTGAATATGGCGATACTGGCCGGCATATTCGGTAATAAGATGGCTTAAATTGCCGTCCACCTTCTGCGCGTGAAACAGATCTAACTGCACCGCCAGGTTCGGCCTGTCGACCCGTTTCACCATCGCCAGCGTCTGATATTGACTGTGGTAGAGATAGCCCGGTTTGGTCTGCGGATTCAGCGCTTCGATGAGTATCCGCTTGTCGTGGCGGGCAAAGCACTCCGCGGCGTAGCGCAGATTATCGATAAGCACGGCCTCGCAGTCTGCGCGATCCGCTCCCGGCGGCACCACGCCGGCCATGATATGCACCTGCGGGCAACCGAGCTGGCAGGCATACTCCAGCGCCAGCTCAATATCGCGTCGGGCCTCCGCGCTTCTCCCGGGAATGGCGGCGAGCCCCCATTCTCCGGCGTTGACGTCGCCGGGTGGGGTATTGAACAGCACCAGCTGCAGCTGGTTCTCCTGCAGGCGCTGTCTGATTTCCCCGGCGGCATACTCATAGGGAAACAGAAACTCAACGGCTTCAAATCCCGCCCGGGCAGCGGCGGCAAAGCGTTCCAGGAACGGCAGTTCGGTAAACAGCATGGATAAATTTGCAGCGAATTTTGGCATGGTTTTATCTCAGTTCTTTCACTTCGTCAGCGGTCAGGTAGCGGATCTCGCGGTTGCCGAGGGTAAATATCAGCCGTGCGGTCTCTTCCAGTTCCTCGGTATTGTTGGTGGCTTCGCGCAGCGATGAGCCAGTAACCACCGGTCCGTGGTTGGCCAGTAAAAAGGCGTTATAGCGGGGCGCCAGCCCGGCCAGCGCCTGGGCAATACGGTCATCGCCCGGCCGGTAGTAGGGAACCACCGGGACGTCGCCGACGCGCATCACCACATAGGGGGTAAAGGGGCGGATACAGTTGTGCGGGTCGAGCCCCTGCAGGCAGGAGAGCGCGGTCAGATAATGGCTGTGCAAGTGGACGATCGCCTTGCAGGCCGGGTTGTGCAAATAGACCGCCCGGTGAAAAGTGACCTCTTTCGATGGTTTATCGCCGGAGATCCATTCCCCTTGCAGCGTCACCACCGACAACCGCTGAGCCTGCAGTTCGCCGAGGCAGGCGCCGGTCGGCGTCGCCAGCAGGTTGCCGTCCGGCAGCAGCAACGACAGATTGCCAGCGGAGCCGGTGGCATAGCCGCGGCTAAACAACGAGGCGCCAATCTGCACCATTTCCTCTCGCAGTTGTTGCTCAGTCATGACGAAACTCCTGCTGGGCACGGGCAAAGAACTGGATATCGCCGAAGTTACCTGACTTCAGCGCCAGGGAGAGCGGCTGGCGGGTGTCACGCACCCAGGGCACGCCAGGGGAGATGGTCGGCCCAATATGGAACGCCTCAACCCCCAGGGTCTGCGCCACAATGCTCGACGTTTCCCCTCCGGCCACAATAAAGCGGGTAAATCCTTTCGCCTTCAGGGCGGCGGCAAGAGCGGCAAACAGCTGTTCCACCCGTTCGCTGCTGGCCTTGTCGCCATACTGCGCCTGGATCCGCTGCAGCGTTTGCGGCTCGGTGGTGGCATAGATCATCGGCGCCAGCGGCGCATCGCGCTGCGCGTCCACCCAGTCAGTCAGCGTCCTGACGTAGCTCTCCAGATCGGTAAAGCAGGCGCTTAAGTCGACGGCGCGGGCGGGGGCCTGTTGACGATAGGCCGCCACCTGGCTGTTGGTCATCACCGAGCAGGAGCCCGAGAGCACCACCGCCGGGCCGACTAGCGGCATGCCGGCCTGAGCGCTTTCACCCCGGGCGCCATGGCGCTGCGCCCAGTCGCGGGCGAGGCCGATGGCGAGGCCGGAACCGCCGGAGACCAGCTTCATCTCCCGCAGCGCCACGCCCTGGGTGAGCAGATCCTGTTCACTGAGGGCGTCGAGCACCACATAGCGCACCGCCGGATCGTTGACTGCCGCCAGCGCGGCGGCGACCGCCTCCGGCCCCCGGGCGACAATCGGCCAGGCAATCAGCGCGGCTTTTCCGCGCCCCTGGCGCTCAATTAAGCGGCCCAGGTGCGCATCCTCCATCGGCGTCACCGGATGGTGGCGCATCCCGGACTCATTCAGCAGTTGCTCGCCGACGAACAGATATCCCTGATAGACCGTGCGGCCGTTAACCGGCAGCGCCGGGGAAATCACCGTCCGCGTCTCACCCAGCTCGGCCAGCAGGGCATCCAGCACCGGGCCAATGTTGCCCTGCGCGGTGCTGTCGAAAGTGGAACAGTACTTGAAATAAAACTGCTGACAGCCCTGGGCCTGCAGCCAGCGCAGGGCCGCCAGCGACTGGCTGACGGCCATTTCCGCCGGGCAGGAGCGGGTTTTCAGGCTGATGACCACCGCCTCGCTGGTCAGCGGAAGATCGCGGGTCGGCACGCCATTCAGTTGCACCGTCGGCATGCCGTTGCGTACGAGGAAGCTGGCAATATCCGTGGCGCCGGTGAAGTCATCGGCAATGACACCAAGCTGCATGTTGTCTCTCCTCACTGTTTATGGCCCGGCAGGGTGATGCCGTTGAAAATCTTGATCACCGCGCTGTCATCTTCCCGACCGAATCCGGCATTACTGGCGGAGGTGAACATATTCAGCGCGGTGGTAGCGAGCGGCAGCGGGAAGGTCAGCGCCCGGGCAGTGTCATTCACCAGCCCGAGATCTTTGACAAAAATATCGACAGCGGATTTTGGCGAGTAATCGCCATCCAGGACGTGCTGCATGCGATTCTCAAACATCCAGGAATTACCCGCCGCGTGGGTGACCACGTCATACATCGTTTCCAGTGGGATCCCGGCGCGGGCGGCAAGCGCCATCGCTTCGGCGGCAACGGCGATGTGCACCCCGGCCAGCAGCTGATGGATAATTTTTACCGTCGAGCCAAGACCAATGTCGCTCCCGATGCGGTAGACTTTGCCGGCCACGGCGTCCAGCACCGGCGCGAGGCGGGCAAAGGCGGCATCGCTCCCGGAGGCCATCACCGTCATGTCGCCGGCGGCCGCTTTCACGGCGCCGCCCGATACCGGCGCGTCGAGCATCAATAGCTGGTACTCCGCCAGCGCCTCGGCAATGGCCTGAGCATCGGCGGAGGCGATGGTGGACGACACCATCACGACGGTGCCCGGCTTCAGATGGGCGGCGAGGCCGCTCTCGCCGAACAGGATCCCCCGCACCTGGGCGGCATTGACCACCAGCAGCACAACTGCATCCAGTTCTGCGGCGAACGGCACCGCGCTGGGGCCCGCGCCTTTGGCGCCCGCCGCCAGCAGTGCGCGACAGTTGTCGGGATTGATGTCAACGCCCCAGGTGTTCAGGCCCGCCTGCAGGCAGGCGCGGGCGGCGCCCATGCCCATTGAACCCAGTCCAATCACGCAGACGTTAGTGTGTGCAGCCATGCTGGTCTCCTTGTGAACATTAGTTAATTAATGTGATTTAATGATAGAATAAAGCGTTATCATGTGAATTTATGTGAGAATTATCACGAATAACCCACATGAATATAAAAAATTCACAGGCGGAAAGAGGCTGCACAGCGGCGATTCTTGCCCTAAAATAGCGTAAAAACAGCGGCAAAGCGCGGTAACAACAGAGGGTGTCGCCAGGCCCGCAGCCTGAGTGATGACGCCTGGTGTGAAAAAATGGTAAGGGGAGAGCGGTGATTCCAATAGAACGACATCAGCGTATTTTAGCCCTGGTGCAGCAGCGTGGGGCGGTAAGCATTAACGAGCTGACGGAGATCCTCGGCGTGTCCCATATGACCATCCGTCGGGACGTCAGTAAACTGGAGGAGCAGGGGCTGCTGGTCAGCGTCTCGGGCGGCGTGCGCGCCGTCAGCCGGCTGGCTGCGGAACCCAGTCATCTGGTGAAAAGCACGCTGCAGAGTGAGGAGAAACAGGCGATCGGCGCGCTGGCGGCGAGTCATATCGCTAAAAACAGTTGCATCTATCTGGATGCCGGGACTACCACCCTGGCGCTGGCGCGGGCGATCCTCGACCGGAACGATCTCCAGGTGGTCACCAATGATTTTGAGATAACCCAGCTGCTGATCGATGCCAGTCAGTGCGGCGTGATCCACACCGGCGGCACTCTGTGCCGGGAGAACCGCTCCTGCGTGGGCGAATCGGCGGCGCGTACGTTACGCCACCTGGCTATCGATACGGCCTTTATCTCCGCCAGCGGCTGGGACAGTCGCGGGATATTCACCCCTGATGAGAACAAGGTTACCGTCAAGGAGACCGTCAGCCAGGTCAGCGCGAGAAGCATCCTGCTGTGCGACAGTTCGAAATACAATCAGGTGGCCACGTTTATGGCGTTACCTTTGACCCGGTTCACCACCATCATTACCGACCGGCATCTCTCCGATGCCGCCGCCAGTCATATCGCCCGGCACGCCTGCGAGGTGCTGCGGGCCGGATAACGCGCGCGGCCACCGCCGGGTTAGCGTTGCCAGTGCTCGATCAGCGCCGCGCCGATCCCGGCGATTTGCTGATTTCGCTCGGCCATGCTCGCCGGCGTATCCCGCAGATAAATCACCACAATGCGCTCTGCTTTGTTATTCGGGCCAAGCAGGGCGACAATGCCGCGCGCACCCCGCTCGCCAGCTCCGGTCTTATCGGCGATAAACCAGCCCGCCGGCAGCACGGAGCGGATCAACGGTCCGGCGACCCGATCGTCCACCATCCACTGCAGCAGCTGCCGTTGCGAACGGGCGCTCAGACGCTGGCTGGTCAGCAGCTTGCGCAGGGTCGCGGCCATGCTGGCCGGGGTAGTGGTGTCGCGGGCGTCGCCGGGAAGCGCCTCATTCAGTTCCGTTTCCCAGCGGTCAAGGCGGGTGACGTTGTCGCCGATCTGGCGCAAAAAGGCAGTCAATCCTGCGGGGCCGCCGACGGTGGCCAGCAGCAGATTGGCGGCGCTGTTATCGCTCATGGTAATGGCGGCGGCGCAGAGTTCGCCGACCGTCATGCCGTCGGCAAGGTGTTTTTCGCTGACCGGCGAGTAGTCCACCAGATCCTGCTGGCGATAGTGGATCTTTCGCTCCAGCTGTTCGTCACCGGCATCCACCCGCGCCAGCACTGCGCCGCAGAGCACTACTTTAAAGGTGCTCATCATGGGAAAGCGTTCATCGGCGCGCCAGGCGGTCAGCGTGCGGCCGCTGGCCAGATCCATTTCTATCATGCCTACGCGGCCCGACAGCTGGCTTTCGCTTAGTTTAATTTGCTCAAGCGGCTGCGGGCTGGCGTGTACCGCCAGCGGCAGGGTGGCTAACAGGGAGATAATACACAGGCGAATATAACGCATAACCACATACATCCTTGAGTGAGGGCCGATAAAGGCGAGTAAAGAAGCGACAAATAAGAATAACCCGGCGTTTTGCTGATTCACAATTCCTCTTTTTTCCTTCATCATTTGTCATCTTTT
>OHAS01003223.1_pt1 | contig 11013 bp, 10 predicted proteins | sample 1577131 | NCBI WGS metagenome assembly OHAS01 (sample SAMEA3541566, study PRJEB24748) | human gut metagenome | biome: human gut; feature: human-associated habitat; material: faeces | place: China | collected 2012
AGAAAAATGGGCGCGCATGAGCCTTGTTAATATCGCAACATCTGAGCCGGTCCATCTGTTCCCGTATGGCCCCGTAAAGCGACGGATCCCCTGTGTGGAGCCGCACAATGGTCTTTTTCTCTGCCTCTGCCCGCTCCATGACACCAAGGACCTCCGGAAGGGTCATCCGGGCGCTGTCATGGATCTCACAGCCCTCCTTTGTCCCCTTAAGGAGCTCCGGGTTCACCAGGGAGCCTGCGTAGATCACCACGTCCGCCTCCGAGAGCAGCCTGGCCCCCCGGACTGTGATCAGATCCGCCGCGCCGCAGCCGGCGCCCACAAAATGTACCATAGTCTCCTTCTCCTTTATGAAAACAGCACCTGCTCTGCCAGGGCCGCCGCCTCTTTGATGCAGTCGTCGCAGCTTTTGATCACCTTGCCGGTCTCGATCCCCTTTAATTCCTTGCAGATTGCCGTTCCGTTGGCCTTTTCAAAGCCGCCCAGGATGGCCCTGGAAAGCTTATAGGACTCTGCCTTGCTGTCGGGCTTTTCCAGATTTCCCGTGCTCCGCTTCATCCCGGCCAGGATGCAGGCTCCCGCCACCGCCCCGCAGGTGCCGTCCATACAGCCCATTCCCAGGCCCAGGGCCTCGGTCATCTTAAACATGGTCTCCTCGTCCACGCCCACCAGGTCGCAGTAGGTGCAGGCCACCGCCTGGGCGCAGTTGTATCCTTTTTTATGTCTTTCAATGGTCTTTTCCACCCGAGTATCCATTTCTTTCTCTCCTCTGATTTATTTTTACACTTCGATCTCAAACCCTGTATAGATCTGCTCTGCCATGTCTCCCAGCTCTTCCTTCAGGATCTCCATGGCCCTTTCCCCGGTGCAGTGGCCCGTACAGATCCGCCGGATCCCGGTCTTTCTGATCCGGTCTGCCAGCTCCCGCACCTCCTGGTCCTCAGACCGGAACAAATGGAAGCCGCCGATGAGGCCGTAGATCTGCTTTCCAGGGAACGCAGCCTCCGCTTCCCGGATGATCACATCTGCGCCGCCGTGGGAGCAGCTGTTGAAGATCACCAGTCCCTCCTTCGTGTCAAGCACCAGGCTCTGCTCGTGGGAAAAGTCGTCGGGCCTCCACCGGCCATTCTTCCTCACATACATCCCGGCCTTTTTTCCCACACCGGAAAGTCCCGGCGTCCGGTGGGCAAGGAGCGTCACTCCTGGGATCACCTCCATGTCTCCGTCGGCATAGACGATCCGGTCCTTATACGTTTCCAGATATCCCCGGCGGATCCCGATGTATTTCTTAAACAGGAAATTTTTCCTGCTGTAACAGTTTTCCTCTGCGCTCTTCTGTAAGTAAAATTTTGCCGTGGAATTCCTTTTAAAGAACTCTCCAAGGCCGTCTGAATGGTCATAGTGGGCATGGGACAGGACTCCGAACTCCACATCCTCCAGGCGGACCCCCATCTGGTCTGCATTTTCTGCAAAGGCCTCTGTGGTCCCTGTGTCCAGGAGGATCCTGTGGCCGTTGTATTCGATATAGATGGAAAGCCCCCACTCGGCCTTCCACTGGTTTTTTGTGATATTATCCACCAGAACTTTTGCTTTCATAGATACGTCCCCTTTCTGCGCTCTAGGCCCGGTTCCGCTTTAGGATCTCCTCCATGGCCCGGCAGAACAGCTCCAGCCCCCTCTGGTCCTCTTTTGTAAACCTTCCCAGCCTTGGGCTGTCCATATCCAGGACGCCGTAAAGCTCACCGTTTCTATGGAGCGGGATCACGATCTCGGAATTGGAGGCGCAGTCACATGCAATATGTCCGGGAAACTGGTGGACGTCCTCCACCCGCACCGTCTGGTCCTTTTCTGCCGCCGTTCCGCAGACGCCGCGGCCCGGCAGGATCCTGGTACAGGCCGGTTTTCCCTGGAACGGCCCCAGGATCAGGCTCCCGTCCCTCCACAGATAAAATCCGGCCCAGTTGAGCCCCTCCAGGCTGTGGTATAAAAGCGCAGAGGCGTTGGAGAGATTTGTGATCTCATACTCCACATCCTCTGCCAGGGCCAGGAGCTGGTCCCTTAAAAGCGTATAATCCGTCATAGTCCTCTCCTTTTTATATTCCATTATCCGGCCCGTCTTCTCCCACCGGCTCCTCTCCGGCAGCCAGCGCAAGGAGATCCCGGGCGTTTTCAGTGGCTCCCAGGAGCGTTCCTGCGGCGTCGAATACCAGGATGCCCGTTTCCAGGATCTCCGGGACCCGCCGCCTCATATACCAGTCCATGCGCTCCAGAAGCGCTCCCATGGTCTCCTTAAGGATACCGGCCGCCTTAAGCTCCTCCAGGGCCTGCTCCGTGGTATTGGCCTCCTGGATCCTTTTTAAGGTTCCAGTCCCGGCTCCGGCCCGCAGGGCGCAGGCCACAAGCGTCTCCATCCGGCCGTCCCCTTCCTTTGAATGGGTGTTCATGATGCCGCAGCCCAGCTTCACCAGCTTTCCCAGGTGACCCGCCAGGAGAAAACCGGAAAAGCCCAGCTCTCCAGCCATATCCAGGGTCCTGCCCACAAAATTGCTGCACACCACCGCCGGTATTTTTCCGATCCCCTCCCGCTCCAGATAGGACCAGAGGAACCTCTCCCCCATGTTTCCGGGCACAGCGGCTGCAAACCGTCTTCCCTCAGACCGCAGCACCTGCATATGGGCCCGGATGGTCTCTATGAGGGCTTCCTCGCTCATGGGCTCCACAATGCCGCTGGTGCCCAGGATCGAGATCCCCCCGGTGATCCCCAGGACTGGATTAAAGGTCTTTTCCGCCGTCTTCTCTCCTCCGGGAACAAAGATCAGGATCTCCACCGGCCGGTCCAGCCCGGCCTCCTCTAAGACCTCTGTAACGGCGGCCTCGATCATCCTCCGGGGAACGGAATTGATGGCCGCCGCTCCCACCGGCTGGTCCAGGCCCGCCTTTGTCACCCGGCCTACACCTTCTCCTCCGTCAATGATCACCCGGCGTTCCCGGGCAGAAGCAGTTCCGGTTCCATGGTCCGCCTCCCGGGCATTCCCTGCGTTTTCCGGCAGGAACCTGGCCTGGGCGAAGATCAGAAGGCCATCGGTCACATCCGGATCATCCCCGGCGTCCTTTTTTACTGCACAGGAGGCGGCGCCGTTCCCTGCTTTTTTCTCCATCAGCGGAACCCGCACCATCTGGCCCGCCGGGGTCATGAGCTCCGCCGTTTCCGGCCATATGCCAGAGACCAGGAAGGAGACGGCTCCCTGGGCTGCCAGGGCCGCGCAGGTGCCGGTGGTATACCCCCGCCTCAGCATTTTTTTATCCTTATAAACGAGAGCTTCCATGATCCCAGTCCTCAAGAATTGCTGATAAAAGGCCGTCGGCCGTATAGTCCCTGGCGATCTTCATGCGCCGGATCCCAAAGGCGCTTAAGGCCTCCGCCGTAGCCTTCCCGATGCACACCGGGCAGGGACCTGTTTCCAGGAGCCTTTTCTTTTCATCTCCAAGCTCCCCAAAAAAGCCGCGGACGCCGGAGCCGCTTTCAAAGGTAAGGTAATGGAGCCTGGAAAGCTCCAAAAGCGCTTCCCTGCCCACTGGCTCCGCCTCCACGTCGTAGACGGGAACATCCAGGACAGAGATCCCCCCCTGGCACAATGCATCCCTCAGGATAGGGGAGCCCATTCTGGCTCTGGGGATCAGCACAGACTCTCCGGGACGGATCCGGCTTAAGAGCCCCCGGGCCAGGGCCTCTGTGGTATATTCCTCCGGCATATAGTCCGGGAAAAGGCCCTGCTCCTCCAGGGCCTTTCCGGTGCCGCTGCCCACCACGGCAAATTTCACATGGCCCAGGGCCCTGAGATCCATCCGGCCCTCCCTCATGGCCTCAAAAAAGATCCGGACGCCGTTGGTGCTGGTAAAGATGATCCAGGAGACCTGATCCAGCCGGTCCAGGTGCCCGGACAATCCCTCTTTATTTAACGGTACGATCCTGGAGATTCCTGCCCGGACCACCGACGCTCCCTGGGATACGAGCTTTTCTGAAAGCTTGTTCCACATGCCGTCCGTCCCGGTGATCCCCACCAGGGCTCCGCTCAGGGGAAGCTCTTTTTTACAGGTCATGGAAAAAGCGGCCACCGGGCCCACCACGATGATCCCCGGCGGTTTCAGACCAGCCCTTCGTACAGCCTCTGGAAGAGACGAAAGCGCCGCCCGGACGCACCGGCTGTCCGGCAGGGTCCCGTTGGTGACCACCGCCGCCGGAGTCCGGGGATCCTTTCCGTATTTTATAAGATTTTCCACGATCTTTTCCAGGTTAGAGAGACCCATGAGAAAAATGAGGGTCCCCGGAAGGCAGGCGTACTGGTCAAAATCTCCGGTAAGACTGTCCCCGTCTCCGGCTCCCACCGCCGTATGGCCTGTGATCACATGGAAGCTCTGGCCTACCCCACGGTGGGTCACCGGGATCCCGGCGTGGGAAAGGGCCGCAATGGCCGACGTCACGCCGGGGACCACCTCATAGGGGATCCCATGGGCAGAGAGGCTCTGAATCTCCTCTCCGCCCCGGCCAAAGACAAAGGGATCTCCGCCCTTCAAACGGATCACCCGCTTTCCCTTTAACGCCCACTCCACCAGGATCCCGTTGATCTCCTCCTGGGTCCTGCTGTGACGGCCGGATTCTTTGCCCACATAAATCTTTTCGCAGCCCGCCGGTACCAGCTCCAAAAACTCCCGGGAGGCTAGCCGGTCGTAGACCAGGACCTCCGCTGTTTCCAGAAGCTCTTTTCCCCGGAGGGTCAGAAGTCCCGGATCGCCTGGTCCGGCTCCCACCAGAAATACCATTCCCTTATTCATGATCCAGTCCCTCCGTAACCGCCGCAGCCAGGGCCTCATATTCCTCAAGCGCTCCGGAGATCTCCCGGCGCAGGATCCCGCTCTCCGTCCCCTTCATGAGCTTTATGTGGAAGCTGCCATTTTCTGAATAGCTGTATACGCCCACGGCCCCGGTGCATCCGGCTCCCAGGCGCTTTAATACCAGCCGCTCTGCCGCCAGGGACCGGAAGGCAGCAGGATCGTTGATGGCCGCAAGCACATGGGAAAATTCCGTATGCTCCCGGCTTTCCACTGCGATGATCCCCTGGCCTCCGGCTGGGATGAATTCTTTCTCCGGCAGCCGTTCAAACGAAAACTCCGGGTCTGAAAGCAGGCCCATACGCTTCAATCCCGCCGCTGCCAGAAGGATAGCGTCATACTCTCCCTCCCGGAGCTTATTGAGCCTTGTCTGGATATTTCCCCGTAAAAGGGCGCAGCGGGCGTTCCTCATCTCCCCGATCTGCACCTGGCGGCGGGGGCTTCCAGTCCCCACCAGAAACGGCCCGTCCGGAAGCGGCCTTCCCTTTACAGTCACCAGCACGTCTCCGGCGTCCTCCCTGGGAAGCGCTGCCGCGATGACCAATCCCTTAGCCAGCTCCTCCGGCATGTCCTTGGCGCTGTGGACCGCTCCGTCGATGCGTCCCTCCAGAAGGGCCCTTTCAAATTCTGAGATAAACGCTCCCTTTCCGCCAAATTCCACCAGAGGCCGGTCCAGGATCCGGTCGCCTCTGGTCACAATGGGGACCAGCTCCGCCGTAAGCTCCGGAAAAGCCCGTTCAATGGCCTCCGCCGCTAATCTGGCCTGGGCCATGGCCAGAGGGCTTTTCCTGGTTCCCAGGCGGATCACCTTTTTTTCCTTATTCAACGGCCGGTCTCTCCTTTCTCCTTCACGATCACCAGGGAATAATACCCGGCGTCCTCCGGGATATCCTGGGCCCGGCCAATGAGCCGTTCCCCTTCCATCCCGCAGTTTTCTGCCATCAAAACCTCATACTCCCCGGAGACCAGGGCCTTTTTCACGGCTCCCATCTGTTTTCCGGATTTCATTAGCACCCGGGTGCCGGGGAGGGAAAGCCCCTCCTCCAGGGGAAAGGAGCCGGGGAGGATATGGATGGGCGTACTGCCATCCCCCAGGCTCACAGACAGCCTGGCTGCCGCCGCACAGAAGGAGGTGACCCCGCTTACGATCTCCGCCTCATAGCCCATGGCAGTGAGCCGCCTGTGCAGATACATGTATGTAGAGTAGACGGCCGGATCTCCCAGGGTAAGGAATACCAGATCCCGGCCCTGGTCCAGGTATCCTGCGGCCTTTTCTGCCAGGCGGTCATGGCTCTCCTTTAATCGTTCCGGATCCCTGGTCATGAGAAATGGAAACGGGACCACTTCTTTTTCCCGGATCTCCTCCACCGCCCCGGCGGCGATCTGGTAGGCCTTACATGTCTCCTTATGCTCCGCCGGGATCCCGATGACTCCGGCGTTTTTTATGAGCCTTGCAGCTTTTATGGTCAGAAGCTCCGGATCCCCCGGGCCCACTCCGACACCGTATATCTTTCCAGCCATAACGTCTTTATACTCCTTTAAAAAGGAACCGGTCCAGGAGCCGTTGCCCCTCCGGAACCAGGATCCCTGTTTTTTCAGCTTCCTTTTCACAATATGGACGGGACCTTCCCGCCTTCCTCCGGCTGTCGTAAAGAAGATACGGCACCGGCCCCGCCGTGTGGATCTTAAGAACTGCCGGGGTCGCGTGGTCCGGCAGTACCAGGATCCGGAACTCCTCTCCGCTTTCTTTTAACCCCTGGTAAATGGGCCCGGCCACCAGCCGGTCCAGATTTTCAATGGCCCGGATCTTTTCCTCAAAGCTCCCCTTATGCCCGGCCGCGTCCGGGGCCTCCAGATGCACATAGCAGAAATCCATTCCCGCCTCCAGAAGCGCCTTTAAGGCCGCCCGGGCCTTTCCTCCATAATCCGTATCCAGGCTTCCATCGGCCCCGGGCACGGAAAGGAGCTTAAGTCCTGCGGCCAGGGCCAGTCCTTTGATGACGCCCGTGGCAGTGACCGCTGCTCCGGAAAGTCCGGTCTTTTCAGAAAAATCCGGCAGCTCACAGGCGGTCCCGGCTCCCCAGAGCCAGAAGCAGGCGCGCTCCCGGGGAAACCTCGCCTTTAACGCCAGATAACTGTCCTCGGAAAACTTCCTTAGCGCTCTCTGCTCCGGCAGAAAATCCCCGATCCGTTTTCCCATCATCTCGTGGGGCGGAACAAGCCCACAGCCGCCTGCGGCATCATTCATGAGGCCAGGGGACTTTAAGAGCCCGTCCTTCCACAAAAGGAGGCACTTCCCGTTTCTTCCCGGGACCAGGGACAGGGCAGACTCTTTTCCCATGGCCTCCTTTACGGATATGTAAGCCTCTTCTTCTTTTCCCGCCAGGGCCTCCCATCTGCATTTCTTCAAATGCCGGGCCGTCTCCCGAAAGGCCCGTCAGATCGCAGCGGAATGCCAGGTCATGAACTCTCAGGCAGATCCCCAGGGCCAGGGCCTCCAGGGACGCCCGGCCACGGTAATACCGTTTTCCTCCGTATCCCAGGATCGAGAGGTTGGCCGTATCGCTTCCGGGAGCCATCCCCTCCGGCACGGTCCTCACAAGGCCCGTCTCTCCGCCGCCGCAGAGCCGGTCAAGGACCGGGGTGCGGGCCAGCTCCAGAGGCGTCCGGCCTCCGGGACAGGCTTCCGGCAGGTCTGCCATCCCGTCTCCCAGGATCACTGCGTATTTCACCAGCGCACCGGTCCTTTGCCGAAGACAGTTCCCTCAAAGTTTCCCTTATATTCCCTGGGAAGCTCCGTTCCCTCCTCCAGGGCCCGGTAAAGCTCTGTCACCATCCGTACTCCAAAGGGGACTGTTTTATAAAATTCCAGCTCCAGATAATCGGCCACGGTCTTTAACCCCCGGACCGGCCTTCTCCGCATCAGCATGCCGTGGACCTGGTCGTAATGGCCTGCAGCCCGCAGTCCCAGGCATATGAACGTCTTGACAAGCTCTCCGGAATTAACAAAGATCCGCATGGCCGCCTTGAAGCTCATGATGCACTCCCCCACGGTCTCCCGGCTTTCCGAAAGGACCCGGGAGGCGGCCAGCCTGGTCATGGAGGTGTTTTTCACATGGGAGGTCACGTCTGCCCGCAAAGGCGTCATCCCTTCCCGGACCAGGAGCCTCCGGTCCAGCTCTGTCTCGATCTCTCCGTGAGTGAAAATGGTGCTGTCATCCGTATGGTTTACGTATTCATGAAGGCTGTGGTCCAGGGCGAAATGACAGGCAAAGCCCAGCAGGTACGCCTCGATGGCTGCCTTTTTTTCCGGATCCTTCTCCTTTTCCCAGGCCTTTATGCCATGGAAAAAAAGCACCCGGGCCGGCTCCTCATGGAGCCAGAAGCCCTTATGGACGATCCGGTTATCATTTAATGAACGGTAAAAGAACAGGATGTCCGGCCCAAAAAGCCCCAGGTAAAAGCAGTCCTTTTCCCTCCGGACCGCCCTCCGGATCCCCGGATCCAGCTTCCTGTAAACCAGACGTCCAAACAGATCATGGGCAAATGCTGCCGGCATATGGAACACCCCTTTCTCAGATCCATTCTCAAAGGGGCCGCTGCAAAAGGAAGGCCCAGAAACCACTCTTTTGCAACAGCCCCGTTTACTTCCTTATTTAATTACTTTCATTCCGCCCATATACGGCTGAAGGGCTTCCGGGATCCTTACAGAGCCGTCGGCCTGCAGGTTATTCTCCAGAAATGCGATGAGCATTCTCGGCGGAGCCACCACAGTGTTGTTAAGGGTATGGGCAAAGTATTTCTTTCCGTCTGCGCCGTTGACACGGATCCGCAGTCTTCTGGCCTGGGCGTCTCCTAAGTTGGAGCAGCTTCCCACCTCAAAATACTTCTTCTGTCTCGGAGACCATGCCTCCACGTCCACAGATTTCACCTTTAAGTCTGCCAGGTCGCCGGAGCAGCACTCTAAGGTACGCACCGGAATACCCAGGGAACGGAACAGGTCCACGGTATTCTGCCACAGAACATCGAACCATTTCCTGGACTCATCGGGATGGCATACCACGATCATTTCCTGCTTTTCAAACTGATGGATCCGGTAAACGCCTCTCTCCTCGATTCCGTGGGCGCCTTTCTCCTTGCGGAAGCAAGGGGAATAGCTGGTCAGGGTCAGGGGAAGCTGCTGCTCCGGCGTGATGGTGTCGATAAATTTACCAATCATGGAGTGCTCGCTGGTACCAATCAGGTACAGGTCCTCTCCTTCAATCTTATACATCATGGCATCCATCTCAGCAAAGCTCATGACGCCTGTAACCACATTGCTGCGGATCATAAAGGGAGGTACACAGTAGGTAAATCCGCGGTTAATCATGAAATCCCTTGCATAGGAAATCACTGCGGAATGAAGCCTGGCAATATCGCCCATCAGGTAATAGAAGCCGTTTCCTGCCACTCTTCTGGCTGCGTCAAGGTCGATACCGTTAAACCGCTCCATGATGTCTGTGTGGTAAGGAATCTCAAAATCCGGTACCACGGGATCGCCAAAACGCTCCACTTCCACATTTTCACTGTCATCCTTGCCGATGGGCACGGTTGGGTCAATAATGTTGGGAATGGTCATCATGATTTTGGTAATCTTTTCAGAAAGCTGTCCTTCCTTTTCCTCCAGCTCTGCCAGACGTGCGGAATTGGCGCTGACCTCCTGCTTCACGGCCTCTGCCTCATCCTTTTTTCCCTGGCCCATCAGCATGCCAATCTGCTTGGACAGCTTGTTGCGGCTGGCCCTTAAATCATCGGCTTCCTTCTGTGTCGCCCTTGCCTCTGTGTCCAGTGAAATCACTTCGTCCACCAGCGGCAGCTTGCTGTCCTGGAATTTATTCTTAATGTTCTGCTTTACAATGTCCGGGTTCTCTCTTACGAATCTTAAATCTAACATGGTATTCCTCCTGGATTTCCTTGATATAATACCTTCCAATTCTGGACAGGTATTCCTGTACTGTTAAAGAGTATATAACATTTTACCAGGAAATAAAAGCCCTTTTTCTGTTTTTCCTGCTGCTGTATTGCTACTGCTGCTTTCCTTCCGTCTCTATGCTGTACCGGCATACGCCGTCCACATAAGTGGCTTCCACCGGAATGCGGGCCAGCTCCTCAGGAGAGGTCTCAAAGGGATTGGCTCCCAGTATCACAAAATCTGCCAGCATACCCGGCGCAATCCTCCCCTTCACATTTTCCTCAAAGGATGCATAGGCTCCCTCCGCGGTAAAGGAATCCAGGGCCTGTTTTATGTCCAGGGCCTGTTCCGGAAGGTAGGGGCCCACGTGATCCTTCACCGTTGTCCTGGTGACTGCGCACTGTATTCCCTTCATCACATCCGGCAGCTCCACCGGGCAGTCGGAGCCGTTGGAAGCATGGGTGGTCTCATAAAGGGTCCTGAAGTGATAGCTGGATGCCGCCCTCTCCTTTCCGATCCGTTCCTCCACAATATGGATGTCATAATCCAGGAAAATGGACTGGAAATATGCGTGGAGGGACAGTTTTGCAAACTTATCAAGCTGGTCCGGCCTTGTAATCTGGCAGTGGACAATGCCGTGCCTGTGGTCCTTTCCTGGATGCCGTGCAAGGGCCTTTTCGTAGGCTGCCAGGATATCATCCAGAATTCCGTCCCCTATGGCATGGATGGCCACCTGCATTCCCTGGGAATCTGCATATTCCACCATGTCTTCAAACTGCTGCCTGGTGAAAATGGGGATTCCCCTGGTGGAGCCATCATCTGTATATGGCTGGCTGAGATAGGCGCTCCTGGCTCCCAGGGAACCGTCTCCCAGCATTTTAAGCGGGCCAATCTTAAACCAATGGTTTCCCCAGCCCGTGTTATACCCTTTTTCCACAAAGGCCTTCAGCCCGTCCAGGGTAGTAAACTGGGACTGTTCATAGACCCTGACCGTCATCCTTCCCTCTGCATCCAGTTCCCTGTACGCCTCCAGCACCCGCTCATAGGGAACATTGTTAAAAGCCAGCAAATCATCTGTCTGGGAGGAGGTGACTCCATAACGGTTGAGGGCTTTGGACGCTGCCAGTATCATCTCCTTTATGTCCTCTTTGGTGGGCTCAGGCAGGCATCCGTAT
>OHAS01003233.1_pt1 | contig 10987 bp, 10 predicted proteins | sample 1577131 | NCBI WGS metagenome assembly OHAS01 (sample SAMEA3541566, study PRJEB24748) | human gut metagenome | biome: human gut; feature: human-associated habitat; material: faeces | place: China | collected 2012
AATGTTATATAAAACACTATTTACGCCATTCGGCATAAGCGGTCTGCCCGATTTCACCGTCTCCCCTTCCCCCGCATTACCCCCGCACACGGGAGCGAAGTTTAGCAGTTGAAGGCGCTGCCGAGCGCGCGTTTGGCCGCGGCTTCAAGTGCTAAACCTCCCGTGGAACTTCATTCTGACAGGAGGATAAACCATGATCACCAGAAAACAGTATCCCAACCACCATGTGTTTGAGACTTCCATCGGCGGCCGTCCCTTTACCGTCGAGACCGGCAAGGTCGCAGAGCTGGCCGACGCCGAGTGCATCTGCCGCTACGGCGACACCGTCGTGCTCACGACCGTCACCTGCTCCCCGGACCCCAAGCCCGGCATCGACTACTTCCCGCTGACCATCGAGTTCGAGGAGAGAATGTACGCCGTCGGCCGCATCCCCGGCAGCTTCAACCGCCGCGAGGGCAAGCCCTCCGAGCGCGGCATCCTCAACAGCCGCATCATCGACCGTCCGATGCGCCCGCTCTTCGACGATGAGCTGCGCAACGATGTCGTCGTGACCTGCACCGTCCTTGCCAACGACTACGAGAACCCCGTTGAGATCGTCGCCTCTCTGGGCGCTTCCATCTCTGTGGCCTGCTCCGACGTTCCCTGGAACGGCCCGATCGCCACGACGAACGTCGCCTATGTCGGCGGCCAGTACGTCATCAACCCCTCTGCCGAGCAGCGCAGCGCCTCCGAGTGCTTCGTGTGCATCGCCTCAACGTTCGAGAAGGTCGTCATGATCGAGACCGAGGCCAAGGAAGCCCCGGAGAGCACCGTGCTCGAGTGCATCCGCATCGCCCATGAGACGAACATGGAGGTCGTGAAGTTCATCAACACCATCGTCGAGACCATTGGCAAGCCGAAGTTCACGTTTGAAAAGGCAGCCGTCAACCACGACCTGCTCGACGATCTGTGCGCCTATGGCATGAACCAGATCGAATATGCCCTCGACACCGACGACAAGAACGTCCGCGAGGAGCGCCTGACCGCGGCCCGCCGCGATTTCGCCGACAAGTTCGCCGAAAAGTATGAGGACTTCGACGTCAACATCGAGGTCTGCCTGTATAAGATGCAGAAGAAGGTCGTCAAGAAGTGGCTGCTCGAGGGCAAGCGCGTCGACGGCCGCCAGATGGACGAGATCCGCCCGCTCGACGCCAAGGTCGGCGTTCTGCCGCGCGTCCACGGCTCCGGCCTGTTCTCCAGAGGCCAGACGCAGGTCCTGTCCATCTGCACGCTCAACACACTGTCCGCCGCGCAGAAGCTCGACACCATCTATCCGGAAGAGACGAAGCGCTATATCCACCACTACAACTTCCCGTCGTTCTCCACCGGCGAGGCCAGAGCAAGCCGCTCCACCTCCCGCCGCGAGATCGGCCATGGCTCCCTCGCCGAGAAGGCCCTGCTGCCTGTGATCCCGAGCGTTGAGGAGTTCCCGTATGCCATCCGTGTCGTCTCCGAGGTCCTGTCCTCCAACGGCTCGACGTCGCAGGCCTCCATCTGCGGCTCCACGCTGGCACTGATGGACGCCGGTGTTCCCATCAAGCGCCCGGTCGCCGGCATTTCCTGCGGCCTCATCTCCGATCAGGAGACCGGCGCATGGCGCACGTTCACGGACATCCAGGGCGTGGAAGACTTCCACGGCGAGATGGACTTCAAGGTCGCCGGTACGACGGAAGGCGTTACGGCCATTCAGATGGACCTGAAGAACAAGGGCCTGACGATGGAGATCATTGCCGACGCCCTTGAGCGCTGCCGCAAGGCCCGTCTTGAAATTCTGGACAAGGTCATGCTCCCCTGCATCTCCGAGCCGCGCGCGGACGTCTCCGAGTACGCTCCGAAGATGATCTCCATGAAGATCCCCGTCGAGAAGATCCGTGAGGTCATCGGCTCCGGCGGCAAGACCATCCAGAAGATCTGTGCCGACACCGGTGCCAAGGTCGACATCGATGACGAAGGCAATGTCTTTATTGCCGCCGTCGATCCTGCAGCCGGCTACGCTGCCAAGAAGATGATCGACGATATCTGCTTTGTTCCCGAGGTCGGCGCCCTGTACTACGGCAAAGTCGTCCGCATCCTGCCGATCGGCGCGTTCGTCGAGATCGCTCCGGGCCACGACGGCATGGTCCACATCTCCAAGCTCGAAAACCGCCGCGTCGAAAAGGTCGAGGACGTTCTGAACGTCGGCGACATGACGTGGGTCAAGTTCATGGGCTTCGATGAGAAGGGCCGCGCGAACTTCAGCCGCAAGGATGCCCTGAAGGAGATCGCTGAGTCCGAGAAGAAGTAAACCTGATTTCTCCAATGTCCGGCGCGAAAGCGCCGGGCATTGTCGTTTTGAAAGGCACAACCGCCGCTCAACCGGAAGTTGAGCGGCGGTTTTTTGCAAAATGAACGACCGGATGATAGCTTTTTCGGCCAATTCATGATATGGTAATGCCAGAACATGAAGGAGGGAAACCACAATGGAACAGGGAACGCTTGGAAAGCGCATTGCCTATCACCGCAAGCGGCTGGGCATGACGCAGGAGCAGCTGGCGCAGCGCGTCGGCGTGAGCGCACAGGCGGTGAGCAAATGGGAGAACAACCTCTCCTGCCCCGACATCACCATTCTGCCGGAGCTTGCCTCCATCTTCGGCATCAGCGTGGATGAGCTGCTCGGCCGCACACCACCGAAGGAGGAGCGCGTACACGAGGCAGAGGTCATCAAGCCGGAGGAGAAGGAACACATTCTGGATTACACCATCGGCAGCGCCGCACGCAGTGGGCTGTGGTTCGCGATCTACGTCCTCGCCATCGGTGCGCTGTTTCTTGTCAATGCGCTGGGAAAATTCGATGTATCCGTCTGGACGATCCTCTGGACATCCGCCCTGTTGCTGGGCGGTCTGAGCATGCTGACGCACCGCTTCTCCTGCTTCAGCATCGGCCTGATGCTCGTGGGCGGCTATTCGCTGCTGACCGCATTCGGCTTTCTGTCCATCGGCTTCCGCTGGAGCGTCCTGATCCCGGTCTTTCTGCTGCTGTGGGGCGTGAGCCTGCTGGTCGATTATTTCTGCGGCCGCAGGCGGAAGCAGCACCATGTGCGCGCCTCCTACGGCGGGAAATTCACGCAGGACACGCGCTGCGATAACGGCCACCTGAGCTGCGAGCTGAGCTTTGGCTCCTGCCGTGTGCCGGTCGTGACACCGCTCCTGCGCAGCGGCAGGATCGAGACGAGCTTCGGAGACTTCACCGTCGATCTGTCCGGCTGCGAGGCCGTGCAGGACAACTGCCCGCTGACCGTTGAGACGAATTTCGGCAGCCTGACGCTGCTCGTGCCGGACCGCTTCGCCGTCACGGTCTCCGGGAAGGATACGACGGCGGCCAGCCTCAACCAGCGCGGGACGCCCTGTGAGCATCCTGAAGCACAGATCCTGCTGGATGCCGATCTCAGCTTCGGCAGCCTCGAAATCAAGTACATATAAATACCGGGACCGCCTCTCTTTGTGAGGCGGTCCCGCTTGATATCAGCGGATCACATAGAAGTACAGCAGCACGAGAAGGCCGAGGCCGATGCGATACCAGCCAAATGCCGTGAAATCGTGCTTGCGGATATAGCCCATGAGGAAGCGGATGGCGAGGATGGACACGCCGAAGGCGACCGCCATGCCGACGAGCAGCACGCCAAGCTCCGTGCCGCTGATCGTGCCGAATTTCACGATCTTCAGCAGCGACGCGCCGAACATCACGGGCACGGCGAGGAAGAACGTGTATTCCGCGGCGACCTCGCGCGACGTGCCGATGAGGATGCCGCCGAGAATGGTCGCACCGGAGCGCGACGTGCCGGGGATGAGCGCGAGCACCTGGAACACGCCGATGAGCAGCGCATCCGACCAGCGCAGCGCCGCGATGGAATTCACGCGCGGCTTGCGGCTGCGGTTATACCGCTCGACGAACAGGAAGCCGGCGCCATAGAGCAGCAGCATCAGGGCCACGACGGTCGGGTTATAAAAGTGCTTGTCGAGCCAATCGTTCAGAGGCAGGCCGATGAGCATGGCAGGCAGGCAGGACACCGCGATCTTCAGCCACATGACGATCTTGTCCATGCAGCAATAACGGTCGCCGAAGCGCTGCAGGCCGCCCACGAAGCCGTTCGTGCTCTGCTGGGCGAACCACGAGCGCTGCGGGATGCGCTTACGGTGGAAGGGCCAGAGCTTGCTCCAGTAGAGCACCACAACAGCAAGGATCGCGCCGAGCTGGATGACGACGTTGAACATCTCCTTGAACGCATCAGACTGCTGCAGCGGCCAGATGGCGTCCGTCAGGATCAGGTGGCCCGTGCTGCTGATGGGGAGCCATTCCGTGATGCCCTCCACGATGCCGAGCAAGATGACCTTCAGCCATTCGATAAAATTCATGAAAAACCTTCTTTCCGGTTATCTGTTCGATTCTATGCCAATACTGGGAAAGTATAGCACATCTTCCGCCGGATGTCAAAGCAAAAGGGGATGCGGCCGCATCCCCCTTTATCTGTCTTTTCTGCAGGACGTCCGGCAGTGCGTGCAGTCTCCGCAGCAGCCGCAGCAGCCGCGGTGGTGCAGCATGCGCCAAAGCGACACGGCCAGCCATGCCGCCAGCAGCGCCAGCACGACCCATTCCAGCCACCCCATGCGTCAGGCGATCAGCAGCAGGAGCTGATACAGCCCCGCTGCAACGCACCAGGCCACAACGCACTGGAACACCGCAACGACTGCGCCGCGCAGCCTGCCGCCCAGCTCGCGCCCGATGGCCGCAATGGCCGCGACGCACGGCGTGTAGAGCAGGGTGAACGTCAGGAAGCTCACGGCCGACAGCGGCGTGAACAGGCCGGAGAGCGCTGCGCTCAGGTGCTCCGTTCCCGCGCCGGTCAGGATGCCGAGCGTGCTGACCACGGCCTCCTTGGCCGTAAAGCCGGTAATGAGAGCCGTCGTCACACGCCAGTCCTCAAAGCCCAGCGGGCGGAAAACCGGCGCGAGGATGCGCCCGACAGAGGCAAGCAGGCTCCTGCTGCTGTCCGTCACGAAATTCAGGTGCAGGTCAAACGACTCCAGGAACCAGATGGCAAGCGTCGCCACAAAAATGACCGTAAACGCGCGCTGCAGGAAGTCGCGCGCCTTGTCCCACAGGAGCATGGCCACGCTCTTGAGCGTCGGCAGGCGATAATTCGGCAGCTCCATAACGAACGGGACGGGATTTCCGCGGAACACCGTGTGATTCAGCAGCAGCGAGATGAGCACGCCGACAACCATGCCGCCGAAGTAGAGCAGCGCCATCACGAGCACAGCATGCAGCGGGAAGAATGCCGCCGTGAACACGGCATAGATCGGGATCTTGGCCGAGCAGCTCATGAACGGCGTCAGCAGAATCGTCAGACGGCGATCGCGAGCGGATGGCAGCGTCCGGGTCGCCATCACGGCGGGGACCGTGCAGCCGAAGCCGATGAGCATCGGCACGAAGCTGCGGCCGGACAGGCCGATCTTGCGCAGGAGCTTGTCCATCACAAAGGCGACGCGCGCCATATAGCCCGTATCCTCCAGAATGGACAGGAAGAAGAACATGACCACAATGATGGGCAGGAAGCTCACCACACTGCCGACGCCCGCAAAAATGCCGTCGATCATGAGGCTATGCACTACCGGGTTCATGCCATAGGCCGTGAGGCCATGGTCGACCACCGCGCTCAGGCGGCTGATGCCCAGCGCCAGCAGGTCCTGCAGGCCCGCGCCGACCACGTCGAACGTCAGCCAGAAGATCAGCAGCATGATGCCGACAAAGATCGGCAGGGCTGCATATTTGTTCGTCAGCACGCGGTCAATGCGCACACTGCGCAGATGCTCGCGGCTCTCGCGGCACTTGACCACGGTTTTGGAGCACAGGCGCTCGATGTAGTCATAGCGCATGGAGGCAATGGCGGCATTGCGGTCCAGCTTGCCCTCGTCCTCCATCTCGACGATGCTGTGCTCGACCATCTCCAGCTCGTTCTGATTGAGCAGGAGGCGGCTGATGATGTCCTCGTCGCCCTCGATGAGCTTCGTCGCCGCAAAGCGCCGGGCCATCCCGGCAGCCTGCGCGTGATCCTCGATCAGGTGCGAGACGGCGTGGATGCAGCGGTGCACCGGACCGTCATCACAGAAATCCACGCGCTTCGGCAGCGTGCGCGTGCGTGCAGCACGCACGGCACTGTCGACCAGCTCCTCAATGCCCTCGTTCTTCGCCGCGGCGATGGGAACGACCGGAATGCCGAGTTCATCGGACATTTTCTGCACATCGATGGTACCGCCGTTGCCGCGCACCTCGTCCATCATGTTGAGCGCCAGCACCATCGGGATCTGCATTTCAAGAAGCTGCAGCGTCAGATAGAGGTTGCGCTCGATATTCGTGGCGTCGACGATATTGATGATGCCGTCAGGCTTCTGATTCAGGATAAAATCGCGGGTCACGATCTCCTCGGCCGTATAGGGTCGCAGAGAATAGATGCCCGGCAGATCGACGACGCTGCAGCCCTTTGCGCCGCGCATCACGCCCTCCTTGCTGTCGACCGTCACGCCGGGAAAATTGCCGACATGCTGGTTGGACCCGGTAAGCTGATTGAACAGCGTCGTTTTGCCGCAATTCTGATTTCCGACCAGTGCAAAGATCATGCGCCCACCTCCGGCAGGATCTCGATCTGCGCCGCGTCGTCCATGCGAAGCGTCAGCTCATAGCTGCGCAGACGGATCTCCATGGGGTCACCCATCGGGGCGATCTTCTGCACCGTCACGCGCGTATTGGGGATCAGGCCCATATCCAGCAGTCTGCAGCGCAGGATCCCCTCGCCGCCGACCGCCGTAATGAGCCCGCTTTTTCCGACAGGAAGCTCCTTTAAGGTCATGGCTTCTCCCTCCAAAGTTAGACAGTCTTAACATTTTTTCATAGTAGCATACTCGGCTTTCCCTGTCAAGGAAAAAAACGGTGCACCGAAAATCGGTGCACCGGAAATTTATCTTGCGGTCATTTTTCTGCGGAAGATCACAATGGCCGCCGTCAGCAGGCCAAAGGCCCATGCCAGAACGATCCAGAGCTGTGGGAACATGCCGCCCCAGTCCCCTGCCAGAGCGGCCCGCGCCGCGTCGACGGCGTTGGCGAACGGGAGCGCGTAGGCGATGCGGCGGAAAACCTTTCCGCCAAGGTCGAGCGAGAACCAGATGCCGGAGAGCCACGCCGAGACATTGGTCAGCAGGGCTCCGCACATCCCACCGACGGCCTTTTCCGGCAGCAGCGTGCCGCACAGCATCCCGAGCGCCAGATTCACAAGCGCGATGGGCACGTTGACCGCCGTGCAGGCCAGAATGCGCCACGACACCGGCAGGCCGAGCGGGATGGCCGCCAGCAGGCACACAAGCGTCTGCGCCAGCGCCATGGGGAGCATGGGCAGCAGATAGCCGAGGATGAAATCCCGCCCCGTCAGCGGCGAGGCATACAGCCGCAGAATGAGGGCCGACGAGCGGTCGCGTGAGAGCAGCAGCGCGGAAAACAGCGCCAGAAAGCTCAGGCTGAACACGCTGACGCCCGGCGCAAGCTGCTCCGGCTCAAAGAGCGTCATGTGGGCCTCCGCCGGGATATGTCGGTTCAGGAAGCTCAGCAGCAGGAGCAGCAGGATGGGAAACACGACGCCGAAGCCGACGCTGATCGGATCGCGGAGAATTTCGCGCGCGTTGCGCGAGGCAAAAAAGCGCATTCTTCTCATTGGACTCCCTCCCCTGCCAGCTTGATAAAGGCCTCCTCAAAGCGCGTCTCGCCCGCCGCGGCGCACAGCTCCTGCGCCGTGCCGCAGATACGCAGCCTGCCGTGCGACAGGATACCGATGCGGTCGGAAAGCGCCTCCGCCTCCTCGAGATAATGCGTGGTGAGGATGACAGTCACTCTGCCTCGCAGGCTTCGGATGACCTGCCACAGCTCCCGACGCGCCAGCACATCCAGCCCGAGCGTCGGCTCATCCAGAAATACGAGCTGCGGCTGCGAGATCAGCGCCATAGCGATGGAAAACCGCCGCTGCCAGCCGCCGGAGAGCGTTTTGGCCCGGCTGCGCTCTACCTCGCCCAGATGGAACTCCGCGATCGTCTCCGCCGCGCGCTGCGCGGCCTCCCGGCGCGATGCGCCGTAGATCCCGGCGATAAGCTCCAGATTCTCCCGCACCGTCAGGTTCGGCGCAACGGCCGTCTCCTGCGGGGAGAGATTGATGCGCCGCTTGATCTCCTGCGGCTGCTGCGTCAGGCGAAAGCCGAGGATGTCCGCCTCGCCGCCCGTCGGCTGCAGCAGGCCCGAGAGCATGCGCAGCGTCGTCGTCTTGCCCGCTCCGTTCACGCCCAGCAGGGCAAACAGCTCGCCCTGCCGGACGGTCAGGTCCAGCCCGTCCACGGCCGTGCGCGGCCCGAAGCGGCGCGTCAGAGCATGAGTCTCAATGGCATTCATGCTTTGTCATCCTTTCTCTTCGGCATTGCCGCCGTAATGGCTGCAAAGATCTGCCCGGCCTGCGCCTTGGGCGGCAGGGCGATGCCCTGCTCCGTGTCTGCCAGCAGCAGAAGCTGGTCGCCCGGCGCGATACCGAACATTTCGCGCACCTCGGCCGGGATGACGATCTGCCCCTTCGGCCCGACCTTTACGGTCGTCATGTATTTTCCCTCCGGAAAGCCGTTGTTCCCCATGGTTCTTCCTCCGTTTCCGATTTGTATAACTTGTATTACTAGTTATACCACCGTGGAAATAAAAAGTCAACCCGTGCACGTTTTTTTCGTGCACGGGTTTGATTCCGTCAGGACACCTGATTCACAATGCCCAGGAACACAATGCTCTGTGTCTCATGGTCGAAGATCACAAAGAGGAACGGCCGCGTGAGGGCAATGGTCTTCGGCTCCTCCATATCTGCCGCTGCAGTGGGCGCCATGAGCGTGCTCGTCACGGCGGCTGCCTGCGTCCCCTGCTCGTCGAGCTGCAGCCAAACCTTGTGCTGCACGGAATCGATCTTCAGCGGCTTCTCTGCAAGGCGGGAGAAATCCGCAGCGTCGGTAAACGCCAGCTCCATGCCCATGGCGCGCAGCGGCTCCTTCAGCTGCATCCTGTCCGTGGCAGCGATGAGCTTTGGGATCGCGACATGGACCTCCTCTGTCTGCGGCTCGCCGAGGGCGTTTAGCAGAGCCTCGCCGTCCAGCGCCTGCAGCAGCTCCTCCGGTGTGGTGCCCTCGGCAGGCAGAAGGCCCGCAAACACATAGCGCTCGCCCGCATACGGCCGCACGAAGCCCTCCGCGCCCGCAAGCTCGAAATAGCTCTCCTCCACGCTGTGCAGGAACGGCACGACCTGCCTGCTGCCGTCGCTTGTGAAAAACGTACCGTCATAGACGGATTCCGGCGTATAGGCCACGGGCCATTCGGCATCGAATGTCAGGGCGTTGACCAGACATGCCTGACTCATCGGGTCGTCCTGCTCCAGAATCTTTTCGATCCGGCCCTTCGTGTTCTTCCGGACCCAGTCATTCACAGCTTCCATGCTGAACTCGCCCTCGTGAAGCTCCGCATCATACTGTTTCCGGATCGTCTTCCGGAACTCCTTCCGGACCTCCAGCTCCTGCCGCGTCCAGAGGGAATTGGCCGAGACGACCTTGCCGTCCTCCGCCAAGCGGCAGGCGGCAAGCCAGTGGTTCAGGTCGTCCGTCTTTGCGCCGAGGGCCTGCTCCATCTCCTGCAGCGTAGCGCTGTTCGCGCCGTTTGCGGTCATGCCGAGGGCCAGCAGCACGGAATATGGCGACAGAAGAGTCGTTTTATCCGGCTTTGCAGCATTCCGCAGCAGCGTGATGGAGAAATCCGCCGCTACGGCGGCAGTCCGGCAGTCCGTTTCCGTCAGCGTCACCGGTTCGCGCGTGCCGCAGGCCCCGAGCAGGAGGACTGTAAGCAGGGCTCCTGCCAGTAAGCTTCGCTTCATTCCATTTCCCTCCGACTCAGCCGTCCACCCGGTTCACAATCCCGAGGAAGACGATGCTCTGCGTCTCATGGTCGAAGATCACGCAGAGATACGGGCGCGTGAGATAGACCGTCTTGGGCTCCTCGGTCTGGACCGCCGTTGCCTCCATCATCGGTATGCTCGTCACGGCCGCGCCGATCGTGCCGCTCTCATCGACCTGCAGATAGGTCTTCTGCTGGACGGCGTCGATCTTCAGAGGCGTGTCAGACAGCAGCGAGAAATCCGCAGCGTCCGTAAAGGCCGCCTGCATGCAATAGTCAAAAGGAACTTTTTTTATACATATCTATCAGAACACTGAAATACAACGACTTATAACAGACCTTTTACAAGAAAAAGATGAAAAAGAGTAACTATTCAATCGATTTTAGTTTTTTTCAATTGAAATGATAGCCTCATTAAGGTAAAAATACTACTTTTGTACACTTATTCATAATCGAAATGACAGAAAGCAGAAACAGTTTACATAAATATGCCATGCAGTTCGGTACTTATATGGAACTTTTTTGGATATTCAAATTCATCTTATTCCCTGCCGGTCTCAGAATACCTTTCCTTCAACTTTTATTTCTCGTACTAACTATAGCCGTTCCATTCCTTGGATACTACTATGCACGTATGTTTCGAAATAAAGTATGCGGAGGAAGCATTAGTTTCTTTCAAGCATGGGTTTTCACAGTTTTCATGTATATGTTTGCAGCATTGCTCACAGCCGTTGCACATTATGTATATTTTCAGTTTATCGACCATGGGTTTATCGTAAATTACTACCTTAACTTATTTGAAGAGCTGAAAAACATGAATAACATCGGTTCAATGGGAGATACATTCAAGCAAATGGAAGAAGCTTTTATGGCGTTAGGCAATTTAACCCCTATAGAGTTAACCATGCAACTTATTTCTCAAAATGTATTGTACGGAAGCTTTTTAGCGATCCCTACCGCA
>OHAS01003236.1_pt1 | contig 10981 bp, 7 predicted proteins | sample 1577131 | NCBI WGS metagenome assembly OHAS01 (sample SAMEA3541566, study PRJEB24748) | human gut metagenome | biome: human gut; feature: human-associated habitat; material: faeces | place: China | collected 2012
TCGGGCGCATCGAAAATCTTCCGGCCATGACTGGGGGCGGGCCGGTTTTGCGGCCGTCCGAACATCCTTTCGGCATTGGCCGTCGTCGCTTCCGCGACCTCTTCCGGGGTCAGTCCCTTGATTTGGGCGACTTTTTCGCAGACGTAACGCACCCAGGCCGATTCGTTGCGCTCGCCCCGGTGAGGCGCGGGCGTCAGATAGGGACAGTCGGTTTCGAGCACGAGGTCCCGCAGCTCCATTTCGCCCGCGACCTCGGCCAGCCTGCTCTTTTTAAAGGTCACTACGCCGCCGATTCCGAAAACGAAATCGCCGCACTCCTTCAGTTTGCGATAGGTTTCGATTCCGTCGGAATAGGCGTGGAAAACGCCCCGGACGCCCCGGCCGCGGTATTCGCGCATGATGGCGACGGTTTCGGGCCAGGCGTCGCGCGTATGCACGGCGATCGGCAGTCCGTATTGCAGCGAAAGGTCGATCTGGCGGCGGAAGGCTTCGGCCTGCTCTTCCCGGAAGTCGCGGCTCCAGTAGAGGTCCAGCCCGATTTCGCCCACGGCGCAGAACCCCGCGATTCCCTCGGGCGGCGTCCGGAGGTAACTTTCGACCAGAGCGAGTTCGTCGCGCCAGCGGGGATTGTCGTTCACCGACGTGGGGTGCAGGCCCATCATCGGGATGCACCGCTGCGGGTGGCGGCGGCAAAGCCCGAACAGCCGTTCGTGGCTTTCGGAGTCGATGGCCGGGAGCAGCAGCTGCCCGACCCCTTCGGCCGCGGCGCGCGCCAAAGCCTCTTCGCGGTCGCGGTCGAACGCTTCGTCGTAGAGGTGTGAATGCGTATCTGTCAGTTTCATAGCTTCATATATCGGTTTCCGGGCAGCTGGCGCACGGCTCCTGCCAGCTCCAGACCCACGAGCAGCGTCGCCAGCTCGCCGGGATTCAGCCCCGTCAGCTCGCCGAGCGCCTCGACCGAAAGCGGGTCGTCCGTGCGGAAACAGCCCAGCAATCCCGCTTCGTCGGGTGTCAGTTCCGGTGTCGGGGGTTTTGCGCGCAGCGTTGCGGGATTCTCCCCGAGGTCCCACATCAGTTCGCGGATCACGTCGTCGGCTGTCAGCACCAACTGCGCTTTGCGGTTGCGGATCAGGTGGTTCGTCCCGGCCGACGCCCGGTCGGTGATGCGTCCCGGCACGGCCATCACCGTGCGGTCGTAGGAGTCGGCGCAGTGGGCCGTGAAAAGCGAACCGCCGCTGTCGGGCGACTCGACGACGATACACCCCGCGCTCAATCCTGCGATGATGCGGTTCCGCGCCAGGTAGAAGTTGCCGTTCTGTTTCGATTGCGAATGCAGTTCCGTGACCAGCGCACCCCCGCGGGCGAGTATGTCGCGCGCCACGTCCGTATGCTGAGCGGGCGTCACCCCGGGCAGGGGGTTGGCCACCACGGCGACGGTCGGTACGCCTGCTGCAAGCGCAGCGCGATGCGCCGCAACGTCGATGCCGAACGCCAGCCCGCTGACGACCGAAAGCCCCGGAACGCGCTCTGCGAGTCCTCCGACCAGCCGGTTGCAGGCCGTCTGTCCGTAAGGGGTCGCCTCGCGTGTTCCGACGATGGAGATACAACGTGCCGAGAGGGCTTCGACGCAGCCCTTTATGTATATTACGTGGGGATAATCGGGGATTTCGCGCAGCAGCGCCGGGTATTCCGGGTCGGTGGAGGCGACGGCCGCAATGTCGTTGCGGCGACAGTGGGCGAGTTCCTTTTCGGCGGCCGGAAATCCCTTCCGGCGGACGATCTGCTGCGCCGTGTCGGGACGCAGGTCGGCTTTGGCGACGAGTTCATCGGCGGTGGCGGCGAAAATGCTCCGCGCATCGCCGAACAGCTCCAGCAGATGCACGGCTCCTTTTATACCGATGCCCGGAGTCATCTGAAGGGCAATATCTTCGATGGTCATAGCCGCGAATGAAAAATCGTTTTTGCAGATGATAAAGGTAGCGGTTTTTGGGAAATAACGGGAATTTATTCGGGAAATAATGCAAAGTTGGGCAGAAGTTTTGCAAAAATCAGAATTGTTCGTATATTTGCACTCCCGATGCGCTTGGAAATTAGTTCCGAACGCTCCCCGGGCCGGAGAGGGGCCGTTTTTCGGTTTGAGTTCCGGTTGTGTGAAAGGGAGCGGAGAGAGCTGATAGGGTTAGGTTGGTGTAGAGAGGGCGCAGCGGGAAAGATGATGGTCTGATGGCCGAGTGGCTAGGCAAAGGTCTGCAAAACCTTGTACAGCGGTTCGAATCCGCTTCAGACCTCACAGAAACCGCGTTGTAGATATCTACAACGCGGTTTTCGTTTCGTTTTGTCATACATTTGTCATACGGGGAGGACGGATGATGCTTTTGAAGCAGTTTGCACCTACATCATGAATCGCTCCAACTTGTCTTTCCAACGCCGCCAGTCGGGCATTTCGGTTTCGAGCAGAGTAAAGAAGGCTGCTGTATGGTCGGGATGCAGCAGATGACACATCTCATGCGTAATAACATACTCAATGCAGGGACGCGGCGCCTTGATGAGTTCCGTATTCAGAATGATTTTCCCCTTGGGGGTGCAGCTGCCCCAACGGTTTTCCATCTCTTGAACATAGAGTGAAGTCGGAGCAACTCCGTACCGTGCAAATCGGGAAATGATGGGCTCCGCATACTCGGCAAACTTGAGTTTGGCGTGTTCGCGGTACCAGGATTTCATCAACTCCCGGGCCTTGTCCGGAGAGGTGCACACCACTTCAAAGCAGCGGCCCTTGTAACGGACGCTGTTGGTTTTGCCTTCCGAGACCCGAAGCAGGAACTGCTTTCCCAGATAGTAGTGCGACTCTCCGCTGACATACCGTTTTTCCGGACTCCGAATCCCGAAATCCGTGAAATAGGCCTGCTGCCGAAGAATCCACGGCGCCCGTTTGTGGAGTTTCTGCTCGATAACCTCTTCCGACGTCCCTTCCGGAGCCAGCAGAACGACCTCGCCGGATGGATATACCTTGATTCCGAGTGTCCGGCGGGGGGAAAAGAGCACGCTGTAGGGAATCGTCTCTTTCCCGTAGACGAATATCTGTTGCATCACCGGAACCATTTTTGAGCCACGTCGACCGCCCGGTCGATGATGGCATCCATGTCGTCGAAGGTCATCGACAGATCATATTTGCGTTTGACCTCGTCAATCAGATAGTCCTCGATGTCGAGCTTCATCATGCCGACCAGCCGGTCCTTGAGCGGCCAGTCGACAATGAGCGTCCCCTTCTCGAAGATGTGCTGACGAATGATGGCGTCGATCCGGTTGGCCGTGTCGAGTGCGATTTGCGTCAGGTCGAGCCCCTGTTCGGGTTTTATGACTGACTTGTAGACCTCCAGGCTCAATCCGAAGTAGGCCCGCGCGGCATTGTTATCCTTCAGCACGTCGGGAATCTCGCTGTCGGTATGATTCAGCACCTTGTTCATCAGGTCTGTCGCCTGAGTCAGATACTCCGCCTCGTCGATTCGCCCCTGTTCGTACTGCGAGATGGTCTCCTTGAGCATCTGCGAGAACTTCTTGTAGAAGGCCGGGTCGGTATCCATGTTCTCGGTGATGTACTTGGCCGTTCGCGAGGCAATCGTGTCGGCCTTGGCCGCTTTCCCGGAGATCTTCTCCACCTCTTCGGCGAATCGCTCCTTGTCGAAGATGTTCACCAGGTCGGTGATGACCTGCACCTCGCCGCTCTCGATGTGCGTGTCGATCAGCTTTTGAATCTGCCCTTCGTATTGCTTGTAGTCCACCGTGTCGGAGTAGCGCTCCTGCACGGCATTACGAAGCTTCATGAAGAAGGCCAGATCGTGCTTGTACCGTTCGACCTCTTCTTGAGGCGTGTTTTGGTGGAATACGATGGACGAAAGCGCCACCTTCAGCGTCCGGGCAAAGGCCCGCAGCTTTTCGTAGAAGAGCGAGCGCCGGTCCTCCTCGCGCAGGACATTGCCGAAGGCCTCGAAGTCGGTCGTGTTGCGCACCTCCTTGAAGAGGTCCCACAACTCGGCATGCTTTTGGGGCAGCTTGGCCACCTCCTCCGAAATGTCCGTATAGGTTCCCTCCAGATCCTCCTTGTCGAAATCGGTGTAGAGCTCCAGCGCCGAATTGAGCGACCCCAATACGCCGTAATAGTCGATGATATACCCGAACTCCTTGTCTTCGCAGACGCGGTTGACGCGGGCAATGGCCTGCAGCAGCGTGTGGTCCTTCAACTTGCGGTCGAGATAGAGCACCGTGTTGCGGGGTTCGTCGAATCCCGTCAGGAGTTTGTCCACGACGATGATAATCTCCGGTTTGTCGCTGTTCTTGAAGCGGTTGATGATGCTAGTCTCGTACTTTTTGGCCGTGCCGTATTCATCCATCATGCGCTTCCAGAAGGCCACCTCCACGTTCGAGGTCTCGCCGAATGCTTCGTCTTCCCCCTCCCGGGTGTCGGGCGAGGTGATGAGCACCTCCGACGAGACGATGCCGATTTCGTCGAGAAACTGCTTGTAGAGAATCGCGATGCGCTTGCGCGGAGCCACCAGCTGCGCCTTGAACTTCGACCCCTGCCAGTTCTCCCGGAAGTGCTGCGAAATGTCCCACGCAATGGCGTAGATGCGCTGCTGCGTCTGGTTGAGCTGGTCCGCATGGCTGAATTTCTTCTTCATGTCGGCCCGCTGGGCGTTGCTCATCCATCCGCAAATCTTGTCGAAATAGCGGTCAATCGTCTCCTCGTGTACCACCTGCGGCACCATGCGCCCCTCGTACAACAGCGGTACGACGGCCTTGTCCGCCACGGCCTGATCCACCGTGTAGACCGGCTGGATGATGCCGCCGAACTTCCGGGCCGTGTTCTTCTCCTTCTTCATCAACGGCGTGCCGGTCATGGCTATGAAGCAGGCATTCGGGAGCGTCTTCTCCATCTTGATGCCCATCTCGCCGTACTGGCTGCGGTGCCCCTCATCGATCAGCACGAAGATATTGGGGTCGGTCAACGGGGTGCGGATGCCGCGCACGGCCGTCTCGAACTTGTTGATAATCGTCGTGATGACGGCATCGCTCTTGCTGTTGAGCAGCTCGACGAGCTTACTCCCCGTCGTGGCGTTCTCGACGCGAATTTGGCACTTGCGGAACGTCCCCGTAATCTGTCGGTCGAGGTCCGTGCGGTCGGTCACGAGGATGATTTTCGGATTGCGAATCTCTTTGTCGAGAATGATGGCCTGCGCCAGCATCACCATCGTCAGCGACTTGCCGCTCCCCTGCGTGTGCCAGATGACGCCGCCGCGCCGCCGCCCGCCCTCGATGTGGCGGATGCGCTGCATCGTCTGTCGCACGGCAAAATACTGCTGGTAACGCGCCACCTTCTTGATGCCGTCGTCGTAGAGCGTGAAGCCGTACATCAACTGCAACAGCCGTTCGGGCCGGCAGAGGTTGTAGAGGTATTCGTCCTGCACCGACGGGGTGACCGGCTGCCTGTAAAGCTCCTCAAAGTTGCGGCGCACATAGCCGAATCGCTCCCCGAAGAGCTTGTCGTCCAGCAGCGGCTCGTTGACCACCCGCTCCAGCTCCTGCCGGTAACGGGCCTCCTCCTCGCGGTCGGCGAATTGCTCGCGCCACCGCGCCCAGAACTTTTCGGGCGTGGCCGTCGTGGCGTAACTGCCCTCTTGGCGGTTGATGGCCAGCAGCAGCGTTGAGTAGAGATACAACGAACGGATGCCGTCGGCCTTCTGGTTGCGGAGGTGCTGCGAAATGGCCTGCTCGATGGAGTCCTTCACGTCGGGACGCTTGCACTCGATGATGCAGAGCGGAATGCCGTTCACGAAAAGGACGATGTCGGGCCGGTAGGTGTCGGTCATCCCCGTGCGGCTGACGGCAAACTCCTCGGTGACGTGGAAGACGTTGTTGCGCGGATTCTTCCAGTCGATGTACTGCATCACGAAGCTCTTGCGGTCGCCGTCGACAATCTGTTCGAGGGTTTTGCCCGAGGTGAGCAGGTCGTAGACCGTCTGCGAAGCCTCCATGAACCCCTCGTCCATCGGGATGTTGCGCAGGGCGTCGATTCCGGCGGTGATGTTCTGCTCGGAGAATACGGTAGTTCGCATCGAGCTGACCTGCACGACGTTGATGGCGGCGAGCTGTTTGCGCAGCACGGGTTCGAGCAGCACGTTGGCGAGATTCCCGCCGCGCAGGGCCAGCGCCTCATCGGGTGTGAGGTATGTGTACCCGAACTTTTCGAGCATCAGCAGCGCGGGGATCTGGCTGATATGGTCTTCTTTGAAGGAAATGGGCATGGCCTGTATGGTTAAATTCTGTATGGAACTTGCGATTGCTTAATTTCTACCTCATTGAATCCCATGTGGTCGAGGTATTTTCTTAAAGAGTAGGTCGCTCTGTTCATATCGTTTGTCGGACCAATCCAAATTTCTTTTAATGCTGATTTTGGAAAATACTGCTCAATGTACGGAATTATCAAATTATTATTGATTCGATATTTGGCTGACTCTTCAGTCAAAAGAACGGAACGTATCTCCTGTTCGTAAATGTAAGCCGGATTTTTGCAGTAGAAACAGGATACAATATAAAATGCAAGAGAGTTGACAATGTTAGCAAACATCTGAATAAATATTTTACCAGCAGAGTCTGGTAAGTTTTCGATGTCTTTAGGGTCTGCATTTTCTATTAATGCTGAAATCTCGGATTGTAATCGAGCTTTGTTGGATTCTGTTACATAGACGCATTTGTAAAGGCTGGGGACGGTTGCTTCGATGATTTCTTTGTTAAAACCAAGGGCAATTCCGTTCCCATTCTTCCCATACATGGCCCACATTGGAAGACAATCGGATGCAGCGGAAAAGGAGGTGATATATAGATTGTCTTTTATTTGCTGGTATTCTGATGCGTGTTTTTCCAATATGTCTGGTGATATATTTAAGATGTCGCTTGCAAATCGAATTCCGGTATTTAGCTCTTCTGGGTCATTCATATATTGGCAATTACTCATCCACAGGCAAATTTCTTTGTCTGTTTGGGGTTGCCGCACAATGATGCCTCCGAACAATGCTTCAATGCTCGTATAATGATATAAGATCTGAGCATCTGGAACAAAGTCCGTTATTTTTAAGTGAGGGGATTTGGTAAGATCAATTTCCATACTTCACTCGTTTTTTGCCTGTAAGGAGTTGTTGCATCAGGCCGCGTTTCTGACGGCGGAGGCGTTCGAGCTTCTCTTTGGCCAGCTCAATCTCGCGGTCGGACGCGGTCAACACCTCCGCAATGGCGGTTTGCTCTTGATAGGTGGGAATCATGAATTTAAGATTTCCAAGATCTTTAATTTGAATATTGGGTAATCCTGATCCTACTCGTAAAGACATGATATATTTCTCATTGTTTTTGAGTAATTGATAGATACATAGATTATTTATTCCATCCTTTGCTTCAATCGTATAACAATGTCCTCCACTCCAAAAGGGTGTAGTCATAAAGTTGACATAACCACACGAATTGCCGCCTTCGCTTATTGTGATAGTATTTGCCTTCGTATTGTATATATCTAAATACCCGGAAGGAGTAATTCCTCCATTTATGACAGGATATTTTGCGTTAGAGAACAATACGTCTTTATTGACTTGTTCGCCTTTTCTTATTATTGTTATTTTATTTATTTTTAGCTCTTTCCAGGGGTCGGAGAAACCGGGGAGACGGAGTTTTGCGGAGAGGAGTCGCTGCATCAAGCCGCGTTTGCGCAGGGCGAGTTTTTCAATCAGCCGCGCCTGCTTTTCAATCGCCTCATCCCACACGCTTAACACCTCCGCAATCTTCCGCTGCTCCGCCAGCGGCGGAACAGCAATCTTGAATCGGGAAAAGTCTTTTTTGGATACCTCTAAAAATGTACTGCCACAACCAAATCGAACCAGTCTCGGTTTTGAATATATAATGATGTAATAAAGCCATTCTGGATTGGTCTTTTCATTCGGAATGATGTTTTTAAAACCTTGATTGGTCGCGATCTCCGTATTGCATATTGCTGCGTTTCCGATGGTTGCACGCGTACATACGACGATGCTTCGAGGAGGAAGGAGAGTCGCTGAACTCTCTTTCAGACCTTTGGCCGTGATTTTAACTTCTGTGCTTTCTATGTACTTTGTATCAAGTTTTGTTATGTCGGAAGGTGTGCACCACGCAATATCTCCGTTCCAATATTCTGCAACTTCCGTGTCGGGAGTTCCGCCAGAACAGATGGCTCCGAGATAATTAAGAGGCCTTACCTCCCACTCCTGCGGAATAATCCCCAGCGCCGTCGCCTTATAGCCTTGTGGTATGTTGGTATCGTGTGTCATTGTTGTAACTGGCTTTACCATGTTTTTTCAAATCGGAATTGAAGAATTCCTCCCAGTATGTTGTTAAGATTCACTTTATCGACACTATATATGCCAGCTGGAACCGATTGCCGGATCTTGTCCAACTTGTTGTAGGTTTCCTCGGAGATTGGAGAAGAATCAAGATAATAGACCGTATGGTCAATATGATACACGTCTTGATACTTAATAGCAATCAAGTCGGACTCTCGGACTATTACGGAGGTCATGTAGGGTAGCTTGGGTATCAGCTTTTTGCTATGGACAAGACTATTCCATATTTTTGATGTGATATCGTGCAATTTGGTTCGATCTTCTTCCACGAATGGGCATTTGGCAACGACTCCATCCAGCTCCTCCTGGCAGCGACAGTCCTTGTATATATTGATGGGACAGCAGTATACGAAATTCTTTAACCCGTCTGGAAGAAACATGGAGGATTGTACATAGATCATCGAACCGATGGCAAACTCGATGGGGCGATTCAATTTTGTTCCACTATTGCAAATCGCCAAATGATCCTTTCCTCGTTTGAAGAAAAATAGAGGCTGATGCTCCATTTGTTGGATTTTCAGCTTTTCTTGTTCCAGTTTGTGCTGCTTTTGTTGCAGTTTATGCTGTTTGCAGAGTACGATTGCAGTAACAATAGCTGTGAATAGGGAACTAATGCCAAGAATGATATTTCCGATGTCACCCCAGGTCGATAGAGTTATGTCGTGACTCATAGCGTAATTCTTTATATTTTCATTGTCTCACCCCGATTAGCTATCTCAAATGAAGCCGGCGTTTGGTTCTCATCTTGTATGATTCGCATCCTTAAAATCCTAACTCCTTCAAATAACCCTCCATTCGGACATGTACTTCTGCGAGCTCCGTCTCCAGCGCATCGATCTCCCGCTGTATGGCCGCAATGTCGATTTCGGGCTCCTCTTCGAAGGTGTCCACATAGCGCGGAATGTTGAGGTTGTAGTCGTTATCGGCAAGCTCCTCGCGTCGGGCGACATAAGCATAACGCTCCTCGACGACACCCTGTGCGAGTTCGCTCTTTGCAAAGCGGCGGTAGGTCGTAACGATGTGGTCAATGTCCTCCTTGCGCAGCCGGTTCTGGTTCTTGCCATTCTCGAACTCGCGGCTGGCGTCGATGAAGAGTACGTCGGTCGTTGTCTTGGCCTTGTTGAAGATGGCGATGGCAGCCGGAATGCCCGTACCGTAAAAGAGATTGGCCGGGAGTCCGATGATGGCCTCGACGAGGTTCTCCTCGACGGTCTGCTGGCGGATTTTCCCCTCGCTGGCTCCGCGGAACAGCACGCCGTGGGGAACGACGACACCCACCTTGCCGTGTTCGTTGGCCACTTCGAGCATGTGGCAGATGAAGGCCCAGTCGCCCTTGCTCTTGGGCGGAATGCCGCGCCAGAATCGGTTGTAGGGGTCGTCGGCCGCCTCGTCGGCGCCCCACTTTTCGAGCGAGAAGGGCGGATTGGCCACGACGGTGTCGAACTTCATCAGCGCGTCGCCCTCCTTGAGCTTCGGGTTGCGCAGCGTGTCGCCCCAGCGGATGGTGGCGCTGTCGAAGCCGTGGAGCAGCATGTTCATCATGGCCAGCGCCCAAGTGCTGCCGTTGAGCTCCTGACCGTAGAGCGAGAAGTTGTCGGAGCCCACCTCGCGGCCTGCCTTGATGAGCAGTGAACCCGAGCCGCACGTCGGGTCGCAGATGCGCGAGCCGGGGGCGCTTTTGGTCAGCCGAGCCAGCAGGGTCGAAACCTCCTTCGGCGTGAAGAACTCTCCAGCCTTCTTCCCGGCGTCGCTGGCGAACTTCTCGATAAGGAACATATAGGCATCGCCGATGACGTCGTTGTTCGCGAGGTGTGACTCGTCGAACTGCAGCCGCTCGTCCGAGAAGTCGATAAGCAGTTGTTTCAGCCGGGCGTTGCGCTCCTTCGTTTCGCCAAGGTTGCTGCTGTTGAAGCTGATGTTGCGGAAGATGCCGCTGCCGTCCTCGCTGCTCAGCTTTTCGCGGTTGGCAAATTCGAGGTCGGCCAGCGCAATGTCAATCAGTTCGCCGATATTGGGCTCGTTGCGGTGCTCGAAGAGGTAGTCGAACGAACTTTTCTCGGGGACCTGGAACCGTTCGCGGCGCATGGCTCGCTGTGCGCGCTCCGTGTCGCCGTTGTAGCGCTGGAGGTACTCCTTGTATTTCGCCTTGCTGACATCGCTGACGTACTTCAGGAACAGCATCGTGAGGATGTAGTCCTTGTACTGGCTGGGGTCAATCACGCCCCGGAAGGTGTCGCAGGCTTGCCATACGACTTTGTTGATCTCTTCCTGTGTAACTTTACCGTTCATCTTTATATATTTTTGTCAATTTATAATCGGTGATTTGCCGGCGGCGCTCTGCGATGGCCTTGTAGAGGGCCTGTTCGCGGCGATGCAGGCGGGTGAGGGCGATGCAGGCCCGCTGTCGCTCCAGCGGGGGGAGCGGTATCTCGAACTCCTCAAGGTCAGCCTTGCTGAGCGAGGCGATGGCCGACCCTTGGGCCTGCGCCGTCAACAGCTGCCGGGTGGATGGCAGATTGAGGAATCCGCAGAGGTATTCGGGCAGGATGCGGGTCGGGTCGTCG
>OHAS01003247.1_pt1 | contig 10965 bp, 8 predicted proteins | sample 1577131 | NCBI WGS metagenome assembly OHAS01 (sample SAMEA3541566, study PRJEB24748) | human gut metagenome | biome: human gut; feature: human-associated habitat; material: faeces | place: China | collected 2012
CCAAACCAGAAGTCGTCCAAAAAGAACGCGACAAACAAGCCGACTACCAAGCTAAGTACGACGCGACCGTAGCACGTATTGATGAGATGAAGAAGTTAGTGAAATAAACACAGAAACACGGCGGAATGCCGTGTTTTTTTGGTATAATGAAAATATTAAAACAATAGAAAAGAGAAGGTCTATGCCAGAAGGCGTCACTTTATTTCAAGATACCTTGATCAAATCTTTAAAGTTTGGATTTATTGATAATATTAAATTTCAAGAAGGGGGATACTCTCCTCAAATTTTAATTAATGACCCAGAGTCCAAGCGATATGTATTGAAGGATATTCAAGAAGAATTATCAAAATGCCAAGCCTTTTATATTTCGGTAGCATTTATTACCCAATCAGGAATTGCTCTGATAAAATCCCAATTATCAGATTTAATGGATAAAGGAATAAAAGGTAAAATTCTTATATCTCCTTATCTTGATTTTAATGATCCGGTTGCCATGCAAGAATTACTCAAGTTGAAAAATGTTGAAGTTCGACTTACTCCAGAGAGTCTGCAGATGCACGCTAAGTTTTATCTTTTTGAACATCAGGGGAAACAGGTTCTTATTTCTGGAAGTTCAAATTTAACTCATAATGCATTGAAAATCAATTACGAGTGGAATATTAAGTTGACATCAACTTACAATGGAGAGTTAATTCAAGCTACTAAAAAAGAGTTTGAAAAAATTTGGGAAAAGTCGGATGTTTTAACTACAGAAAAGATTGATTCTTACGCTAGAAAGCGTCAGAAAACAATTCGAGTGGACCAGATTCGAGAAGAGGAAATAGCAGAATATCAGGTTACAAGTATTGAACCTAATAAGATGCAAAATGAAGCACTGAAAGGTCTGCAGGCTATTCGCGATTCAGGGAAAAAGAAAGCTTTAGTTATCAGTGCTACAGGGACAGGAAAAACATATTTATCAGCTTTTGATGTTCAACAATTTGAGCCGAAAAGAATGCTCTTTATCGTTCATAGGGAGCAAATTCTTCAAAAGTCTTTAAAGGATTTTCAAAAGGTTTTACAGTTCCCGGAATCAGAAGGTTTGATTTATCATTCTGGTGCTGATTTGACAAATAAGAAATACATTTTTGCGACGATTCAAACATTATCCCGTGTTTCACATTTGAATTTATTTTCAAAAGATTATTTTGACTATATTTTAATTGATGAGGTTCATAAAGCTGGAGCTGATTCCTACAAAAAAGTGATGGCACATTTTCATCCTGAGTTCTTTTTAGGAATGACTGCAACTCCCGAACGAACTGATGGGCAAAATATTTATGAACTGTTTGATTATAATATCGCCTATGAAATTCGTCTGCAGGATGCGCTTGATAATGATATGCTTTGCCCATTTATTTATTTTGGGGTAAAGGATATTGAGATAGATGGACATCTAATCGATGAGAAGACAAATATATCAAACTTAACATCTAATGAACGAGTGAAACATATTCTGCAAAAAATTGATTTTTATGGAGTAAGTGGTGAAAAAGTAAAAGGATTGATATTCTGTTCCTCTAAACAGGAAGCGCATGAACTCGCTTCAAAATTGAATCAGAATGGGAAAGTTTGTAGGGCTCTAACAGGCGATGATAATATTGAAACACGAAATGAAGTCGTTTCTCAACTTGAAAAAGGAAAACTAGACTACATTTTGACAGTGGATATTTTTAATGAAGGTATTGATATTCCTTCTGTCAACCAGGTAGTCATGTTAAGAAATACTCAGTCTAGTATTGTTTTTGTTCAACAACTAGGGCGTGGTCTTCGTAAACATGAGAGTAAAGAATACGTCACGATCATTGATTTTATTGGTAATTATAAAAATAACTATTTGATTCCAATTGCTTTATTTGGAGACAAATCAATGAATAAAGATAATTACCGAAGAGAGCTAAGAGAACCCAATATTTTAAATGGTCTAACTACTATTAATTTTGAAGAAGTTGCTAAAGAACAAATCTTTAAGTCTATTACTAATACATCCTTGTCAAATATGAAATTATTACAGGAAGCATTTACAGAATTGGAAAATAAGTTGGGTCGTTCTCCTTTGCTGGTTGATTACTTAAACTATAACAGTATTGATCCCTTAGTTTTCTTTGAAAACAATCAGTTTAAAAATTACATTGATGTTTTAAATAAATTTTCTAAAAACAATATCGTATTATCTAAAAATGAAATTACGTGGTTAAATTTTTTGACTTTTGAGGTACTGAATGGTAAACGAAAACATGAATTAATTCTCTTAAGTCATTTATTGAGAGACGGCAGCATATCAAAAAAATATTTTGATTCTCTTTTGAGAGATGAAAACTTACCGAATGATGTGGATACTATTTCTTCGGTAGAATCTGTTCTGAAATTAACTTTTTTAAAAGCTCAAGAGATCAAGAAATTTGGAACCGACCCACTATTAATCTCTACTGATTCTAAGTATATCTTGCAAGAGGAATTTGTCCAGATAATAAAACGAGGTGAGTTTAGGAATGCTGTAGAAGATATTATTCAAGCAGGATTGTTAAAATCTTTGGAGTATCCAGATATATTTACCATCGGTCAGAAATATTCTCGACGTGATGTTGCAAAATTGCTTAATTGGGCAAAAGATGAACCTCCCTTAAATATTGGTGGATACAAAATTGATAAAGTAACGAATACTTGTCCAATTTTTATCACATATCATAAAAATGATGAAATCAATGATACAATTAAGTATGAGGATGAACTATTGAACGAAACAACCTTAAAATGGTTCTCTAAGAACAAGCGGACACTAGAATCTCCGGATGTTCAGACTATTCTAAATTCACCGACTAATGGTTTAGATTTAAAATTATTTATAATTAAGGACGATGCAGAAGGAGGAGATTTTTATTATCTAGGAAACTTAAATCTAATTCCTTCGTCAGTTCAAGAGATGGTACGTCCATTAGAAAAAGGCGATGAAAGTATTGTAAGCATGCAATTTAAACTTGATACTCCTGTTTCTAACACTCTCTATCGTTATATCACAAACAAATAAGAACATGGACTATAACCATGTTCTTATTTGTTTGTTAATAATTCTACTGCTGGTCGATCTACAGGGGCCCAGTTGAGAGTAGTTAGTTCATTTGGGGCTAACCAAGTCGAATTTTGGTGTTCAAGTAATTCAAGATTTCCTGATAATAGCTTTGCATGGTAGGTCTTCATGACGACAGTTCCAAAATCATAATCATATGAGGCTTCATTGATATAGGAAACTATCTCAATTTCAGAGTTTAATTCTTCTTTAATTTCACGGATTAGAGCTTGTTCAGGTGATTCTCCTATTTCTAATTTCCCACCTGGAAATTCCCAAAAACCTCCCAAACTTTTTCCTTCGGGTCTCTGAGCACAAAATATTTTTCCATCTTTTTCAAGGATACTGGCATAATGGCCGGTGGCTGTTTTGTCATACAGATGTCCCACCTCCTGCTCGAAGCATCCGAATTTGATGAGCTTGTTACACATCACATCCGGGTTGGGGGTAAGTCCATGCTTCACTTTATCGATGGCGTATGCCACCACATTGTCCCAGTACTGCCGGTGCAGGTCGATGATATTCAGGTTCAAACCATATTTGCGGGCAGTGGCGGTACATAGTTCGATATCCTCTTCTGCGGTGCAGGTCAGGTCTTCATCGCCATCCATTCCGATTTTTATATAGAAAAGGTCCGGTTTATATCCTTGTTTACAAAGGAGGTGTACGACAACTGCGCTGTCTACACCTCCTGAAATTAATGCAGCTATATTCATTTTGTTTTATTATAACGGATATTCTTCAAAAGCATAAAGTACAGTAGACAAGTAGCGTTCTCCCGTATCGGGTAAGAGGACTACAATTTGTTTCCCCTCATTTTCTGGCAATTTAGCCAGCTCCAAAGCGGCATAAGCTGCTGCTCCCGAAGATATTCCAACCAATAACCCTTCTGTCAGAGAAAGTTCGCGTCCTGTGCGGATGGCGTCATCATCTTTCACCCGGATTATTTTGTCTACCAATTTTCCATTGTAGGTATGGGGGACAAATCCTGCTCCAATACCTTGTATCTTGTGCAGCCCCGGATTTCCACCCGAAAGGACGGGGGAGTTATCCGGCTCTACAGCCACAATCCGTATATGGGGATTCTGTTTTTTTAATCCTTCCGCTACTCCGCTTAAAGTGCCGCCTGTGCCTACTCCGGCAACAAATATATCTACCTTTCCGTCCGTGTCATTCCATATTTCCTGCGCGGTGGTACGTACATGGGCGGCAGGATTTGCCGGATTCTCGAATTGTCCCAGAATGACAGCTCCCGGAGTCTGTTCACGCAGTTCTTCCGCTTTTTCTATGGCTCCTTTCATTCCTTTTGCACCTTCGGTCAGTACCAATTGTGCTCCCATGGCTTTTAACAGGTTCTGGCGTTCCTCGCTCATGGTTTCGGGCATGGTCAGTATGGCTTTGTAACCTTTCACGCTGGCAACCCATGCTAACCCTACGCCGGTGTTGCCGCTGGTTGGTTCAATGATAACCGCTCCGGGTTTCAAGATTCCTTTGGCTTCTGCATCCTCTATCATTGCCAGGGCTATACGGTCTTTTACACTTCCTCCGGGATTGAAGTATTCCAGTTTGGCAATTATTTGCGCTTTCGCATCGTGTTTTTTACTAAGGCGTGACAGTTCCAACAAGGGAGTTCCTCCGATGAGTTCGGTCAATTCTTTTTTTATTCTTGCCATAATCTTTTCATTTAGTGGGTTCTGATTTTATAATGCAAAGATAGGGGAAGATGTTCATGGCGGAAATACCCTATTTAGGGTATATTTTATAGTGTTGTCTCCTGAATAATTCACTATCTTTGTCCGGAATTAACAAGTCTAATCTATGATGATAACAAGAAATTTTATTGGGGTACTAGCCCTTTGCTTGTGTGCATTGGCAGCTTGCACATCTTCAAAAGAGTCGAAAAAGACGCTGACTGTCCTTTCATGGAATGTATGGCATGGCGGTCATTCAAAAACTTATTCCGGAAAAGGGTGTGAGGGAACTATTGATATTCTGAAAAAAAGTGAGGCTGATGTGGTCTTGATGATTGAAACTTATGGAGCTGCCCCGATGGTAGCCGACTCATTGGGATATTCGTACAATCTCATTTCTGATAATCTTTCTATTTATAGCCGTTATCCCATTATTCGGAAATATGCTTTTGCCGACAGCATAAGTACCTTTAATTTTGGCGGAGTGATGATAGATGTGGATGGGAAACCTGTCCGTGTTTTTAATACTTGGTTGCATTATCTTCCTGATATGCGTTTGGTCCCGACGGATAAATCCAAGGAAGAAATATTGGCTTGGGAGATGGAGGGAACACGTGATGAGGAAATACATAAGATTTTGTCTGTTCTTCAACCCTTGTTGGCAGAGGCCGACAGTATTCCAATTATAATGGGCGGTGATTTTAACGTGCATTCTCATCTGGATTGGACGGAAGCTACCCGTAACCTGTATCTTCATGGTGGTGCAGTGGTGGATTGGCCTGTTTCCATTGCTATGGAAGAGGCGGGATTTAAAGATAGTTTCCGTGAGATGAACCCCAATCCGGTGGCCAATCTGGGAGTAACGTGGCTGACAGATGCGGATTCGTTGGAAACCGAGTGTCGTATGGACCGCATTGATTTTATTTATTATCAGGGAAAAACCATTCAGGCGATAGCATCTGAGTGTTATGACAATAGTTTGGGTAAAACTTTTACTTTTAAAGGAGAAGATTTTTTCTATCCTTCAGATCATGGTTTTGTCCTTTCGAAATTCGAACTTGATTAAAATAAGAGTTGATAAAAATAGATATTCATGAAAAAGACCTTTTTATTATCGTGCCTGATGTTGGCCGCAATGCCGGTGATGGCTGCTTACACGGGCCATGTATATGTAGATAAAAACAAGAATGGCGTATTTGACCAAAGTGAAAAACCGCTGGCGGGCATCAAAGTATCCGATGGCTTGAATGTGGTTGAAACGGCTGCCGACGGTAGTTTTACTTTACCCGGTCATGAGCGTGAACGTTTTATTTTCATTACCACTCCTTCGGGGTATAAAACATTTAACCGTCATTATCATAAAATAGAAAAGAAACAGTCCGGTTATGATTTCGGTTTGATCCCTTACAGTGGACGGATTCGTAAAGACGGCTCCCACAGGTATATTCATATTACTGATACAGAGATATTTAATACGGAAAATCATGCAGACTGGGTGAATAATGTGCATGACTATGCCAGGAATGAACAGGCGGCTTTTATCATTCATACCGGGGATCTCTGCTATGAAAAAGGCTTGAAGGCTCATATCAAACTGATGAATACGGAAAATATGGACTGTCCTGTCTTTTATTGTATCGGAAATCATGATTTGGTAAAGGGGAAGTATGGCGAAGAACTTTTTGAAAGCATTTATGGGCCGGTATATTATTCTTTTGATGCAGGTAATGTGCACTATGTTGTTACGCCGATGCCCGGAGGAGACCATGCTCCAGGCTATACTTCCGATGACGTCTGTCGTTGGTTGAAGAACGACCTGGCTCATATCCGCCCCGGAACTCCTGTTGTTGTTTTCAATCATGATTTGCTGACATACGAAGATACCTTTATTTTTAAGAGCAAGAATGCCGGAAGCATTAATCTGAATGAGTACAACTTGAAAGCATGGGTATATGGTCATTGGCATATTAACTATATGAAGAAACAGGGAGATGTTTACAGTGTTTGTACCTCTTCATTGGATAAAGGAGGCATAGATCATTCCACTACTGCTTTTCGTGTGATGCACGTAGATAGTAAAGGAGATTTCACTTCCGAGCTCCGTTATACCTATTTGGACAAGAATATCTGTATCGCTTCGCCTGCCGGAGTAATGGCTTCGGGTGTCCTTCCGGTGGCTGTCAATGTGTATTCTTCCGTGTCGCCGGTGAGAGAAGTGCTCTATACTTGTCTGGCCGACGGGAAACCTGTGCTGAAAAACAAGCGATTGCTGCAAAGTACTGACTGGTCATGGAACGGGGAGCTTCCCTTGTCTCATAAATATGTGGGTAAGGAACTTACTTTGCGGGTAACAGCCCGTTTTAATAACGGAGAGATAGCTGAAGCAGAAAGTAATTTTATCTGCCGGACTGAAAAGACCGTTCCTTTGTTTTCTGCTGACTGGGATAATCTGTCAGGCAATGCGAAACATTCCGCCCCCGTTTCCGCTCCATTGAATTTGCCTTTGCAGCTGGCATGGACTAACAATGTCGGAGCTAATCTTTATATGACTTCTCCACTGATACACAAGGGAAAAGTAATTGTTGCCTCTGTGGATGAGGATCTGAAAGGTGCAGGCCATGTGTATGCTTTGAATGGGAAGGACGGTACAATTCTTTGGAGTTGTCCTGTTCGTAATTCTATTAAAAACTCCATTGCGGTTGATAGTGACATCGTGTTTGCCCAGGATGCCCAAGGCTTTTTGTATGCCATTGATACCGAAACCGGTAAATTGTGTTGGGAAAAGCAATTGCCCGTAAATGGCTTGCCGGCCCTTATTGACGGACTGGTGGCCGGTGAAGGAGTGGTCTATGCGGGAACCGGAAAGGGGCTTTGTGCTTTTGAAGCCCGAACGGGCAAACAACTTTGGAAAAATGAAGGCTGGGGACAAGGAGAAGGGACTACGAGCACGCTGACTTTGGGTAACAACCTGCTGGTTGCCGGTGCACAATGGAATGCCCTTTACGGCAATGATGCCAAAACAGGTGAGAAACTTTGGGCGGTCAGCGATAACGGTTTGCGTAATCGGGGAGCATCTCCTGCCATGCATGGTGCCTTGTTGTATCTGATCTCAGATAAGTCTTTCTTTATATTAGAGGCTGCTACCGGAAAAGTGATAGTCCGTAAACCATTACCTTATAATGTGGACGTTACTTCTACTCCTTTACTCACTGACAAGGAGATTATCTTTGGTTCTGCACAGAAAGGGCTGATAGCCTTGGATAGTGAGACATTGGAAGAAAAATGGACTTGTCCTGTGGGGGATGCTTTGGTTTATACCTGTCCTTATAGCCGTCAGCCTTCCGCTACGATTGAAACCAGTGCGGTATGGGCGGGAGATATTGTTTATGTAGCCGCTTCGGACGGTACGGTATACGGAATTAATAAAGAGGATGGCAAGGTGGTATGGAAACATGCTACAGGAGCTCCTATGTTCGGGTCGGTAGCCCTGTCGGGTAATGCATTGGTGGTTTCGGACTTTGGTGGAAATGTTTATTTGTTCTGTAAGTAGAAGATTCGATTAAAATAGTATGATTATAGAAGAAAGAGTAGAACGTAGTCAATATGTCAAGTTGATAACTTGGATAGTTTCTTTTATTATTCTTATGGCCGGAATAGTATTTCCTGTCCTAATACTTTGGGTAAATCAGGATATGATGTCAAAGGTTATTGGTGCCTCCGTTTTATGTCTTATCTTTTTTACTTTGATTTTTACTGTTGCCTATCAACCACGGAAACTTATCTTGTCAGAAACGCATATAATTATGGAACGTATATTGGGGCAGGTGTATATCTCTATTCCGATATAACTGATATTTCCTTATACCATAGGGAAAATGTAGCAGAAATTCGTATTTTAGGCATAGGTGGATTAGGTGGGTATATAGGAAAATTCTATAATAGTAAAATAGGGTTTTATACAGCATATGTAGGAGATTATAGTCAAGCCTTTTTGATTAAAATAAATAATAGGGAAAAATATGTAATGAGTTGTCGGCATGCCGAAAAGATAGTGGAGGAAGTAAAGTCGCGGTTGAAGCAATAAGAAAATCTTATGTATTCGTTAACATTTCCGATTCCAAATCTTGCGATTGCTACCTTTGGCAGTGACACCTGGATGTCTTTGTCGAACTGGAAGAAGCAGACCTGTTTATCATGTTTGATATTCGGGACATTTTGGAGAAGAGTTGTGAGTCTAAGATTGATGTGTTTCATTTGCGTGACAATCTTCGTGATTTACTGCTTAAAAGAATAGAGCAGAATGGAATTTACGCTTAAAGAGGAAATCATAGATAAACAGAACTTGATAATCGCATCTATAGGTATCATTCAGGTAGTTGTAAAGAATATCATTCGGTGTAGTTAAATAACCATAAAGTCTGCCCGGAAATACTTCCGGGCAGAATCATTACTGTACCTTTGTTCCCATAAAATAGATACAGGCCGTGAGGCCCAATTTAATTATTTCACATGACATTTAAAGAATTAGATCTTATAGAGCCTATTTTGAAGGCTTTACAACAAACCGGCTATACAACGCCGACCCCCATTCAGGAACAAGCAATTCCTGTATTATTAAAAGGTAAAGATTTGCTGGGATGCGCCCAGACAGGAACAGGAAAAACAGCAGCGTTTGCTATCCCCCTCATACAACGACTTTATCAATCAGACTATAAAAAAGGTATCAAAGCATTGATACTCACCCCGACGCGTGAGCTTGCTATACAGATAGGCGAGAACTTTGACCAATATGCCGGATATACCGGAGTGAAGCATGCCGTCATTTTCGGTGGAGTGCCCCAAAAGGCGCAAGTTGATGCTTTGAAACGAGGTGTGCAGGTATTGATTGCCACTCCCGGACGTTTGCTTGATTTGCAGTCGCAAGGCTGTATTTCATTGAAGGGGTTGGAGTATTTTGTATTGGATGAGGCAGACCGTATGCTTGATATGGGCTTCATACACGATATCAAGAAAGTATTGAAACTGATTCCTGCCCGGCGACAGACTTTGTTTTTCTCGGCTACCATGCCTTCTGAAATAGAGAAGCTGGCAGATTCCATGTTGACTAATCCGGAGAAGATAGAGGTGACTCCAGTTTCATCTACTGTTGATACTATCCGGCAGAGTGTTTATTTTGTAGAGAAGAAGGAAAAGAAGGACTTGTTGCTGCATTTGCTGAAGAATCCTGAGATAGAGTCAGTGTTGATTTTTACCCGTACCAAGCATGGTGCGGATAAATTGGCGAGGATTTTGAACAAGAGTGAGATCGGGGCGGAAGCTATTCATGGAAACAAATCGCAGAACGCACGCCAAAGGGCGTTGACAAACTTCAAGGATCATACCACAAGAGTGCTGATAGCCACAGATATTGCAGCCAGAGGCATTGATGTGAACCAGCTTTCTCACGTTATCAACTATGAGCTGCCCAATATATCGGAAACTTATGTGCACCGCATCGGTCGTACCGGGCGTGCCGGACACGACGGAATAGCCATCTCTTTTTGTGAATCGGAAGAATTACCTTATTTAAAAGATATCCAAAAACTGATAGGACTACAGATTCCGGTTGTGAAAGACCATCCTTGGGTGACTGTGGAAGGAGTGAAAGCGCAGGCCGGTAAGACGGAAGAACTGAAGGAAAAAGCAAAAGCCAATAAGGCATACCGGGGCAGTAAGGGCAATGGTGATTATTGGCGTAGGAAGAAACAGGTTCAAAGCAGGCAAGGGCAAGGCAGGCAGAGTTCGGATAGAAAGGCTTCCGGCAGGCAAGGATAAAGAATGACTTGCCTGGGCTGTATTACAAAATAGCATGGACTTAAATGGATGTTTTTATACATTTCCATGAGTCCATGTTTTTTTTCGTTTTTATATGCTCCGGTTTAAGTTGCGATTTTTATTGTGTGGTTTTAATTATGTTCTTCTTATTTTTTGTTATTTCTTGCTCTTAAGAATAAACTTAATTTCAGTGATTTACGGGTTTATAGCAGCGAAGACTTCCATTTAGGTAAAAATAAAAGCTTTATATGTCCATAAAAATGAAGTATCTACCCTTTTTCTATAATCATTGGATTTATAAAATGTAATATCTTGATAATTAGAGATTATTGAGATATATGCAAAGTTCCATTA
>OHAS01003261.1_pt1 | contig 10934 bp, 8 predicted proteins | sample 1577131 | NCBI WGS metagenome assembly OHAS01 (sample SAMEA3541566, study PRJEB24748) | human gut metagenome | biome: human gut; feature: human-associated habitat; material: faeces | place: China | collected 2012
GGAGGCGATTGCTGACGCCCTCCTTGACGGAAACACTTCCCTTATCAAAACCGGGTGACGGTGAGGGTGATGCGGGGGGAGCTCGCAGCGCGCTCTTCGGCGTTTTGCGCTGCGTTGTCGCCGCCGGGCGCGGCTTCAGACTCGGAAGCGTTTGCCTCTACTGCGGCATCGTCCGCTTCATCTTCGGCTTCGTCCTTTGCGGTATCTGCCTGGTCGGCTTCGATGCCTTCAAGCGAGAAGTTGGCATTGCGCAGGCGCGGGTCGCGGGCGGCGGCTTTCTGTGCCGCCGCGGGCGTTGAATCGTCCGTCGCTGCATTGGACGGGGCGGCATCTGGCGCAGAGGCGCTGCCTTCGGCGGCGTTGCGATCGGGGAGGGCTGGCGCATCGTCCTCGTCCGTCTTCGCGGCGGGGGAGTCAGATGGGGCCTCGTCGCGCTTCACGCGTTTGGGGCAGCTTGGCTTGATCGATTTGTCGCCCTTCTTTTTCTTCCAGGGCTTGTTTCCCTTTGCAGGGGCCTTTGTTTCGGGTGCGGCGAGTGCCTTGTCCCAATCCTCGCGGGGTAAAACGGTGGCGTAGGCGCGGCCGCCTTTAAACAAGGTGATCTTCACCACGTCGGCGCCAAGCGCCTCTAGAAGTTGCAAGGTGGAGTCAAACCCCAGGTCTTCGGCGGTCAGGCGGTCTTGCGCTAAAACCTCGTCCACACGGGTGGTAAAGGTCTGCTTGCCGCAACCAAGCTGGTCGCGAAGCAGGCGGTACATAAAGAGCTTGTTGGCCTCGGTGAATCGAGGTGATGTGGATGTGCGCGGCATATGTGCTTCTTTCCAAACGGTACGATTGGAAAGAATCTTAACATCCACGGGCCATAGCAGGGCGCATCGCGGGCGATAAAAGCGACGCGAGCGCCTGTGGCGTTACATATTGTTGTTTGCGGCGCTTGCCTATGGGTCGCCTATTCCGCAGGGGTTCCGCTTGAGCTGGCGGTATCGTTGGCAGATCCGGTGCCGCTGGTAGTGGTGGACGAGTCTTGCTTTTGCGAGCCAGTCGAGGTTCCGTCTGTAGTGGAGTTCTGCTGGTTGGAGCTTCCGGTGTCCGCGCTGTCACTGGTTGAGTTGCTAGACGAGATGTCGCTGCCGGTCTGGGCCGAGCCGTTGGTTGTTCCCAGTCCCTGTGAGCTATCGGTGTTGCCGCTGGTTGTTCCGTTGGTAGCGGTGCTTGAATCAATGGAATTGGTCGCCGTGCCGTTTGTTGCGGTCGAGGAGCTTGCCTCGGAATCGCTTTGCGTACTCGCATCGGTTGAGGTGGTGCTCTGCGTAAAGATGGGGTTGGGGCGAGTGCCCAGACCCTCGCCCGCCGTGGCGAGCATGATGGCGCCGCTCACCAAGGCAAGGCTTAGGGCGGCGATGATTATGGAGGCTATGATCACCTTGCGCTGGGTGCCGGCCCGTTGCGCGGCGGCGCGTGCTTGCAGTTTTGTGGGGGCGACGCGGGCGCTGCGCGCGCTCGTGTATGCCTGTGCATAGGGGGTGTGCGCTTTCATCTGCGCGGGCTCGGGCGTGCCGTAGGCGCCCGCCGGTTTATGAACGGCGTCGAACGTCGCGTTTTGGAGCTTGCGAGCCCCCGCTGATAGTGCGCGTCGATACAGCTGCGTGGCCACAATGGTGACCGCAGAGCTCACGGCGGCGCCAATGACCGAGCCTGCGATGCCTATCTTTGATGCCAACAGCATGGAGGTCGCCGCAGCGGCCGCGCTCGCGGCTATCTGGCCTATAGAGATGCCGTCGAACAGCCCCTCTTTTTTCGCGATGGGTTGCGTGCTGCCAATAGAGGCGTTCTCGCGCGGCCTGGTGTAGACGCTGTCGCGCTCGATCACGCGGGTTCTTTTCATATCGGTATATGTAGGAAAGTCGTTTGCCATTAATCCCCCTTATGAGTCGGGCGCCGTGTGCGGGCAATGAGGCAGCCCGGAAAAATCGTTCATATATTTTGTTACCGCTTGCACGAAATCTGAACGCCCCGCGCCCAGACAACAAAAAGAAGCGACACACAAGGAGAGCCTGTGGAGAATGCATTTCATTCCGCCTGCGCCTCGTGCGTATAATGAGTGGAGCTGATTATCTAGATGGGAGCCATCATGGACGAGTTGATCTTTGCAGGCGTGAGCGGGGCCGCGGGCGCCGGCGATCGTGACGGGTTCTTTCGCATAGCCGCGGCGACGCCCAAGATTCGCGTGGCCGATGTCAAAGGCAACGCGAAGGCGGCTCTTGACGCTGTACGCGAGGCTGCGGCGGCGGGCGTGGGCGCGCTGGCGCTGCCCGAGCTGAACCTTACCGGTTACACCGCGGGCGACCTGTTCCATGATCGGACGCTCTTGCGAGCGTGCGAGCGCGCTCTGGCATGGTTGCTGGCCCAAACCCGTGACCTACCCATCTTCTTCACCGTCGGCCTGCCCTGGGCTCAGGGCGAGAACGTCTACAACGTCGTGGCTGCGTGCTGCCGCGGCCGGCTGCTGGGCCTTACCGTCAAAAAGCATCTTCCCAACCACAGCGAGTTCTACGAGCGGCGTTGGTTTGCCCCCGCGCCGTTAAACGTCTCCTTTGTTCAGGTTCCTGCGGACATTGCCGGTGGACGTTGCGTGCCGTTTGGGTCCGGCATTGTGTATCGCTGCGCGGATGACGGGTGCCCGGGCGTGGTCATCGGTGTCGAGATCTGCGAGGACCTGTGGGTGCCCGAACCGCCGTCGACATCGATGGCGCTGGCGGGCGCGACCGTTATCTTGAATCCCAGCGCCTCGGACGAGGTCATCGGGAAGGCCGGTTACCGCCGCGATTTGGTGTGCGGTCAGAGCGCGCGCCTTTATTGCGCCTACGCGTACGCTGACGCAGGGGAGGGCGAGTCTACAACGGACCTGGTTTTCGCGGGCGATAACATCATTGCCGAGAACGGCAGCCTTCTGGCCCGTAGCGAATTGTTTTCCACGGGGATGGTAGCCGCCGACGTCGATCTTGACCGATTGGCGGCGGAACGCCGCTCCTCGTCCACATGGACGCGCCCGGTATTTGCGACCGGAGCGGTTCAGGAAGTCTCGTTCTCCTATGGCGCCGCGAGGCCTCGCGGCGATGAGCGCGCATGCTATGCCTCCGCGCCCGAGATCCATGAAGCGCCGTCGCTCTTGTATTCAGCGCTTGAAACCCTGCGAGTGGCGCCGCGTGCGCCGTTTGTTCCCGCGGACGACCGCGACTTGGCGCAGCGTTGCGAGACCATCCTCGACTTGCAGACGGTTGGCCTGGCTACGCGTCTGGCAAATACGTCTTCCCAAAACGCGGTCATAGGCCTTTCCGGCGGCCTTGATTCCACGCTTGCCTTGCTGGTATGCGTGCGCGCCTTCGATAGGCTGGGTCTTGCTCGAACTGGCATCATGGCCGTGTCCATGCCCGGCTTTGGCACCACTGGCCGCACAAAGTCCAATGCGCAGCGCCTGGCCGAGCAGCTGGGCGTGTCCTTCCGCGAGATTCCCATCGGCGAGGCCGTGCGCCTGCACTTCTCCGATATCGGCCATGATCCGGAGGTCCAAGACGTAACCTATGAGAACTCGCAGGCGCGAGAGCGCACTCAGATCCTGATGGATTTGGCAAACGAGCTGGGCGGCTTTGTTATCGGTACGGGCGACCTCTCCGAGCTGGCGCTGGGCTGGGCCACTTACAACGCCGACCACATGAGCATGTACGGCGTCAATGCCAGCGTGCCAAAGACGCTTGTCCGCCATCTGGTTCGCTACGCCGCCGACGTGTTTGGGGGAGAGATCGCCGAGGTGCTGCTTGACGTGCTCGACACGCCGGTATCGCCGGAGCTCTTGCCGCCCACGGGCGACGATGAGATCGCACAGCGCACCGAAGACCTTGTTGGCCCCTATGAACTACACGACTTCTTCCTGTACCACATGCTGCGCTTTGGGTTTGCGCCGTCAAAGATCTTCCGTATGGCATGTCGCTCTTTTGAGGGCGTTTACAATCCAGCGACCATTCATGCATGGCTGCGCACGTTCTACCGCCGCTTCTTTGCCCAACAGTTCAAACGCAGCTGCCTGCCCGATGGTCCCAAGGTGGGCAGCGTGACGTTGTCGCCGCGCGGCGATTGGCGCATGCCCAGCGATGCCTCTTCACGGTTGTGGCTGGACGAGGTCGATGCCATAGACGTCGACGGTATCGAGCTGTAGGGAGCTACTCCATCTCCTTATCCGGTTGGATAAGCTCTTCGTATCCGCTGATGGCGTCTCGTGCGTGCGGGATGACCGTCAGCAAGAAGCTGTAGATGACCTCGATGATGAGGGTCGCGGATATTTTAGAAAACGTGAAGTCCACGGTAGTGAGCAGGGCTTCATAGTTGACTGCCCTAAGGACTATGTCTGACATGCGGGCGAGGGGAGAGGTGGCGTCGCCGGTGATGAGGATCGCCGTGGCGCCGCCTTGCTTCGCAGCATGAAGTATTTTTTCAAGTCGCTTGGACTTGCCTGAATTTGAGATGAGAAACAGCACGTCGCCCTTGCGCATGCTGAGCGCCAACGACGTAGAGCTTTCGGTGATGGTGGTGGCGACGCTGCGCAGGCCCAGCTGGCCAAATTTGATAGCCGCGTCGATGGCGACGGCGTTGGTGTTGCCAACCGCCGCAAACAAGATCATGTCGGCACGGGCAAACAGGTCCACGACGCGCCTTAGGGTCTTCTCGTCCAAATAGTCGAGGGTCGATTCTATTTCGCGTATCTTCGCGTGCTTGATGTTGGCAATCGACTGCGGGACGTCGTCCAAAGAGACCTCGCGGGTAATCTGCATGTTGCCGCCTTGAATTGCAAGGTCATGGGCTAGCGAGAATTGAAAGGCGCGGTAGTTTGCAAAGCCCAGTCGCCTGCAGAAACGCGATACCGACGCCTCGGAGGTGGAGCTTGCCGCAGATAGCTGCGCGCTGGTCATGCGGGGCGCTCTATCAGGGTTGGCGAGGATGAAATCAACGATACGTTGCTCACTGTCCAGAAAATCCCTGGTTGAGGTAATGAGCGCGAGCGCGCTTGGTTGGTCTGCAGTCGACACGATTCTCTCCTTACAATCTCCCTGTCTACAGCATAGCCCCAAAGTGCAGCACAATTGCGAAGGAGTAATGAAGCAACCTTACATAACCGCTCGCAGGTGTAAAAATGCCTTTCACGGATGATACACTACGTGAAGGAAACCCATCAAATGTGCTCATGTAAAGTAGGGTTATCAGATGCACCGCCGGTGCATGGAAGTTAAGGGAGGGAACATGGCAGAGAAGTACGACATTATTGCTGCCACGGGCTGCCCAACGGGTATCGCCCACACCTTCATGGCGAAGGAGGCGCTTGAAAAGGCCGCGGCAGAGCGAGGGCTCACCATCAAGGTCGAGACCCATGGCCAGGTCGGTATCGAGAACGCGCTGACCCCCGCCGAGATCGCCGCGGCTCGCGCCGTGGTGGTCGCCGCCGACAAAGACGTCAACGCCGAGCGCTTCGCCGGCAAGCCCATGGTTTCCGTGGGTGTTTCGCGCGCCATTTCGCAGGAGGCAGCAGGCAAGCTGATCGACGACGCCCTGGCCGCCAAGGCGGACCCCAATGCCGTCGCCGCCGTTGCGCAAGAGGCTCCCAGCGCGGAGAAAGAGAGCTTCGGCCATCAGCTCTACAAGCACCTCATGAACGGCGTTTCCCACATGCTGGTGTTCGTCGTCGCCGGCGGCGTCCTTACCGCCGTCTCCTTCCTGTGGGGCATCACGTCTTTTGATTCCACCGCTTCGGATTACAACACGTTCGCCGCCATGCTTAAGACCATCGGCGGTATCGCTATGAACCTTATGGTTCCCGTGCTGTCCGCTTATATCGCCGAGTCCATCGGAAAGCGTCCCGCTCTGGTTCCTGGTTTTGTCGCTGGTATGATCGCCATCCAGGGCCTGCCCGTTTCTGCTGAGACCGGTCTTATCGATGCCGGAGGTTCCGGCGTGGGCTTTGGTTTCCTGGGCGGAATCGTTGGCGGTTTTCTTTCCGGTTACGTCATCTTGCTGCTGGAGAAGGTATTCGCTAAGCTGCCCGCTAACCTGAACGGTCTCAAGGCGATCTTCCTGTACCCGCTGTTCTCCACGCTCATTGTTGGCCTTGTGATGCTGGGCATCTCCGGCCCCATGGTCACCATCAACAACGGCATGATGGACTTCCTTCGCAGCCTGCAGCACGCCGGCGCTATTCCCCTGGGCATCGCTATTGGCTGCATGTGCGCGGTCGACATGGGTGGTCCGGTCAACAAGGCTGCCTATGTAACCGGCACCATGCTGCTGGGTGCCGGCCTTGAGGCTGGCGTCGGCACGTCCGAGTACGCTGACGGCACCGCGTTCATGGCCGCCGTCTCCGCCGCCTGCATCGTTCCGCCGCTGGTTACCAGCTTCGCGGTCATCGCCGGCAAGAAATACTTCTCCCAGGAAGATCATGACGCCGGTATCGTCAACATCATCCTTGGCTGCACTCACATCACCGAGGGCGCGATCCCGTTCATGACTAAGAACATCTGGCCCGTCATGCCCATCATGATGGTCTCCTCTGCCATCGCCTCCGTGCTCACCTTGCTGTTGGGCGTCCACGTCCCCGCTCCCCATGGTGGCTTCCTGGTGCTTCCCGTGGTTGACGGCGGCCTCCAGTGGGTTCTCGCCATTCTCGTCGGCACCGTTGTGGGCGGCATTCTGTTCACGGCATTCAAGAAGCACGAGTGGACTCGCGAGCAGGCTTCCATTTCCGCCGAGCCCGCCGCCCCTGCTTCTGTCGCCGAGCCCGTTTCCGCCGAGGTTGATTCGGTTAAGCCCCAGCAAGTCGACGAGACCAAGGCCGACGAGGCAGAAGTCGCCGGTGGATTCGTCAAGGCGTCCAACGTCTTCTGCGACCAGAAGGTCGATGACCGCGATGCCGCGCTGAAGTTCATTTCCGACAACGCCGTCGCCGCTGGCATCGCTGACGATGCCGATGCCCTTCTCGCCGCGTTCCTTAAGCGAGAGGAGGAGGGTACTACGGGTATGGTCGATGGCTTCGCGATTCCGCATGCCAAGACCGATGCCGTCAAGCAGGCTTCCGTCATGGTCCTTAAGGCCCCCGAGGGCGTCCCCGGATGGGATACCATGGACGAGGCGCCCGTCACTTGCGCCATCGCCCTGCTTGTTCCCGAGGCCGAGGCTGGTACTTCGCACCTGCAGATCCTCTCCAAGGTTGCCATGGCGCTCACGGACGATGATTTCCGCGCCGCCTGCAAGGACGCGACCGATCCCGCTGCGGTTGCTTCCCTTATCAACGAGCGCCTGGTCTAAGGCCTCGCCGCGGGGCTTGCTAGCAAGTTGCCCGTTGACGTTTTGCCCGGGCCGGTGGTTTCCATCGGTCCGGGTTCTCTTTTCCATCAGTATGTGACGGGAGCACTCACATGATCTACACCCTCACGGCCAATCCCGCGATCGATTACAACGTATCTTGCGACCGCTTGGATGCCAACACGGTTACCCGTACTCGCGATGCCGTCTACTCGCCCAACGGCAAGGGCCTCAACGTGTCCTTTACGCTCGATCACTACAACGTGCCCACGACCATCTTGGGTTTCTTCGCTGGCTTCTCCGGCAGGTTTATTGTCGAGGGCGCGCGCGAGCGCGGTGTTGAGGTGAAGCCCGTTTGGACCGAGGGCATCACGCGCGTCAACGTCTTCCTTAATGCCGGCGAGGGCGTTGAATACAACATGGTTAATGCCGGTGCCGCTATCACGCCTGCAGACGAGGACGCCATGGTCGGCCTCATCTCCTCGCTCGAGGATCTTGATTGCCTGGTCATCTCAGGTTCCCTGCCCCCTAATACCTCCAATGGTTTTTTGCGCCGTGTCCTTGAGACCGTTCGCGCCAAGGGCTCCCGCTTTGTTCTGGATATCTCAAGCACGCAGCTTGTCGATTTGCTTGAGCTCGAGCCCCTGCTTATCAAGCCCAACGACGACGAGCTTCGCGATATCTTCGGCCTGGACGTGCAGCCTGGTGACGATGGTTCCGCCGTCTCCGCCCTAGCGGATCTGCACCGTCGCGGCGCCCAAAACGTACTGCTCACGCTGGGTGGCGCGGGCGCGTACTTTTCCAACGGCGAGCACGTGTGGTTCGCGCACAACACCCACAAGGTGAAGGTGCTCTCCACCGTTTGCGCCGGTGATTCCTCGCTCGCTGCGTTCCTTTCCATCTGGGGTTCCGAGCCCGACCGCGTGGAAGACGCCCTCAAGCGCTCTATGGCAACCGGCGCCAACGTGGTCGAGTGCCCCGGTCTGGGAGACTTTGCCCATGTGGACGAGTACCAGGGCTATATCGACGTGCGCCTGGTCAAGTAGTTCGCAAAGCATCGCGCGCCGCGATTGGTTTCCATATAGGCCGTCTCGCCAAGCGAGGCGGCTCTATGCCTTGATGCGGGTGCATAATGGGGAAGATGTATCAATGTCGATATCCCATCACGAGAGGGGATGTTTCCATGCAATTCTCTTCCAGGCTCGATCGTTTTGGTGACGAGGTGTTCGCTGCCCTCAACGCGCGTAAGGTTGCTCTCGAGGAGGCGGGCCGCACTATCTACAACTTATCCGTGGGAACACCCGATTTCGCTCCGTATGATCATGTCGTTGACGCGCTCATCGATGCTGCGCGCGATCCCCAGATGTGGAAGTACAGCCTGCGCGATCTGCCGGAGATGAAGCAGGCGGTGTGCGACTACTACAAACGCCGTTTTGACGTTGATGGGATAACGCCGGATATGGTCTGCTCGGTCAACGGTACCCAGGAGGGCGTGGGGCACTTTGCGCTCGCCTTGCTCGATCCGGGCGATGTTGTGCTGGTCCCCGATCCCTGTTACCCCGTCTTCGAGGCGGGCGCCAAGCTCGCCGGCGCCGAGCTCTCGTATTATCCGCTTAATGCCGAGCACCATTTCTTGCCCTACGTCGCCGGCATCGATCCGGTCGTTGCCGATCGCGCCAAGTACATGATCGTGTCGTTGCCCGCCAATCCGGTTGGTAGCGTGGGTACCCCGGAGCTATACGAGGAGATCATCGCATTCGCGCGCGAGCACGACCTTCTCATCGTCCACGACAACGCTTATTCCGATATCACCTACGATGGTCCGCGCGGAGGCAGCTTCCTTTCGTATCCCGGCGCGCTTCAGGTTGGAGTCGAGTTCTTCTCGCTTTCCAAGTCCTTCAACGTCACCGGCGCTCGCATCGGTTTTCTTGTGGGCCGAGCCGATGTGGTAGCCGCGTTCTCTAAGCTTCGCAGCCAGATTGACTTTGGCATGTTCTTGCCGTTGCAGAAGGCCGCCATCGCTGCGTTAACAGGCCCGCTCGAGCAGGTTGAGGAGCAACGCCTGGCATATCAGGAACGTCGCGATGCGCTCTGCGCCGGCCTTGAGTCCTTGGGCTGGGAGCGTCCCAACGCGCATGGCTCCATGTTCATCTGGTGCAAATTGCCGGGCGGTCGCACGGACTCCATGGCGTTCTGCGAGGAGCTTATGGACAAGGCGGGTGTCATAGTTACTCCGGGGGCCAGCTTTGGGCCTTCGGGCGAGGGGTACGTTCGTATGGCGCTGGTGCTTCCGCCCGACCGGATTGCGCTTGCTGTCCAGGCGATACGCGATGCTGGTATCGTTGGTTAATGTCAGCTTCAAACTTAAGATCTATTGTCAATAAAAAATCGGTGTACGGCACTGATAAACCAGTGTAAGCGCGTTAAAATATTCATTGTCTACTGTTGCAGGAATTCGCGGCTCGCTATCTCACAGTATATGCTTGCCTTAGTTTCTGCTTGAAGGGAAGGAATCTCCCATGGTTAATGACAGGAAAGTCGCTATCGTCGGTTGCGGTTTCGTTGGTTCGTCCTCCGCGTTCGCGTTGATGCAGAGCGGTCTGTTCAGCGAGATGGTGCTCATCGACGTCGATCGCGATCGCGCCGAGGGCGAAGCCCTCGATATCAGCCACGGCGCCCCCTTCGCCAGCCCCATGAAGATCTATGCGGGCGACTATAAGGACGCTGCTGACGCCGCCATCATCGTAGTCACCGCCGGTGCCGCCCAAAAGCCCGGCGAGACCCGTTTGGACCTGGTGAACAAGAACGTCAACATTTTTAAGTCGATTATTCCGCAGATTCGCGAGGTCGGCTTCGAGGGCATCCTGCTCATCGTCTCCAACCCCGTCGACGTTCTCACCTATGCCGCCATCAAGATGAGCGGTCTGCCCGAGAGCCGCGTTATCGGTTCCGGCACCGTGCTCGACTCCGCTCGTCTTAAGGACGCCCTGGGCGCGCACCTTGGCGTCGACCCTCGCAACGTTCACGCCTATATCATCGGCGAGCATGGTGACTCTGAGCTCGCTGTTTGGTCTAGCGCCAACGTCTCCGGTGTGCCGCTGCATGATTTCTGCGAGATGCGCGGCCACTTCGATCACGAGGCTTCCGAGAAGCGCATCGCTGACGAGGTCAAGAACGCTGCGTACGAGATCATCAACAAGAAGCACGCAACCTACTACGGAATCGCCATGTCCGTGAAGCGCCTCTGCACCGCCATCATGCGCGACGAGAAGCACATTCTGCCCGTTTCGAGCCTGATGGTCGGCGAGTACGGTTTGGAGGATATCGCTATCTCCATGCCCACCATCGTTGGCCGCAACGGCGTCGAGTGCCGCGTGCCCGTCTCCTTGGACGAGGACGAGCTCGCCGAGCTGCATCGCTCGGCCTCCGCTTTGAAGGACGTTATCGACCAGGTCGACTTTAACGCGTAAATCGTTTAGAACCGCATTGAAATGCCTTTGTAAGACTCCGTTGCGTTCGTGCGGCGGGGTCTTTTTAATATGAGTTGAACATTGTCAAGTGGCAAAACGTCCCCGCCCCCGGGGAGCTAC
>OHAS01003266.1_pt1 | contig 10921 bp, 8 predicted proteins | sample 1577131 | NCBI WGS metagenome assembly OHAS01 (sample SAMEA3541566, study PRJEB24748) | human gut metagenome | biome: human gut; feature: human-associated habitat; material: faeces | place: China | collected 2012
GCTACCAGACTATTGTGGGCGGTGCCGGTGGGCATCTCTCCGGTGGCGAGCGTCAGCGTATCGCCATTGCCCGTGCCATGTTGAAAAACGCTCCTATCGTCATTCTGGACGAGGCAACAGCTTTTACCGATCCGGAAAATGAAGCCCTCATTCAGTCCTCCGTAGCCAAGCTGACAAAAGGAAAGACCCTGCTGGTCATTGCCCATAGGCTTTCCACTATCACCAACAGCGACCGGATATTTGTGGTGGAGGATGGCAATATCCGCTCCAGTGGTACCCACCAGGAGCTGCTGGAAAAGGACAGCCTGTACGCACAGATGTGGCGTTCTCATATTGCTGTGCGGGATACGGAGGAAGGAGGTGCAGCACAATGATCCAGATATTTAGACGTTTTTTCAATTTTTGCGGTGAGATCAACAAACGCAAATTTACAAAGTCCATTTTCCTCGGTGTGCTGAAGGCTATGTTTGAGGCTTTGAAAATTCCGGCTATCGCCGTGACCTTACAGGGCGTTTTGAGCGGAAATCTGACGGTACAGCATATCTTGCTGTCTTTCGGTATTATGTTGCTTAGTATCGCAGGCAATGCTTTTGCGAATTACTGCTCCACCATGCTCCAATGCGAGGCTGGATACGGCACCTGTGCCGACAAACGCATTGAAATTGCCGAGCATTTGAAGTATCTCCCTATGGGCTACTTCAACCAAAACAGCCTTGGCTATATCACCTCCGTCGCCACCAACAGCATGGAGGCTCTGGCAGATGTTGCCACCCGTGTTGTCATGATGGTGACCCAGGGCATTCTGACCACGGTGGTGGTTGCGCTGATGATTTTGTACTTTGACCTGCGGATTGGCGGCATCTCCGTAATTGGTGTGCTCCTGTTCTTTGCCGTCAACAGCTACTTGCAGAAGAAAGCAAAGACGGTCGCACCGGTAAAGGATGCTTCTGACCGCAAGCTGGTGGAAAAGGTGCTGGAGTACATTCAGGGCATTGCGGAAGTCAAGTCTTACAATCTGACCGGAGAAAAGAGCAAGGCTCTGAATCAGGCCATCGACGAAAACACAGCAGCAAACATAAAATCGGAGATTACCTTTGTCCCCATCATGTTCTTGCAAAGTCTGACAGCCAAGCTCATCGGCGTGGTCATTGCGGGCGTATCCGTTGCGTTTTATCTGAACGGCACAATGGAACTGCTGAACGCCGTGGTCATGGTCATTGCCGCCTTTATTCTGTTCGGCGCACTGGACAGTGCTGGCAGTTACTCGGCACTCCTGCGAAATGTTGACTTGAATGTAAGCAAGGCAAACTCTGTGCTGGATATGCCTACTATGGATATTGACGGAAAAGATATTACCCCGGATAGTTATGATATTGATGTGGCGAATGTGGAGTTCTCTTACGACAAGCGAAAGACTATTGACGGCATTTCTGTGCATATTCCGCAGAAAACCTCCACAGCCATCGTGGGTCCTTCCGGTGGTGGCAAAACAACGCTCTGCCATCTCATCGCCCGGTTCTGGGATGTGGACAAGGGCTGCGTTAGCTTAGGAGGTGTGGATGTAAAGGAATACAGCATGGACAGTTTGATGCGCAATTTCAGCTTTGTGTTCCAGAGCGTCTATCTGTTCCAGGACACCATCGCCAACAATATCCGTTTCGGTCAGCCGGATGCACCGATGGAAAAGGTTATCGAAGCAGCGAAAAAAGCCTGCTGTCACGATTTCATCATGGCACTACCCGATGGGTATGAAACTATTATCGGTGAGGGCGGCGCAAATCTTTCCGGCGGTGAAAAACAGCGCATTTCCATTGCCAGAGCCATTATGAAGGATGCACCCATTGTCATTTTGGACGAGGCAACCGCCAATGTTGACCCGGAAAGCGAGCAGGAGCTGACTAATGCCATTGAAGCACTGACCAAAGAGAAAACCATCATCATGATTGCCCATCGACTGAAAACCGTTCGCCACGCTGACAACATCCTCGTCATTGACGGTGGCAAAATTGTCCAAAGCGGTACTCACGAACAGCTCATGCAGCAAGGCGGCATCTATCGCAGATTTGTGGAGTCCAGAGAATTGGCCGTTGGCTGGAAAGTATAAAAGAAAGAAAAAAACAACAAGAAAGACAACAAACTCCCAATCGTGGATTGCAACGGTGGAAATTTCCTTCTGAGTCGTTAGAAATTGCAAAGATGTATCTGCATACTGCTGATTATAGTATGAAAAAGCCATGTGGTATTTATGAACTGAAAAATATACAGAGTATATTGCGAAGAAAAATCGCATATGATATAATGCTCGCAGGCAAAAAAGAATTAAAGTGTTTATAACAAAAAAAGCAAAAGCCCTCGAAGTTGCAGCTTCCAGGGCTTTCTTCATATTTCATTTTTTATTACGGTGGACAAAGAATCAGCAGGTCAGAGCTGCGCTGTTTGCAGTATAGAAGATAATTGCTGATTTTATTACGCAACAGGAATATTCAGTTAGGCTTACGCACAACAGGAAATTCCCATTCAATGCAGAAAGGGGCGGTTTTATGAAGCAGGATACATTGGAGGGCAGAGCAAAAACGAAAAACGGTGTCATTCGATTATGCTTTTCGGTGCTTTGTATTTTATTGGAAGCAGCTTTTATTATTATCATGATCACAAGGCTGAATGAGTATGCGGAGATCGTTAATCTGCTGACCAGAGTCTTTGCAGGAATTCTGGTTCTGGCACTATATGCATCTGATCAGACCTCTTCCATGAAAATGCCATGGATCATTCTGATACTTGTGTTTCCGATCATGGGTGTAGCATTATATCTGCTCATCGGATTAAATGGCGGAACCCATAAAATGCGAGAACGATATGCGGATATCGACAGAAAGCTTCTGCCGCTTCTGCCGGACAATCGGGAAAAACTGGAAAATATCAAAAACAAAATCCCCAAAGCAGGAAATATCAGTGAGTATATTTGGAAAAACGCAGGTTATCCCGTATACCAGAACACGGATATTGTTTATTATGATGAGGCGGTAAAGGGATTAGAAGCACAATTATTGGCATTGTCAAAGGCTGAAAAGTTTATTTTTATGGAATATCATGCGATAGAAGATGCAGAGGCCTGGAAAAAGATCCAGAAAGTACTGGAGGAGCGTGTGCAGGCAGGCGTGGAAGTGCGAGTATTTTATGATGATATGGGATCTATTGGATTTATTAATACGGATTTCGTAAAAAAGATGGAGCAGATCGGAATCCACTGCCGGGTATTTAATCCATTTATGCCGGGGCTGAATGTATTTCTGAACAACCGTGATCATCGAAAAATAACAGTGATCGATGGAAAAGTAGCTTTCACAGGCGGCTATAATCTGGCAAATGAATATTTTAATTACACCAATCCTTACGGACAATGGAAGGATACCGGGATCCGTCTTGAAGGCGATGCAGTTCAGTCGCTGACAGCAACATTCCTTGAAATGTGGAATGCAGCCAATGACAGGAATAATAATGAGGATTTCAGCAAATATTTTATAAGATCAGAATATAAGGCAGCTCAGACCGGATTTGTACAGCCTTATGCAGATAGTCCAATGGATGATGAACAGGTAGGAGAGGAAGTTTATATCAGCATGGTCAACAAAGCAGAAAAATACTGCTGGTTTATGACGCCATATCTGATCATTACGGATGAAATGACACATGCTCTGTGTCTTGCTGCAAAGAGGGGAGTTGATGTAAGGATCATTACACCGGGAATCCCGGATAAAAAAATGATTTACAGCGTTACACGTTCTTTTTATCATGGACTGGTTAAAAATGGAGTGCGGATCTATGAGTGGACACCTGGCTTCTGCCACGCCAAGATGAGTGTGGCAGATGACTGTATGGCAACCTGCGGAACCATAAATCTGGATTACAGAAGTCTTTATCATCATTTTGAAAACGGATGTTTTATGGCAGACAGTCCGGCTGTGTTATCCATAAGAAACGATCTGGAAGAAACAATGCAGGAATGTCGGGAAGTAACAGAACAATACCGGACAGGACGCAGTGCATATCTTCGTCTTGGACAGCTTTTCATGAGATTATTTGCAGGATTATTGTAAGGAAGAGGTGTAGATCTATGTGTACAGCAGCAACTTATCAGACAAAGGATTTTTATATGGGAAGAACTCTTGACTATGAGTTTTCCTATGGGGAAGAGGTGACCATAACTCCAAGAAATTATGAGTTCGATTTTCGATATGCAGGAAAATCAAAAACACATTATGCTCTCATAGGAATGGCATTTGTAGCAGGAGATTATCCGCTTTATTATGATGCGGCTAATGAAAAGGGACTGGGTATGGCAGGACTTAACTTTGTGGGGAATGCGGCATATGCAGATGAAGTGACAGAGGCAGATAAGGATCTTATCCAGGTGGCGCAATATGAATTTATTCCATGGATCCTTACCCAATGTGCTTCGGTGGCTGAAGCAAGGAGGATGCTTTCCAATATGAAGCTTATGGGAACCCCCTTCAGTGAACAGCTTCCAACTGCACAGCTTCACTGGATGATCGCAGACAAGGAGGAATGCATCGTTGTAGAATCCATGAAAGACGGAATGCACATCTATGATGATCCTGTTGGCGTACTTACAAATAATCCTCCGTTCCCCGGTCAGATGTTTGCACTTAACAATTATGCGGGTGTATCCAGAAAGCAGCCGGAAAGTACATTTGCAGGAATGCTGGAGCTGGATCCATACAGCAGAGGAATGGGCGGAATGGGAATTCCGGGAGATCTTTCAAGCCAGTCAAGATTTGTAAAGGTTGCATTTACAAAACTAAATGCAATATCCGGAGATGGGGAAAACGAAAGTGTCAGCCAGTTTTTCCATATTTTAGGCTCTGTTGATCAGCAGCGGGGATGCTGTGAGGTATCAGATGGCGCATATGAGATCACGATCTATACTTCATGCTGCAACACGACAAAGGGAATCTATTATTACACCACATATGATAATCATCAGATAACAGCAGTAGATATGTATGCGGAAAACCTTGATTCAGACAAGCTGATCCGTTATCCGATCATATTAAATGGTGAGATCAGATGGCATAATAAATGAGATCAGGATTTTTACAGAAGATAATGAGGTAGGAAGATGGAAAATTATTCAATAGTATTCAGCAGCTTAACCGGTAATACAAAAAAGTTGGCTGAGGCGATCTATGAAGTGCTGCCAAAAGATAAGTGTGATCACTTTGGGGAGACCGGATCACAGATACCTGGATCCGATCTGCTGTATATCGGATTTTGGACGGACAAAGGGAATGCAGATAAGAAGACCCTGGAATTGTTATCCAAATTAAAAGGGAAGAAGATTTTTCTGTTTGGAACAGCCGGTTTTGGTGCAAGTGCGGCATATTTTGAAAAGGTCCTCGGTCAGGTCAGACAGTCTGTTGCTCCGGGTAATGTTGTTATCGGAGAGTATATGTGTCAGGGAAAGATGCCCCAGTCTGTGCGTGAACGATATATAAAAATGAAAGAAAATCCGGAACACCCTGCGAATCTTGATCTGCTGATCAAAAATTTTGACTGTGCTTTGTCTCATCCTGATACGGACGACCTGGAAAAACTGAAGAAAATCATTATGAAATAAAAACGGTGTACCAGCAACTGCCAGTCAGCCGATCGCAGTGTATACAGAGATTTGACTTTACAGCAGAGAAAAATATCAAGTATAATACTGTAGCATTATTAAAAATCCCTTCCGGGAAAACACAAAAACCACAATGATAAAGGAATATAACAAATGAGTATTTTAAATGTAGAACACCTGACCCACGGGTTTGGAGACAGAGCAATTTTCGAAGATGTATCTTTCCGGCTTCTTAAGGGAGAACACATCGGACTTGTAGGCGCCAACGGCGAAGGAAAGTCCACATTTATGAGCATCGTGACCGGAAAACTGATGCCGGATGAGGGAAAGGTAGAGTGGGCAAAAAATGTCCACGCAGGCTATCTGGATCAGCATGCGGTTCTGGAAAAGGGGATGACCATCGGCCAGGTGCTGAAATCCGCTTTTGATCCTCTTCTTAAAAAAGAGGAACGGATGAACGAGATCTGCGACAGGCTGGGAACCGCAGATCCTGACGAGATGGATGGGCTGATGGAAGAGCTTGGAACGATCCAGGATGAACTGACACTTCACGATTTTTATGCGATCGATGCCAAAGTGGAGGAGGTTGCCAGAGCTCTGGGCCTTCTGGATCTGGGACTTGACCGTGATGTTACGGATCTAAGCGGCGGACAGCGAACCAAGGTACTTCTTGCGAAGCTTCTTCTTGAGAAGCCAGACATCCTGCTTCTGGATGAGCCTACCAACTATCTGGATGAGGAACATATTGCATGGCTGAAAAGATATCTTCTGGATTACGAGAATGCCTTTATCCTTATTTCACACGATATTCCGTTCCTGAATTCTGTAGTTAACATTATCTATCACATGGAAAATCAGGAACTGAACCGTTACGTGGGAGATTACGATCATTTCCAGGAGGTCTATGCGGTCAAGAAGGCACAGCTGGAGGCTGCTTACCGCAAACAGCAGCAGGAGATCAGTGAGCTGAAGGATTTTGTGGCAAGGAATAAGGCACGTGTTTCTACAAGGAACATGGCTATGTCCCGTCAGAAAAAGCTGGACAAGATGGATGTGATCGAGCTGGCAGCAGAGAAGCCGAAGCCGGAGTTCAAATTCCGTTATGGCCGCACACCGGGAAAGATGCTTTTTGAGACCCATGATCTTGTGATCGGTTATGATGAGCCGCTTTCCAAGCCGCTGAATTTTACTATGGAGCGAGGACAGAAGATCGCACTGGTGGGAACCAATGGAATAGGAAAAACAACACTTCTTCGGAGTCTTCTCGGACTGATCAAGCCTCTTTCCGGAAGTGTGGAGCAGGGCGAGAACCTTGAGATTGGATATTTTGAGCAGGAAGTTAAAGGTGAGAATCGAACTACCTGTATCGAAGAACTCTGGCAGGAATTTCCGTCATTTTCCCAGTATGAAGTGCGTTCCGCGCTGGCAAAATGCGGCCTGACGACCAAGCATATTGAGAGCCAGGTACGGGTTTTAAGCGGTGGTGAGCAGGCAAAAGTGCGTCTTTGCAAGCTGGTGAACCGTGACACCAACATTCTTCTTCTGGACGAGCCTACCAATCATCTGGATGTAGATGCAAAAGACGAGCTGAAAAAAGCTCTCAGGGAATACCGCGGAAGTATCCTTCTCATCTGCCATGAGCCGGAATTTTACCAGGATGTGGTAAATGAAGTCTGGGATATGAGCAGGTGGACAACCAAGATATTCTGATAATGGATATAGATATATGTCAGAAAAGACAGATATAATTCAAAAAGTACAATAAATGGGACATAAAAGATGACAGCATAAGGGCAGCAGAGTCTGCCAGACAGAATACAGAGGACAAATAAATGGAAGAAACACAATTGAAAAAATTCAGTATCGTTATGGAGGGCGGCGGTATGCGAGGCTTGTATACAGCCGGTGTGATCGACGTTCTGATGGAAAATGAGATTTACGCGGACAGTGCAGTGGGCGTATCGGCTGGAGCTGTTTTTGGATGCAATTATAAATCCAGGCAGATCGGAAGAGTTCTTCGCTATAACAAAAAGTACTGCAAGGATAAAAGACTTGCAAGCATCCGGAACTGGATCACCACAGGAGATGTATACAGCCGGGAATTCGGATATTATGAACTGCCCTGGAAACTGGATATTTTTGACCGTCAGACCTACGCGGAAAATCCCATGAAATTTACAGTGGTGTGTACGGACCTGGATACAGGAAAACCGGTGTATCATGAATGTCCCAACGGAGATGTGGAGGATATTGAATGGATGCGTGCATCTGCATCGATGCCGTATGTATCTAAAATTGTAAATTATAAAGGAATGAAGCTTCTTGACGGAGGATGTGCGGACAGCATTCCCGTGGAGGCGTTTAAAAGGATGGGCTATGACCGGATCGTAGTTGTACTTACCAGAGAAACCGGTTTTGTTAAAAAACCGGAAAATACAAAAATGGCAGAAATACGCTATCACAAATATCCGGAATTTGTGCATACACTGCAGAACAGACATAACGTTTATAATCACAGTCTGGATGTTATTAAGGAACTTGAACGGAAGGGTGAGGTATTCGTAATCCAGCCGGATAAGAAACTGGATATCAGTCGAATGGAAAATAATCTGGAGGTCATTCAGCAGGCATATGATATGGGAGAAAAAGATGCCCACATCCGTATGAAAGCACTGAAAGACTGGATGAACTTGCCGGAAGTATAAATAGAAGCAGAAAAACAGGAGATGCTCATGTCAGAAGTAAACGAAATGAATGTTATTGCAAGGATTCATAATGATTTTCCGACTAAATTTGGAATACCGCATCAGAGTAACCGTTTGGAAGCATTGAAGGCAACGATTGTTTTTGAACCGGAATATCGAGTAGCAGAAGCTTTGCGCGGATTGGAAGAATACAGTTATATCTGGCTGATCTGGCAGTTTTCGGAAGCGGTAAGAGATACCTGGTCGCCGACGGTAAGACCGCCGCGACTTGGTGGAAATACCAGGATGGGAGTATTTGCAACACGATCTCCGTTTCGTCCGAATAATCTGGGACTTTCTTCTGTGAAACTGGAAAAGATAGAATTTGATCAGGAACTTGGACCAATTCTGCATATATCAGGTGCGGATCTGATGAATGAAACACCGATTTATGATATCAAACCATATCTTCCTTATGCAGACAGTCATCCGGATGCAAAGGGAGGATTTACGGATCATATCAGAGATTATCGGCTACAGGTGGAATTTCCGGAAGAACTGATAAAAGAAATTCCAACGGGACAGAGAGAGGCACTTCTTGAGGTACTGGCGAATGATCCACGTCCACGTTATCAGAACAGACCGGATAAAGTGTATGGACTGGCATATGGACATAAGGATATTCATTTTCAGGTGAGAGGTGATATACTGACGGTTTGTGATGTGACAGAATTTTCATCGCAAAAATCCTTTGACAAACAAAACAATGTATGATAATATTTTTATATGCAGTTAGTACATACTAACACAAAGCTTATTAAGCGGATCTATGGTCCGCTTTACTTTTAAAATACAAGTTAGTTTAGAATAACAAAAGGAGAGGTGATGATATGAGCATCGTGATCGTAGGTGGTAATGAACGTATGGTATGTCAGTATGAGGATATCTGTAAAGGATATGGGTGTAAAGCAAAGGTATTTGCGAAAGAAAAAGGCGCTATGAAGAAAAAAATCGGGGCACCGGATCTTATGATTCTGTTTACAGGCACTGTTTCTCATAAGATGGTGAACTGTGCGGTAGAAGAAGCAAAGAAAAAGTCTATCCCAGTCTGCAGATGTCATACAAGCAGTGCGTCTGCTCTTGAAAGCATTCTCCGTGAATATTGTGCATAAAAATTAGTTTTTTATGAAGAAATACTTGCAAATCCCTGTGTTTTTCAATACAATAAAAGACAGATTTTCTGACTGAAAGGAAAAAACTGCTGTGAGGGAATGTGACAGCGGCAGGAAAACAGAAGGGTGAGAAGTATTATTATGAAAAAGGTTGTAAAATTTGGAGGAAGCTCTCTGGCCAATGCGGAACAGTTTCAGAAGGTTGGAGACATTATCAGAAGCGATGAGAGCAGACGTTATGTGGTACCGTCCGCACCGGGTAAAAGATTTTCCGCAGATACAAAGGTAACAGATCTTTTATATGCATGTTATGACAAAGCAGAAGCAGGTGAAGATTTCAGCGATATTCTTACAGAAATCAAAAGCCGCTTTTATGAAATCATTAAAGGACTGAATCTGGATCTTTCTCTTGAAGAGGAATTCAGGCAGATTGAAGCAGATTTTAAGGCACATGCAGGAAATGAGTATGCTGCATCCCGTGGAGAATTTCTCAATGGTAAAGTAATGGCTGCATACCTTGGATATGAGTTTATTGATTCTGCGACAGTTATTCGCTTTGACAAAAACGGAAATTTCGATGCCGATAAGACTGACAAACTTCTTACCAAACGTCTTCAGAAATGCGAAAGAGCTGTTATTCCAGGATTTTATGGTGGAATGGAAGATGGAACTGTTAAGACGTTTTCAAGAGGCGGTTCTGATGTTACAGGTTCTCTGGTGGCAAAAGCAATTCATGCAGATATTTATGAAAACTGGACAGATGTTTCCGGATTCCTGGTAACAGATCCGAGAATCGTTGAGAACCCGGCAGTGATCGAGACTATCACATATCGGGAGCTTCGAGAGCTTTCTTATATGGGAGCAACTGTTCTTCATGAAGATGCAATCTTCCCGGTTCGTAAAGAAGGTATTCCGATCAATATCCGTAACACAAACCGTCCGGAAGACAAGGGAACGTTTATTGTAGAGAGTACCTGCCGCAAGCCGAAATATACCATAACCGGTATTGCAGGAAAGAAAGGTTTCTGTTCTATCAACATTGAGAAGTCCATGATGAACAGTGAAATCGGATTTGGCAGAAGAGTGCTTCAGGTATTTGAAGACCAGGGAATCAGTTTTGAGCATGTTCCATCCGGTATTGATACCATGACAGTATATGTTCACCAGGATGAGTTTGAAGAAAAGGAGCAGCAGGTAATTGCGGGAATCCATCGCCTGGTTCAGCCGGATTTTGTGGAAATGGAATCTGACCTTGCCCTGATCGCAGTTGTAGGACGTGGAATGAAATCCACCCGCGGTACAGCCGGAAGAATTTTCTCTGCCCTCGCACATGCAAATGTAAACGTCAAGATGATTGACCAGGGTTCCAGTGAGCTGAATATTATTATCGGTGTGGAAAACCGTGATTTTGAAAATGCAGTGAAAGC
>OHAS01003269.1_pt1 | contig 10918 bp, 9 predicted proteins | sample 1577131 | NCBI WGS metagenome assembly OHAS01 (sample SAMEA3541566, study PRJEB24748) | human gut metagenome | biome: human gut; feature: human-associated habitat; material: faeces | place: China | collected 2012
AAGCCATAAAAAAACCCTCCGCAAGGGAGGGATTTTTTATGGCGCACTCGGCGGGGTTCGAACTCACAACCTTCTGATCCGTAGTCAGATGCTCTATCCAATTGAGCTACGAGTGCATCGTTTCACTTAACAGAAGACTTAATAACCCGATTCAAAAAATTTTGCAAGCAAAAAATTCATTCAATTTAAAAGAATTTTAATCTATTTTACTTATGCTGTTCTTAATTTGAAGAATATATTGTGCTTTAGGCTCTAATTTTTCGCATTTTTTTTGTGAATCTTCTTTACAAAACGAGATATTAGTGTCAAAAACGAATATGTTATAACACAGGTTTCATATAAGGTATTTTGACAGATGAAAAAAATAGTTCTTACTTTGTCGTTAATTTCCGGCTCATTAATTTTGGGCGGCTGTGCATTCAGTTCGGATGCTCTGTTTCCGTCTCTGGTCGGTTCCAGCTCTCAGGAAGCGTATAATGCTGACAAAAATGCTCCCGAAAGCGCTGATCTGCCGATGCTCGGTTCCAGCAATTTTGAACCGCTTGAAGTTTCCGAGGGCGGAGATACCGGCACTTTTGTCGGGCAGAAAGTTATCGCTTTCCGGAATGAACTGAGCCAGCTGCAAAATGCCATTCGCACCAATAATTCCGAATTGCAGAAAATCAGAGCTTCCGTTATCAGCAATGCCAGCCAATACCATAAAACCATCGGAGCAATTGAAGCCAAACTGCAAGTCGGCACCACGCCGGGCAACCCGCAGATGTATGCCATGTTGCAGAGCGCACAAAACAATGTTCAGTTGATGACGGTCAACAGCAATGCTTTACAGCAGCTTTCCGCCCGTGTTACCTCTGATGCTTCTGTCGTTAATAACCTGTTAGATTCCATTCGGGCTACTTTTGCCATTTCCGGCGCGGTTGACGAAGACCACCGCCAGTTAAGAATTCTGCAAAACGAAACCAACCAGACGGCTATTTTAATCGGCAGCCTGCTTAATGAAGTCAACAGCGATGTTGTCCGTCAGATTCAGTATAACGAAACGGCCAACAGCAACATTGTTCAGTTAGATTCGGCAATCAAACGCGGCAACTACGGTGTCAGCAATGTTCCTCTGGGATCTTCGGTTCCGGTTCTGAATCTCGGCAACAAACCTGCAGCAATGGGTTATGCTCCGGCCAACGGAAGCCTGAGCGGGGCCGTTGCCGGCAAGCCGCTGTTCGTTGCCAAATTCAACAAAAGCAACGTTAATTATAAAGACGGTTTACGCAGAGCCGTTAATGCGGCCAAATCAAAGAAACCCAATGTTGTGTTTGAAGTTGTGGCCGTTATCATAGCACATCCCTCTGATTTGTATAAAGAGGGGCATTGGCATGAGTATCAGAAGTTCTTATTTGACAATCAGCTCAGGCAGCCCTTTAAGCAGGTGTTCAGGGAACTGTATGTGAAGCTTCAGGAAGAGCTTGATAAAGACGACTCCAGAATGTTTTCCGGAAATCAGATCCAGCCTCAGAAGACAGTCGGTGCCTTGAGGAGCCGCCGCTGGGTTGCCGATTACGAGGACGGACTCCAGAAGATTTATTATAAAGAGAACATTGTTGCCAGAATCTATGCAATGGCGGACTGGTTCTCGCCCAGCGATGTGGAGGCTCCCACTCTAGAGTGGGTGGTGTTCTCCGATCGGAAGACCTTCAAGCCCCTGAAAATCAGGGAGATACCGGATGTGCTGTACAGCGAGGTTATGCGGGACGTCGATCTGGCGGTCAGCGTAGCTCATGCGGGCGGAGTCGATCCGGAGACAAGTCATTCAACGGTTGAGATGCGCAAGGCGATTGTGGAGTGCAATCTGGAACTGTTTAAGATTAAAAATGTCCGCCTGGAGGGGAGCCACGCCTTCATTGATGGGAAGCTGGGGCAGTATACGGTGCATCTGGGAAGCGGAGTGGTCCACCAGATGGGAAATGCGATGCTGTTCGTAGTGCCTGTCCACTCGCAGCACCGGGGCCGTATCTTCCTGCCGTTTGTCGATGATGATCCGAAGACGGCGGAAATTATGTCCAAGATTCTTTTATTTGCGGAGGATAATAAGATTAAGGATCCAACCATTCTGGAACAGATTCGATAGGATTTTCAGATATAAGCCGGACATGGGATAAAAAAGAGGAAGACTATATGGTTAAGCCATATGGCCTTCCTCTTTTTGGTGTGTTCAGATAATGTAATATTATTTCAAAAGAAACAATCCGATCTGTAGAAAATGATTGTGCATAATGCATATAAAACCATTGAAATATAGAAGATAACAAGCTATAATATAATACTTTTGACGAAAATTGAAATATATTTACAAAAATACATGTATCATATTGAAAAAAAATTACAGATATGATATTATTCGAATGTAATAAGAATACAAAACAATCCAGCATAAAAAGGATAACGGGAGGAGTTAAGATGAAAGCAGTAGTTCTTCATGGACCGAACGATTTTGCGACGGAAGAGATCAAAAAACCGGAAATCGGAGATCACGAGATGCTTTTAAAGATGAGAAAAGCAGCCATTTGCGGAACAGACATGAGAATTTTCGCAGGAACCAAGACTAAGGGAATCAGATATCCTTCGGTCGTCGGCCACGAGATGTGCGGCGATATCTGTGAAGTCGGAAAAGAGGTTGAGGGCTTCAGAGCGGGGGACAGGGTTTCCATCGCAAATGTGATTCCGTGCGGTTCCTGTCCGGCCTGTCTGGAAGGCAGGGAGAATGCCTGTATGAACAGAAAGGCGATTGGCTATGAGTTCGACGGCGGTTTTGAAGAGTACGTACTCCTTCCCGAGATTCTGATAAAAAGCGGTAATGTTGTAAAATTACCGGAGGATGTCTCTTACACGGCGGGAGCGCTGATAGAACCTCTGGCCTGCTGTATCAGAGGACTCAAAAATGCAGGGACAGGATTTAACGATGTGGTCCTGATTGCGGGAGCAGGGCCAATCGGCCTGATGCATATGCAGCTCTCCAAAATTGCAGGCGCAAAAATGGTCATTGTCAGCGAACCGAATGAGATGAGAAGAAAAGCGGCACAGGAACTGGGCGCAGACCTTACGGTAAACCCGATGGAAGAAGATTTACATAAAATTGTCATGGATGCTACAAACGGTATGGGAGCCGATGTCATCGTGATGGCAATCGGAGTTCCGGCTCTCGTTAATTCCACCCTGAAGCTCTGTAAAAAGGGGGGAACGGTTAATCTGTTTGCGGGTTTTGCGGGGACGGGGGAATGCACGATAGAAGTCAACACGATCCACTATAACGAAATCAATGTCAACGGCAGCACCGCATACAAGAGAATAGATTATCTGGAAGCGGCCGACATGGTTATCAATAAAAAGATAAACCTGGACAGGATTGCAACCGACACCTTTAAACTGGACGAATTCAAAGAGGCGTTTGAGTACTGTAAAAGCGGACAGGGCCTGAAGGTAATGATTGAACCGTAAGCACACGAAAATGAAACAAGTAAATAACCAAACAGACCAAATCAGGAGGAAAAGAATTATGGCAATGTTAGGAAAAGAAATCAGAATGAGCAGATTAGTTAATCCGGTGAGCAATAAAATGATGGCCATCACGGTAGATCATGCCACATCCAGAGGAATCGCCCCAATGACCGGAATTCAGGACGTGCAGTCTGCAATTGACAAAATCATTCTCGGCAAACCGGATGCAATGACAATGACAAAGGGAATTGCGGAGCGCTGCATGTACCAGCACGCGGGAAAGGTTTCTATTTTAATGAAGATTTCCAACTACTCCCCTGTGGCTCCGACTAAAGATACAATCTTTGGAACCGTTGATGAGGCAATCCGTATGGGAGCCGACGCAGTATCCATGGGCTGTATGACGCTTGGAGACTTCCAGGGCGAGCAGTTCGAGGCAATAGGCAGAGTGGCTGAGGAATGTATGAGAAAAGGAATGCCGCTGATCGGCCATGTTTACCCGAAGGGAGAAAGCGTTCCGGCCGACAAGAGAACGGCATGGGAAAATATCGCATATTGCGTCAGAAGCGCCTGCGAGCTGGGCATGGATATTGTAAAGACAACTTACACGGGAGATCCGGACAGCATGGCAAAAGCCATTGCCTGTGTACCGTCGAGCTTCAGAGTCGTTATTCAGGGCGGAGATTCATGCAAGACACTGGACGACTATCTGGAAATGACGAGAGAAGCGATGGACTGCGGCGTAGGCGGCGTGACAATGGGACGTTTCGTATGGGACTACAAGGATGTGACGGCGCTTGTAATTGCGCTGAGATACATGATTCATCACGGCTACGGCGTAAAAGAGGCGAAAGAATTGCTGGCCCAGCTTGAAAATGATAAAAATTACGGAGACTTTTAATAAAACTGGGGCACGGCAGCAGAGGGTAATGAATTATGGCGGGGAAATACTTATTAGGCGTTGACGTCGGTACCACCAGCGTCAAGGTGGCGGTTATCGATGAAAATGCCGGCGTGCTGGGGATCAGCAAAAGCTCCTACAATCTGATTACTCCGGAGCCGGATTACCAGCAGATAGACACGGAAGATATGTGGAGAGCGTTTCTGAAATGTTTGGAGCTTGTATCGGAAGGCAAGGGGCTTGATTTGTCACAGATTTCGGGAATCGGAATCTCAAGCCTATGTCCCGGTCTCGCCGCGTTCGGAGAAGATGGAGAGGTGTTGGTAGACCCGATTCTGTATTCCGACAGAAGAAGCACAGAAGAGGCAGAGATAATCCTGAGCGCGGTGGGAAGCGATAAGCTGTTTGAGATAACGGCCAACACCGCGATGGCGGGAGCTACATCCGGAACCTCCATGCTTTGGATTAAACGCAATCTGCCGGAGATTTATGAAAAAACGAAATATTTCGGCCATGTCAATACGCTGATGGCCCTGAGGATGACCGGCCGGTATGCAATTGATTATTCCAACGCGTCCTACAGCAATTTTTTCGAGACGGCCGGCGGCTTCAAATGGTCTTCCCATATCTGTGACAAGGTCGGGATCGACATGGAAAAACTGCCTCCTCTTCTCCATTCCACTGATGTGGTGGGCGGTCTTATCAATCAGGAGCTGATTGGAATGGGGCTGAAACAGGGGACGCCTGTGGTGATAGGAGGCGGTGATACGGCCTGCGCTTCCCTGGCGGTGGGAGTGACAAGGAACGGGGATGTATGTGAGTCGGTCGGAACCACCAATGTGCTGACAATCTGCGTGGATCAGCCCAAATTTGACCACGGCTTCATCAACCGGTGCCATGTGGTGGACGGAACCTGGATCTACCAGGGGGCAATGTCCCATACGGGAGCGGCCTACCAGTGGTTCAAGGATGAATTCTGCAAGGATCTTCAGGATGAATCGGAACTGACGCACCAGGATGTATTTATCCGGATGAACGAAGAGGCGGTAAAAGCAAAGCCGGGCTGCGGAGGCCTTGTGTTCCTTCCCTATATGCTGGGGGAACGCAGCCCGGTCTGGGACCCGTATGCGAGAGGAGTCTTTTTCGGGATTTCCCTTCATACCACCAGAAAAGATTTTAACCGCGCCATTATGGAGGGCTGCGGATACGGACTCCGCCAGCTGGCGGAGATAGCCGGACGAGTGACGGGAAAGCATATCGGGGAATTTGTCTCCATCGGCGGAGGCGCCAAGAGCGAGGTGTGGGCACAGATCAAGGCGGATATTATGGGGGTAAACATAAAAGTCCTGGATCTGAATGATATGGCTCCCATCGGGGCGGCGCTTTTAGCCGGAGTCGGGGCCGGATGCTTTGCAGATGTCTATGAAGCGTCCGCGAAGGTGGAGAGGAAGGTCTGCCGCGAGGTGACGGCCTCCCACAGCAATGATGATGTATATGAGCGGGGGTACCGGGTCTATACGGAGCTGTATCCCCGGATTAAAGACCTGTATAAAATAACAAGCAATTTGCATTAAGAGGAGGATTTCATTATGAGCAAAAAAATTTTGGCGGTCGTTATGGCTGCGGCAATGGCAATGACCGGGCTGGCAGGATGCCAGGGCAAAGGGACATCGACGGCGGCAACTGGGGGAGACAACGGTGCAGCGCCCTCTGCCGAAGCAACAAAAATTACGATTTGCGTGCCGGATCCGGAGGCGTCTTATATCTATCAGGCGGCTCAGGAGTTTGCAAAACGTGCGGAAGAATATTCAGGCGGCACTCTGACCTTTACAATATCGGGAAACGGTTCCCTCTACGGCGGGGATACGGCGGCAGGCATCAAACAGCTTTCGGCCGGTTCACTTGACATGGTTATTCTGGCCACCTCGGTCTATGCCAGCTTTAACCCGGGATTCAACGTGATCTCCGTACCGTACATGTTCGACGATCAGGCCCAGCTTCTCAATTACCTGAACAGCGATACGGGAAAAGGGCTGATGAACAGCGTATCTGAGATGGGAATCACAACGGTGGGAAGCTGGACCAGATCGTTTCGGAAGGTCACAAATTCCAAACGTCCGGTCAATACGCCCGAGGATATCAAAGGACTTGTGCTGAGAGTGCCGAACAATTCCCTTTATGTGGAATTCTTCAAGGCATGCGGCGCTACCTGTACGCCGATGAACTTCAGCGAGGTATACAATGCACTTCAGCTTAAGACACTGGACGGCCAGGAGAATCCGATTGACGTACCGTACTCCAATAAGTTTTACGAGGTGCAGAAATATATTTCCCAGACCGACCATATGGCGGACGCCTGGCTGGTTGGATTCAACACGGCAAAATTTGATAAACTGACGGATGAACAGAAAAACGCGATCACAAAGGCCGGTGAAGAGGTGCAGCAGTGGAATGTGGAATTTATGGAAAAAGAAGATCAGACCGCTCTTCAGACACTGCTTGACAACGGTATGGAATATAATGAAGTTTCTGCCGAGAACCGCCAGCTGTTTATCGACATTTCCAAGAGCTGCTATCCTGTATTCAAAGAGCTGATTGAAGATGAGGAATTATTTAACGCCACAGCCGAATTCTGCGGCAAACAGTAGGGCAGAGGCCGGCAGACGGGAGGGATTGCGAAATGGGACGGAAGAAATCACCGCTTTATAAATTATTTGACTGCGTGGACTTTTTAGAGAATGTTATAGTTGGGGTTGCACTTACAGGGATGTTTTTTACAATTATGGCCCAGATTATCGGACGATTGGTAGCACATCCGTTTCCATGGACAGAAGAGACAACACGATATCTGTTTATCTGGATGATGTTTATCGCCCTGGCTGCCGGTTTTAATAAGGCGGAGTCTTCAAGAGTCGTTTTGTTCCTGAATCTGGGGCCGAAATGGCTGAAAAAATTCAGTGAGGTTTTATATGCGGTAATTGTAATCGGCTTTTTCGGTTTTATGGTGATTTACGGCTGGGAGCTGGTTATGCAGCAGAAAATGCTGAATGAGATGGGAACCGCGCTGCGGATTCCTATGACGATTATAGGATTTTGCGTACCGCTCTCCGGTGTTCTGGGGATAACAGGCACGATCCAGAGCTTTCTGGAATACAGGGGCAATGTTGCAATTTCCGATGATACCAAAGCAGAAGGGGGGAATGAAGCATGAGTTTAGTTCTTCTTGTACTTTTTATCGTGCTGATGTTTTTGGGCGTGCCGATCGCGGTTTCCCTCGGAGCAGCCTCGGTTATTACGATTATCACGATGTCGGATCTGCCGCTGAGCATGGCGGTGCAGTCGATGTTTACCTCGATGAACAGCTTCATCATGGTAGCGGTTCCGCTGTTTATCCTCTGCGGCTCGCTGATGGATGAGGGCGGCGTGGCGGACCGGATTTATGAACTGGCAGATGCGGGCGTTGGCTGGATTTACGGCGGACTCGGCCATGTTTCCGTAGTGGTTAACATGCTCTTTGCCGGAATGTCCGGCTCTTCCGTAGCGGCAATCGCCTCTATCGGAAAGATGAGCATCAACGCCCTGGCTAAAAAGGGCTATCCTAAAGAGTATGCGACCGCGATCAATCTTTCGGGCTCCATGCTGGCCTCGGTGATTCCGCCCAGCATTCTGATGATTGTGGCGGCCTCCACGGCCAATGTCTCCATCGGCCAGGCGCTGATTGCCGGTCTTATCCCCGGAATTATCATCGGCCTTATCTTTATGGCGTACAACTTTGCTTACTGTAAAAAACACGGAATCGGAGACCGCTCAAGCTTTGAGCTGAAACGGCTTGGAAAGGCATTTCTCACCGCCATTCCTGCGCTTCTCACCCCTGTGATTCTGTTGGGCGGGGTATTTACCGGATTTTATACGCCGACCGAAGGCGCCGCAATCGGCGTAGGCTACACGATTCTTGTGTCTATTTATGTATACAGGGATTTAAAGTGGAGTGATATTCCGAGGATTATCTGCAAAAATGCGAGAACGACGGGAACGATTCTGTTTGTGGCCATTACGGCCAAACCTGCCTCCCTGATTTTTGAGATGGACGGACTTCCCGGACGCGTGGCGAATATGATCATCGGAGTATCCGATAACCGCATCGTTATCATGTTTATTCTGTATGCATTCCTGATACTTGTAGGTATGTTTATGGATGCAACGGCTGCTATCTACATACTGGTTCCGATTCTTCTTCCGGCTGTGATTTCAGTTGGAGTATCGCCGCTGTTTTTTGGGTATCGAAAAGAAAGAAGAGAACTTTGCAGAAGAAGTTGCAAAACAGATGGCACAGTAATCTGGTTTTTGCAGAACTTTAAAAAGAGTCTTAAAACCCTTGAAAATCCAGTATTTTCAAGGGTTTTTCTTATATACACCACTTCATATATTGCATTATAAATTCATGTAACCTTTTAAGCGGATTTTCGTAAAATGTTCGTCATGGTTTTCGTAAAACCTGCGTACGAACTTCTTAACGAAAACTTCGCATGATTTTTAAGAAAAATGTGGCGATTTCGGTAGCTAACTATAAAGCGATTTATAATGCAACTTTTCATTTTCGTATTTTCGTAAAAATTATCGTATAAATTTTCGTACAAATCTTCGTAAGATATTTTTGTTATTTTTCTTTCAGATCCGGAAAGGAAAAATGATGGCAAGAATTATTTCTATTGTTAATCAAAAAGGTGGAACAGGTAAATCTGCATGTGCTGCAAACCTGGGAGCAGGACTTGCACGCAAAAATAAAAAAGTGTTAATCGTGGATGCAGATCCACAGTCTGACGTATCAGCCAGTTTTGGATATCGTGATTGTGATGATAGTGATCAGACATTGACAGCATTGATGGAAATATCTCTGAGAGATCAGAATATTCCGGAAGACTGTTTCATCCGTCACCAGCAGGAAGGAATAGATATTATCTGTTCTAATATCGAACTTGCAGGAATAGAGGTTCAGCTGGTTAATGCGATGAGCAGAGAATTTATCTTAAAACAGATAATCAATACAGTTAAAAATCAATATGATTATATTCTGATTGATTGTATGCCTTCGTTGGGAATGATTACAATCAATGCTCTTGCGGCTTCAGATGAAGTTTTGATCCCTGTGGAAGCTTCTTATCTTCCAATTAAAGGGTTACAGCAGTTATTGAAAACCATCGGAAAAGTGAGAAGACAGATCAACCCAACACTTCAGATATCAGGAATTCTTTTTAGCCTGGTAAATGCCAGAACAAAAGACGCCAGAGACAATATGGATTTACTTCATAATGTTTATGGCAGTCAGCTCCGCATATTTGAGAGCTATATTCCTTTTTCAGTCAGAATGAAAGAGGCTGTTCGAGAGGGAGAAAGTATCTTTAAATATGAACCAGGAGGGAATGTTGCATTGGCTTTTGAAAAACTGACGGAGGAGGTTCTTGCTGATGTCAAGTAAAAAGAACACAACACCTATTCCACTGCAACCGTTAGATGAATTATTTGGAACTGCAGGAGATAGTGCAAATGGGATTTGCGAAGTTTCTGTCAGTAGTTTACATTCCTTTCCAAATCATCCATTTAAAGTAAATAATGACAAGAAAATGGAAGAATTGGTGAAGAGTGTAACCGAATATGGAGTTTTAGTTCCAGGAATTGTAAGAATGAGATCTGCCGGCGGATATGAACTGGTTGCGGGGCATCGCCGTAGAAGAGCTTGTGAGATCGCAGGGATACAGAAAATGCCTGTTATCATCAAAGATCTTACGGATGATGAAGCTACGGTAATCATGGTTGACTCGAATATCCAGAGGGAAGAACTATTATTCAGTGAAAAAGCCTTTGCTTATAAGATGAAGTATGACGCTTTGAAACGACAAGGAAAGCGAACAGATTTAACTTCTTGCCGAGTTGGCAAAAAGTCAGCAGCTGAAGAAGTCAGCCAAAATACAGATGATAGTGCCAGACAGGTTTTAAGGTATATTCATCTGACTGAGTTGATTACTGAGTTGTTGGATCTGACGGATATTAAGAAACTTCCGTTTAATACAGCAGTTGAGTTGTCTTACTTAAAGAAAGACGAACAGAAGCTACTGTTTCAATATATGGACACCCATAACATGGTGCCTTCAATGAAGCAGGCAGAGCAATTAAAGAAAATATCCAAACAGGAAGCTCTTACTTATCTTACAATAGATAAGATTTGTATGAAAGAAGAACAGGAGAAAGAAGTTCAGGTACAAATTCCAGAAATAAAGTTAAAGAAGTATTTTCCAGTGGATTATTCAAAGGAACAAATGGAAGAAGTGATTTTCAAGCTCTTGGAAAGATGGGCAGAGGGGAGGGAGAAGAGTGGAGAATCAAATTGACAGTATACATCAGAAAACGTTGATACGGTATTTGATGTATGTAGAAAAAACAAACAATCTGTTTGTGAATAACAAGAGTCGGAAAAGCTGCTTTTTATTGCTTTTTTCGGCATCCTTGCGCCGTCCTTATGGCAACAGTATA
>OHAS01003271.1_pt1 | contig 10916 bp, 8 predicted proteins | sample 1577131 | NCBI WGS metagenome assembly OHAS01 (sample SAMEA3541566, study PRJEB24748) | human gut metagenome | biome: human gut; feature: human-associated habitat; material: faeces | place: China | collected 2012
ATGCAAGAGCTGCTGCTGTAGGCTCGTTGATGATACGTTTTACATCAAGACCTGCGATCTTACCTGCATCCTTGGTAGCCTGACGCTGAGCATCGTTGAAGTAAGCCGGAACTGTGATAACTGCCTCTGTTACTTTCTCACCAAGATATGCCTCTGCATCCTTTTTCAGTTTCTGAAGGATCATTGCGGAAATCTCCTGTGGAGAATATTTCTTGTCATCGATGGTTACACGGTAATCGGTACCCATCTCTCTTTTGATAGAGGAGATTGTTCTGTCTGCATTTGTAACTGCCTGACGTTTTGCAGGCTCACCTACCAAACGCTCTCCTGTCTTTGTGAAAGCCACAACGGACGGTGTTGTTCTTGCGCCTTCTGTATTTGCGATAACTGTTGGCTGTCCACCTTCCATTACGGCTACACAGCTGTTTGTTGTACCTAAGTCAATACCAATAATCTTTCCCATGATTTTTTCCTCCTGTTTTAGTCTGTATCTGTTAAAATAAAGTTTGTTGTCAGTTAGTTTGCAACCTTTACCATACTGTGGCGTACTACGAAATCCTTGTAGGTGTAACCCTTCTGGAATTCTTCCACCACGATGTTCTCTCCAACCTCTTCATCTTCCACATGCATCACTGCATTATGGAAATCCGGGTTGAATTCCTTTCCCACTGCTTCGATTGGCTTCACACCAAGCTCATCCAGTGTTGTGGTAAGCTGCTTGTAGATCATTTTCATTCCATCTGCAAAAGCATCGCCTTCCTGTGCCTGTGCAAGACCTCTTTCGAAGTTATCCACAACCGGCAGGATCTTTTCAACGATCTCTTTCGCTCCGATGATGTACATGCTGGATTTTTCTTTTTCCGTTCTTTTACGGAAATTATCAAATTCAGCCATGGTACGCTTCAGGCGATCGGTAAGTTCCTCCACCTTCTGCTCAGATTTATCTTTTTTCTTCTTTCCGAAGAAGGAAGTTTTTGATTTTTCTTCTTTTTTATCCTCTGAGGCAGCTTCTTCGCCTGGAGTATTGTTTTCTTCCTCCGGCAGATCTTCTCCCTCCGGTGTCAGGCTTTTTTCTTCCTGATCTCCGTCAGTTACGGGGATTTCCTTCTCCGCTTCCTGCTCTTCGGATGTTTTCTTTGTTTCCTCCGACACTTTTTTTCTACCGCCTTTCTAAGTTTTCTTCTTTTTCAAAACGTCATCCAGATGATTCTTAAGTTCCTTCAGACTGTCCACTACATTCTCATAATCCATTCGTTTGGGACCGATGATCCCGATGGTTCCGTACATTCCGTCTCCCAGTTCATATCTGGCAGTTACAATGCTGCAGTCCTTCATGGTCTGGATCGGCATCTCATCACCGATATAAACCTGGATTCCTGTATTCTCTCCATCTGACATCTGTTCTTTTACAAGATCGGCAAGTTCATGCTTCTCCTCAAATGCGGAGATCAGCTCCGTTGCCTTTTCTTTATCGGCAAGCTCCGGATACTTGAAGATGTTGGTTGCACCTGAAGTATAGATCTCCATATCTTCCTCTTCCACATGAATGGTGGCTGCCACTGCATCCAGAACTGTTGCCACCACACCGCTGTGGCTGCCTGCCTGTTCCTTCAGTCTGGCGATCATCCCAAGGTTGATATCCTGGATCGGGATCCCATTGAGATTGGTGTTAAGAAGAAGATTCAGTTTCAGGATCGTCTGGTCGTCCATTTCCTCATCCAGATTGATGATCTGGTTCCGGACTGTGTTGTTGTCACTGACAACCACGGCCACAAGCTGAAGCTCGCTCATTCTCGACAGCTGGATGAACTTGATCTTGTTGCCGCTGTACTGCGGAACGGAAACCATGGTAGCATAGTTGGTATTGGAAGCAAGAACCTTCGCAACCTTCTTAAGCACCTTATCCATCTTATCTGTCTTCTCAATGATCAGATCTCGCAGCTCTGCAACTTCTGCTTCCTTCTCCTTCATCAGCTCATTGACGTAAAGTCTGTAGCCCTTATCTGAAGGAATCCTTCCTGCTGAGGTATGAGGCTGGACGATATAGCCCATATCTGTCAGGTCTGACATTTCATTTCGGATCGTTGCGGAACTTACATTGAGATCCGCATACTTGGAAATGGTCCTGGAGCCAACCGGTTCTCCGGTCTCCATATAGGTCTTGATGATTGCTTTTAAGATTTTTTGCTTGCGCTCATTCAACACCTCTTCCATGAAGCCATCTCCTTTCCTTTTTATTCTTTCCTGACGGATGTTGATTCTTTTTTTATATCTGTTAGCACTCATTTTAGTGGAGTGCTAACATCTACAGTCTTTAAGATATCACCATGTAAAATATTTGTCAATATGTTTTGAAAAAAAGTTCTTATTTTTTCAAAACAAAAAAAGCATCAGTACGATGCTTTTTTGTAATACTGGTCTACGCAGTTCTGTGCCCCAGCAAAAAATTCCGTTTCTGTTTTCTGTCCCAGCACGTATTTCTGAAATTCCGTACCCATAGCCGAAACAGCTTCTATGGAATCGGTGCACAGTGGTCTTGCCTTCAGCTTATAATCTTTCAGATATTGCCGGATCATTTCAATGCCATCCAGCTCAAAATTCTTATCCTCGATCACATCCAGTCTTGCCGGACACATTTTTGTCAGCTGTCCGTAATTTTTACTGGCCTCATATCCGGACACATACTGAAGGAACTTCAGAGCTGCTTCTTTATGATCAGAATTTTTATTCAGTACATACTGCCAGGTTGCGATATTGGTCACCTTCTCGTCAAATTCCGGAAATGGTGCCATATGGAGCTTATCTTTTCCATACACGCCTGCATTCTGAAAGGTACTCAACGCACCAGTATACATGAACATACATCCATACTGGCCGTTTATAAATTTTTCATTCAGCTGGTCATGCTGGTCGATCAGATTCTCCTCTGATATCATCCCTGTATCCAGCATTCGCTTCATATATTCTGCCGCTTCTCTTGTTTTCGGATCCGTCCAGTCTGTATAATCTCCTCCGAAAAAATCGACATACTCGCTGATACTATTATATATGTAAGAAATCTCCCATGCATCCCCGTATGCATATTTTCCCGTATTCTGAAGCTTTTTCTGAAGGATCTCAAGATCACTGAAACAGGAGAGTCTGTCCAGACCAGCCTGATCCAGCAATTCCTGGTTCACCCAGAATGCCATGATATCCATTTTGAACGGTACCGAAAAAATATGTCCGTCTGACATGCATATTTCTTTCAGGTATTCCTGTGGAAAATTCGCCGCTGTCTCCTCTGTCATAACCGTATCTTCCAGCGGAAGAAGAAATCCCTTATGCTTAAATTCAGATATCATCTCATCATTTACTGTGATCAGATCAACAGAATCATCTCCTGATGTCAGAAGAGTTGCTATTTTGGCCTGACGATTGTCCGCATTAGCCGGACATTTTTCGATATGGATCTCTATTCCAAGATCTTTTTCCGCCTGACTGATAAAAGAATCAAAGCCCTCTGTACCTGCATCCACATGAAGGATCGTCAGTTCCTGTCTGTTCTTCGGCACAATATCAGATGCAGCCTCCTTCTTCTGGACTCCACATCCTGTCACTGCCAGAGCCAGGGCAAATACCCCGCAAAATACCTGTTTTTTCAATCTCTACCACCCTTTTTATCTGGGCCATCTATCCTCTTTTGACATCAACGGCTGGAACGGTGCATGAGGAAGTGTCTGATACCAGTACGCTACACTTGCCACATCATCCTGTCGTTCAAACAGGCCACGGTATCCGACGCCTATCTGCTGAATCGTAACGCGAAGATCCTCTTCAAAGCAGATCGGATCCTGTAAATGCCATCTGTAAAAGCCTCGCATTGGCGGGCAGTCATCATTATGATAAAAATTGTGGATCAGTTCGTCATGGGCAGAATAATACGGATATCCCAGATATGGTGTGTTATAATTCTGTTCCACGGTTTTTCCATCCACCTGTTTGGCAAAGCTCCAGGAACCTCCAAAGTAATCTTCCGTTCCTGTTCCGCAGATGGTCGGATACTCCTCATCTCCGTCAATATAAAATTTCATTTCTCCCTCGCCCCACCAGTAACGTTCCAGTGTGGTAAGTGCCATGTAGGTCCCTATATAATGGCCTTTTCCTTTTACTCCATCCAAAATTGTATAATCTTTTGTTTTTTCTGTCAACCGTTCCCGTCTCCACTGCGCATGGAAATAAGCAATATCGTCCGGAAGCTCATCATAGAGACAGTAATCTACCTGATAAAAGAAAGCCGGTATTTTATTTGCATGCTGGTTTTCCAGTGTGATCTTTGCTTTCTTCTTAAACGGCATCGGGAAATAGCAGTTAAAGCCCCTGTTTGGAACAACAGCCACCGGAACAGAATTTACAAAACATTCTCTTCCGAATCCGCAGCAGAAGAAATCACCCAGAGGACTTTCCACGGAAGGAGTTTCCTCGTCATCCCAGTACATACGGATCACAAGATCCCTCAGTACAAAGCAATCTGCCTCTGTAGTCTTGTTGTCGACGGTGATCCAGATATGATTGATCTGTCCCGGTCCTTCCATTTCTGCCAGAGTTACCACAGCTCCCGGCTCAATATCCTTAAGACACGGGCTCCTTTTCTGGACGGTCCGAGATGACTTGCAGCCATACCGCCTCTGCCTTTTTCTCCATGAGGATTCTCCGCATTGATCGCACGGCTTTTTCCATGCTTTGCAAGTGCGATTCCTCCCAGTCCGCCTGTAAATGCCTGATACATATCTGTTTTCTCCTCTCTTTTGGAAATTAAAAATATTTACGCTTTTACTCCACCTGCCATGATACCATCCATGATCTGTTTCTCAAAAACAGCTACAAAGATAATGATCGGAAGAAGGATGATCCATCCCATGGCGCTGACAAGATCCCACGGAACTCCATACATGTTGTCACGTAACGGAAGCTGTACGATGGAAACAGAAAGTACCTGAATACCATTTGAATAAAACAACGGTGTGAAAAAGTTATTCAGACAGGTAATAAAGTTGATGATGCAAACCGTAGCGATCGCCGGCTTCATCAGCGGCAGAACGATCGTAAACAGTCTCTGTGAAAAAGATGCGCCGTCAATAGCAGCTGCCTCCTCCAGTGAGATCGGGATCTCACCGACAAAGTTTCTGAGGATCAGAACCGTAAACGGTATAACGGTACTGATATAAAGAAGGATAAGTCCCGGATATGTATCATACAGCTTTACCTTCTGCATAAACTCATACAGCGGGCGGGCTGTAACAACCTCAGGGATCAGCATGGTAGCCAGAACAAATGCAAATGCAACAGAAACTCCCTTTGAGTTAAATCTTGAAAAGCCATAAGCTGCCATTGCACACAGCACGGTGCTGATCACAAGAGTAAGACCGACGATCAGTACGGTGTTTCCAATCTTTGAAAGCAGTCCGACATTCTGTAGCAGAAATGTGTAGCTTTCCAGTGTGGGATGATCCGGAAGATAATCAATCGGTGTTTTAAACAGTTCTCCTGCCGGTGTGATCGAAGAAATAAAGATCCAGTAGACCGGGAACAGGATCAGAAAAGCCACAATGGCAAACAGAACCCATCTTCCAACAGCTATCACTCCATGATAAACATTATATTTTCCTGTATTCTTCACGATAATTCCCCCCTAACTGTCAAACTTATTCATAACACGTATATTCAGCCAGCTGAAGATCGCCATTACAACAAACAGCAGCATAGCCAGCGCCGAAGCATATCCTACGTTTAGATTTGTAAATGCTTCTGTTGTGATTCTGTATGCGATCAGCGCAGTATCCTCGCCAGGACCTCCGGATGTCATGGAATAAACCAGATCGAAGGTTGTCAGTCTCCAGAGTGTGAACGGAATACATAAAGTCAGGACATTTTTTGCGATCAGCGGAAGTGTGATCCGGAAAAAGCTCTGAATCCCGTTTGCACCGTCTACCTTTGCTGCCTCATAGATATCGCCGGAAATAAACTGAAGTCCGGAAAGTACAAGAATTGCAAAGAACGGAAGATCCTTCCACAGGTCCATTGCAATTACCGCTGCTCTTGCAGTACCTGTATTGATCAGCCAGCTGTTCTGGTATCCCGGTACAAACCAGCGGATAAAATCATTGATCAGACCATAATCATTGTTAAATGCCCATTTTGCAGCCATACCGGCTACTACTGCTGGCATAGCCCATGGGATCAGCACAATAGTCCTCAGAAAACGGCGGCCTTTGAATTTCATATTCAGGATCAGTGCCAGGATAACTCCGAGGATCACATGCAGGATCATGGAAACAACCACAAATATTGCCGTAAAGCTGATCGATGTGAGCACTTTAGGATCAGAAAATACCTTCAGGTAATTCTTGAAGCCTATAAATTCATTGATACCTGCAAGGATACTGATATTAAAGAAGCTGTTTTTCACAGTCATCAGAATGGGATATACTGTTGTAAAGCCTCTGATCAGTACAACCGGCAGGATCAAAAGCCATGGTATCCACTTCATAGTTTTTTTACTTATTGTCATGGAACTTTCCTCCCTGTTCATCAAGCAATGTAAAGCAGACTTTTACCTCTGCTTTACATTGCTGTTTTTTTATATCTTTTACTTATACATATCTACCACATCCTGAGCCTTCTTGCAGAACTCATCAACTGTAATCTCGTCTTTCATACAGGACTGGAAGATCGTTCCCATATCGCTGATAAATTCCATTGTCTGTGCCACCAGTGGACGTCCCTGTACATTGCATTCATTTGCATATCTGCTGTACATTTCTTTTGCCGGGTCAGAATCCGGAACTACCTTCTCTGCAACATCCTTTCTTGCAGGATATCTGTCAAATGCTTTATAGGAAGCTTCCATTCCGCCTTCATGAGCCATATACTGAAGGAATTTCACAGCTGCATCTTTATTCTTGGATGCTTTGTTAAGAACATAGTTCCAAGAATCTGTAAAGATCGCACGCTCTCCCTTACCGCTGAAATCCGGTACCATTTCCATGTGGATCTTATCTGCGCCAAGCATATCTGCCTTTGCATAATCTGTTCCAAGGCCCCACATAAACCAGCATCCGTATTTTCCGTCATTGATCTTCGGATTCATCTGATCATATTTATCAGCAATCTGCTCAATGGAGGTTTCTTTATCAGCAACCAGATCATGGAGGAACTGAACCGCTTCCTTGTTTTCCTCTTTGGTCCAGTCAAAATAATCGCCGCCGAACATGTTTACAAACTGTGCAAGCTCGTTAAATGCATAAGTTTTCTCCCAGGAACCGCCGTAACCGAATCTTCCATCCTTGGAAACAGCCTTCATATACTTCATGAAGTCCTCTTTTGTATCAATGGACTTGATTCCGACCTCATCCATGATCTCCTGATTTACCCAGAATGCAAGATATCCTGCATAGCCTGGAACACCGATAATGTTTCCGTCCTTATCTGTGATCATATCCTCTACATATCCCTGAGCAAACTGATCAATGATATCATCTGTCATTACTGTATCATTCAGTCCTTCCAGCCATCCGGAATTTTTAAATGCCGCGCTCATCTCATCGTTGATCTCAATGACATCCACGGAAGTATCTCCTGTGGAAAGCATTGTGGTGATCTTCTGCTGACGGGTATCTGTATCTGTAGGTGCCGCAATTACATTAATGTTCAGGCCCGTGGCATCTTCCACATTTGCAAGCCAGTCCTCAAAATCCGGGTCTGTGGTGTTGACGCTGTATAAGGTAAGATCATATTTTTCCTTTGCGGAAACAGTAACCACGTTACCTGCCATACCCACAACCATCGCTGCTGCCAAAACTGCACTCATTACTTTTTTCTTCATATCTTTCTTCCTTTCTGGACATTTTCGTGTTTGTCCACACCTGTTTTTGATGGTTTAAGGATACCAGAGAGCCCCCTCATTCTAAATACAATATTTTATGATTTATTTATATTATTTTTCGTTCTCTTGTATTTTTGTTGTTTATTTTTTATAATCCTTTTATATAATCTATATTTGTAACGGCTTTTTTCACAGCTGAATTCGGTTTCATTAATTTGTTTTTGACATAAAGGAGAATATGTACTATGAAATTCCACAAATGTATCCCACCCAGTTTTTCCTCATTTCGCTATAAGCTCCTGCTCGCATTTCTGATTGCAACTATGGTACCTCTGATTTCCCTGACCTTCATCAGCTATCACATTTCCTATAACATTGCCAGAGATCGTATTATCGATTCCGCCGTAATGACTGACAGACAGCTGGTTTCTCAGCTGAACGACCGTCTCGGCCAGGTTGAAAATGTAGCAGATACCATACAGTTTCAAATGTACTCCCTAAATCATTCTTCCTCCAATAAGGTAGATGCACTGAAAAAATTCACCACTGTAAAAAACAATATTTCGCTGTATAAATCCACATTCGATTTCTTCCATATATATGTTTTTCTGCCGCCCGATCAGCTCGGTTCAAAAGAAGGCCTGTACTTCTTTTCCACAGATGAGCTTTCTGCATATGGTCTGGATAAAAATATTGTTTCCGGTTCAGGCTTCTCCTCTGTCTGGATACCGGTTTCCAATATGCCTCTGCCTAAAATACTGTCCACAAAAAAATCATCTGCCGATGTGATCCTCTGCGTCCGGGCACTGAAAAATCAGGCCACCGGTATTCTGGAATACGCCTACGGCATTGTTCTGGACACCTCAGAGCTTACCACTTATCTGCAGCCTGCTGCTCTGGATTCCCGCATATACAGCTACATTCTCACAGATCACGGAGAGATTGCAGCGAAAAATACATCCTCACTGAATTTATCCGAAATTTCCAAAACACAGTTTCAGAAATTCAAAGAAAATGCAGATTCTTCTTTTCACAGCGGCGACAAATATTATAACTGCTGTACCTTAAGCAATGGCTGGCTCCATGTTACCGAAATCCCTGAAAGCTACATTCAGGGCAACACACACATCCTGATCCGTGCCTTACTGATCACTGTCCTTATTTTTCTGCCCCTTACTGTTATCATCGTGATCCTGTTTTCCGAAAATCTTACCCGGAAGATCACTGCACTTTCCTATGCAATGGAAACCTTTCAGCTGGGACATGATCCGGAACATCTGTCTATCGTTACTGTTCCCCACCCGGATGACCCTTCCAGGTATGATGAGATCGACAGACTGGGCATCACCTTTGAAGATATGCAGCACACAATAGCCGGAAACCTGAAGTCCATTGTAAATCTTTCCGTAAACGAAGAGCGTCTGAAATACCAGCTGCTCCAGTCACAGATCAATCCGCATTTTCTTTATAATATCCTGGGATCGATCCGTACCTGCCAGTCGCTTGGAAAGCTTGACATTGCTGATCAGATGATTACTGATCTGACGGCCTTTTACCGTCTTACCCTGCGTAAATCAAAGGAACTTATTCCTATTAAAGATGAACTGGAAATCGCCCGGCTTTATCTGGAAATGGAAAAGCTCTGCCATAAAGATAATCTGGATTGGGAGATTGAAGCAGAAGATGGAATCGAAAATTTCCTGATCTGCAAGTTTACACTTCAGCCATTTCTCGAAAATTCCATTCTGCACGGGATTTCTTCGGGCACACCAGCTGTTTTTATTTCGATCCATGTTCTTTATGGCGATGATACGGTTGTGATCTCCATTGAGGACAACGGTGCCGGCATGGATCCTGAAACCCTTGCACAGCTGCGCCATGCTATTGAACATAATGTTATTGATTATGAGAAGCATTTTGGAGTTTCCAATGTAAGTTCCCGTATTTCCAACCCATTATACGGAAACGGTTCTGTAAGGATCAGCAGCAACCCCGGAAACGGCACATATGTCACCATTGAATTCGAACAGATGGAGGAAGATATCGATGAAAAAAATAATGATCGTAGATGATAATTACTTATCTGCAGAAGGTATCGAAAAAAACATAGACTGGGAAACACTGAATGCAGAGATCATCCATGTCTGCTACAATGGAACCTCTGCTATCGAAGCCATGAAAAAAGAACCGGCAGATCTGATCATTTCTGACATTGAAATGCCTGATCTTGACGGCATTTCCATGAGCCGTCAAGCTCTTGAGATCAATCCTATGGTGAAGATCATCCTGATCAGTGCCTATGATAAATTTGAATATGCAAGACGCGCTCTGCTCCTCGGTGCTCTGGATTATATCGAAAAGCCTCTGGATTATGCCTATCTTATCCAGAAGGTAAAAAACGCTTTTGCACTGATGGAAAAGGAACAGAAAAATCTCCAGCTTCTGAAACAAAGCAGGCCTCTTCTTACGGAAAAGTTTTTCCGCGAGATCACCCACCTTCCGTCTTCGGAAGCTGCCTACCGGCTGAAGCCTTATCTTCAGTATCTGAACCTGAAGCTGAATTATGATTTTTATACAGTTGTTGTTCTGGAGCTTGAAAATGCTCCGGATCTAAAAGCCGTTTACGGGATTGAAAAATTTCAGATGGAGCTTCTCAACCTTCAGGATCTGATAACTGAGGAAACCGCTTCTCTTGATTTTGTACACCTTCTTCCGGATATGGATGGCTATCTGTGCATTCTGGGACACAGTGGATGCCAGTCCAACAGCTTCCGTCAGCTTACCAGCCAGCTTATTTCCTCAATAGCAGATGCCTGCCAGCCACTGGGGCTGTCCCTCAATGCAGGCATCGGAACAATTGTCCGGGATTTCTGGAACCTGAACCAGTCCTACAAAAGTGCCGTACATGCGCTGGAATACAGATTCTTTTTCCCGCATCAGAATATCTTTGACGGAAGAGACGCTCTGGGTTCCGATCTGTCTGTTGCAGATTTTTCACCACCCTGCTATATTCGGAAAAAATACGATAAAAATGAAACGGATGATGATTTGG
>OHAS01003275.1_pt1 | contig 10908 bp, 10 predicted proteins | sample 1577131 | NCBI WGS metagenome assembly OHAS01 (sample SAMEA3541566, study PRJEB24748) | human gut metagenome | biome: human gut; feature: human-associated habitat; material: faeces | place: China | collected 2012
TGTCCAAACGTGGCCAAGACACGGAATGGGATGCCAGCCACGGCATGGAAGAAATGCGTGAATTTTGCTTCAAAGATTTGCCGTCGTCTGTTTATTCTGGAACTTTTTTGTTATCTGGTATTTCTGTAATATTACTTATCACCCCAAAGAGGCCTACGCGTATTGCGGCAATTCCTTTTAACAATAGGTATCAAGCATCAGACCGGAATACACCGAAGAGTGATAAGCCGCCGCAAAATTGTGCCCCGGATTCTTGTAGGCAATCAGGACTTTGCTGACATAGCTGATCGGGTCGATGGAAGCCTGGGTGGCTTTGCGTTGAAGACCGTTTTTGAAATTATTCAGGGTATGAAAACTTTCGCGCGCGTCTGGTGCGGAAACGGCGTCGGTCAACAGGCTCTTGTCAATATGGATCGATCCGTCCTGCTGCAGATTTAGCCCGATGGATTCCAACTCGTTGAAATAGGACTTTGCAACGCTCTCCATATCGTGGAGAAGCTTGCCGGACTCCTGACTGCCGTGGTAATTGTGACCGAGCTGGATCATGTTGTTGTAGACGTTGACCAGCGACTGCACATTGTCTGCGATCGCATCCGTATCCGCTTTGAAGCCGATCGTTGCGGTTTCACCGCCAGCACTGGGGGCTTTCAGCGTCAGTTCAAAAGCGTTGTTGACGGTAAATGTGTTGGACAGTGACGAATGTTCGGTACCGTTTAACAAAAAGAGCGAATTGACCGGCATTTCCGTGATATCATTGATGCCAAGCGTCCGCATGGCACGTATGGAACCGCTGTCCGGCGCCGGCATAATCTCAAACAGGTACTGCTCGTTATCGCTGAGACCGGTCTGCTGCGACGTGATGGAAAGCGCATTCTGTCCGCGGTCGTTGGACACCAGTGTGGCGTTTAAGCCGATATTGGCATTGTTGATCAGCCGCATGATCTTGCGCTGCACGGTCTCGTTGGTGTCCCTGCCGCTGATCGTGTACTGGAATTCATAGGAACTTAAGTTGGTGTTCAGGTCGAAACTGTAATTGCCTGGCACAAAGTCGCTTGCGCCCGGGGCAAGATACATGCCGCGGTTGACCTGCGGTGTGGCGAGACGTTCTACCGTCACATCGAACTGCTTGGAGTTGTCCGCGTCCATGTTCGAGCCGATGTACTGCACACTCACAGCGTCCTCATCAGAAGACTGCGCAATTTTCCGGGAAAAAGCGTGTTCCGCATTGTCGTCCGGAGCATTGTTTGAAAGCGCCGCGATAAAATTCTCGATCGAGCGGGCCTGCTCCTTGATGTCGATGGCAAAACGGCCGGTATCCCTGGTAAAATTGATTTTGTAAAGGGGGGAATCTTTATTAACTTTGACAATATTATTGTATACGGCGCGCAGCTGGCTTTTTTTGTGCGTGTCGTAGCGAGACGTGCCGGAACCGGCATAAGTGCTCAGGTAATACTGATAGGCACTGTCGATGACTGCCATTGGAATCCCTCCTTTCTTCCATGAAATCATATGCCTTCGCATATGCAGGGATATAAATCCGTTTATATTGCTTCCTACTTATATATAATGAAACTGTATTTTTGAATGTACAATAGATATACTTCTAATATTTTTTATCGGTAAATAGATATAAAATATTTACAGTAAAAATAAAAATTACGCGATAGATTTGTAAAATCAGAAAAAAGGCTTGCGGCACACTATATGTAGTGCTAAAATAAATTCGTTGCACGAGTTAAAAAAAGTGGTTGACGCTCCATATTGATTGTGATATATTAGACTAGCGATGGAAGTAGGTCTTTTTTTTATGCCTTTTTTTAGGACTCCTTTCCTGAGGGGACCCTAAGCCCGGTCGCAGGGAACAAAAGACATAAGAAAAGCACAAAGAATTTTAATGGAGGTGGAAGTTGTGCGCACGAAAATAACATTGGCATGTACTGAGTGTAAGAATCGTAATTACAACACGACAAAGGACAAGAAAGCTCATCCGGACAGAATGGAAACCAAGAAGTATTGTAGATTCTGCAAGACTCATACATTACACAAGGAAACCAAATAGGCTTTTGGGCAAAGGAGTGAGAAAATGGGAGAAACCGAGAACAAAGCTGCTCAGAAAGAGAGCTTTTTTAGCGGCCTGTCGGCTGAATTCAAAAAGATCATTTGGCCGGACAACAAATCACTTGCAAGACAGACAGCAGCCGTTGTTGCTGTTTCCGTAGTAATGGGTCTTGTGATCGCGCTTCTGGATTTTGTGATTCAGTATGGCGTTGATTTCCTTGTTGGTTTAAGTTTTTAATGGAGGCATAGGTGATTTATGGCAGAGGCACACTGGTATGTAGTTCATACCTACTCAGGATATGAGAATAAGGTAAAAGCGAACATTGACAAGACAATCGAGAACCGGCATCTGGAAGACCAGATCTTAGAGGTCCGCGTACCGATGCAGGAGGTCGTTGAGCTGAAGAACGGCGCAAAGAAATCCGTATCAAAGAAGATGTTTCCGGGATACGTGCTTATCAATATGGTTATGAATGATGACACTTGGTACGTTGTCAGAAATACCCGTGGTGTTACCGGATTTGTTGGTCCGGGATCGAAGCCGGTACCGCTTACCGATATGGAAATGAGACCGCTTGGAATCAAGACGGAGAACATTGAGGTTGATTTTGCTGAGGGAGACACCGTAGTTGTCACCGGAGGCGTCTGGAAAGATACCATCGGCGTGATTCAGACGATGAATCCTGGAAAGCAGAGTGTGACGATCAATGTTGAGCTTTTCGGCCGCGAAACGCCGGTAGAAATAAGTTTCGCAGATGTAAAGCTTGCGAATTAAGCAGGCGATCCTAATCAGGAAAGAATGAATTAAGGAGGCAATTCCAATGGCAAAGAAAGTAGAAGGATATATCAAATTGCAGATTCCTGCTGGCAAGGCTACACCAGCTCCTCCAGTCGGACCTGCACTTGGACAGCACGGTGTGAACATTGTTGAGTTTACAAAGCAGTTCAACGCCAGAACAGCGGATCAGGGCGATTTAATCATCCCTGTAGTAATCACTGTATACGCAGACAGAAGCTTCAGCTTCGTTACAAAGACTCCGCCTGCTCCGGTACTGATCAAGAAGGCTTGCAACATTAAGTCCGGTTCTTCCACACCGAACAAGGATAAGGTTGCAACTCTCTCCAAGGCAAAATTACAGGAGATCGCAGAGTTAAAGATGCCAGACTTAAACGCAGCATCCTTAGAGGCAGCTATGAGCATGATCGCAGGAACTGCAAGAAGTATGGGCGTTAACGTAGAGCAGTAAGACACGAGAGTGTAATGCATCAGAGGGCACCGGCGGTGTTCTTATGGAACGATATAGTGGGAGGGTCCTCTCCCGATACTACCACCAGGAGGTTTATATTCATGAAAAGAGGAAAGAAATATCAGGACGCTGTAAAGTCTTTTGACAAGGCGAATCAGTACGATGTTGCTGAGGCAATCAGCTTAGTAAAAAAGAACGCTACAGCGAAGTTTGATGAGACAATCGAGCTTCATATCAAGACCGGTTGTGATGGACGTCATGCAGAGCAGCAGATCCGTGGCGCAGTTGTACTGCCGCACGGAACAGGTAAGACTGTAAAAGTTTTAGTATTCGCAAAGGGCGTAAAGTTAGATGAGGCACAGGCAGCAGGCGCTGACTACGTTGGAGGCGAGGAGTTAGTTCCGAAGATCCAGAACGAGGGTTGGTTAGACTTTGATGTGATCGTTGCTACACCTGACATGATGGGCGTTGTTGGACGTCTCGGTCGTGTACTTGGACCGAAGGGCTTAATGCCAAACCCGAAGGCTGGAACTGTTACAATGGATGTTACCAAGGCTATCAACGACATCAAAGCTGGTAAGATTGAGTACAGATTGGACAAGACCAACATTATCCACGTGCCAGTAGGAAAAGCTTCTTTCACTGAGGAGCAGTTAAGCGACAACTTCCAGACCCTTATGGGTGCTATCAACAAGGCTAAGCCGTCCAGCTTAAAAGGTCAGTATGTAAAGAGTGCAACTCTTACATCTACCATGGGACCTGGCGTTAAGTTAAACGTAACCAAGATCACAAACTAGTTTGTGTTGTTGGCGAAAAGTGTTGACAGCCGCAATATACAGTGTTATAATGCAAAGGCGTTGTAACGCGGTGCGTCCGTATGGATGCAGTCGTCTCACATGAGACGGATGCCACGGCAGTGGCGGATCCACGTATGTGGATTGCATATAATGGCCGAAGACAGCAGGTGCCGTAAGGCGTAATCATAGAGCCTGCCGAGGGACTTTCATGAGCAATCATTGAGAATGAGATTCTGATCCCTCTCTGTCCAGGCAGAGAGGGATTTTTATATCCTTTCGGATTTGTTATATGCGTAAAATCTAAAAAGGAGGTGCACGATTCGTGGCAAAGGTAGAATTAAAACAGCCTATCGTACAGGAAATTTCTGAAAACATCAAAGATGCGCAGTCTGTTGTAGTCGTTGATTACCGCGGACTTACCGTTGCAGAGGATACTCAGTTACGTAAAGCATTAAGAGAAGCTGGTGTTACTTATAAAGTATATAAGAACACATTAGTAAGCCGTGCCGTAGAGGGAACACAGTTCGAGAGCTTAAGAGACGTTCTTGAGGGACCGAATGCATTCGCAATTTCTACGACAGACGCAACAGCTCCGGCAAGAGTATTGGCAGATTTTGCTAAGAAAGCTCCGGCTCTTGAAGTAAAAGCAGGCGTAGTTGAGGGTAACTTCTATGACGAGGCAGGCATGAAGGCAATCTCTTCGATTCCGTCAAGAGAAGTTCTTCTTTCCAAGTTACTTGGAAGCTTACAGTCTCCGATTACCAACCTTGCCCGCGTTCTTAATCAGATCGCAGAAAAGGGCGGTGCAGCTGACGCGGCAGTAGAGGAAGCTCCGGCAGCAGAAGCAGCAGAGACTCCGGCAGAATAATCCGGATCTAATGTAGTGAAGAAAGCCGCAGGAATCTGCAGGCAGAAAACGTATCATCGTGATACAATCTCAATATTAAATGGAGGAAAATAATCATGGCAAAGATGACAACAGCAGAATTTATTGATGCTATCAAAGAGTTAAGCGTATTAGAGTTAAACGACTTAGTAAAGGCTTGTGAGGAAGAGTTCGGCGTATCTGCAGCAGCAGGCGTTGTAGTTGCAGCAGCAGGTGCTGGTGACGGCGCAGCAGCAGAAGAGAAGACTGAGTTCGACGTTGAGTTAACAGAGGTTGGCCCGAACAAGGTTAAGGTTATCAAGGTTGTTCGTGAGGCAACTGGTTTAGGCTTAAAGGAAGCTAAGGATCTCGTTGATGGAGCTCCGAAGGTTCTCAAAGAGGCTGCTGACAAGGCAACCGCTGAGGACATCAAGGCTAAGCTTGAGGCTGAGGGCGCAAAGGTTACTTTAAAATAATCGCGTAAGCTACGAGAAGCATATAAGCGGAAGCGGCGTGACTGCGGGAATTTATTCCCGGCGGTCGCGCCTTTTTTGCTTATGCGCGGCGACAGCCGCGTGCTGGCCGGCTCTGCCGGACAGAATGCTTCCCGCAGCATGCGCGATTTGCTTATTTGCTCTGCTTCTATGCGCGGCGACAGCCGCGTGCTGGCCGGCTCTGCCGGACAGCGGGCTTTCCGTAGCAGCTGCGCCGGTACGGAAAAATAAATTCCCTACTTCCCAAAAGAAAATACTTGGTATATGATAGTACTAACAGGCTTTATAGGAAAATAGTACTTTTCCAGAGGATGAAAGTACGGGAAAGAGGAGAAGATACCATGCCATGTTTGAGGATGTCGGTCAACCGCCTGCGGGAGGGAATGATGATAAAAGAGGATGTATTTTCAAAGACAGGGGCGGTGATTGTGCCGGACGGAGCGGTCGTCACGAAGGACGTCGTCGCGCTGCTGACCAGACATTTTGTGGACAGTGTGATGGTGGAATATCCGACGGGCAGGAAAGAACGCCCGGAACAGCAGGAACAGAGTGCGCCGGCGAAGGAACAGCATCTGAAAGAGTTCCAGGCAGAGTTCGCGGTTGCCGAACAGTCGATTTCGGAAGAACTGAAAGATATTGTATACCGGAGTAAGGATGTGAACATTTCCATGCTGCTGGAGCCGCTGAACGGACTGCTGAAAAAAGCAGATAATGATACAGATCTTGCGGACATGCTGCTTCATATGAAAAAACAGCAGTCAGGTCTGTACGCACATACCATTAACGTGGCGCTTTTTGGACAGCTTCTTGCACGGTGGAGCGGATGCACCGAGGCGGAGATGGAGGAGGTCATGACGGCGGGGCTGCTTCATGACATTGGATTTCTTGAACTCTGGAAGGACGGGCAGGAACAGACGGAATTTCTGCAAGAATACGAGACGGAACGATATGAGAAACATGTCGTGAGCGGATACAACCTTATTAAGAAGATGAACATAGACCAGCGGATTAAACAGGCGGTTCTGACGCACCACGAGCGCGTGAATGGAAGCGGGTTCCCACTGCAGGTAATGGGGGATAACATCAACTGGATTTCCAGAATTCTTGCGGTGGCAGATACTTACGATGCCCTTATGATGTGCCAGGGAGATAAAGCGGGCATCTCGGCATTTGAAGCGATCAAGAAGATGGAGGATGAGGGGTATAACCGTCTGGACGCCAACTATCTGATGACATTTCTGAAGCGGATTGCCGAGACGATGATCCAGCGCAACGTGATCCTGAATGATGGCAGGATGGGAAGAGTGGTCATGATTAACAAATATAAGTTGTCATGTCCGCTTGTGCAGGTGGGGGACACTTTTGTCGATCTCGCAAAACAAAGCCGGTATTATATTCAAGAGATACTTGAAGAGTAGCGGTATTGTGTGTTATAAAGAAAATAGAAAAGACGGGCAGAGAGAGCGGCGGAACTTAAGAACAGAAAGGAGACTTTTATGAACGGTATTACTTCGATGCAGCGAAGCAGCACATCTTATGCAGATTACGGGAAATTTGCAAGCGGCAAAAAAGTGAACCGGGCGGCAGACGGTGCGGCGGAGCTTGCGATCATCCAGAAGCAGGAGACGCAGACCAGAAGCTATAAGGCCGGGGAGAACAACATTGGCGCGGCAAAAGATATGCTGAATGTGGCGGATGGCGCAATGAGCGGGATTACGGATTATCTTCAGAAGATCCGTGAACTTGGTGTTCGGGCGTCCAATACGGCGACGATCACAGATGCGGAGCGGACAAGTATTCAGGCGCAGATCGAGCAGTATAAGCAGGGCATTTCAGATATTGCAAAACAGACAAGCTTTAACACGAAGCCGCTTCTGGATGGCACGTCGCAGAAGTACAATATCATGACGGATGCCACTGGCAACGGAATGAAGATTACGACTGCAGATGCCACATTACAGGCACTTGGGATTGCGGATTTTGATGTGACGAAAGATTTTGATCTGACGCAGGTGGATGATGCGCTTGCCAGAGTGAGCGCAGGGCGCAGCGGTATGGGCGCACAGAGCAATGCACTGGAGTATGCGTACCGCTACAGTACCAACACCAGGCTGAATGTAACGGCAGGAAAAAGCCGGCTCGAGGATCTGGATTACGGACAGGCGGTATCCGAACAGAAAAAGAAGCAGACCCTGCAGCAATATGCATTTTTTATGCAGAAAAAACAGATGGAACAGAGAACCCGCGCAGCGGCAAATTTTCTTGTCTCATAAGCGGTGGTGAACGGCGGAGCGAAGGCTTTAGAGCTTTCCTTCGTCGTTTTTTGCGTGCTCACGGAGAAGAAATAAATATTTTAAAAAATCCTTGACGCGGCACTTGCTATTGTGCTATCATATACGTTGCACTATTGTGGTGCATTGGGCTTATTGCGCGCTTTTCGCGTTGTATGCCGCCGGATGTGCCTATACCGTATCTTGTGGTTACGGTGGATTGAGACAGTTGCTGCCACTTTTGGGGCAGCTTAGTGTAAATAAAAACGAGAGGTGAAACGTCAATGGAGAAAAACAGAATACGTCCAGTGAAAGCTGGAAAGGGCATACGTATGAGTTACTCGAGACAGAAAGAGGTATTGGAAATGCCGAATCTGATAGAAGTCCAGAAAGACTCCTATCAGTGGTTCTTAAGCGAGGGCCTGAAAGAAGTTTTCGATGATATCTCTCCAATCGCTGATTACAGCGGTCATCTGAGCCTGGAGTTTGTAGATTTTACATTGTGTGAGGACGATGTAAAGTACACAATTCCGGAGTGCAAAGAAAGAGATGCAACTTATGCGGCACCTTTGAAGGTCAAGGTCAGACTTCACAACAAGGAGACTGACGAGATCAATGAGCATGAGATTTTCATGGGCGACCTTCCTTTGATGACAGAGACCGGTACTTTCGTGATCAACGGCGCAGAGCGTGTTATCGTCAGCCAGCTGGTGCGTTCCCCGGGTATCTACTATGGAATCGCTCACGATAAAGTGGGTAAAAAGCTGTATTCCTGTACTGTCATCCCTAACCGTGGTGCGTGGTTAGAGTATGAGACAGACTCCAATGACGTATTTTATGTCCGTGTAGATAGAACCAGAAAGGTGCCGATCACGGTATTGATCCGTGCACTTGGCGTCGGAAGCAACCAGGAGATCGTAGACCTGTTCGGTGAGGAGCCGAAGATTCTTGCAAGTTTCGGCAAGGATGTGGCAACCAACTACGAAGAGGGACTTCTGGAATTATATAAGAAAATCAGACCAGGCGAGCCGCTGACAGTTGAGAGTGCGGAGAGCCTTATTTCTGCTATGTTTTTTGACCCGAGAAGATATGATCTTGCAAAGGTCGGACGCTATAAGTTTAATAAGAAGTTAATGCTGCGCAACCGTATCAACGGACATGTTCTGGCAGAGGATGTTGTCGATGTGTCCACAGGTGAGATCATCGCCGAGGCAGGAACCGAAGTGACAAGATCCCTGGCGGATGATATTCAGAACGCGGCTGTTCCGTATGTATGGATTCAGGGCGAGACCAGAAATATCAAGGTGCTGTCTTCCATGATGGTAGATCTGAGACATTATGTGGACTGCAACCCGAAGGATCTCGGCATCACAGAGCTCGTGTACTATCCGGTATTAAAGCAGCTCATGGATGAATATCCGGACGTGGAGGATTTAAAAGAGGCCATTCACAAGAATGTGCATGACCTGATTCCGAAGCATATTACCAAGGATGATATTTTTGCATCCATCAACTATAACATGCATCTGGAGTACGGCATCGGTCATGATGACGACATCGATCATCTGGGCAACAGACGTATCCGTGCGGTCGGAGAGCTGTTACAGAACCAGTACCGTATCGGTCTTTCCAGACTGGAGAGAGTGGTTCGTGAGAGAATGACCACCCTGGATCTGGACGGTATTTCCCCGCAGAGTCTGATCAACATTAAGCCGGTAACCGCAGCTGTAAAAGAGTTCTTCGGATCTTCCCAGCTGTCCCAGTTTATGGATCAGAACAACCCGCTGTCAGAGCTGACACACAAGAGACGTCTTTCCGCATTGGGACCGGGCGGTCTGTCCAGAGACCGTGCAGGATTCGAGGTGCGAGATGTACATTACTCCCACTATGGAAGAATGTGCCCGATCGAGACGCCTGAGGGACCGAACATCGGTCTGATCAACTCTCTGGCAAGCTATGCAAGAATCAACGAGTACGGATTTATTGAAGCTCCGTACCGTAAGATCGATAAATCCGATCCTAAGAATCCGCGTGTCACAGACGAAGTTGTCTACATGACCGCAGACGAAGAGGATAACTACCATGTAGCACAGGCGAATGAGGCACTGGATGAGGAAGGACATTTCGTCCGTAATTCCGTATCCGGTCGTTATCTGGATGAGACACAGGAATATGAGAAGACCATGTTTGATTACATGGACGTCTCCCCGAAGATGGTGTTCTCCGTCGCTACCGCATCCATTCCGTTCCTGCAGAACGACGATGCAAACCGTGCACTCATGGGATCCAACATGCAGCGTCAGGCAGTGCCGCTTCTGACCACAGAGGCGCCGGTAGTCGGTACCGGTATGGAGACGAAGGCAGCGGTAGACTCCGGTGTGTGTGTTGTGGCGAAAAAAGCCGGTGTTGTTGAGAGCTCTGAGTCCAACCAGATCATCATCAAGAATGACGAGGGCGGCAGAGATGTATACAAGCTGACGAAGTTCTCCAGAAGTAACCAGTCCAACTGCTACAACCAGAAGCCGATCGTGTTTAAGGGCGACCGCGTGGAGGTTGGCGAAGTGATCGCAGACGGTCCTTCCACCGCAAACGGTGAGCTGGCACTCGGTAAGAACCCGCTGATCGGATTCATGACCTGGGAAGGTTACAACTACGAGGATGCCGTTCTTTTGAGCGAGCGTCTGGTACAGGATGATGTTTATACATCTATCCATATTGAGGAGTACGAGGCAGAAGCGCGTGACACGAAGCTCGGACCGGAAGAGATCACGAGAGATGTTCCGGGTGTCGGCGACGATGCGTTGAAGGATCTCGATGAGAGAGGTATTATCCGTATCGGTGCGGAGGTACGCGCCGGTGATATCTTAGTCGGAAAGGTAACTCCGAAGGGAGAGACCGAGCTGACAGCCGAGGAGAGACTGCTCCGCGCAATCTTCGGCGAGAAGGCAAGAGAAGTGCGTGACACTTCCTTGAAGGTGCCGCACGGCGAGTACGGTATCATCGTGGATGCAAAGGTATTCACAAGAGAGAACGGCGACGAGCTGTCTCCGGGCGTGAACCAGGCAGTCCGCATTTACATTGCACAGAAGAGAAAGATCTCCGTCGGCGATAAGATGGCAGGCCGTCACGGTAACAAGGGTGTCGTTTCCCGTGTACTTCCGGTAGAGGATATGCCGT
>OHAS01003284.1_pt1 | contig 10882 bp, 5 predicted proteins | sample 1577131 | NCBI WGS metagenome assembly OHAS01 (sample SAMEA3541566, study PRJEB24748) | human gut metagenome | biome: human gut; feature: human-associated habitat; material: faeces | place: China | collected 2012
TTCCTGTAGAGATTACCAGTTCCCAGCCGGAAGATACCCCGGATGTCCTTGCAGAACTGGAAAGAGATATTGAAGAGGGACCCGGCAGATTTATTCCATGAACTGGATGATCGTAGCTATGTTAAAACTGTCCCGGCTGGATGCGGGAATGGTTGCACTGAAAAAAGAGCCGTTTCCCGTCAACCGGATGCTTACGGAGGCAATCGATCATCTGGAAATTTTTGCGGAACTGAAAGGCGTAAAAATCCGCGTTTGCGGCATGGAAGCACAGGTGCTGCGGGTGGGCGATTTGGACTGGAACCGCGAAGCGGTACAAAACATTCTGAAAAATGCCATTGAGCACAGCAAAAAGGGCGAAACCGTGACGGTAACGCTTTCGGATAATGCAGTTTATACGTCTGTCTCCATAGCAAATCCGGGGGCACCGATCACAAAAGAAAAGATAAAGAAAATTTTTGAACGCTATTACAGTGCCGCAAACGATGGAAGCAGCAATATCGGAATCGGACTGCCCCTTGCAAAAGCCATTCTTGAAAAACAAAATGCTTATCTGAGTGTTGAATCCGAAAATGGATACAATGTTTTTCTCATAAAATATTTAAAATAACTTGACAAATTTCCAAAATGTCACGGAGATGTCACCTGCCATGCGTAAGATGAAACCTGTAAAGGAGGAAAGAACACAATGGAAATTTTAAGAGCAGAACATCTTACAAAGATCTATGGCAAAGGCAATACAAGTGTGACCGCAGTCAATGATCTGTCTCTTTCCGTTGCACAGGGCGAATTTGTGGCAGTTGTCGGTAGTTCCGGCAGCGGAAAATCGACACTGCTTCATATGTTAGGCGGCGTGGACCAGCCAACGGAGGGGAAGGTCTGGATACAGGGAGAAGATATCTATACGCTGAGCACGGAAAAACTGGCAATTTTCCGGCGCAGGCAGATCGGTCTGATCTATCAGTTTTTCAACCTGATCCCGACATTAAATGTGGAGGAAAACATTACACTGCCGTGTGAACTTGACGGACAGACGGTGGATAAAAAGCGTCTGGATAAGCTGGTTGATGAACTGGGACTTACCGGAAGGGAAAAGCATCTTCCGGAAGAACTCTCCGGCGGACAGCAGCAGCGCGTATCCATCGGGCGGGCACTGATCAACCGTCCGGCAATCGTTCTGGCAGATGAACCAACCGGAAATCTGGATAAAAAGAACAGTGACGAGATCGTTGAGCTGCTGCGCAGAGCGAATCAGGAATACAGACAGACCATCATCATGATCACACATAATCTCGAGATCGCAAAGACCGCTGACCGTGTGATTGCCATTGAAGATGGAAATTGGGGAGATGTTTATAAATTGGGTGAAGGAGATGCTAATGCCGGAACATTGGCTTTTGGTACTGAGAATAATATCCCGGCTCCCGATGGCGGTCTTTATTTCTTTGATGTATCGCTGAAAGCATTAACTTATAAGTTAACGGCTTTAGGTAGTGAAATTTACGTTGCCGGTCTTAATAAACTGGAAGATGAAACGTGGACTTTCGAACCACTGCCGGCCGCAACTACCGCCGGTGTGTTCAGTGGCAGTATCACTATTACACAGCCGTCAGCCTGGGGCTTTAAGATTTACCTGTTCGATAATAACTGGGATTATGTATATGGCGGAAATGGTGGAAAGCTTTATTACAAAGGCAATGGCATTACAGATGATGCCACACTGGCTCCGGGTACATATACTCTGACCGTAGATTTAATTCATGCAACCTATACCATTGAATAAAAGAGAGAAATTATGAAACTTATGAATATATTAGTAGCCGGCTTGCTCCTATTGGGAGCCGCCGCTTGCAGTGACGACGATAAACCGACATTCCCCGAAGAACCGATTTATGATATGACCGGCTTTGCCAAAGGTGCCGATGTCAGTTGGTTGACACAGATGGAAGCATCAGGAAAGAAGTTCTATACAGTCTCCGGTCGTGAAACGGAGTGCATGACTTTACTGCGCGATCTGGGAATGAACTCTATTCGTCTGCGTGTATGGGTGAATCCTTCGGATGGTTGGTGTAATAAGAATGACGTACTGGCGAAAGCCTGGCGTGCCCACCAACTGGGGATGCGGTTGATGATTGATTTCCACTATAGTGACGTTTGGGCAGATCCGGGAAGTCAGCACAAACCTGCCGCATGGGAAGGATTGTCTTTGGATGAATTGAAAGCGGCAATGACTGCTCATACTAAGGATGTGCTGAGTGCCCTGAAGGATAAAGGCATCACTCCCGAATGGGTGCAGGTGGGGAATGAAACAGGCCCCGGTATGCTGTGGGATACGGATGCTGCTGTAAGTGGTGGCATGGGTGGTAATGGCGTGGAATATGTTGAGAATAAAAAGAATTTCTCAGACTTTATTACTACCGGTTGTGTGGCTGTGAAAGAAGTGTTCCCTAATGCCAAAGTGATTGTTCATTTGCAAGGAGGAGACGATAACAATCTGTATCGCTGGATTTTCGATGTACTGAAAGAGAACAATGCTCAATATGACGTGATCGGCATGTCCCTTTATCCGGGAACGGATACTTGGAAGACGATGACTTCTTCTTGTATCGCCAATATGAAAGATATGGTAAGTCGCTACAACAAGGAAGTGATGATTTGTGAAGTCGGCATGTCATGGGATGAGGCCGCAACGTCGAAAGAGTTCCTGACCGAACTGATAGCTCAATCGAAGGCTATAGATGAGTGTTTGGGTGTCTTCTACTGGGAACCTCAATCCTATGGTGGTTGGAATGGCTATACATTAGGTGCTTTTGATGAAAGTGGCAAACCGACCGTTGCAATGGACGCATTTAATCAATAATATACCATAATGAAAAAACTATCGACTTTATTCTTAATGACCTTACTCGCTGCCTCCCTGCATGCTCAGCGCAGCGAGTATCTACTTGAAAAGAACTGGAAGTTCATGAAGGGGGAAGCTCCGGAAGCCATGAAGCCGGAATTTGACGACCGGAAGTGGGAAACTGTAACCGTGCCTCACGACTGGGCCATCTTCGGTCCCTTCGATCGCAGCAACGATTTGCAGGAAGTGGCGGTAACGCAGAACTTCGAGAAGAAAGCTTCCGTCAAGACCGGACGTACCGGTGGACTTCCTTATGTTGGCATCGGATGGTATCGTATTAGGTTCGATGCCCCCGTCAATCAACAGACGACACTTGTCTTTGATGGTGCAATGAGTGAAGCCCGTGTATATGTCAATGGACAAGAAGCATGCTTCTGGCCATTTGGTTATAATTCTTTCCATTGTGATGTCACCGGACTTTTGAATAAAGACGGTAAAAACAATACGCTTGCCGTGCGTTTGGAAAATAAACCACAATCTTCCCGTTGGTATCCTGGCGCAGGACTTTATCGCAATGTGCGTGTAGTGAGTACCGATAAAGTACATGTTCCTGTATGGGGTACTCAACTGACTACTCCTCATGTTTCTGATGAGTATGCTTCAGTACGTCTGTTGACCACTATTGCCAATGATGAAGAAAGAGATATCCGTATTGTGACAGAGATAATCTCTCCCGATGGGAAAGTCGTTGCAACGAAGGATAATACCCGTAAGATTAATCATGGTCAGCCTTTTGAACAGAACTTCCTGGTGAATGCTCCTTGCTTGTGGTCGCCGGAGACACCTTATTTATATAAAGCTGTTTCTAAAATCTATGCCGATGGCAAGCAAACGGATGAATACACTACTCGTTTCGGCATCCGCAGCATAGAAATCATTGCCGACAAAGGATTTTTCCTGAACGGTAAGCATCGCAAGTTCCAGGGGGTGTGCAATCACCACGATCTTGGTCCGTTAGGCGCTGCCATCAATGTTGCTGCATTGCGCCGTCAACTTACGATGCTGAAAGATATGGGTTGTGATGCCATCCGCACCGCTCACAATATGCCGGCACCGGAGTTAGTGCAACTTTGTGATGAAATGGGTTTTATGATGATGCTGGAACCTTTCGACGAATGGGACATTGCCAAATGTGAGAATGGCTATCACCGTTATTTCAACGAGTGGGCAGAACGTGATATGATAAATATGTTGCATCAGTTCCGCAACAATCCTTGTGTCGTAATGTGGAGTATCGGTAATGAAGTTCCTACCCAATGTAGTCCCGTAGGCTATAAAGTCGCTTCTTTCTTGCAGGATATCTGTCATCGTGAAGATCCGACACGTCCTGTTACTTGCGGCATGGATCAGGTGACTTGTGTTCTTGCTAATGGTTTTGCCGCCATGATTGATGTGCCCGGTTTTAATTATCGCGCACACCGTTATCTGGAAGCTTATGAACTGTTGCCGCAGAATATAGTACTTGGTTCTGAAACATCTTCTACCGTTAGTTCTCGTGGCGTATATAAATTCCCTGTAGAGAAACGCGGGGATGCGAAGTACGATGATCACCAGTCTTCCGGATATGACTTGGAGCATTGTGCCTGGTCTAATGTTCCAGATGAAGATTTTGCTTTAGCGGATGATTATGACTGGACTATCGGTCAATTCGTTTGGACAGGATTCGACTATCTGGGTGAGCCTTCTCCTTATGATACGGATGCATGGCCAAGTCATAGCTCTTTGTTTGGTATCATTGACCTTGCCAGTTTGCCAAAAGACCGCTACTATCTGTATCGTAGTCTTTGGAATGAGAATGTGAATACACTCCATATACTTCCTCACTGGACATGGCCGGGTAGGGAAGGAGAGAATACTCCTGTCTTTGTTTACACAAACTATCCTGCTGCCGAACTTTTCGTTAATGGAAAAAGCTATGGTAAACAGCATAAACTGACAGCCGAAGAGAGTAAAGCTATTCAGGACAAAGATACACTTGCCCTCCAGCGTCGTTACCGCCTGATGTGGATGGACGTTCCTTATGAGCCGGGTGAAGTGAAAGTGGTGGCTTACGATGCTTCCGGCAAACCTGCTGAAGAAAAAGTAGTTCGTACTTCCGGCAAACCTCATCATCTGGAAGTCATTGCTGACCGTGACCAACTCACTGCCGATGGTAAAGATTTGGCATACATCACTGTTCGTGTGGTTGATAAAGACGGAAACCTTTGTCCTGCTGATAATCGTCTTGTAAACTTTACGGTGAAAGGTGCGGGGCGTTATCGTGCTGCCGCTAATGGAGATGCAACTTCACTTGATTTATTCCACTTGCCGAAGATGCCCGCTTTCAGTGGTCAGCTGACAGCCATTGTTCAAATGACCGAACAGCCCGGTGAAATTATTTTCGAGGCTAAGGCTAAAGGGGTGAAATCTGGTAAGCTTGTGCTGAGGTCTGTTAGAAAGTAAAGAAAAGAGGGCGTCACTTTCAAATGAGGTGATGCCCTCTTTTTATTCTACCACCCATTTTTCAATGTTCCGGGTTTTCTCACTGAAGGGCAGTACCTTCCAACTTGAATTCCATGATATAAATGAATTTGTCTGTCTTCAATACGAGGTCGATGCATAATCTCCCGATTCCACTTCATGAACAAATTTCTGAATAGCAAACGGAGCTTCTACTTTGTTGACATTTGCATAGAAAGGCAATAGGAAACGGATGAAACCTTCCTCTACTTCACGGTTGGGAAAACCTAAGCGATACATACCAAAGCGTTCATCGTATCCTTTGATGGTAAGATACCCACTTTGATAAATCACCGGAATGGGATTGGTTGATTCAGAATCGATGCTGTTCAGTACTTGGGCGTCGGTTTCTTCATGTGCCATCCGTTCCAGATCGTAATGATGTTTTTTTAGTAACTTCACTAAGTAGGTAGGTGTTCCCGTCTCAAACCAATAACTGCTGAATTCCTTATATTTGAAGGCATTAAGAAGGCTGAATGGATTGTATATACCGATAGAGTTATGAGTGAAATGATAACCGTCATAGTTTTCTCTGAGTTCGGCACAGAGTTTGTCATACGTCACTCCCCGTGCAGCTGCAAATTCATGGATTTCATTTTCCAAATTAGAATGAATCTCCTGTTCGCTAACCCCACAGATTTCAATGTACTGATTCCGCATTGATATGTCGTCCAAGTTGTTTAGATCACTGAATACGCTGACCTTTCCAAACTTTGTCACTCCCGTCAGCAGGGCAAACTTGATGCAGCCATCCATCGTTTTGAGTACGCCATAAAATGCCTTTAAAGTATTCCGGAATTGTTTTTGTAGCTCTTCGTTACCGATAGCCTGTAACATAGGCTTGTCGTATTCATCTACCAAAATTACTACGCGTTGCCCGGTTTGTTCGCAGGCACGTTCTATAATACCTGCAAAGCGCAGGGAGAAGGAGCGTTCAGATGGTTCGGCGCCGTAGAGTTTTTCCCACGCTACCAACGACTTCTCAAGTATATTATCCAAACTCTCCGGTGCGTCATATTTCTCAATATTGAGGTCGAGATGCAGTATCGGATACTTTATCCAGTCTTTTTCCAACTTTTCTATTGCCAGTCCCATAAACAGTTCCTTTTTCCCCCGGAAGTATGCTTCCAGTGTTGAGATGAGCAAACTCTTACCGAAACGACGTGGACGGCTCAGGAAGTAATAACGGCCGGTTTTTACCATTTGATAAATTAATGCCGTCTTATCAATATAGAAATAATCATCCTGACGGAGACTTTCGAAATTTTGTATTCCTATGGGGTAAATCTTATTGCTCATATTTGCCTGTTTTTATACATCAATACACAAAAGTACTTATTTATGTTCTATTTTCAGTATTAAAAAGGGAAATTTAATCAGGGCAACCGCATCAAAATTTGTTCGTTTCTGTACGGTTATGAATTAATTCACCACAGATTACACAGATTCACACAGATTTTATTTTACTGATTATTAGATTAATAAATCTGTGTGAATCTGTGTAATCTGTGGTGAGTCTTATTCATTACTATACCGTTATGAAGGTACTTGTCCCCTCGTTACCTTCTTTGCCCGCCTGGTTTACTATAAGTTTAACGTCATATTTACTTGCACGCTTGCACTATTTGCTGTAAGTTGCTGATAAATAGTTGAAAAAACGTGGTGGCAGCAACTTTATTTGCGTGTAAGCAAAAAGTTGCTTGCACGCTTTGTCAGGGATAATGCCTACTCTTCTTTCTGTTAATGACACGTGTGTATTCCGCTGATATACAATGTTCTTTTGATTAATATACGTTTTATTTAGAATGACCACAATTGTGGTTCACTTGTTTCATAATGGTGATTCATGTGCTCCATCAATGTGAAGCAGTTGTACTACAATTGTGGTCACTCGTAAATTGGCAATGTGAATTTAATAAATACTTGGTATTATTCGTAAAGAAGTGGCATCAGACAGGTATAGAATAGTGTGGCTTTTCCTCCGAAAAACGTTCATAAAAGACATGAAACACTAGGAGGCTGCATCTATATATGGGTGGCGTTGGGTATATAGATGCAATCGTCGGGAAGGTTTTAACTCATGCACCGGAAATATCGGCTGAACCTAATGAACAGCAGTATGCGGTTTGCAATGATTTCGGGGTAATTAGGAGAGTGAATAATGAAAAAACGGGAAATAGGGATAAGTGTCATTGTGACAAATTGTATTTTTAGTTGACTGAGAATGCACTGTTTCTGTCCGTATGTCTACCGAGATGGAAATATGAAAATGAAAAACGGTAAATGTCAGAATAATAGTTGGATAGCGAAATTGTTACATTTGTTCTGGAACGAAATAGCTCTCTAAAACCGTTCTTATAGGTGAAAAACCTGACACAGATAAGTGCGTTGGCGATAAGTAGTAAACCTTTTGCCTATATGTATAAAAGTTTTTACCTATAAGTAGTAACCCTTTCACCCGTAAGTAGTAACCCTTTTCTGCATAAGTAGCTATCAAAACTGCAATTATATGCAATAATAGTGTATTCTTATCCTTTCTTTATTCACTGAATATGCTGGTTTGTGATTTTGTAAACTAAAGTATGTTGCGAAAATGAGGAATATACTATCATTGTGGATGCTGGATGGGTGTAGGTACTATTGTTTTGATATTTTTTATCTCTTAGTTTCTTGAAAATGATTGTGTATGGGGCTCTTTAAAATGAAGATTTTTATCTTGCGCAACGGTGCAACTTTGTGCAATCGTTTGCACTGTTGCATTTGCATATTTCTTATATTTCTTATATTTTAATATTTTAATAAAGCATATTTTTGTTGCGTCATGTTATAGATACCTTATAAAAGAGAAAGTAATCGAAAGATAATTTCGAATATATAATATAGGTAATTAATATTGTTAACTTTAATTTTTTAAATGCATGAAGCAAGTTAATCTTAGAATCTATCGAATGATTCTTCCCCTATTGATGGGGTTATTCTTGTCTGTTGGCGTTTATGCACAGAACATTACCGTGAAAGGGCATGTAAAAGATGCTACGGGATTGGAAGTGATAGGCGCGAATATCGTAGAAAAAGGAAATACCTCTAATGGTACAATCACCGACCTTGATGGAAATTTCACCTTGAGTGTTCCTAAAGGTGCTACATTAACAATATCTTTTATTGGTTATCAGACACAAGAAGTAGCAGCTGCTCCTATGGTGATGGTGACACTGAAAGATGATGCAGAATTATTGAGTGAAGTAGTAGTAGTGGGGTATGGTCGTACCAAGAAAGATGATCTTACAGGTTCGGTAACGGCAATCAAACCGGATGAACTCAGTAAAGGTATCACCAACAATGCGCAGGATATGTTGGTTGGAAAAGTGGCCGGTGTCGATGTTATCACTGCAGGTGGTACTCCGGGTGCAGGTGCTCAGATTCGCGTGCGTGGCGGATCTTCTCTTAATGCTTCAAACGATCCGTTGATTGTTATTGATGGTTTGACCATTGATAACAATACTCCAAAAGGAATGAGTAATCCTTTGGCTATGGTTAATCCGAATGATATTGAAACTTTTACAGTTTTAAAGGATGCTTCTGCTACTGCCATTTACGGTAGCCGTGCTTCAAACGGTGTTATCATTATTACCACTAAGAAAGGTAAGAGTGGTTCTGCCCCTAAGGTTTCTTACAACGGTGACATGACAATTTCTATGATCCAGAAAAAGTATGATGTACTCAATGGTGATGAGTTTCGTGAACTTGTTAATAACATCTGGGGCGATAAAGCCGGTGAAGTAGGTATGGGTAACGCTAATACTGATTGGCAAGATCAAATATTCCGCACTGCTATCTCTCATAGTCATAATGTATCAGTATCCGGTGGTTTGAAAAATATGCCTTACCGTTTGAGTTTGGGATATAACGCTTCTGACGGTATCGTTGAAACCTCATGGATGCGCCGTGCCAATGTCGGCTTGAATCTTTCTCCTTCTTTCTTCGATGATCACCTCAATTTGAAGATTAACGCTAAGTATATGTATGAGAAAGACCGTTATGCTGATGCAGGCGGTGCAATAGGTTCTGCTCTTTCAATGGATCCCACTCAGCCGGTATACTTCGATGCTGATGATGCCCGTGCTCCATTTTTCGATGGTTATTTTCAACATTCGCAGTCACCTAAAGATTTCAATGCAGAATGGAAATATACTAATAATCCCAATGCTCCTCAGAATCCTTTAGCTCTGTTGAAACTTAAGGATGTACAGGCTGTTGCCAATGACTTTACAGGTAACTTTGATGTAGACTATAAGGTACATGGCTTTGAAGATTTACGTCTGCATGCCAGCTATGGCGGACAGTATACTGAAAGTAAGCAGGACGATATAATCTCCAAGTATTCTTATTCTAACAACTACTTTGGTTGGAATGGCATAACGCAGACTTATAAATATAGTGTCACAGCTAATGCTTATGCTCAGTACGTTAAGGAAATAGGCGCCCATAATTTTGATATAATGGTTGGTGCCGAAGAAAGTCACTTCCACCGCAGTGGGTACGACTATGGTCAAGGTACCGATCCTTACGATGGTACTCCTCATGATGCCAAATTGAGAGAAGAACAAGCATGGGCTACGCATAACTCTTTAGTTTCTTACTTCGGTCGCTTAAATTATACGTTGCTCAACAGATATATGCTTACGGCTACGTTCCGTGCCGATGGTTCTTCTCGTTTCTCTGAAGACAATAGATGGGGTTACTTCCCTTCTGTGGCATTGGCGTGGAAAATCAATGAAGAGGCATTTATGAAGAATCTTACTTGGTGGAATGAATTCAAACTTCGTTTGGGATGGGGTATGACAGGTCAGCAGGATATTAACTCTGATTTCGGTTATGAAACTCATTATACTTCAAGCGACTCTTTCGCTCAGTATCCTTTTGGCGATACTTACTATGGTACGATGCGTCCGTCGGCTTACAATCCTGACTTGAAGTGGGAGACTACAACTACCTATAATGCCGGTATCGATTTGGGCTTCCTGAATAACCGCATCACAGCCAATATTGATGGTTACTACCGCGAAACCAAAGATTTGCTGAATTCTATCACTATTCCTGTAGGTATGCAGTTTGGTTCTCAGTTAACAAAGAATATCGGTTCGCTGAAGAATTACGGTGTGGAATTCTCTATTAATGCCAAACCTATTGTAACTAAAGATTTTACTTGGGATGTAAGCTATAATATTGCTTGGAACCATAATGAAATTACTGACTTGGTGGATGGTGATGCAGGCTATTATGCATGGTCGGGAGATAAGATCAGTCGTGGTAACAATACCTTGATTCAGGCAAATACTGTAGGTAAAGCAACTAACTCATTCTTTGTTTATCAGCAAGTGTATGATGAGAATGGTAAACCTATTGAAGGTATGTACGTAGACCGTGATGGTAACGGACGTATTGACAATGGTGACCGCTATTTCTACAAGAAACCCTCTGCCG
>OHAS01003288.1_pt1 | contig 10877 bp, 9 predicted proteins | sample 1577131 | NCBI WGS metagenome assembly OHAS01 (sample SAMEA3541566, study PRJEB24748) | human gut metagenome | biome: human gut; feature: human-associated habitat; material: faeces | place: China | collected 2012
AACCGAGAGTAAAAAGTTTTTGCGATAAAGTAGATTCTGATTATATTTTTAAAGCAGGAAAACCTCTGCCGGGGGGATATGAAGAAGGAATCCGTAAAATGAAAACAACAAAAGAAAATACCCTGTTTATAGGAGATCAGATTTTTACAGACGTATTAGGGGCAAAGAGAGCCGGTCTTTACACGATCATGGTTAAGCCGATTCACCCAAAAGAAGAGATTCAGATTGTTCTCAAACGATATTTGGAAAGAATCGTTCTGTTTTTCTATTTCCGAAGCATAAGGAAAAAAAGTGTTGAAAAATAGAGGTATTTATTATAGAATAGATTAATGAATGATTTACTAGTGATTAAGGAGGATTTTCAGATATGATTTCTGCAGGCGATTTTAAAAATGGCTTAACTATCGAACTTGAGGGAAATGTATTTCAGATCGTAGATTTCCAGCATGTAAAACCAGGAAAAGGCGCAGCCTTTGTAAGAACAAAATACAAGAACGTTATCACAGGCTCTGTATTAGAGAAATCCTTCCGTCCTACAGAGAAATTCCCGGCAGCACGTATTGAGCGTGTAGATATGCAGTATCTGTATCAGGATGGTGGTTTATATTACTTCATGAATACAGAGACATATGATCAGGTTGGTCTTACAGAGGATCAGGTTGGCGATTCTCTGAAATTCGTTAAGGACAATGAGATGGTTAAGGTTTGCTCTCATAACGGCGAGGTATTCGCAATCGAGCCGCCTCTTTTTGTAGAGCTTGAGGTTATTGAGACAGAGCCAGGATTTGCAGGAAATACAGCACAGGGTGCTACCAAACCGGCAACTGTTGAGACAGGTGCACAGGTTCAGGTTCCTCTGTTCGTAAACCAGGGCGACAAACTGAAGATCGATACAAGAACAGGTGAGTATCTCTCACGTGTATAATGCAACAAAAAACCCGCGTAAGCGGGTTTTTTTGTGTCATAAAATAGAAAGCTCATTTTTTTAACTGCTTCAGATATTGGCTGGGAGACATCCCCTCATGAGCTTTAAACACCCGGCTGAAGTAAAAGGCATCAGAAAAGCCTACCATTTCTGCGACATCCTTGGTAAGAATATCAGGGTTGTTTTGTAATAATGTCTTAGCCATTTTCAGGCGAAGTTCACTGATATATTTACTGGGAGAGATACCGAATTCTGATTTGAAAAGTGTGGAAATATATTTCTCATTATAGCCAAAAATATCCTGAAAAGATTTCGTGGTGATCTGTTGGGTAAAATTTCTGTCCAGATAATTGCGCACCTGACGGGCCAGAGAAGGAAGTTCTTCTCCGAAAGCAGGATTTTGGAAACCGCAGATTTTGGAAGCTTCGTATTGAAGTTCCCGTTCCAGTTCATCATAGGAATGGCTGGTAGAAACAATCTCAGATACATCCGGATAAATGATATCTTTGTGACTGTTCTGGATCACGGCGGAGAAGAAATATCTCAGGTTGGCAGTTAGCTGGAACTGGGAGAGTTCTTTCTGATCCTGCATGATGATCAGAGAATGGATCATATGGTACAGGCTTTCCTGGTCAGAAAGAGCGGTGATCCCTGCACAAAGCTGCTGGACATCCGGAGAAACGATCATCTTTTGGTTAGATAAAATACTACATGTCTGTAAAGAGCTGGATCCGAATCCGTTTTTGAACAATGCAAAAAGATAAGTGTCTTTAATAATGTCAGAAACAGATCCGGAATCTGGTGATCGCGGTGACAGTACTGTGTTGATCCATGATTACGGATGCTGGGCTGACAGATCAAGGCTGCTATGGATCTTGCCAGCAAGTCCTTCTATATCCGGATGCCTGGAAGATGGGTAAGTGACGGCATATACCTTCGTTAAAATGTCTTCCATGAAGAAGAATGAGGGAAACCTGAAATTCATTTTCCAGCGTGGTCATATATTCAGGAGAAATCGGTGCAAAATCCGAATCAGAAATGGTCTCGCTGTATATACTGGGACGCAGTGGCCCCTGAAAAACAAAAATAAAAGAACAGGATGTACTGTCCATAAAATCAGGGGCAGGTTCCACAGGATTATTGCTGCGCAGGGCACATTGCAGATATTCTTTCTGAAGCAGCTGTATCTTTGCTTTTTGCTGTTCCAGGCAGGAATGCAGGATATCCTCCAATGTTTTAGGCACAATAGGCTTGAGAAGATAATCAGAAACACCGAGATGGATTGCTTTTCTGGCATATTCGAAATCAGCATATCCGGTAAGAATCACAAAACGGGTGTGAAAATGAGCTTTCTGTACTTCCTCGATCATATCAAGACCATTCATTACAGGCATGGTAATATCCGTAAATACCAGTTCAGGCTCCAGCTCCAGGATATTCTGAAGTCCATCTCTGCCATTTTTGCAGATGCCAAGAACCTCAAAGTCAGTATAATTTTTTGTGATGAGAAGAGAAAGTCCTCTGGCAAGTGCTGGTTCATCTTCAACAATAAGTACGCGTATCATAAATCGTCCTTTGCAGATCAGCAAAATTTTACATATGTTTTGACCGAAACTGCGGAGCAGTTATTCGGTTTGTATCATAGGGAATTCCGGCTGAAGGATTTTTCTGGTTTTAACGGGCCGCCAATAGTTACGGTGGTCTGTTCATTTTCATTTCCGGAAACATGGAAATATTCTTCACCGTGATAGTAGATATGAAGGCGGAGAATGGTATTTTCCAGACCATATCCCTGATGCCGGAAAATGGACTCGTGATCCATATCCTGATTTCCGGTAAAAGTAAAGCCGGCAATCTTGCGGCATAAATTGGAAAGCTTTTCTTTCTGGAAAGGCGCCCCGTTATTGGCAATGGAAAGATACCATCTGTTTTTGTCGTGGTGAGAACGGATCTGTATTTTCCATGGGGGAAGGATTTCCGTGCCGGCCTGATGAAAACCATGCTGAAAGCAATTCTCAATCAGAGGCTGGAGAATCAGCTTCGGGACAGAGATATCGTTTAGGGAATCATCCAGCTGCCATTCATACTTCAGATCATCTTCGTAGCGGATCTTCATAATATAGAGATAATGTCTCGCATTGTCGATCTCCTGGGACAGAAGAACAGACTGCCCTGTATAGGAAAGGGAGTAGCGGAGAAGCTGAGACAATTCTGTGCACATATCGGAGACATCCGTATTTCCGGAGGCTAACCCGGTCATTCCTATAACAGAAAGGGTATTATAAAGAAAATGCGGGTTCAGCTGCGCTTCCATAGCATCATAATGGGCAATCAATGTTCGGTGCCGTTCTTCTGTAAGACGCTGGTTCTGGTCATAAATTTCAGAAAGATATCCCTGGATCGCATTGGTGAGAAAGATGATTTCATTGTCGACGCTTCCGGGGAGAGCAGGAATATTTTCACCTGGTTCGAGCCTGATCAGCTTATCCGTTAGCTGACGGAGCGGCTGTGTAAGATTTTGTGTCAGACCCATAAGGAAGGCGGACATAACTGCAAACATAATTACAAAAAGCAAGGTGCTGATCATAAGAAGCCGTTTTATGGACGCGGCAAATATGGATGAGTTTTCGCTGAGGATCACAGTCCATCCGGTCTGCGGAGAAAGATGATAGCTGGAAACAGATAGATTTCCATTGGAAAAGCTCCCGCTGTCAGGAGAAGCCTGAGCAGCAGTGTGCCAGCTGTCCAGAAAAGTCCTGCGATCCATTGAAGTTCCGCTTGTATAGACAAGGTTATGATTGCCGTCCAGAATGGTGATATCATAATCTTCCGGAGTGTCAAAGTCAGAAAGGAGCTGACTGGTCAGGGTATCCATATCAAAATCGGCAACGAGAAGTCCATATTGATGATAAATATCACGCATGGAACGTACAACCGAAATTACGGTACGATTGTATCCCCAGTAATCCTTATGGGGCGGGATATAGAAAAAATAGTTAATGTTATCCATAACACTGGTAAGATTGGCGTTATTTTCCAGAACGGATTTTTCTGTGTAGCGGGTACCGTTTGGGGAAAAAATCCCCAGGTGATCGTAATATTTGCTTACGTAGTTAAGAGAGATATCCAGATCTGAAGATATCAAAGCAGTACGAAACCGGTCCTGAAAAGCGAATCTTGCTGTAATATGGGTAGGCAGGTAATTGTTTTCTCCCTCTGGAATATTTCTGGCGGTATCAAGAAGCGTGGTATTTAACTGTAATTCTTTCAGAGTGTTATCAGCATCGTTCAGGAATGTGTCCAGATTAGTCTGTATCATGGCTGCGCTGCCACTTAAGGTACTGCGCATATTTTCGCGCAGAGAGTTTGCTGAATAATAATAGAAAAACAATGAAAATCCGGCAAGCAGCAGAGAGTTCAGTATGATACAGGATATAAAGAGCTTTTTCTGAAAAGGAAATTCATGAAATTTCATAGTCGGACCTCCAGGAAAGTGTTGTATCTATTTTATATGAAGTGCGTGAAAGAAACAAGTGAAATTGTGCAAATAGATGAATTAGCATAAAAATGGAAAAAAGTACATGTTGAATTGAACGAATATCCATGGAATTTCTGGAAGTGTTTTTGTATAATGTGAACATATTAAGAACGAAAGAAAAAGTTATACAAAGGGAGGATTTGTACAATGAAGAAAAAAATGTTTGCAGCACTTATGGCAGCGTGCATGACAGTATCCGTATTCGGAAGCGTGGCAACAGTCAGCGCAGCAGATGGAGTGACACTGACACTTTACGGAAATGCAGATGACCTTGCAAAACCGTATATGCAGAAGATCATTTCTCTGTGGGAAGAGTCATCCGGAAACAAGATCGATCAGCAGGGTCTTGATACAGACAATGCAGAGACTATCGCGCTGACAAAATTTACAACAGGTGATATCCCGGATCTTTATATTCATTTCGGAAACAGCAATCTGAAAAACTTCAATCCGGAAGAGAATTTTGTAGACTGGTCAGATGCTGACTGGGTGTCCGATATTCAGGATTCTGTTCTTCCTCAGGCAACTTATAATGATAAAGTGATTGGACTTCCTTTCTGGGAAGCATCTAATTCAGGCTGCTTCTATAACACAAAGATCTTTGAGGAGCTGGGAATCAAGCAGCCGACGACACAGGAAGAATTCAATGCAGCTTGTGATACTCTTCTGGAGAATGGTGTGCAGCCGATCTACCTTGCGGCAGCAGATGCATGGCCGATCCTCTACCAGTTCGCACTGGATCCGGTACTTGAGGAGCATCCGGAATATATCGAGAAACTGAATGCGGGAGAAATGTCCTATGCAGATATCCCGGAATTCACAGATATGTGTACCTGGTTTAAAGAAGCGGCAGATAAAGGATACTTTGGAAAGAACTTTGCATCTGATACATGGGATTATACAAGTGAGGTTCTCGGAACCGGTGAAGCAGCAATGCTCTTTTGCTGGGATACCTGGTTTGATACAGATTATGACAGTGAATCCTACGATTATGTAGGCGATGATTTTGGAATCATGCCGGTATTTATGGGAACCTGTGATGAAGGAACTTATGAGGGTGGTAACGTAAACCTGATGCTTGTAAATAAAAATGGTGATAATGTAGAGGCTGCCAGTGATTTCGTAAACTTTATGGCAGATCCTGAGAATTATAATCAGGCATTTGATGGTGTTTCTACAGCAGCAGTTTTCAAACAGGAGACAACCAATGTGAATTCTTCTCAGTATGACGGAAATAAAGACAGCGTAGATAAGCTGATTCGTGCATCTTCCGCCCAGCCTAAGATCGTAGGCTTCAACCAGCAGGAAGGTGGTAAAGCACTGCTTCAGCTTATGAATGGAGACATTAGTGTAGAAGAATGTGTGAAGCTGATCGATGACGACAGAGTAGCAACACTTGAATCTTTTGCCCAGTAAATAAACATCCGTTTTAAAGATGGTTTCAGGTTTGGGGATAAAACTTCAAACCTGAAACTGTTTAAGGAGGAAATTATGAATCGAAAAAAAATATATCCACTGTACCTGGCACTGATCCCGGCTGTGGTATTTTTTATCTTTTTTATTGTACCATCCACAGTTGGATATTATTATGCATTTACAAACTGGAGTGCAGCCAGAACAACGAATCTGAAATTTGTAGGATTTGACAATATCATGTCTGTTCTCAGTAGTACAAAAGTTCCGGTGGCTTTTGTAAATACGCTGATCTATGCAGGCGTAAAAACTGTTACCGTAACACTTCTGGGCTTTGTTTTTGCTTATATTCTCAACCGTGAGATCAAAACCCGTACTGCTCTGAGAACGGTTTATTTTATTCCGTCCATTTTTTCCTGCCTTGTTGTAGGACTTATTTTCAGCGCTGTATTCCAGACTCGCCATGGTACCATCAACAATATCCTGAATCTTATGGGAATTGCAAATATACAGTGGTTAGGACAGAGAGGAACTGCTGTTTTTGCTATTTGTGTAGCTGAGGTATGGAGAAACGTAGGTTATGCGATCATCATCACATTGGCAGGCCTTCAGTCAGTATCTTCGGATTACCTGGAAGCAGGTAAGCTTGACGGAGCATCTGAGTGGCAGCTTTTCCGCCATATCACATTGCCGCTGATCATGCCTACCGTAAATGTAAACATCCTGTTCAGCCTGATCTATGGCCTTAAAATGTTCGACCTGATCTATGTTATGACAGGCGGCGGCCCCGGAAATGCAACGGAGAGCTTTGGTACTTTGATGATGAATGAAATGTCAGCAGGACGTTATGCGCAGTCTGTAGCTGTCAACCTTGTATTTACAGTGCTTTTGGTGATCGTTTCAGTTGTTTATCAGAAGTTTTCATCAAGATGGGAGACGGTGTTATAGTATGAATAAGAAAAAAACTAGAATCAATCTGCTGCTGGAGATCATACTCTGGCTTGTGAGTATCGTGACGATTTATCCGATGCTGATGGTGCTTCTCACTTCCTTTAAGAACAAAGGAGAAGCTGCTTATATGAATATCAGTCTGCCCAGTGAGTGGCATCCGGAAAATTATATAGCAGTTCTGGAAAAAGATTTTATGCGCTCACTTGGGAACAGTGTGTTCATTACATTTATATCTGTGGCGCTGATCGTTTCTCTTTCTGCATTTTTAAGTTTTATTATTGTAAGAAGAGATACAAAAGGATGCAGGATCGGATATAAGATCATTACGCTTGGAATTATTGCACCCTTTGCAGCACTTCCTACTATTCAGCTGATGCAGAAAATGGGGATTTACGGATCGAGAATTGGTCTCTGTTTTGTGTATTCTTCTCTGTATATGCCATTTACAACGATGATGTTCAGTGGATTTATCAAAGGAATCCCGAAAGAGTTGGACGAGGCAGCGGTTATGGATGGAGCAGTGGGTGGAAGGCTTTTCTGCACAGTGATCCTGCCACTTTTGAAGCCGGTCCTTGCGACAACAGGTGTTCTGAATTTTATGTGGGTATGGAATGAACTTCAGATTCCGATGTACCTTCTGAATTCTTCATCCAAATGGACATTACCTCTTTCTGTATACAATTTTTACGGACAGTTCAGCAGAAGCTGGAATCTTGTATGTGCCGATGTTGTACTGGTTTCCCTGCCGGTGATCCTGGTATACATTTTTGCACAGAAGTGGGTGATCGCAGGTATGACAGCCGGTGCAGTAAAAGGCTGATCTGTTAGGAAATTATATTCCAGACTGCACAGGTAACGAAAAAACTGTACAGTCTGGACTTTTTTTGAAATATCCTTGACACGAAAAATCATTCTGGTATAATTAAACCCAGTCAAAAAACTGACTAAGAAGTTCGTCTGTCCACCAGAGATGACCGGAAATGATCCGCTCATAGAAGTCTTTTAAGGGCTTGTACTGGTTTCGACGGGGGCTTTGAAGTTGAGGCAGCCATCCGCAGACTCCTGGACTGCGCATCAACCGGGAAACTAAATATAAACGCAGACGAACAGTACGCGTTAGCAGCCTAAGTGCTGCTCATCAGCCCTGATGCACTCACACATCAGGAATCTGGTGTCGACTATGTGAGAAACCTTGCCGGGTAAGCTTTGCCCCGGTAGATGTATCATGAAGCTACTGAAGCAATAAGCCTGTCGATGGGCGTATTGCCAAGGGAATGTTAAAACAGCGACTGTGATGGGAGACACCGCAAGGGATAGGCTTTCGGACAGGGGTTCGATTCCCCTCAGGTCCATTTTTAATATGGCAGATAGCGTAAACATAAAAAATGTGAAGTCTTAATTATCAAGACTTCACATTTTTTATTTATCTGTTATATTTTCAACTGATTATATATTACTCGGCCATTCTCTTCTGAACTGTTTCAAATTCATCAATGATCTCTTTTGACGGAGCCTTTGTTGCAAGGCTTACAATGACAATCATAGCACAGGAAACCAAAAATGCCGGAAGTAATTCATAAAAATTCAGGAAAGATACATTTGGACGTACAAGGTATTTCCATACAAATACCATAACACCACCAGAAATCATTCCTGCCAGTGCACCCTGCCAGTTCGTACGTTTCCAGAACAAAGCAAACAATACAACCGGTCCAAATACAGCACCAAATCCAGCCCACGCAAAAGATACGATGTTAAATACTGAGCTGTCCGGATTACGTGCAATGATAACCGCTACGACTGCGATCAAAAGCAATGTAACACGGTCAGCAACCATACTCTCCTTCTTGTCAGCTTTTTTCTTCAGGATATTTCCGAGAAGGTCAGAAGATACTGCTGAAGAAGCTGCCAGAAGCTGTGAATCTGCAGTAGACATGGTAGATGCAAGGATTCCCGCAAGGATCGTACCACCAAGCAGTGCCGGAAGAACGCCATATGTACTCAAAAGATCTGCAATCTTAACAATGATTGTTTCTGAATTAGATCCCTGAAGCATTTCAAGTTTGCCTGCTTCTGTCATTCCAAGGCCGATCACACCGATCAGTACTGCTACAGCAAGTGAGATCACTACCCATGTAGTAGCTACTCTTCTTGATAAGGAAAGTTTCTTTTCATCTTCAATTGCCATAAATCGAAGAAGAATATGCGGCATACCAAAATAGCCAAGTCCCCAGGCCATCATGGAAACAATATTTATAACAGGATATGCAGACTCCGTTCCACTTACAGGATCATAAGTTGTCATCATGGTCAGATAACCCGGCAGTGATTTCGCATGATCAATAACCGCCGAAGGACCTCCTGCTATAGATACCCCAAAACAAAATACGATGATCAGTGCAATAGACATGATGATGCTCTGGATAAAGTCCGTTGTTGATGCGGCAAGAAATCCTCCGAGAGTCGTATATCCAACTATAACAAGGGCACTGATGATCATTGCTGTGAGATATTTTACTCCAAAAAGGCTGGAGAAAAGTTTTCCACAGGCTGCGAATCCGGAAGCCGTATACGGAATAAAGAAAATAACGATAAAAATAGCTCCGATCGACTGTAACAGATGTCTGTTGTCTCTGAAACGGTTGCTGAAGAATGATGGCAATGTAATCGAATTGCCTGCTACATGTGTGTAGAGACGAATTCTCTTTGCAACGATCTTCCAGTTAAGATACGTTCCAATTGCAAGTCCGATCGCAGTCCATCCGGCATCAGCGATTCCAGACAGATACGCCAGACCCGGAAGTCCCATTAAAAGCCAGCTGCTCATATCGGAAGCCTCTGCACTCATTGCCGTAACCAATGGTCCAAGTTTACGTCCACCCAGATAAAAATCGGATGTGTCATTATTTTTCTTGGAACAGAGGTAGCCGACATAGATCATTGCACCCAGATAAACAATGATTGCTATCATGATGCAGATGTGTGAAGTTGTCATAAGTTCCTCTCCCTTCTGAAATGGAATGCATATTTATTCATATTCTGATATGCATATACCTACAATATTATTCGAAAACTACAGAAAAGTAAAGAAAATTCTTAGCAAAAAACGACTCTGTTTTTATAAAAAATCAAAACACACAAAAACCATCGGAAATGCTTTAAAAATAACATAAAATCTACCAAAGAAGATTCTATGATTTGTCGAAAAATCTAAGAAATTGTCTGACGAATCATATTGACGATATACCTTCCTGAATTATAGAATAATGGCGAAACCTATAGTTATTGCACAAACGGAGGATTAAAAATTGGAAAACAAAAACGAAGCTGTAATTGCAAACTACATCGAAAAAATGATGGGAGAAAGGAGACAGAAAATATTTGAATCGGATGAGTATATTCAGCAGGACAACGGTGATCTGGATTATCTGGAAGAACGCTACAGCAGTCTGAAAATACCTTATGTGATCAGAAGAGTCGTAGATGATTATATTGCATGCCTGGAATCAAGGGATGAACGATACGCAGACATGTCCTATGTAGCAGGCATGGGTGATGCAATATCATTACTTACAAAAATGGGAATGTTAAATAATCAGGAACAGCCGCTCAGTATCAATGCTGAATAAAACATGGAATGAATTCAAATATACAATACTACATATTATCGTTTATGCAATAAAAGACTATATTTATTTTAAAAAAAGGCATAGCCGGGGAAATCCGGTGGCGCAAAACTATAGGGTCTAAGCAAATGTATGACAGCCAGTTGCAGGAGAGATACATATAACTCTTTTAGAACAGAAAAAAAGTTGACGACCATCCGTGGTTTCAGGATGAATCGTCAACTTTTTGTATTTTTTATTTCCGTTTACCACAGATAGGAAAAGATGGATGCTCCGATTACTGTGCACAGACCGCACACAACGATAGCAAGACTGCTCATTGCTCCCTCGACTTCACCCAGTTCCATTGCTCTCGCAGTTCCTACTGCATCGAAACGCAGCCTGAAAGCTGGAAGCCGTGTTTTAATAGTAGATGATTTCTTAA
>OHAS01003293.1_pt1 | contig 10854 bp, 7 predicted proteins | sample 1577131 | NCBI WGS metagenome assembly OHAS01 (sample SAMEA3541566, study PRJEB24748) | human gut metagenome | biome: human gut; feature: human-associated habitat; material: faeces | place: China | collected 2012
AAAAGTATACTTTTCAAAGTCGCTCCAAGGGGAGAAGTATATTGCTGTTTCATGCGTGAAGCGTAATATGCTAAGTTTTCGTTTTGTAGATAAATCTGTAAAAAATAAATCAATTCATTAATTTAAATTCAAGTATCAAAGATGAGAAAATCAATTCTCTTGTTTGTACTCTTTGCTCTACTGAATATTCCTCTTATGCTTTTTGCACAGAGTGGATATAAGGTAAAAGGACATGTTGTTTCGGCAGAAGATAATGAGCCGATGGTTGGTGTGTCTATTTTAGAGAAGGGTACTACAAATGGTGTAATTACCGACATTGATGGTAATTACACTCTTGAGATTAAGGGTACGGCAAGTGCTACTTTGCTGTTCTCTTATATCGGTATGCAATCACAGGCACATGCGGTTAGTGCCAAAACCGGAACACTGAATGTTCGTCTGGTTTCAGATGCTGCTTTAATAGATGAGGTAGTGGTAGTAGCGTATGGAACTCGTAAAAAAGGGACGATTGCTGGTGCCGTATCCACTGTTAAAGCGGAAAAAATGGAAAATGTGCCTGCTGCAGGTTTTGATCAGTCACTGCAGGGACAGACACCGGGATTATCTGTAATCTCTAACTCGGGAGAACCTAGTAAGGCGGCTGTTTTCCAGATTCGAGGTACGAATTCAATTAATTCGGGTACGGCACCGTTGTTTATTTTGGATGGTGTGCCTATTTCCAGTGCTGACTTTAATACGATCAGTCCGGGAGACATAGAATCTATATCGGTGTTGAAGGATGCTTCTTCAACCTCTATTTATGGAGCTCGTGCGGCGAATGGTGTGGTTGTAATCACTTCCAAACGTGGTTTGGCAATGGATAAAGCAAAAGTGACATTGCGCGGACAGTGGGGGTTCTCACAATTGGCGTCGAATGATAACTGGATGATGATGAATACACCGGAGCGTATCCAATTTGAAAAGGAAATAGGTCAGGATACCGGTAAAGATTACAATCTGCTTTCCCGCACTAATATTAATTGGCTGGATGAAGTGTTTAACGACCGTGCACCGTTGCAGAGCTATGAACTGTCTGTAAACCGTGCTACCGATCGTTTGAACTACTATGTTTCAGGAGGATTTTACGATCAGGACGGTATTGCTCAGAGTTCAACTTTCCGTCGCTATAACATGCGTGCCAATGCGGAGGTTAAAGCCAGTAACTGGTTGAAAATAGGTACCAATACGATGATGGCTTATGAGGAAATAGCGCAGGCTGAAGAAGGGGATATGGCACTTTATACTCCTATTTCCGGTTCACGCTTTATGTTGCCTTACTGGAATCCTTATAATGCTGATGGCTCTTTGGCCTCTGAAAATGACGGAACTTGGAAAGGGACGGGACAGAACACTATTGAGTGGATGGCAAATAACCCTGTAGAACATAAAAAATATAAGTTGTTGTCAACTGTTTTTGTAGATATCACACCTGTTAAAAACTTGACCGTCCGGGCGCAATTCGGTGCTGATTATTCTCATTCTACCTCTTTTATGAAGTCTTATCCGAGCTACATTATTAATAATAACTCAGGAAGGGCTGGACGTAGTTCGTCGGATATTCTAAACCTGACTGAAACTCTTACTGCAAATTACCGATGGGCATTGAAAGATGATCATTCATTCAATTTTATGTTGGGGCAGGAAGGTATAGATTATCGTTCGACAGGTTTCCAAGTAGTTACGAGAGGACAGACCATTAACCGTTTGACGAATATTGCTTCTGGTACACGCGCTTCCTCATGGAAAGATGCCAATACTGAGCATGCTTTCATATCGCTTTTCTTCCGTACTGAGTACAACTATAAAGATTTGTATTATGCGGAAGTTGCTGCACGTACAGATGCCTCTTCCCGTTTTGGTAAAGATCATCGCTGGGGGGCTTTCTGGTCATTGGGCTTTATGTGGAACATAAAAAACGAAGCTTTCTTGAAAGATGTGGAATGGCTGACTGGTGCTCAGATTAAGTTGAGCACAGGTACATCCGGTAACTCCACTATTCCTGACTACGATCATCTGGCGCTTGTTTCTGGAAATGCTAACTACCTTGATCAAGCTGGTCTGTTTCCTTTGCAGAGTGGAAACGAAGAGCTAGGCTGGGAGCAGACTTGGGCTAACAACATCGGTTTGAGTGTCGGACTCTTTAATCGAGTGAATGTAAACTTCGATTTTTATCATAAGAAGACCACTAATATGTTGATGTTTGTTCCTCAGTCTTATGCCATATCCGGTGAATCCGGTCATTGGGATAATATCGGTGCGATGATGAACCGGGGTGTTGAAGTGGCAGTGGATGGTGACGTCATCCGTACGAGAGATTTTACTTGGAATCTTAGTGCAAATTTCTCTTATAATAAGAATAAGTTGTTGGAACTCTACAACGGTGTAGAAGAATATGTTAACTCTACTACCGGATTGAAATACGTAGTGGGACATTCTGTACACGAATACTTCATGAATCGTTATGCCGGTGTGAATCCAGCCAATGGCGATGCATTGTGGTATACTGCTGACGGAGAACTGACTACTGAATTCCGTGAAGAAGATAAAGTAATGACCGGTAAGACATTCGACTCTCCATGGGCGGGTGGTTTTGGAACTACTCTTATGTGGAAAGGTCTTTCGTTGTCAGCTCAATTTAGTTGGATGGCGAAACGCTACGTGATGAATAATGACCGCTTCTTTGAAGAGAGTAACGGAATCTATAGTGCCTATAATCAGTCAAAACGATTATTGTATGATCGTTGGAAAAAGCCCGGTGATATTACGGATATTCCCCGTTACGACGTAGTAGCAAAATTAGACGACCGCTTTCTTGAAAATACTTCATTCCTTCGTTTGAAGAATCTTACATTGGCTTATTCACTTCCACAGTCGTTGTTGAGGAAAGCTAATTTCTTCTCAGCTGCACGTGTCTATTTGCAAGGACAGAATTTACTGACTTGGACCGGCTTCACCGGACTAGACCCCGAAGTTGCAAGCAATATTTATAGAGCACAGTATCCGGCTTCGCGCCAATTCACTTTGGGTATTGAAGTTACATTCTAATAGTATATAAAAGAAAGATGATTAAGAAATTTAAATTATATATCTTGTTGGCTGCCGTGGTGTTATCCACTACTTCATGTTTGGATAAGATGCCTGAAGATTCTATACCTTTCGATGAGGCAATCCAAACGGTAGATGACGTAAATCTAGCAGTCATAGGTATCTATGATGCTTTTAAAAGTAGTTCTCTTTATTCCGGGAGTCTTACATTGCTGCCCGATTTGCAGACAGACTTAGTGTATGGAGTAAATGGTAATACGAATATTTACGGAGAAATCTGGCGTTGGAAAGACATATTGGCAACCAATACCAATATTGAAGGTGTTTATGCTGCATTGTACAATGTGATCAATCGCTGTAACTTTCTGCTCGACCGTGTGGATAATGTAAGAAAGAACACAACTAATGATGATGATTTGGATCTGATTGACCAGTGTTGCGGTGAAGCCTATTTTGCCCGTGCGATTGCCTATTCGGAATTGGTTAAACTTTTCTGCAAGGCTTATGAAAGCGATGAAGATGCTGCCAATCAATTGGGTGTTATTTTGACTAGACATTATAAGGGAAACGAAGAAATGAAGCGTGCTTCGCTGAAAGATTCTTATCAGTTTATCTTAGACGATCTTGATCTTGCTGCTGAGTTACTGGCATTGGATAAAGACTTCCAGCCTACAGGCAAAGATGCTTTGTACAACACTGCTGCCTTCTTTAACGAATATACTGTATACGCACTGCGTGCACGTGTAGCTCTTTATATGAGAAAATGGGATGAAGCTATTAAGTATTCCAGTAAAGTAATAGACAGTAATTATTACCTATTGTCCAGTTGTACAAATTATGTGTCCGAAAACGTCAGCTATTATAAATATATGTGGACTAGCGACCTCTCTACCGAAGCTATCTGGAAAGTTGGTTTTACTGTAAATTCTTATGGTGGTAGTTTGGGGCAGATCTTTTTTAACTATGATTACAGTAGCTACCGTCCGGATTATGTACCGGCAACTTGGGCTATCAATTCGTATGATAGTAATGACTTACGTGTGTCTCGTTTCTTCCAAACATACACTACCGGCTATAGCCACGGTCTTTCCTGGCCTTTGTTGATTAAGTATTTGGGCAATGAAGAATTTACAAATGCCCAGATCCTTCACGTATCTATGCCTAAAGTGCTTCGTCTGTCCGAACAATATCTGATACGTGCTGAAGCTTATGTGCAGCAAGCGCAACCTGACTATGGTCGTGCAGGAAAAGATATTACGACTCTCCGTATGGCACGTTATTCAACTTACGGTGGTTCTACTGCGTTGTCTGCTTCTAATGCGATGGATGTTATCGAAGCTGAACGTGTGAAAGAACTTTATATGGAGGGTTTTCGTCTTCACGATTTGAAACGTTGGCATAAAGGATTCGAGCGCAAGCCACAAGACCAGTCATTGGCAAATGGTAGTAGCTTGAAAGTAGAAGCTGACGATCCTTTGTTCGTGTGGCCTATACCGCAGCACGAATTGGACGCTCCCGGTTCACAAGTCCAACCGAATGAAAGTAACAAATAAGATTAAAAGCATATGATAATGAAGAAATTATTATTAGGATGTATAGCAGTCGGTGCTGCTCTGATAGCTCTTTCCGGATGCGATCAGGACAAGGTGGTGTACAACGGAGCCAGTTATCTTATGTTTTCTGACACGCTTTATACGTATGCCGTGCAAGAAACGAATGAGATATTTAATGTTCCTGTCTCTGCTACTAAGTCTGTTGACTACGACCGCACGCTGGCTGTCGAAGTGATAGACAAAGAAAGCAATGCCGTGGAAGGTAAGCATTACTGAATTTTGTCGAATACCGTTACCATTAAGGCGGGAGAAAGGAGTACCAATTTAGAGGTACAAGGTATTTATGATAATCTGGAAATTAATGATTCGCTGGGTTTTGCATTGCGACTGGTAATTCCTGAAACGGAACAATGGGGACTCTATGGAACTGAAGCAAAAGTTGTAATGCAGAAAATCCGTCCGTTTGACATTAAAAACTTTACAGGTTATTGTGTTGTCAGTTCGACTTATTTTGCAAGTTATTTGAACAATTTAGAATTGCGTTTGGTAACTTCGGATATCGTAGAAGGCAAAGAAAATACCATTGCCATACATGGTCTTTACTATGACGGATACGATACGGAAATCACTTTCAACCGTGAGGATGTTCAAGAACCCCTAGTTGAAATGGATGAACAGCTTTGTGCATCTACAGCAACGGCTTTCGGAACTATTTACGGTGATGGCAAGTTGCTGATGAATCAACCTACCGCTTATACTTCTTACTTCAGTACTAACGAAAATTTCGTCCTACAGTATGTCACGCTAAGCGTGAACAATAGAGATGGATCATCATACGGTACGGTTGGCACGTTTGTCAATGTGATCGAATGGATAAGCGAAGCAGAAGCGGAGAAATTAAAAGAACAAGGATATTAAAAAAACAAGAAATATAAATGGATATGAAAAAGTTTAGTTTAAAACCACTAGGAGATTCTTGCATGAAGATGTTGTGCAAGAGCTGCTTCTTCATTGGCTTACTTATGACTTTCTGCCTGACGGCATGTTCGGACGATGATGATGATACGGTGACTCCGATATTTCCGGAAAAACAAAATATTGTCTGTAATGCAGGCGAGAAAAAAGAGTTCACTTTCACGGCTAATACTAACTGGAGTTTGGCATCATCAACAATCTGGTGTAAGTTTCAGAACAACGATACGGAAGAGTTTGTAGTATCCGGAACTGCTGGAACGCAAACCGTAACAATCATGGCTACTAATGAAAACCAAAATAACGATAACGCAAGTGTGGCTAAGTTGGAGTTAACAATGGGTGGTCAGACTATTGTGATCGGTGAGGTTACGCGCTCGGCAGCAGGATATGAATTGAAAATATTCGATGAAGAAGGAGTAGAGATTAACGAACTGAAAGTAGGATACCAACACTTTTCTAAATTTAGTGTGCAAGCAAACTTCCGCTTTGCTGCTACCAATCTGCCGGGATGGGTGGAACTCGAAGGTGGTTCTCTTGTTGGTCCGGTTAATCAGAAAGTAAGTGGTGGCTTGAAAATAATAGAAGATGATAACCGTGAAAAATATCCGGTTCCGGCTTCAGATAAAAATGTGATAACGTTCTCGGATGAAGAAGGAAAAGCATTCTATTCTTTCAACGTTTCTTATGATGGTATGACTCCGGGTGTACTGGAAATGACACTTCCGTCATCTAATAAGTATGATTGGGCTGTATCTTTGGACGGAAAGACTTTTACTCAGAGCGCAGGTGGAGTGGCAGGTACCGGAGGCAGTACTACGACTCTTAAGAATCGTGTGCCTTTTACTGTTAAAACATTGAACGATGATTATGAGGTAGTATTCGTTGAAAAAGGAAGCAACAATAATGATTTGTATATCATGGATGCCAGCTATAATGAATGGATGCGTTGCGAACGTGAAGGTGGTAAAGCGACACTTATTGTAGACGAATATACTCCTGCTTCGTACGAACCGGCTGAAAGAGTTGGATATGTTCTTGTCTTCTCACGTGCTCAATATGAAGATATCAAAGATAATTTGGAAGCGACCATCATTGACGGTGAAGATTTGGTTTATAAATATGAGCAGTCTAATCTTGTTCTTCAGTTTACTCAGAAAGAAACGAAAGGCGGTGGCGATGAACTAGCCATTACTGCGGTAGACGGTCAAACATATAATCCTATTGATTGTACGTCTTATACAGGTGGCGATGCAGATTACTTTAAGTCAGAGTATGGCGTGACAGGAATTTTTGAGATAAAACAGCCTGCATCAGTCGCTACTGTGGCAAAAATGCCTTTTAATTGGAGCAATTCAGTTTGCTATTACTTTGAAGATGAACAAGAGGCCAATGGCGTTACTGAACCAATAAGCGAAACTGACATAACAATCTATACAGAGGCTGCAAACGGTAAAGATGTATTTTTAATAGTCTCTGATGAATCGGGAAATAAACTGATGTTGATTGTCAGAATCAGCAATGCCGGAAGTGGCGGTGGAGGAGATGTGCCCTTTACTGTAACTACCAGCCAATTAGCTCCTGTGAGTTGTACAGCTTATGATGGTAGTATGGGAGGTGCTAATTATTTCATTACCCAATATGAGGTAACTGATATTTCTGATATAAAAAATCCGCCGATTGGGGAGTCTATATTTGTGACACTTAATACATCCAGTATAGTTGATTTCAAATGTTATGATGTTGACGAAAAGATAGTTGATGCATCTTCAGATATTGAAATATCTGAAGATTGGAGTACCGGAAAGCAAAATTTGAATGTATGGTTGGGCAATGGAAGCAGTTTAACTAAAACTGTATTTTTAATAATTACCGGAGAAGACGGTAGCAAGCATATGCTGGTTATCAATATATAATGCATATTTTACTTGTGAATAATTATAACGAATAATAGATTATAAATGAATCTACATAAAATATACTCAATATTCTTCCTGCCTTTTATTGTCGGCCTGCTGACAATGTTGGTAGCGACAGGATGTTCCGATGATGACGAGGCGCTGCAAAGCCAATACGGTTATGTGCAGTTTAAACTCTATAAGAGTACCTCTTTTGAGAAAGGAACAACTACTCGTGCTGCGGACAAACTTGAATCAATGTCTAGTGCACAGAAGATAAAGGTGGTGATGACGCATAACGGTACCACCGTTTCACAAACTCTGCTTCTGAACGCATACAATGCGAACAATGCGGAATATGGTCTGCGTAGTGACAAATTGCAATTACTGGCCGGTACTTATAAGATTGTCGGCTATTATTTGTATGACGGTCTTGATGAGGTACTGTTGGCAGGACCTGCCGGCGATGACAATGAACTGACAGTTGTAAGTGGAGGATTGCTGGAAAAAGCATTGACTGTAGATGCAGTTCCGCATGGAACCGTTACCTTTAAATTGTCGAAAGAAGGAATTAGTACACGTGCAGCCGGCGAATACTTATTCAGCAATATTCGCTATGTCGATGTTACGGTGATGAATTCCTTTAATCGTGTCACCACAGAATTGAAGGGGATGAAAGTCACCTATAAAGAAGATTCTAAAGAACACCAAAATCCCGATAATGCCAATGATAAGTATATGGATATAGGTGTAGCAACATGCGACTCTGCCGTATGGCTTCCTGCCGGTACCTATCAGGTAGTAGCATATACCACCTACTCACAAAGCGGTATCAAAAGATCGGAATTGGAAACGCAATCTGTAAGAGGAGAATCTTTTACTGTGATAGACAACAAATTGACAAAAGATGCCAACGTCCCTATCCAATTGAAGGAAACGGCGGAGTACATTAAAGACTATAAAGCGCTGAAAGCCATTTGGGAAGCTTTGGACGGAAAGAATTGGAGATATTATAGTGGGACGATAAACAATACTATTCACAGTTTAAACTGGAACTTCAACAAAGAACTTGATATGTGGGGTGACCAACCCGGTGTTGATTTGGATAATAATGGGCGTGTCACCGGACTCTCGCTTGCCGGTTTCGGTGCCAAAGGCAGAGTACCCGATGCTATCGGACAATTAACTGAATTAAAAGTGCTTTCGTTCGGTACACATAGCGAAACGGTGAGCGGCAGATTATTTGGAGATGAAGAACTGACTCCGGACATGAGCGAGGAAAAAAAGCATAGAATTCGTATGCACTATAAAAAAATGTTCCTTGACTATGACCAACGCTTGAATTTGTCAGACCTACTACAAGATGCCATTAATAGAAATCCTGAAATGAAACCGATCAAGAAGGATAGCCGTATTTCATTGAAAGATACACAAATCGGTAATCTTACCAATCGAATAACGTTTATTTCGAAGGCTATTCAAAGGTTGACCAAGTTGCAGATTATCTATTTTGCCAATTCTCCTTTTACCTATGATAATATTGCTGTCGATTGGGAAGATGCCAACTCGGATTATGCCAAACAGTATGAAAATGAAGAATTGAGTTGGAGTAATTTGAAAGATCTCACGGATGTAGAGTTGTATAACTGTCCGAATATGACGCAGCTTCCGGACTTCTTGTATGATCTTCCTGAATTACAGTCATTGAACATTGCATGTAACAGAGGCATTAGTGCTGCCCAATTAAAAGCTGATTGGACACGACTCGCTGACGATGAGGATACAGGACCTAAAATTCAGATTTTTTATATGGGTTATAATAATTTGGAAGAGTTTCCCGCATCTGCTTCTTTACAGAAGATGGTGAAACTAGGCTTACTTGATTGTGTGCATAATAAGGTAAGACATCTGGAAGCTTTTGGTACCAATGTTAAACTGACTGACCTTAAGTTAGACTACAATCAGATTGAAGAGATTCCGGAAGATTTCTGTGCATTTACCGATCAAGTGGAAGGCTTAGGATTTTCTCATAATAAGCTGAAATATATTCCGAATATATTCAATGCCAAGTCGGTATATGTGATGGGATCTGTAGATTTCTCGTATAATAAAATAGGTTCGGAGGGACGTAACATCAGTTGTTCGATGGATGATTACAAAGGTATTAATGCCTCAACGGTAACCTTGTCATATAACGAAATCCAGAAGTTCCCTACAGAACTGTTTGCAACCGGTTCTCCGATTTCGACAATTATCCTGAGCAACAATTTAATGACATCGATTCCGGAAAATTCATTGAAACCAAAAGACGGAAACTATAAGAATACGTATTTGCTGACTACTATAGATTTGCGTTTCAATAAATTGACCAGCTTGTCTGATGACTTCCGGGCGACTACCTTACCTTATTTGAGCAATATGGACGTTAGCTATAATTGTTTCTCTTCGTTCCCGACGCAACCGTTGAACAGTAGCCAGTTGAAAGCTTTCGGAATTCGCCATCAACGTGATGCGGAAGGCAATCGTATCTTGCGCCAATGGCCGACCGGTATCACTACTTGCCCTAGTTTGATCCAGTTGCAAATTGGTTCTAACGACATCCGTAAAGTAGACGAGAAACTGACACCGCAGCTTTATATATTGGATATTGCAGATAATCCGAACATCTCGATTGATGTGACTAGCGTATGTCCTTATATTGAGGCAGGTATGTATGTTCTGTTATATGATAAGACACAAGATATTCGTGGTTGTGATGCTTTGGGTATTGAACGATAATATAAAAGAATCTATTAATGAAATATTTTAGTAAAATAACATTAGGACTAATTCTTTGCATGGGGATCATCTCCTCATGTAAGGATGACGACGAAACAAGGATCGATGGCATTTCGGTAGATAAAGAAGAAATAGCTATCGGTGCAGAAGGAGGAACAGAGAAGATCGCCGTTTCATCTAATGATCAATGGGTGGTACGCGTTTCTAAACCTTGGATTGCCGTTTCACCGGCAAACGGTTTTGGTTCAGCGGTATGTGAACTTACCATAGACTCTACACTGACGAATGTTGCGCGTACAGCACAGATAAGTTTCACAATGAATGGTCGTGAGCCTAGCTTGGTTACGGTTACACAGTTCGGTTTCGGTAAGCAAATCTTGGTGAAAGAACCTGAAGTGGAAATCCCTAGTTCGGATGCATCTAATCTATTTGCACTCGCAAAATTATACGGGATTTCTGTTGAAGAACTTTTAAAGGAAGTAGAGTAATCACTACTTTTGGAAAAGCGGTCATGCTTCCCGGCGTGACCGCTTTTCCATGTCATCACTTATGCGCTGAACGGTGGCGTA
>OHAS01003296.1_pt1 | contig 10843 bp, 5 predicted proteins | sample 1577131 | NCBI WGS metagenome assembly OHAS01 (sample SAMEA3541566, study PRJEB24748) | human gut metagenome | biome: human gut; feature: human-associated habitat; material: faeces | place: China | collected 2012
AACGTACCAATGATGACCGTCCGGTAATGACAAGCGAATATGCCCATTCGATGGGAAATGCGTTGGGCAACTTTAAAGAATATTGGGATGAAATATATAGCAATCCCCGTATGCTGGGCGGTTTCATCTGGGACTGGGTAGATCAGGGAATTTATAAAGAATTGCCTGATGGCCGCATTATGGTGGCGTACGGCGGAGACTTCGGTGATAAGCCGAATCTGAAAGCTTTCTGCTTTAACGGTCTGTTGATGAGTGATCGTGAGACGACTCCGAAATATTGGGAAGTAAAGAAAGTATATGCACCGGTTCAGTTGGCCGTCAACAATGGACAATTGATCGTTACAAACAGGAATCATCATATAGACTTATCTCAGTATCGCTGCTTATGGACATTGACAATAGATGGTAAACAGAAAGAACAGGGAGAAATCACATTACCGGAAGTCGCTCCGGGTGAGAGTGAAACAATCACTTTACCTGCTTTCCGTTCCTTATCGGACAAGAAGGCTTTAAACAGAAAAGGCAATAACAGCAACTCAACGAATACGCTTTCTGATTGTCAGCTAAAAGTAAGCATCGTATTGAAATCTGATGCCCTTTGGGCAAAAGCCGGTCATGAAGTTACTTGGGAACAATTCTGCTTACAGCAAGGAGAATTGTTGTCTGCCGATCTGATCAATAAAGGAGCGCTGCAAGTAAAAGAGGATGATAAATCTTTATCGGTTAGCGGACGCGGTTTCTCGGTTCAGTGGGAAAAGAAAACAGTCGGAAGTATAACTTCCCTTATGTACAATGGCAAAGAAATATTGACTCAGAATCATTTTCCGGTTCAGCCTGTCACGCAAGCATTCCGTGCACCGACAGACAATGACAAGAGTTTCGGAAACTGGCTGGCAAAAGACTGGCAACTGCATGGCATGGACCATCCTCTGATTAGTCTGGAGTCTTTCGATCATGAAGTACGTGCAGATGGGGCAGTCATAGTACGTATCCGGACGACTAATTTATATAAAGAAGGCAACGTGACAACGACATCCGTCTATACCATTTCTTCCGATGGAGTCATTGATCTGAAAACAACTTTCTTACCACAAGGAGTATTTCCGGAATTGCCTCGTTTGGGACTTGCATTCTGTCTGGCTCCTGCCTATAATACCTTTACATGGTATGGCAGAGGACCACAGGATAATTATCCCGATCGCAAGACATCTGCTGCAACAGGGCTCTGGAAGGGAACAGTAGCAGAACAGTATGTACATTATCCTCGTCCGCAGGATAGCGGAAATAAGGAAGAAGTACAATTTTTTACGCTGACAGACAAACAGAATAAAGGTATTCGTGTAGATGCGGTAGAAGATGTATTTTCGGCCTCTGCTTTGCATTATACTGCACAGGATTTATATAAAGAAACTCATGACTGCAATCTGAAACCACGTCCCGAAATTATTCTCAGTATGGACGCGGCCGTGCTCGGATTAGGGAATAGCAGCTGCGGACCGGGCGTACTGAAGAAGTATGCTATTGAGAAAAAAGAACATACGCTGCATATACGCATCAGCAAGCAGTAAAATAAGAATTGATACAAATAAATAGTAACTAACACAATAATAAAAGTAACAATGAGAAAAGTAACCACTTTATTATCAACCTTGGCGTTGGCAACTACTCTGGCTGCTCAAACCCTTCCGCAAACGGAACGGCAATACCTTTCCGGTCACGGATGTGATGATATGGTAGAATGGGACTTCTTCTGTACTGACGGACGCAATTCCGGCAAATGGACGAAGATCGGCGTACCGTCATGCTGGGAGTTGCAGGGCTTTGGCACCTATCAGTATGGAATCACCTTCTATGGCAAAGCCTTCCCCGAAGGTATCGCCGATGAAAAAGGAATGTATAAGTACGAGTTTGAGGTCCCCGAGAAGTTCCGCGGACAGCAGGTAAATCTGGTATTCGAAGCTTCGATGACAGATACCGAAGTTAAAGTAAACGGGCGTAAAGTCGGCTCGAAACATCAGGGAGCTTTCTATCGTTTTTCATACAATGTCACAGATTTCCTTAAGTATGGAAAAAAGAATCTGCTGGAAGTAACCGTTTCAAAGGAAAGCGAAAATGCCAGTGTGAATCTTGCCGAGCGACGTGCCGACTATTGGAACTTCGGAGGTATTTTCCGTCCGGTATTCCTAGAAGTAAAACCTGCGATTAATTTACGTCACATCGCCATCGATGCACAAATGGATGGTTCCTTCCGTGCCAATTGCTATACCAATCTGTCTAATGACGGAATGAGTATCCGGGCACAGATTCTGGATAATAAAGGCAAAGAACTAACTGAAACGACCGTCCCTGTAAAAGCGGGAGGAGACTGGACTTCTTTACAGCTCAATGTCTCTGATCCGGCTCTGTGGACAGCCGAAACGCCGAATCTTTATAAAGCTCAGTTTTCTTTGCTGGACAAAGGCGGAAAAGTGCTGCACAACGAGACAGAAACATTCGGTTTTCGTACCATCGAAGTACGCGAAAGTGACGGATTATACGTAAACGGTGTACGCATTATGGTGCGTGGTGTCAATCGCCATAGCTTTCGTCCGGAAAGTGGCCGTACATTAAGTAAAGCGAAAAATATCGAAGATGTTCTTCTGATGAAAGACATGAATATGAACTCCGTCCGTCTGAGTCACTATCCGGCTGATCCGGAGTTTCTGGAAGCTTGTGATTCTTTGGGACTTTACGTGATGGATGAATTAGGAGGCTGGCATGGCAAATACGATACTCCGACCGGAGTACGCCTGATCAAAGGAATGATAGAACGTGACGTTAACCACCCGTCTATTATCTGGTGGAGTAACGGTAATGAAAAAGGATGGAATACCGAACTCGATGGAGAATTTCACAAGTACGATCCGCAGAAACGTCCGGTGATTCACCCGCAAGGCAATTTCTCTGGTTTTGAAACCATGCATTACCGTTCTTACGGAGAAAGTCAGAACTATATGCGCTTGCCGGAAATCTTTATGCCGACAGAATTTCTCCACGGTTTGTATGATGGCGGTCATGGTGCCGGATTATACGACTATTGGGAAATGATGCGTAAACATCCCCGCTGTATCGGTGGTTTCCTTTGGGTACTGGCAGACGAAGGAGTGAAGCGTGTCGATATGGACGGATTCATTGATAATCAAGGGAATTTCGGCGCTGACGGTATTGTAGGGCCACATCATGAAAAGGAAGGCAGTTTCTACACAATCAAGCAGTTATGGAGTCCGGTACAAATCATGAATACTTCTGTCGACAAGCAGTTTGACGGTAAGTTCTCCGTAGAAAACCGTTATGATTATCTGAATCTGAATACTTGCCGTTTCCTTTGGAAACAGGTGAAGTTCCCTACCGCAACAGATGCTTCTAATACAACTGCCCAAGTTCTGAAACAAGGGGAAGTGCAAGGAAGTGATGTCGCAGCCCATTCGGCAGGTGTGCTGGATATTAAAACAACGATCCTTCCGGATGCCGATGCCCTTTTCCTCACAGCCATCGACCGATACGGTCATGAACTTTGGCGCTGGACTTTCCCTGTGAACAAACTGAATCAGGCTAATGAAGTGCTTTCTCCCTTATCTAATAAGGTAACCTCTACAGAAACAGAAAATGAACTTACCGTAAAAGCGAAGAATCATACTTTCATTTTCTCAAAGAAAGACGGTCAGCTGAAAGGTGTATCCGTAAACAATCGCAAGATCAGCTTTGCCAACGGCCCTCGTTTCATCGGTGCCCGTCGTGCCGACCGCTCATTGGATCAGTTTTATAATCACGATGACGAAAAAGCGAAAGAAAAGGATCGTACCTACAGCGAATTCCCTGATGCTGCTGTATTCACGAAACTGGATGTAAAAGAAGACGGAGGCAATCTGATTGTTACTGCCAATTATAAACTGGGTAATCTGGATAAAGCGCAATGGACAATCAATCCAAGTGGAGAAGCGGTGCTGGATTATACCTACAATTTCTCCGGCGTGGTAGATTTAATGGGAATCTGCTTCGACTATCCCGAAGATCAGGTGATCAGTAAACGCTGGCTGGGAGCGGGGCCCTACCGTGTATGGCAGAACCGTATTCATGGCACGCAATACGATGTCTGGGAAAACGACTATAACGATCCTATTCCGGGTGAAACCTTCACATATCCCGAATTCAAAGGATATTTCGGCAGTGTTTCCTGGATGAACATCCGTACGAAAGAGGGTACTATCAGCCTAACCAATGAAACTCCGGATGCTTACATTGGAGTATATCAGCCGCGTGACGGTCGTGACCGTTTACTTTATACGCTTCCTGAAAGTGGAATTTCTGTCTTGAATGTGATTCCTCCTGTACGCAATAAAGTAAATTCGACTGATCTATGTGGCCCGTCATCGCAGCCAAAATGGGTGAATGGTCCGCAGAGCGGACGAATCATTTTCCGGTTTATGGAATAAATAAATGAAATAAAGAGGTACTCACATTGCGTTGGGTACCTTTTTTTGTAATTCAAGAATAGCCTCCAAAGCCTGTTCCGCTTTCTCTTCAGGCACAAAGATATGGTCATGATAATAGGCCGCCACCACATTAGCACTAATATTTTTTTCTGCCAGCTTGGCAGAAAAGGCAGCAGTCAGCCCCACCGCATCCAGACTTGAATGTACATTGAGAGTGATAAGTCTGTAAACGGACAGGTAATCTATCTTTTTGTCTACAGCATTTTTCGTGTCAAGAATGAAGGTTACACCCTCTTTCTCATGGAAAATCCCGATTGGGTTCAGCTCCCGCATTTGATCCCAATCGAGTGTTGGGAAAGAACAAAAAACAAAATCCCGCTCATCCAACACAGGCTCCATATTGGATAATAATAGTTCTAACTCTTTAATACCTGACATAAGTTCAACTGATGATAATTGCGCAAATATAGCAAATATAAAATGGTTTAAAAGAGTCATAAGTGAGGAATAATCATTATTTTTGTTTCGTTTTATAGATTCAGATTAACGAGTTCTTTCCTATGTACACAATACTAATTATAGAAGACGAACCCAGAGTGGCAAGTTTGCTGATGAACGGGCTGGAAGAAAATGGTTATCAGACCATGGTAGCTTATGACGGATTAATGGGGCTGCGGCTTTTTCAGGCACATACGTTCGATCTGGTTATATCTGATATTGTTCTGCCTAAGATGGACGGATTTGAGCTGACGAAAGAAATCCGTAAGTCCAATCCCCGTATTCCTATATTAATGTTGACGGCATTAGGATCAACGAACGATAAGCTGGACGGTTTCGATGCCGGTGCAGACGACTATATGGTGAAGCCCTTTGATTTCAGAGAGTTGAATGCCAGAATCAAAGTTCTATTGAAACGTGTCTCGGGAAATGTACCGGAATTGCCACAGGAACTTGTTTATGCGGATCTGCGCATTGATCTTCAGCGGAAGGACGTAGAACGAAATAACGTTTCCATTAAACTTTCTCCGAAAGAATATAACCTGCTGTTATATATGGTCGAAAATGCCGAAAGAGTATTGAGCCGGGTAGAGATAGCGGAGAAAGTATGGAACACACATTTTGATACGGGAACCAACTTCATTGATGTATATATCAACTACCTTCGCAAAAAGATAGACCGTAACTTTGAACCGAAACTTATTCATACCAAAGCAGGGATGGGTTTCATACTGACTGACAAATTATGAAAATCCGGACAACGCTGACTCTGCAATATGCGGGCATTACAGCTGCGGTATTCTTCGCATTTGTCATAGCTGTCTATTACGTAAGCGAGCATTCGCGCAGCAATGCTTTCTTTCGCAACCTGCAAAGTGAAGCTATAACCAAAGCCCACTTATTTCTTAATAATCAGGTAGATGCAAAAACGATGCAGTCTATTTACCTGAACAATCAGAAGTTTATTAATGAAGTAGAGGTAGCCGTCTATACCACAGATTTTAAAATACTATATCATGATGCCCTTCAAAACGACATAGTCAAGGAAACACCCGAAATGGTAAAACGTATTCTGAAACGAAAGAATATCAGTTTCTATGTGGACGAATATCAGGCAATAGGACTTGTGTATCCGTTTGAAGGACAATACTACATTGTCACTGCCGCTGCCTATGATGGCTATGGATACGCTAACCGGGATGCACTGAGAAATATGCTCATTCTGTTATTTATAGGAGGATTGAGCGTGTTGGCGATTGTCGGTTATATCCTCTCCCGAAGCACCTTAAAGCCCATACGCAATATCGTGAGAGAAGCGGAGAAAATCACCGCCTCACATATCGACAAAAGACTGCCTGTAAAAAACGAACAGGACGAACTGGGAGAACTGAGTATTACATTCAATGCACTGCTGGAACGTTTGGAGAAGTCCTTCAATTCGCAAAAGATGTTTGTCAGCAATGTATCTCATGAATTACGTACACCTATGGCAGCCCTTACAGCCGAACTGGATCTGGCCCTGTTGAAAGAACGAACCTCCGGACAATATCAGGCAGCTATCGGCAATGCACTACAAGATTCCCGACGGATCATAAACCTGATCGACGGATTGCTGAATCTTGCAAAAGCCGACTATCAGTCGGAACAGATTACAATGGAAGAGGTCCGGTTGGATGAACTGCTGTTGGATGCCAGAGAATTAGTCCTAAAAGCCCATCCGGATTATCATATCGAATTAGTATTTGAGCAGGAAGCTGAGGAAGATAACGTGCTGACCGTAATTGGAAACAGCTATCTGTTGACTACTGCCTTTGTGAATCTGGTAGAGAACAACTGCAAGTACTCTTCCAACCGGACTTCATCCGTCCTGATAGCTTATTGGGAACAATGGGCTATTATCCGCTTGTCTGATAATGGCGTAGGAATGTCCGATGCAGACAAAGAAAACCTGTTTAAACTGTTTTATCGGGGAGAAAACAAGAATATAGCTCCCGGAAATGGTATAGGTATGGTTTTGACACAGAAAATCATCCACCTTCACAAAGGCGAACTTACCGTATCTTCTCATAAGGACGAGGGAACTACTTTTGTGGTAAAACTCCCGCATATCTAAGAAACTCTAATAGTTTTCTAATACCACTCTAATCATTCTCTAACGGCTTCCTCCCGAAGTCCTCCTTACTTTTGCATCGAATTAATAAATGCAGTTAGTAACTTAAAAAAAATAGAGAGTATGGTATGGAAGAAAAAACTGCGTTCATCACAGTACACATTCAATTCAGAGAGAGTATTTTTGGTTGCCACGCAACCCGGTAAGTCAATTTATTCCTGTTTACAGACTACAAAGCTTGGATTAACGCTGGGAGAAGTACAGGAGCGACAATCCATTTATGGAAGAAACGAAGTCATCCATGAACAAAAAAAGAATCCGTTTATACTGTTTATCAGAACGTTTATCAATCCTTTCATAGGCGTTCTGACAGGACTTGCTATCATATCCTTATTTCTGGATGTGTTGATGGCTGAACCCGGAGAGCAAGAATGGACAGGGGTAATCATTATTTCGTCCATGGTATTATTCAGTGCTATTCTTCGTTTTTGGCAGGAATGGAGAGCAAGTGAAGCTACGGATTCTTTAATGAGGATGGTAAAAAACACTTGTCTGGCGAAACGTGCCGGAGAACAGGAAGAAGAGATCGATATAACAGAACTCGTTCCGGGAGATATTGTGTACCGGGCAGCCGGTGATATGGTTCCTGCCGATATACGTATCATCGATTCAAAAGACTTGTTTATCAGTCAGGCTTCATTGACGGGTGAGTCCGAACCGATAGAAAAGTTTCCGGAAGTACAGGGACAACAGTTTCGTAAGGGAAGTGTCATAGAGTTGGATAATATCTGTTATATGGGTTCCAATGTGATTAGCGGTGCGGCAAAAGGAATTGTTTTTGAAACGGGGAATAAAACCTATCTGGGTACAATAGCCAAAAGTCTGGTCGGACATCGTGCCACTACAGCCTTTGATAAAGGTATCAGCAAGGTCAGCTTTTTATTGATTCGTTTTATGCTGGTTATGGTTCCGTTCGTGTTTTTCGTGAATGGTTTTACGAAAGGTGACTGGTTCGAAGCCTTCATTTTTGCCGTATCTGTGGCGGTCGGTCTTACTCCCGAAATGTTACCTATGATTGTGACTGCCAACCTGTCTAAAGGAGCAATCGCCATGTCCAAAAAGAAAACAATCGTAAAGAACCTCAATGCCATTCAGAATTTTGGAGCAATGGATATACTTTGTACCGATAAAACCGGCACATTGACTTGTGATAAAATTGTGTTGGAGAAGTATATCAATGCAGACGGCAGCGATGACAACAGTAAACGTATTCTTCGTCACGCGTACTTCAACAGTTATTTTCAGACCGGCTTGAGAAACCTGATGGATAAGGCAATCCTCTCTCATGTAAGAGAGTTGAATCTGGAACATTTGAAGGATGCCTATACCAAGGTTGATGAAATTCCTTTCGATTTTACACGCAGAAGGATGTCTGTCGTTATAGAAGACAGGCAAGGGAAGCGCCAAATTATTACCAAAGGAGCAGTAGAAGAGATTCTCGATGTCTGTTCGTATGCCGAGTTCGACAGGGAGATACATCCTTTGACTGACTCCTTGAAAATAAAAGCGCAAAAGATCAGTGAGGAAATGAACCGGCAAGGTATGAGAGTATTGGCGGTTTCCCAGAAAAGTTTCATCGAGAAGGACTGTAATTTTGCCATCGAAGATGAGAAGGAAATGGTGTTGATCGGATATCTTGCTTTTCTTGATCCACCAAAAGAAACAACAGCTAAAGCTATACAAGCATTGAAAGAATATGGGGTTGCAACTAAAATCTTAACTGGTGATAATGATAAAGTTACTAGAAGCATATGTCAAAAAGTAGGACTTAAAGTTGAAAAAATACTGCTGGGTTCTGATTTAGAAAAAATGACTGATTATGAGTTGGGAAAATCAGCAGAAAATATAAGTGTATTTGCAAAGCTTTCACCTGATCAAAAAGCCAGAATAGTAAGAGTGCTTCGTGATAGTGGTCATACTGTAGGTTTTATGGGAGATGGAATAAACGATGCAGCAGCTATGAAAGCAGCAGATATAGGAATATCAGTAGATACAGCTGTAGATATTGCTAAGGAATCAGCAGATATTATTCTTTTGGAGAAAGATCTCATGGTACTTGAAGAAGGGATAGTAGAAGGACGTAAAACATATGCCAATATGATAAAATATATAAAAATGACTGCTTCATCAAATTTCGGAAATATGTTTTCAGTACTTGCAGCTAGTGCATTTATTCCTTTTTTGCCTATGATGAGTGTACAGCTGATATTTTTAAATTTAATATATGATCTTTCTTGTACTGCTATCCCTTGGGATAATGTAGATGATGAATTTTTAAGAATACCAAGAAAATGGGACGCTTCATCTGTTGGAAAATTTATGTTATGGATAGGACCTACAAGTTCCATATTTGATATAACAACATATCTTGTATTATATTTTATCATATGTCCAATGTTTGTATCTGGAGGATTACATTATCATATGATTCCAGCATCAGATGAATCAATGAGAAATATGTTTGTAGCACTATTCCAAACTGGTTGGTTTGTTGAATCTATGTGGACACAGACTTTAGTTATTCATATGATAAGAACATCAAAAATACCATTTATTCAAAGTAGAGCATCATTATCAGTAAGTTTGCTTACTTGTAGTGGAATATTATTTCTTTCATTAATTCCATACACAAAACTTGGAGAAATGATAGGGCTTACAGTTTTACCAACTGTATATTGGCCTTTCTTAATAGGAACTGTTACTCTTTATATGATACTTGTTACATTTTTAAAGAAAGTATATGTAAAACGTTATGGAGAACTTTTATAAAAACAGAAATTTTTTATAATCAGTAAATCAATTAAATCACAACATAACATGAAAACGAAAGCATTCATCTTTTTCAGTTTATTGATATGCAACTTGCTACCGGCACAGAACGTTAAGCTGGATATCGTACCCCACTTCTTCAGCGTCCGTGCAGATTCACTGTTTCTGTCCATGGATATTTCAGTCCATATAAAAGACATGGATTCCAAGAGTGCCTTTATACTGACACCCGTGCTGACCAGCCAGGAGAAAAGAGTATCACTGCCGCACATACAACTGAATGGTAAGCAGAAACAGAAACTATATCTACGCAATCAGATTTTACGCAAGAAGAATGACCGGAAAGAAGAGGATGCGAAAGCTTATCTGATTGCCGGCATTGACGAGGACCACTCCCGTACCATTTCCTACCGGACTTCATTGCCGACAGAGGATTGGATGAATAATGCAACACTGATACTTAAAAGAACTATTGTCCGTCCGGAAGGTGAACAATCTCTGAAAGATACAATCGTCATAACTCCTCAAAACATAGCAGCATCTTCCGGCGCAATAGTTCCTTCCGGTACAGCTACACAAGAGGTCGTTCCTCTTTCTGTTGTCAATGAACGCCCTACGAGTCCGGCAGTCGGCAGCAAAATGAAATACAAGGGTACTTACGTTTCGCCCGAAACGGATGATGTGGACGCACGAAATCAGAAGGAACTGAATTTCAGCCTTGAAGAGGCGAAAATGATAGCGGAGATCAACCCGCAGATGCTGTCTCTCCGCGAACTCTACACAGTCGCCCTGTCTTATACGGAAGACAAAGCCCGGTTTTACAAGATTATCAATATTAGCGTCAAGCTATATCCCGTACATCCGGTTGCCAACCTGAATGCAGCAGCTGCCGCCATAGAACAGGGGGACGTCAAATCGGCAGGGGAATTTCTTT
>OHAS01003297.1_pt1 | contig 10842 bp, 9 predicted proteins | sample 1577131 | NCBI WGS metagenome assembly OHAS01 (sample SAMEA3541566, study PRJEB24748) | human gut metagenome | biome: human gut; feature: human-associated habitat; material: faeces | place: China | collected 2012
AGCACGCGAAATAAAAACGGCTCCAGCATAACGCCGGAGCCGCAGATGCACCTATTGTTCGGCCTGCAACGACGCATGTCGAAACAGGTTCGAAACATTTATGCGTCCAGATGCTTGAACGCTTCGGGAACCTCTTTGAAGCCCTTGGACTTCACGGCAGCCACAATCATGCCGACGACGAACCACGTGACACCCATTGCCCAGGTCAGCGGCTGGAAGCCAGCAAACACATACGCCAGAATCGCGATGCCGATCCAGGGGCAGACCAGGTACTTCACAATATCGCCGAAGCTCTTGCGCTGCTTTTCCTTGACGAAGAAGAACCAGAAGGTGGCAAAGTTCAGCAGGATGAACGAGAACAGCGCGCCGAAGTTTACCAGCGTGGCCAAGTCGGCCATACCGAGAATACCAACCAGAATCAGCGCAACAACGCCGATAAAGACGGAGCCCACCCACGGGGTCTTGAACTTGGGATGCACCTTGCCGAAGATGCGAGGAATCACGCCGTCGCGGCCCATGGAGAACAGCAAGCGGGAAGCAGCGAGCTGCGCGTTCATGATGTTGGCGATGCCCACCGCCACGATATTGACCACCAGCATGATCTTCATAAAGATGTCGCCGCCGATAAGCTGGCAGCCATAGAAGAACGCGTTGTTGGCATGCTCTTCTGTCCACGAGGCCCAATCGGGCTGGATGAGCGAGGCCAGGTAGGTCTGGACGGAGAAGCACACGATAATGATGCCCAGGGCGATCATAATGCCACGACCGATGTTCTTCTCGGGCTCGCGGGTTTCCTCGGCCAACGTGGAAATGCCGTCGAAGCCCAGGAAGTTCAGCGCAGCAATGGAGATGCCAGCAGCGATGAAGGTGGGGGTGACCACCTCAGGCTGCCAGATCGGATCCATGTTGAACTCGCCAGCACCGCCGCCGCCCATGATGAAGTTGCAGCCCAGAGCCACAAACGCAATCACGGCCACAATCTCAACCGCGAAGATGACGAAGTCTACGCCGCGCGTCATAGAAACGCCGCGGATGTTCACGAACGTGTTGAACGCCACAAACACGATGACCCACAGCCACCACGGGCTGCCGGGAACCAGCATGACGCCCCAGTTTGCGACCATGGTGTAAAGCAGTGCGGGGGTGATGCAGTAATCCAGCAGAATCATCCAGCCGGACATGAAGCCCACATGGGGGTTCAGGCCGCGCTGCACGTAGGAATATACCGAGCCTGCAATGGGGAAACGCTTGCTCATGCGCACGTAGCTCAATGCCGTGAAGCCGATGGCCACGAAGCCAACAAGGTACACCAGGGTGGACATGCCCAAACCCTGCTGCTGCACCAAGCCCCAGATAGAATGCGGGGCGATGATGACCATGAACAGCACGCCATACAAAACGACGTCCCACAGACCGAGGCCGCGACGCAGCTCCTGCTTGTAGCCGAACTGCTCAAGCGAGGCGTTCGCGCCCTTGGCGGCAGTCTTGTTTTCCGCCATTAGACACCTTCTTTCGAATCCGAACCTACCTTCAGACGCGATCGAAGCCGGATGCCTTAGACGACCATCCGGCTTCGGTCTTGTCTGATTTGTTGATGCTGTGGATTCTATCACTTTGCTGCGCTAAAGCGAACGCAAAAGCACCGAGCAAAATGCTCTTTTGGAGCCCCTGCGGCGAACGGTGCAATTGTCGGGGCAGGCGGCAAACTTGCCGTAAAAGCCCCTTTTCGGCGTTCCACAAACAATGAGCCCTCGCCCCTAAAAGCCTTCGCAAACAAAAAAAGCGCCTCGCGCTCGACGCTCTCAAAAGCGGCGATAACGCGAGGCGCAGCAAGTCTAGCCAGCCAGTCAAAGCGCTGGCGACAATTACGGACGCGGCACCAGCGGAGCGAACTGCGGAAGCTTCGGCGTGCCGATACGCAGGGAAAGCTGCACCTCGCACGGCTCACAGCCCTGGCTGATTTCGACGTCAGACTGGATGGACATATACATATAGGTCTCGACCGGATCCCAACCCGTGACGTCCATAAGCAGACGTTGCATCTCTTTCGAGCCGTTCATGAGCGCTTCGTCATATTTAGGAGCGTTGGCGTTGACGTACCATTTGTCATGGGTCTCAAGAACGGGCCAGTTGAGCTCGAAGTCTTTCACCAGCTGCACTTTAACGGTGATCTCTGCAGGGATTTCTATGCCCGTGCCGCACAGCTCGCCGTCTCCCATGGCGGCATGCACGTCGCCCATCTGCAACAATGCGCCCGGAACTCGAACGGGCAGATACAGGCGAGTTCCCTTGGTGATCAGCTTGTTGTCCATGTTCCCGCCATGCGATCCCACGAAACCGTCGATCACGTCTTCGCCGGCAGGAGCCGTGCCAATGACGCCGATCATCGGGTTGATGAGAATCTTCACGCCGTTGAAATCCGCCACATTCAGATCTTTCTGTTGATTTTTCAAGTCAATCATAAATGTCAGTTTACCCAAAGTCGGGTCATTCGGATATTGAGCTATCGTATCCAGCACATAATCTTCTTCATTAAAACTTCGCGCTACCAATACATCCCCCTCTCCGACTTCCAACGCCAGACCTCCTCTTTCAATATCCACATCGCCTACAGGGTAATATATTGCATCATTATCTCTGACACAACCTGTCAGACAAAGCAGTAAAGCTGCTATTCCTATTATCTTAATCATTATCATATACATCCTTATTTTGGAGACAAAGATACATCTTTTTTGAATCAACTTGATTTATATCAACCGTTTTTAGTACTTTTGCACATAACAAGACTATAATGACATGGATACACTACTAAGAGAAACTGTAAATGCCGTCGTAAATTCCCGCTTTCAAATCGTCCGACAAATACTACAATAAAATCATTTACAGCATATCCTAATCTCCCTCTAACAATACTTTTTTCCATCCGATAAAATTCATCTAAATTAACGGCATTAGGAAGTATGATACAAGTATCTTTTTCAACTAAATTTAAAGCAATACATTCTTTCAGATTTTTAGTTGAAACACAAATAACGCCTCTTACTACACGTTTCAATTGAAGAACCTCTCTACTAGATATCAATTGCGTAAAAAAAATCTTATCTTCTCCAGATGCAACAAACAAAGGAAGCTGATATTTTATTGCACAAGGCATTATATTGTAGCCTGAAGTCCAAAAATGAGCATATACTATATCAAATCTCTCTTCTATTTTCTTGAAACATCTACAGACAGCCCACTGATTCATTTTCATGGTTATTCGACCCAGTAATCGTTTATCACCAAATGTCAAAACCTTAGGACGAAACACTCTTATTATCGAACCACCAGTACGATACTCCATATAATATGGTAAAGCTTTATCTTTCCTTCGAATCAGTATTTTTGTAATACTCTGTGGAGCAATAACAAATACTTGATGGCCAAATCTAGAGAATTCTTCTGCCAATGAAGATATAAAAGCTGCAAACGGGTGTTCTGGTGTAGGATATGCACCAACTGATAAGCATATTCGCATAATGTTAAGAACCTATTAAAAAATTTAGTTTAAGTTTATTCGTCAATCGAATGAGTAATAAACTTAACTCTAGTACTATGATGGAAAGTATAAAAAAAAATAAAAATATTAGTATAATATCCCAAGTAGAAGTTCCATAAAACCAAGAGGAAGGCAAAAAATATTTTAGAAAGTAGACGAATATATAATGATATAAATAAATACCCAATGAGTTATTTCCATAAGTTCTCAAACGCGAAACATTATCTCCCAAAAGACGAAAAATATTAATGATAAACAGACAAGCCAGATTAGATACCGTCAACCATAAAACAAAGCCAATACAAGTTTTATCATCATAGTTCATCAGCATTATAGAAAAATACAGAATGCCACTCAATATAGTAATTTTGTTATTCCAAACATTAAAATGGGATGCAAAACAACTTACAATAAGACCGAATGAAAAAGACAGAAAAAAACGTCTTAGTTCTGGAAGAGAGAGTAAATATGATATTTGTACAGAAACAGAAGAAGTAACAAAAACAATCCCCACTCCCAATAATATAATTAATATTACAAATATACTTTTCTTCTGAATCTCTTTCTTAAATAGCTGCGCAATTCTATTTACACATAAATAGAAGCAATAATATGTAAACAAAGTCAACAAGAACCAATATCCCCCTTTAGAAGAGTCCAATAAGTATCTATCAAGTAAATTAGTTTGAAATAATAATGAATAAAAAAAACACACCAACAGACAAGTCGTCAAATAAGGTATCACCAACTGCTTTATTTTCCCTTTAAGGAAAGAAAACTGTAGAAACGGAACCTCTCTATAACAGAAATAGCCACTTATAAAGAAAAACAACGACATAAAATAGCTGTGAACCACGTAGGATAAAAGAAGATTTTTCCAATCTAAAAATGTATTCAAATGAGCTAATACAACTGAAAATATAGCAAATCCTTTTGCCGAATCAAAATAACCAATTCTATATTTCATTCCTTGCCAATAAACAATTCATTTTCTAATCAAGACGTATAATATCAATATGAGATATCTTTTTTCCAACTACTTTTATAGGATAACACATGCTTCATTATAATATGATAAAATGCTATTTTTCCTCCAAATCAATATTTTCATAATACTCTGTGGAGCAATAACTGTAACTTAGTGTTCTAATCTTGAGAATTCTTCACTAATGAAGGATCATAAGAAACCGGATGGAAAAAATGATGCCTCACATACAGATGAAAAATAGTAATATTTCAGTCATCTATAACCGAGAACATAAAATATGATGAAAATCAACATCTAACTAGACACCTCTGATATTCATTTTTTCCGGCCAAATATCCCAATAATATGAAACAAAAACAAGATGGCTCATTAAAGAAAGCCATTGAATATAAAGATGTCAAAAAAAGCATATACACTATCAATGAAAACGAAGAAAGATTACATATTTTTTTCCTAAAAAGAAAATATCTAAAAAGAGACAGATAGAAAAAGAAGTAAATCACTATTCCTATGAGACCCATACCTATCAAAAATTCAACCCAATCATTATGAGCATAATTACCAGCAATACAAACACTTTGACAAAAGCCAATTCCTATAAAGTAATCCATGACACTATTACTATTGCACCAATGAGAAAGCATTTTCACAAGTAAATAATCTCGTGAAGAAGTATTCCCTTCCAATGTATCTTCTAATCGTAATTGCAAATAAGGATTATTATTATATATCTCTATACCAATATACACTATTAAAGTAAATACTAACAATAATATAATAATATTCCGAACAAAATGTTTATTTGACTTTAGAAAGTAATATGCATAGATTACCAAACCAATACTATAAGCAAGCAATGCCCCTCGTTTAGCACTTAAAAGAATAAGAATAAGCGATAAAACAACAAACATGAATGCCCACTTTTTTTTTAGCATTGCAACATAAGGTAATAAGAACACAAAACGGTATGCTTCATTAATTGTCGTATCCGCATTTTTCTCATCTACAGCAAGGAACGTTCCCCGTATAAAAACCAGTATTGTAACAACAAACACACAAAAAAAGAAAGTTTTCAACATCCCTTCACCTATCTCTCCTTTACGGCCCCAATAATATAATGGAAAAAAAGGTAGAACAGCACCAATGATATTTCTATACATAGGGAATGTACTTACTTTCCCAATTATTGAACCATACAAAACCATAGGCGAAAATAAGAAGGATATAGTAACAACAACTACTAAAAGAACAAGAGAAAAAGCTATATTGGGAACATGTTTAGATAAAATAACTCCTAAAAAAAAGAAAAAACATAGAAGCAACTCTAACATTGCTATTCCTACACTTATAATTCCTTCTGGATACAATACTCCTTTCAGCTGATACAGTATTATCAATAAAAACAGAATCCATATCCATACATTAGTACCATTTTTCGGCATTTTCATTGGTAAACAAATCTTAGTTTACGACCTCTCCTTTCACTTTGTTATTCTTCAACGAAGGTAATTTTAACCATTTGCCGATTTCTTCATTCCATTCATTTGGACGAAATTTTCCAAAGCCAGCATTAGGATATAATGTGATTTCACCAAAATAACAACGACCATTTATTTCATAAAAATCAATGCGAGAAAAAGGGATACCACACGAAAGAATAGCAGCATTTCTTTTCATTTGTTCAAATGAATGTGGGCTTGGCATTGTAACTTCAGCATTACGTACATTAGAAGATAACCCAATCAATCCATTCTGCCTTTTCCAGTTCATATCATAGAAATCTATTTTTTCGTCCTCACTTCTATCAGAAATAACTTGACACAACATAGGAGTTCCATGAAAACAGAAAAATTTATAATCAACCAATTCTTTTTTATTTTCATCTATCATATACTCTTCAGCAAGAATACGTCGCTTTACATATTTGTAAGGCCATTCACGCCCTAACCAGTAATAGTTTTGGCGCAAACTCTTACGCAACTTTTTCTTAACCGCCTCAACATCCATTGTGCTTTTATCTCGACAAAGATATAGCCCTCCAGAGTTATGATTGCACTTCAATACAAATCGATTTGGTAAAGCCTCGAAATCAATATCATCAGGCGTATTCCAAAAGCCTAATGTTGAAATAACATATTCAGGTCCTAGCTTCTCCGCAACATACTTCTTGACCTCTATTTTATCAACCATTATTGTATATTCAGGTCTACGATCATATAATTTGAGCCATTGAAGTTTCTCACTAAAAGTCTTTGGATTATTAAAATCCAGCCAATATCCCAATTCACAATAAAATCTAAGTCGTAAATACATTTTATCTGTAAACAGCCATGACATCTTCTTTATCAAATAATTACACAATAAATGAGGACGCCTTATTCCTCTCAAAAACCTATTCATTCCTTTCACCCTCATTTAACAGATAAACAATTCTATCTCGATGTGACTCACAGTAAATAAAATTCAACAAAGACAATTTTCGTTTTTTCGACAAAAACATTGGCAATAAGCCTCGACTTGCCATTATTCGAAACCAACGATTCGAATATGGAGAAAGCACCAATTTCAAATTACCCTCTCTCTCTTTCATCCAATGTTGATGCTCCAATTTTAGCCTACAACTATCAGCAATTATTTCATTAAGGCATTTTATCGAAGAGTAAAAATCATCAATACGATCCTTTTTCATTAAAACAACATTAGGAGTATCATTACATTGAATATATGGATAAAGTTCAAAATGAATTTTATTATCCAGTACTAATTTAACTAAATACCCTTCATTCCAAATAGAATTTCTTTGAGTATTTTTATCAAAGCAAAAATTACCCAACCCATAAAATATAGGCTTTTCTTTATACACCTCATAACCACTATAACAATGCTGATGATGATTAATTACAGCGTCTGCACCTATGTCAACAAAAAAGCGATATATTTCTTGCATACGAGGACTGGGTAATTGAAAGTATTCATGCCCACCATGAACAACTATAATTACATAATCAGCTTTATTTTTCGCTTCTACAATCGCGTAATATTGTTGTATTGGATTCAAAGGATTAGCGCCAGCCGAATGCTCTGTAGCTATAGAAAATTCATGTTCACAACAGTTTATAAAAGCAATTTTTTTCCCATTTATATCTTTATATAAAATACCAGAAGCTCTCGACAAATCCTCGCCCCCTCCTACAAAATCCAAATGCTCATATCGCAAAATATTTAATGTATGAGACACTCCTTCATCTCCATAATCAAGAAAATGATTATTAGCAAGCGTAACACATTTAAAATTAACATATTTAATCAATTTAACTGCTAACTGAGATGCCTTCAAATTAGGTCCTTGCTTCTCTTTGGGTTTAATTGGACATTCTACTATAGGACATTCCAAATTTATCAATGAATAATCCATTTGAGCAATTATAGGCTTTATCTCACCTAATATATCTGAATATTCCTCTTGCTCTATTAATCTAGCCACACGATCATTAGGACAAAAATCTCCTGCTATCAATAAATTAACCATTTTTCTTACATTTTATTGCATAATAATACGTCAGCATCCCTCGAATTCCCCAAACTGAAACTACTGTAATAGATGCACCTATGTAGCTGAATTGAATAGTAAAAAAACAAGTTAATACAAATCCTAAAGCAGAGCATCCAACAATTATATTACGAAGTATATTTTCCTTACCAACAATAACCAAATAATTAGTACCATAGGTATTCATTAAAAACAAAAAAAATGGAGAAATTGAAAAAATTCGAATTACTACAGCAGCATTATGAAATTCCGGCGTTAACAAATACTCAACAAACAGGTCAGCCCCCAAAAACATTAGAACACAAGACAAAACACTAATAATAGCACTGATCCAAACATATATATAATGTTTTTCCTTGCGACGAGCTAAAAAGGGGAAAAATGTTCTTGACAAAACTTTAGTAAACTCATCTATTATACTCTGCATTTTTTGCCCTCCAGAATAGATTCCCGTAGCAGTATTTCCACAATAAGTTTGTAAAATAACTGTAGACATACTAGTATACAAGTTTGGAAAAATCAAACTAATAAACATATCAACACTACTCTTCAATCTCATATATATACTATTGAGAGAGGGAATAAGAAAATGCACTTTTAACTTATTCAATATGATGTAAAAAGCAAAAAATGCACTGACACCAAACCCTGCTGCATTAAGAAGAGGTTGATAAATATAATCCACATCCTTTCTAATACATACAAATATCAATATCGTAAATACCAATTTAGATAAAAGACTCAATATTGTAATATATTTCATACGTTCAAAAGCCTGAAACAACCATTCAGGGAAAAAGATATGTCCAGGAATATAAGCAAAAGTAAAGAACAAAAGATTTTTATAAGTTCCCAAATAAGGAATACAATTGCACAGCAAATATAAAACAAAGAAGCAAATAGTGGTCAATATTATTTTACACCACATAACTTCACTGAATATTCGAGACACTTGTTGCAAATCATCACGACATTTTGCTACATCACGAGTAGCTGTATAGTTAAATCCCCAATCAGTAATTGTCTCAACAAAAGTCATAACAGCCGCAGCAAATGCTATTGCTCCAAATTTTTCAACTCCTATTACTTTAGACAAATAAGGTAATGTTATTAATGGGAATATAAAGCTTGCAGCTTTCAACAAAATAAGAAAAACAAAGTTATTTACCAAAACTTTTGCATTCTCATTATACTTATAGATATTTTTAATTTTTCCTATCATAAAAATTAAGCAATATCACTTTCCTTACAAGCATTCTATACAATATGTCTTCTACCAAACCTCTGCCTACAAACATTAATTCCACAAATAGTATAAATTCTAACAATATTTTACACAAAAATCAAATTACACAAATGAGCCCTCAACCATAGCTATCTACCGATACAAGCATAAACAATCTCTAACTCTTGTAATTCAGACTTCTCATATATATTTCTTCCATCAATCACCACTGCCTTCTTCATCGTCTTCTTCAGTACCCCCCAACTCGGCATCCTAAACTCTTTCCACTCCGTCACCAGCAACAACGCATCCGCATCCAGCACCGCATCATACATATCCGTAGCATAGACAACCTTATCTCCTATCCTACGTTTACATTCATCCATCGCAATCGGATCATAGACCTTCACACTTGCACCAGCCTCTATCAACTTATCAATCAAAACCAATGCCGGCGCCTCCCTCATATCATCCGTTTCAGGCTTGAAAGCCAAACCCCATAAAGCGATTTGCTTGCCTTTCAAGTCTCCATTATAATGTTTCAACAATTTCTCAAAAAGAATGCTCTTTTGTGACTCATTCACCTCTTCTACGGCCTTCAACACACGCATCGGATAGCCATTCTTTTCCGCAGTCTTTATCAATGCCTTTACATCTTTCGGAAAACAAGAACCACCATATCCACAACCGGGATACAGAAATTTACTGCCAATACGACTATCCGCACCAATACCTTTGCGAACCATATTTACATCAGCACCAACCAGTTCACAGAGGTTAGCGATATCATTCATAAAGCTAATCCGTGTAGCCAACATAGAATTAGCAGCATATTTTATCATCTCGGCACTTGGAATATCAGTAAATATCAACCGATAGTTATTCATCATAAAAGGCTTATAAAGACGTTCCATAATGGTCTTGGCCTTTTCCGATTCCACACCTACCACCACACGGTCAGGCTTCATGAAATCATCTACCGCATCACCTTCTTTCAAAAATTCAGGATTGGAAGCCACATCAAACTCTATCTTTACATTACGCTTATCAAGTTCTTCTTGGATGGCCAACTTTACCTTTTGTGCAGTACCTACCGGAACTGTACTCTTAGTCACAACCAGCACATACTTATTCATATTACAGCCAATGGTACGCGCTACCTCCAACACATATTTCAAATCAGCACTGCCATCCTCATCAGGAGGAGTACCAACAGCACTAAACACAACCTCTACATCATCCAGACACTCCTTCAAGTCCGTTGTAAATTTCAGACGACCCGCAGTATAGTTACGATGAACCATATCTTCCAAGCCCGGCTCATAAATGGGAATAATACCTTTCTTTAGTTTTTCTATCTTACTGTCCTGCACATCCACACAAGTCACGTCAATCCCCATCTCCGAAAAACAGGTACCTGTCACCAAACCGACATAGCCGGTACCAACGATTGCTATTTTCATATTATCTTAGTTTACTTTTGATTACAATTGATAAAAAGAACGATACCAGTCTATCGTTTCCCGAACTCCCTCTTT